>Ga0335078_10008868_pt1 | contig 14948 bp, 14 predicted proteins | sample Lox_Sample_32_FD_206711 | JGI IMG/M metagenome (GOLD analysis project Ga0335078, IMG submission 206711) | Soil microbial communities from Loxahatchee National Wildlife Refuge, Florida, United States - Lox_Sample_3.2 | ecosystem: Environmental > Terrestrial > Soil > Wetlands | place: USA...
GCGTTGCGCGGTGGCGTTGGAGGGGTCCTTGGCCAGGCGCTGGCGGATCGCGAGTCCGTCCTGGTAGAAGCTCTGGGCCTGCTCGGTGTGACCCGCCGCCGCCATCACGCCGCCCAGCCGCTCGTAGGAGACCGACAGGTCGCGTTGCGCGGTGGCGTTGGAGGGGTCGGCGTCGGCCAGTCGCTGGGCGATCGCGAGATCCTCCTGGTAGTAGCGCTGGGCCTGCTCGGTATCACCTGCCGCTTCCATCACCCCGCCCAGCCTGTTGTAGGCGACCGATAGGTCGCGCTGTGCGCTGGCGTTGGAGGGGTCGGCGTCGGCCAGTCGGTGTCTGATCGTGAGCGCATCCTGGTAGTAGCGCTGGGCTTGCTCGGTGTCACCTGCCGCGTCTGTCACCCCGCCCAGCAGCTCGTAGGAGATCGATACGTCGCGCTGCGCGATCGCGTTGGACGGATCGGCGTCGGCCAGCCGCTGTCTGATCGCGAGCGCATCCCGATAGTAGTGCTGAGCCTGTTCGCTGTCACCTGCCGCGTCGGTGATTCGGCCCATCCTCTCGTAGGAGATCGATAGGTCGCGCTGGCCGGTGGCGTTGGAGGGATCGGCCTCGGCCAGTCGCTGGGCGATCGCGAGATCCTCGCGGTAGTAGCGTTGCGCTTGTTCGGCGTCACCTACCGCTTCCATCACCCCGCCGAGTTTGTTGTAGGAGATCGATAGGTCGCGCTGGGCGGTCGTGCTGGAGGGATCGGCGTCCGCCAGCCGCTGGGCGATCGCGAGCGAGTCCTGGTAGTAGCGTTTGGCCGGCTCGATGTCACCAACCTCTTCCATTACTCCACCCACCTTGTTGTAGGCGACCGACAGGTCGCGCTGGGCGGTGGCACTGGCGGGATCGGCATCCGCGAGTCGCTGGATGATCGCGAGCGAGTCTTGGTAGTAGCGCTGGGCCCGTTCGATGTCACCGACCGCTTCCATCACTGCGCCCAGCCGCTCGTAGGAGATCGACAGGTCGCGTTGCGCGGTCGTGTCTGAGGGATCGGCGTCGGCCAGCCGCTGTCTGATCGCGAGCCCGTCCTGGTAGGAGCGCCAGGCCTGCTCAGAGTCACCTGCTGCCGCCATCGCTGTGCCCAATCTGTTGTGGGCGACCGACAGGTCGCGCTGGGCGGTCGCGTTCGAGAGATCCGCATCCGCTAACCGCTGTGCGATCGTGAGGAACGATTTGGCCCGGTTCAGAGCAGCGGTGACGTTCCCGGTCTGCATCAGCGCCTGCTGCTCCCGATCGGCGAGCGCCAGGTAGTCCGGCGTGTCGCTCGGTATCAGCGGTAGGACTTCGCCGAGGAACGCCGCGACTGACAGTTCGCCGACTTGGGCCGCGAGCGCGTTCGTGGCCTCGGTCGCGAATGCCGCGGCGTCGTGGTAATCCCCTGCTGAGGCGAAGTGGCGACAGATCTCGACGAGGTCGTCGAACCCGCCGCGAGAAACCTGTATGCGCCAAAGGTGCATATCGATCGCCCGCCGGTGCCGTACGTCCACCTGCTCCTGCTGGTACGGCGCCAGCGCATCGGCGATCCAAGCATGAACGATCACCTCGCCGTCACCCGACGGAGACAGAAGCGTGAGATCCTCGAGCCGCTCAGCGGTCGTGCGCACCGCTCTCTCCTGCTCGGGGCTGGGAGCGGTGCCCCAGCGAGCTACGGTGAGGTCCTGGAGGGACAGCGGCAACCTGGACATCGCGGCTTGCAGCAGCACCTCCCGGTCCTCGTCGGTGATGAGGTCGATCAGCTCGCTGAGCAGGATGTCGCGGCTGCCGAGCAGCACCGCCTCCTCGATCGCCCGGTCGGTCGAGCGCGCCTCGTTGATCGCGATCCCGTGGCTGCGAGCGAGCGCACCGAGCTTGACGGTGACCTCGCGAAGGTTTCCCCGGCCGCCACGCAGCAGCGCGTTGACGAACTCGATCAGCCGCGGATGGCCCCCGATCGTGCTGACCACGACCGTCTGATCGGCGGGGTCGAGATCGCGCAGGGCCGGAAGCCGCAACAGCAGCCGGCTCAGCTCCGCTCGGCTCAGCGGCGGGACCGCGATCTCCAGCAGAAACGCCCCCGCCTCGGGCACGGGGTAGCGGCTGGTAATGAGCACACGGCCGACCGCGGCCGCGTCGCACAGTTGCATGAACACGTCCTGAAACCCCGGATCGAGAAAGGCCTCACCGCCCTTCTCGAGGTTCTGCTCAAAGTCATCGAAGAGCAGCAACACGCGCTTGCTCGCCAGCAGCTCGCCGATCACCCGAACCTTGGTCGCGTCATCGATCGCGTCCCCGATCAGCATCGCGCGCGCATCGGACAGCCGCGCGTCGGTCACCGCACGAGGGTGGGCCCCGAGCGCGTCTGCAACCGCGACGGTGAGCGCCGGCGGGCTCCACCGACCGACGTGGACCGCCGTTACCCACCCGTCCTCGGCGAGTCTGGTCATGACGCGCCCCGCGAGTGCCGTCTTCCCGATCCCGCCCACCCCCTTGAACACAACACCCGACAGCGCCCCGAACCGCTCCTCGGCAGCCCGCCCGCCACGCAGCGCCGCCAGCGCCGCCCGCAGCTGCTGCCGGCGTCCGATCAGATCGCCGATCCGTAACTGCCGCACTCCGCCGCCGATCGGCGCCTCCGTCGGCCTGTTCAGCACCACTGCGGCAGCGGCCGAATCCACCACGGGTGGGTCCCCGTCGGCAGCGAACAGCGCCGGCACGCCAGACTCCGGGGGAACGAGCTTTCCGCCCGACCGCTGCGTCGCCAGCCGCTGTTCCTCGAGTTGCCGCCGCGCGGCCGCGAGGCCGACCCCGACCGACGTGCCCTCCTCGCCGGCGAGCACCTCGTAGAACTCCCGCGCCAGACGCGTCGCGTACCAATCGCGAACGGATGTCTGCATCGCCACGACACGGTCCGCGCCATGGCCGATCAGCGTCGCGGCCAGCCCGTCCGAGCCGCCCGCGCCGCTGCAGCTGGACAAGACCACCAGCGGCAGAGGCCGCCCGCCGGCACGAAGCTCGCTCGCCAACGCCCGCGCGTCAACCGGAACCGGATTGCCGTCCTCGTCCTCGAGCTCGACACCCACCGCGGACCCGTGAGCCGACAGGTGCAGAACGTGATACTGATCGGACCGAAGGGCCTCGCCGAGCTGCTCGAGGCTGCCAACCTCCAAGATCTTCACCTGCGCGCCGCCGCGACCCTCGACCGCGGCGACCCCATCCACGATCGCCTGCATCTCCGCCTCGACGTCAAGCGGAACGTTCGAGGTCCTCGTCTCCTCGGGGGCACCCACGACAACCAGGATCTTCAGCGGCCCAGGCAGCGGAGCCGTCGCATCGCGCTTGACCCCGGGAACCCGCCGCCGCATCCGCACCCCGGGCAACGTCACAAGCGGCCGCCCATCCGGCAACAGCAGCAACTCGTACGGCAGCGACAACGCCTCGTCGTTCGGCTCGACCACCACATCAAGGACCGTCCCCAACGCCGAGCGATCCAACAACTCCACCAACAGCACAAGCGCCGACTCGTCAAACAGCGCCCGTGCAAGCCGACCGCCAATATCCGCCAGCCGTTGCTCAGCCGCCGCGGGCGGCCCAGACAATGCCGTCCATACCGCATCCACACCCTCCGGCACCACCCCCGTGCGGTCGCCCAACACCGAGCCTGCCAGCACCGAACGGCAGCTGATCCCGCGTCCCTGCCGCGTCACCTCCAGCACCAACTCGTGCACCAGCGGCCGTGCCGCCCCCGGGCCCGCCGCCGGCGCGTGTGAGCGTGGTGGAAGCACCGGCGTGACCCCCAGCGGAGGCTCCACCTCCAGCGGCTGACCGGTCAGCAGCCGCAGCAGCCGTTCAATCCCCGCGACCGTCACCTCATCGACGCGATACACCGTCCTCGCGTGCGGACTCAGGAACTCCGGTACATCATCCACCGAGGCACCCGGCAGCAGCACCGGCAGGAATTTCACCAGCCCAGCCGCAGGATTGCGATACACCTCCTCGCGGATCAGCATCGCCTCGAACTGCACGCCGCTCCCCTCCTCCGGCACCCCCGCACCTTCTGCCCGGCGCTTATACGTGCTCGACGCCATCACCAGCACATAGTCGGCCTCGCGAACCTCGCCCAGCATCCACAACGGCCAGTCCTGGCGATGCTCCGCCGCGGGCAGATCCAGCCGGGCATCGACACCGACGCTTCGCAGCAGAATCCACACATCGCGCACCAGATCCACATGCGCCTCCGACTCGTGCGCATAGGAAATGAACACCCGGCAGCGCTTCGCTGCCTGCCCCTCTGAACCATCCATCCGGCAACACCCCGACAACTCAGAACTGACGAATCGCAGCCTAACCCACCCGCAACCCGTTGTCACCCACCGCAGGCCCGATCGTGAGAGATAGGCAGCAATTAGAGGCTGGCGTTCACTCCCAACGGAACAGCCGCGCGGCGAGCGCGCTGCACACCACGGCCCAGGCGGCGAGCACGAGCAGCGGCTCGGCGCCCGGGGAGTGTCCGGCGAAAGCGGTTTGCACGGCCGTGTAGCCGACGCCGGTGGGCAGCACCTTCGAGATGGTCGTGATCAGTTGTGAGTGGATCTCCTGCAGGGGGACGTACAGGCCGGAGAAGAACGCCAGCAGGTAGAACATCACCCCCGAGATGCCGGCCGCGACCTGTGGGCTGCTCGCCAGCGCCGCCACGCACAGCCCGAGACCGAGCGTCGCCACGGCGGTGAGAACGAGGGCGAGGAGGAACACGAGGTAGCCGCTGACGCTGTGGGGCAGCGTCAGCCCGTACGCGCCGGCGCCGGCGCCGAGGAGGACGACGATGCCAAGCGCGGCCATGCCGAGGGCCACCGTCATCTGGGCAGCGAGCAGCCACGCAGGCGGAACCGGGGTGGTCGACATGCGGCGCAGCACTCCCTGCTGCCGGTAGGTGGCCAGCTGCTGGGGCAGGACGACCAACCCGACGGCGATCAACACGAACAGGAGCAACGTCGGGACGTAGAGGTTGAAGAAGGAGATGCCACCGAGCTTTGCGGAGGGCTGGGTCGTCGCCGGGATGCTGCCGAAGATCACGAGCAGCACGAACGGCACGCCGAGGGAGACGATCAGCCCCCGCGGACGTCTGATGGTGAGCTTGATCTCGGTGGACACGAGCTTGGCGAAGGCTCGGCGCTGCCGAGGGGTCTGCGGGAAGGCCAGGGTGCTCATCGCTGTGTCTCCGCGTTCGTGGTGTCGTGGGTTGTCTCATCGGTGAGGGCGAGGAACGCGTCCTCGAGGCTGGCCGTCTCAGGTCGGATGTCCTCTGCCCGCAGGCCCGCGTGGTGCAGGGCGAGCACGACGGCGCTCAGCAGGTCACCGGAACCGGCGACGACCAGCTCATCGCCGTGGTGCTCAACCCCGCTGACGCCGGGGAGGTGCCAGAACAACTCGTCGGGCACGGGGTCAACGGTGCGGAGGCGGAGCCGCTTGCTCGCCGAGACGGTGGCCGCGAGCGCGGCCGGCCGGTCCAGCGCGATCACGCGGCCGTGATCGATCAGCGCCACCCGGTCGCAGAGGCGCTCGGCCTCCTGCATCAGGTGCGTGACCAGGACGATCGTGACGCCGCGGTCTCGCACCTGCTCGACCAGCCGCCAGGTGTCGCGCCGCGCCTCGGGGTCAAGGCCGGTGGTCAGCTCGTCGAGCACCGCGATCTCGGGCTGCCCGATCAGCGCCAGCACGATCGAGAGGCGCTGTTTCTGCCCGCCCGAGAGCCCCTTGTAGCGCTGGTGCTCCACCTCGGCGAGGCCGAGCGTGGCCAGCAGCTCGCGCCCGTCGGCGGGCTCACGGTAGAACGAGGCGTAGAGCTCGACCGCCTCGCGGACCGTGATCAGGTCGGGCAGCGCGCTGTGCTGAAGCTGGACGCCGACGCGCTCGTGCAGCTCGGATCCGTCGTGCCGCGGGTCGAGCCCGAGTACGCTGATCTCGCCGCGATCCGGCGCCCGCAGACCGGTGATGCACTCCACGGTCGTCGTCTTGCCGGCGCCATTGCGGCCGAGGATCCCGAAGATCTCCCCGCCGTGAACCGCAAAGCTGACGTCCTCGACCGCGACCGTGTTCCCGTATGCCTTATGCAGATGCGCGACCTCGATCACGGGTGCGGCCGTGGGGAGGCTCAAGATCGCTGCGACCGGGGCGGGCTCTGTGTGGATCAGTTCTGGGGTGCTCATGGCTCCTCTGCTGACGCGGAAGTCGATGGTGCTTCAATAGCGTCATGATATCATATCTCTGATTGTGATACGATATGAACGTGATATCGGAAACGGACAAGGTCGGCAAGGGGTCTGATCCCGCACCACCTCCGTCGCGCCAGACGCACGAGCAGCGGCCCGCGCCGGTCGTCTCCGCGCTGCCCTCGGTGCTCGGCGTGTTCGGGATCAACGGGTTGGCGATCCTTCTATACGTCGTCAGCATTGCCGGCCACAGCGCGTCGGCAGGCGTCTGGGCAACCATCCTGATCGTCATCGGGAGCGCTGGGTGGGGCGGCTTCTTCGTCGTCCAGCCCAACGAATCGCGTGTGCTGATCCTGTTCGGCCGCTACATCGGGTCGGTAACCGAGCCCGGCCTGTGGTGGTGCAATCCGTTCGTCAAGCGCCGGACAGTGTCGCTGCGCGTGCGCAATTTCCAGAGCGAGCGGATCAAAGTCAACGACGCCAGCGGCAACCCGATCGAGATCGCGGCTGTGGTCGCCTGGCGCGTCGTCGATACCGCCAAGGCGGTGTTCGACGTCGTGAGCTACGAGCAGTTCGTGATCGTGCAGAGCGAGACCTCGCTGCGCCACCTGGCCAGCGAGTATCCCTACGACGACTACAAGCAGGACGTGATCTCCCTGCGCGGCAACGCCGAGGAGATCCGCAACAGCCTCCAGGCCGAGCTCCAGTCGCGCCTCGAGCTGGCGGGCATCCAGATCCTCGAGGCGCGGTTGACCCACCTCGCCTACGCGGCCGAGATCGCCGAGGTGATGCTCCGCCGGCAGCAGGCCGAGGCGATCGTCGCCGCCCGCCAGACGATGGTCCAGGGCGCCGTCAGCCTGGTGCAAATGGCCCTCGCGCAGCTCGCCGACTCGGACCTCGTCGAGCTCGACCCCGAGCGCAAGGCCACGATGGTCTCGAACCTGATGGTCGTCCTCTCCGGCGACCACACGCCGACCGCCGTGATCAACACGGGCAACCTGAACACGTGAGGTTGGGCCGAGAATGCCCGATAGCAAACGGTTCCTGCTCCGGCTCAACCCCGGCCTGTTCGACGTCCTGCGCCGGTGGGCGGACGAAGACCTCCGCAGCATCAACGGCCAGATCGAGTATCTCCTCACCGACCAGGCCCGCCGAGCCGGCCGACTGCGCAGGCAGACCAACCGACGGCCTTCACCGGACGCGTCCAGCGAGGAGCTGGGCGATCCTGAAGCCAATCCGGTTCCGGCCGGCGCCGCGGTCGGCGCGGCGCTGAAATGGCCGGCTGGCGCCGGTTAGGATCGCGCCGTGAGCGCCGGCGCTTCCATGTCGTCGATACCGGACGTCATCGCGCGGATGCGGGCGGTCGACGCCGCGCTCCCGCGCAAGGACGGCGTCGCGATCTTCAACCGGCTCTACCTCCAGGTCACGCTCGCGGTCGACTCCGCGAGCGCCGGCACCGAGTTCGAGAACAAGGACTTCGTCGAGCGGCTCGACGTCGTGTTCGCCGGTCTGTACTTCGATGCCGAGTCGACGATCAGTGCGGGCGGGGACTGCCCCGTCGCGTGGCGGCCACTCGTCGAGACTCGCTCGCAGTCGCGCGAGCCGATCCAGTTCGCGCTCGCCGGCATGGCCGCGCACATCAACCACGACCTACCGATCGCCGTCGTCACGACGTGCGAGGAGCTCGGGCTGGAGCCGGCCGACGACAGCGTCGTGCACCGTGACTACCAGCGAGTCGACGGTCTGCTCGCGACCGTCGAGACGAAGGTGGCCGGATGGTTCGACACCGGTCTGATCGCGGACATCGAGGACGTGACGCCCGCGAAGACCGACGAGGCGATCGCGATGTGGTCGCTCGCCGCCGCCCGCGACGTGGCGTGGGATCACGCGAAGGTGCTATGGGGGCTGCGCGACGCCGGGCCGATCCGCGACGCCTACCTCGACGCGCTCGCCGGTGCGACCGAGCTGGCCGCGCGGGCCATGCTCGTGTAGACGGGAAGTCGGTGGCCCGGCCCTACTGGCACATGGGATCCGGCGCGAAGTCGGCGGTCGCCGTGGCGGTGGGCAGCGGGCCTCCGGCCGGAATCAGCTGGATGTGGTTGACCTCGGTGTTGTCGGGGTTGTCCGACGGGTCGAACGGGCGGTAGAGGCCGTACTGCGCGAGTTGGGCCTCGCTGATCTGGGCGGCGCTCGAGCGCAGCAGGCTGTTGACACCGATGTCCTCGGCCTCGCCCTTCGTGTGCGGGTCATCGGCGAAGCCGCCGACGGCAACGCTGTGCGCGGGCGTGCGATAGCCGCTGATCCCGTAGATCGTCACGTTCAGCGACAGGGCGAGCGCATTGAGTCGCGCGGTCAGGACCGGAAGCTGGCCCTCGGTCTGGCTCGTACCCGGGTCGGCGGTGAAGCCAGGCCCGGACGCGGTCGCGATCGGCTGCGCGTCGGCGACGTTGGTCACACCGCCGCACAGGTTGAGCTCCTTCAACTCGCGCTTGACCTCGGCCAGCGACCGGGCATGGGCGGTTGGGTCGCCGACGATCGGCGTGCCCGGATCGGCGGCGGCAGCAGCCTGGATTCCGGCCGCGGGCTCGACCGCCCGGGGGTGTGCGGCCGGCAACGAGGCACTCGCGGTCGCAGATCCGGTGCTCGTCCCGACCGCCGACCCGCAGCCGGCGACCATGATCGCCAGCATCGCGACGACGACGATGTACAGCGAAAAGCGGCTCATCGAGGGGATCCCTACGTCAGGCGGCGAGGTCGAATCCGCCACCGACGCACCGTCTGACAATCGGCCCGCAGGGCGGCGCCCTTGAGCCGGCGCGGATCTCGCACCCTCCTGCGGACGCAGTAGGGCAGCCAGCCGCGATGTCTCCATTACCGCGGTTGCGGTGGCTGACCGGCTGCGCGGTCGCACCGCTCGCGCGCGGCATCGTAGGCGAGCATCAGGTCGCGTCCGTTGACGGCGATGTCGGCCAGCTCCGCGAGGTGATGGTCGCCGTTGACCGACACGCGCAGCCCCACCTCCTCGAACAGGAACACATCCGACATCAAATCGCCGTAGGCGACGGGGTCCCGCATCCGAAGCCCATGCGGACGACGCCGACCCCGACCAGGGTCCGCGAGCCCTCCGGAACGGTTCGGGCTGGATCCACGCGGCCATCGTAGCCAGGCGATCCTGACCGCCCCGGCGCTAAGCGGGTGCGGCGTCCGACGGCATTGCGCCGATCAGGCCGACGCTCCGTGCCGCGGCTTCGATCGCGCGCTCGGGCCCTCCCACCAGATACCCGGCCGCGAGGGCGTCGCCGGCACCGGTCGTGTCGACGACATCGACCGCGGGGGCCGGATACAGGCCCTCGGGGAACCTGGCACCGCGCGCGCCGAGCTTGATCACCCAGGTCGCGTCGAAGTCGGGCACGGCGGCGCGCTCGGCCTCGGTGGCGAACGCGAGATCCGGGCGCAACGCCTCCAGGCGCGCGGCGAAGCGGCGAGCGCCGACCAGCTCGATGTCGTGCGCCGAGGCCAGGTCGACGGTCACGCGGTGGGCCATTCTCGCGGCCTCGATGGCGGCTTCGGCCATCGGCTCGCGGACCAGGCAGTAGCCCGACACGTGCAGCACCTCGCACGACTGCACCCACGACGGGTCGAGCTCGGAACGGTCCAGCAGCGAGGCCACGCCCCGATCCGAGGCCATCGTCCGCTGGCCGGCGGCGTCTGGAACCGAGACGACGACGCCGCCCCGGCCCTCGACGACCGGGCCGCAGATCTCGACGCCGTACCGCGCGAGCTCGGCGGCGGCCAGCTCGCTCGAGAGGTCGGTCCCGCGCTTGCAGATCAGCCGGCTCCTCGCGCCGAGCGCGCCGGCCCACGCGGCCACGTTCGCGGCCTGACCACCGGCCGCGAAGCGGATCGTCGCCGGCGTGTCGGCGTCGGGCGCGAGCGGGCCGTGCGCGAGGACGATCACGTCGAGGATCAGGTCGCCGATCGTGCAGACCGACAGCGGCTTGCTCTCCTCAGCGGTCGCGGTCCGGGGTTCCATGCCGACATCATCACGGTAGGGTGCGTCGGTGAGGTCCGAAGCGCGCAGAGTCGTCGTCTCCGAGGCGGTCGCCCGCGCGCTCCGGCACGGGGATCCGGTCGTTGCGCTCGAGTCGACGATCATCACGCATGGCCTGCCGCGCCCCGAGAACCTCGAGGCCGCGCTCGAGTTCGAGCGGACCGTCGCCGGTCGCGGCGCGGTGCCCGCGACGATCGCGTTGCTCGACGGGGTCCCGCACGTCGGGCTCGAGCGCGATCTGCTCGAACGGCTGGTGGCGACCGACGGGGCGCTGAAGCTCAGCGCCAGGGACCTACCGGTGGCGATGGCGCAGGGGGCGACCGGCGGCACGACCGTCGCGGCGACAGCGCTGCTCGCCTCCCAGACGGGCATCCGGGTGTTCGCCACCGGCGGGATCGGCGGCGTCCACCGCAACGCGGGGGCGACCTTCGACGAGTCGGCCGATCTCGGGATCCTCGGGAGCTGCCGGATCACGGTCGTGTCCGGCGGCGTCAAGTCGATTCTCGACATCGGCGCCACGCTCGAGCGGCTGGAGACGCTGAGCGTCACGGTGCTCGTGTTCGGCACCGACCACTTTCCCGCGTTCTGGCTCACCGACAGCGGCTATACCGTCGACTTCTCGGTGACGGCGCCCGAGGAGGTCGCCGAGGTCATGCACGCGGCCGACGCCCTTGGCCGTCCCGGCGGGATCCTGGTGGCGAACCCGCTGCCCGAGGGCGCGCAGCTCGACCCCGCGGTCCACGACCGGTTGCTTAGCGACGCTCTCGAGGCGGCCGATGCGGCGTCCGTGCGCGGCAAGGACATCACGCCGTTCCTGCTCGACTACATCCACGAGCACACGGGCCGGACGAGCGTGGCGGTCAACCTCGAGATCGTCCGCGGCAACTGCAGGCTGGGCGCCGACATCGCGTGCGCGTGGTCGAAATTGTGGGGTGAGCGGGAGCTCCTGTCACCGGCCGCCGGCTAGCTCGATCAGCGTCGTTGTTCGAACGGCCTTCTGTACAGCACGTGCGGTTCGCCGTGGAAGTCGAAGCCCTTCTCGTAGCTCATCCCGAGCTTTGTCATCACGCCTCGCGAGGCCACGTTGTCCTCACGGGTGTAGGCCACGACGCTGTCGAGCCCCAGCGAATCGATCTCGGCGAGCGCATGCTCGCCGAGGCGGGTCGCAACGCCCCGGCGCCAGTGCGATCGAGCCACGGTCCAGCCGATCTCGACCTCACTGGCGCCGTCGACGATGCAGTACTGCGCGAGGCCCCACCCGACGCACGCGTCGTCTTCCCACGCCAGCGACCACCCGAAGCCGTGGGCGGTGCGGTGAGCGACCTTCTTGGCCACCATCTCCTCGCACTCCGCCACCGTGAACGGTCCGCCCGACCGGAACCAGGCGGCTATCTCGGGGTCGCCGAGCAGCGTGCGCTGGATCGCCGGACCGTCGCCGGCTAACAGGGCGCGGATCTCCATTCGCCGTTCATTGTGCCGGGTGGGCGGGTGAATTACGCGACCGCCGCGCGCGCATGCGTGAAGTAGTGACCCTGTTCGAGGTCGGCGATGAGCCCGACGTGCACAGGGCTCCATCCGAGCCGCTGCTGGGTCAGCGCGCTCGAGGCCGGTGCGTCGAGCGCCCAGAACCCGGCCATCCAGTCGAAGTGATCGCGCGCCCCGTCGGGAGCGATTGAGACCACCGGCACGTTGAGATGACGGCCGATGACCCCGGCGATGTCACGAGCCGGCACGCCCTCGTCCCCGATCGCGTGGAACACCGAGCCCGCCGGGGCGTGCTCGAGCGCCAGGCGGTAGAGGCGCGCCGCATCCAGGCGGTGCACCGCCGGCCAGCGGTTCGAGCCGTCTCCGATGTAGCCCGAGACGCCCTTGGCGCGGGCGACGTCGATCAGGAACGGGACGAAGCCGTGATCGCCCTCGCCGTGCACGGACGCGCCGGGCCGCACGACTGACAAGCGCACGCCGCGCTCCGCGAGCGCGAGCGCCGCGTGCTCGTTGGCCGCCCGCGGGTGACCCGCCGACGTGGGATCGCCCATGTCCTCCTCGGTCACCACATACCCCGGCTTGACCAGCGCGGTCCCCGAGGTCACGACGAGCGGGCGGTCCGAGCCCTCGAGCGCGGCGCCGAGCGTCTCGATCGCGCGCCGGTCGGCCTGCGCCGCGTTCTCCATCTGCGAGAAGTCGTGGATGTACGCGGTGTGGATCACGCCGTCCGCGGCGGCGGCGCCGGCGCGCAGGCTGTCGAGGTCGTCGAGCGACCCGCGGTGGACTTCGGCCCCGGCGCTCGTGAGCGCGGCGGCCGACTGATCCGAGCGAGTGAGGCCGACGACCTGGTGCCCGGCGTCGATCAGCTCGCGAACGGTGGCGGACCCGATGAATCCGGTCGCGCCGGTGACGAAAACTCGCATGAGAAAGCCTCCGTATCGAGTGGTTTCGGTGAGCGACGGGCGTCGAATCCGGACCCGAGCGGATTTCGTTCGGATCAACCGATGTCAGTCGCTGTCATCAACTCTAGCACATTGATGACAGCGGCTGACATCGTCTACGATTGATCGCGTGGGTCGATGGGAGCCAAATGCGCGTGGCCGGCTCGAGCAGGCGGCCCTCGGGCTCTACGCCGAGCGCGGCTTCGACAACACCACGGTTGCGGAGATCGCCGAGCGGGCGGGTCTGACCGAGCGAACCTTCTTCCGTCATTTCGCCGACAAGCGCGAGGTCCTGTTCGCGGGAGCGGGCGCGTTCCAGCAGGAGCTGGTGGGCACCGTCGCCGACGCGCCCGATTCACTGCCGCCGATCGACGCGGTCGGCGAGGGCCTCGAGGCCGCGGCGGTGCTGCTGCAGGAGCGTCGTGCGTTCGCGCAGCAGCGCCAGGCGATCATCGCCGCAAGCGCCGAGCTGCGAGAACGCGAGCTGATCAAGCTGGCAACGCTCGCCACCGACCTCGCCGGCGTGCTGCGCGATCGGGGTCTCGAAGACCCTGCCGCGAGGCTCACCGGCGAGATCGCGATAGCGGTGTTCAGGATCGCGTTCGAGCGCTGGATCGACGATGCCGACCAGCGATGCTTTCCGGAGCTCATCCGAGAGTCGCTCAACCAGCTGAAGGGCCTGATCGGGGCCCAACCACCGGTGGTCGACGCCACGGAGCACGCGGCGCTGGCCGCGCCCCGGTCCTGAAGCGGCTCCCGCGCTATCACCCGTGTTGGGTGATGTCCTCGTGCCGCCGTGGCCTGATCGTTTGCACGGACGAGGCACACGCCAACGACCGATCGGAGCACACGTGGCCATATTCGCAACTTCGTACCCGTTCCTGAACATCCTGTGGTCGATGCTGATCTTCTTCGCGTGGGTGATCTTCCTGTGGATCGCCATCACCGTGCTGATCGACGTCTTCCGCCGGCACGACCTGTCCGGCTGGGGTAAGGCCGGCTGGACGATCTTCGTCGTGATCATCCCGTGGCTGGGCGTCCTGGCCTATCTGATCGTCAACCACACGGGGATGGCCGAGCGTCGCTACAAGGACGCCGCGTCCGCGCAGGCTCAGTACGACGACTACATCCGCACGACCGCCGGCACCGGCGGGGCGGCGAGTGAGATCGAGAGGGCGAAGAAGCTACTCGACGACGGCACGATCACCCAGGCCGAGTTCGACTCGATCAAGGCCAAGGCGCTTGCGTGACCGGCTGCGTGCGGGGCTCGGCGGCGATCGGGCGCCGGCCGTGACCAGCCGGAGGAGCTTGACGGCGGGGAAGATCTTCTCCTAAGCGGACGCTCGAGCTCACCGCGACGATCCCGCCGTCCCGCCGGCGTTCCAGGAGGACGTCGCGATCGGCGGTGGACCGGCGCCCGCGCGTGCGGCTACATCGAGGATCTGCTGCCGGACATACTGGACGGCCGCATCGAGCCCGGCCCCACGCGCGACCGCAAGGAGAAGACCATGGAGATCACCCGCAACAGCCTCGAGACCAACGCCGGGCCGAGCGACTGGTTCACCGGCACCGTCTACCTCGACACGGTCGCGACACCCGCGCCGCCGTCCCGCGTGGCGGCGAGCAGCGTCCATTTCACCCCGGGCGCGCGGACGGCGTGGCACACCCATCCGCTCGGACAGACGCTGTTCGTCACCGAGGGCATCGGCCGCTGCCAGCGCCGCGGCGGTCCGGTCGAGGTCATCCGCCCCGGCGACCGCGTGTACTTCGAGCCCGGTGAGCGCCACTGGCACGGAGCGGCGCCCAACCGGTTCATGACCCACCTTGCGATCCAGGAGGTCGACGAGTCCGGCAGCCCCGTCAGCTGGGGCGAGCACGTCACCGACGAGGAATACAGCGCCGCGCCGGCTTCGGAGGGATAACACCCGCATCCCCGTGTCGGCAACTGCCCCGCGCTCGCGGTGCACGTCGTGGCTCACTGGGGGGAGGGGGAGGGGGAGGGGGAGGGGCGGCGGTCGCCGGAACGTCGGCGGATCGGGGCTGAAGTGCTTTACGCTCGGACAAGGAGCGCGATATGGCGAAGGTGGTGGTGATCAATCACGTGACGCTCGACGGGGTGATGCAGGCACCGGCCCGCCCCGACGAGGACACCCGGGACGGATTCGCGCACGGGGGCTGGGGCATCCGCGGCAACGACCCGCTGATGACCGCCAAGATCGGCGAGCGGATGAGTGGGGAGCGCGCGT
>Ga0335078_10008870_pt1 | contig 14945 bp, 12 predicted proteins | sample Lox_Sample_32_FD_206711 | JGI IMG/M metagenome (GOLD analysis project Ga0335078, IMG submission 206711) | Soil microbial communities from Loxahatchee National Wildlife Refuge, Florida, United States - Lox_Sample_3.2 | ecosystem: Environmental > Terrestrial > Soil > Wetlands | place: USA...
TACTGTGCCTCGCACTCACGGTTCTACTGGGGCGGCAAGCTGCTGCTGATCTGCACCTGTGACGGGACCGTCACCGGGTTCGCGCTGGCGAACCCGAAGCTGGCCGGCGAACGTGAGACCGCCCGCGCGATGCTGGAGTACCAGCCCGCTGACCGCCCCGCCCCGGGCACCGCCATCGTGGCGGACAAGGGCTTCTCCGGCGATGACTTCGAGGAGTTCCTGGCGGGCGGCGAGATGGGCCTGACGCTGATCCGCCCGGCCCGCAAGGACGAGAAGACCCCGCGGCCGTTCCCGAACTGGCTGCGGCAGCGGGTCGAGGCGATCATCTGGACGCTGAAGAGCCAGCTCGGCCTGGAGCATCACGGCGGCCGGGTCCCTGCCGGGCTGTGGGCCAGGATCGTGCAGCGGCTCCTCGCCCTCAACGCCGCGATCTGGTTCAACTGGCAGATCGGCGCCCCGGTCAAGCGCTCCCTCATCGCCTACGATCACTAACACCGACCTGCCAGCAATCCCCGGTCAACGATCTAGCAGGCGCAGGTCTGGGTCTTGCTGGGCTGCGGGCTGTCGTACACCCCGTAGAAGGCGCTGTTGCGGCACCGGACGGTGGCGGTGATGCCGCCGTAGGTGGTGGACAGCGACCCCATGGAGTCCGGCGAGGTCGGCAGCGGCGGCGCGAGCCCGGTGAAGCTCGAGCCAAGGATGAGGTCGAGCGTGCCCGGCGTCAGGTCGGGCACGAGCTTCAGCTTGATCGTGGTGAACTGCTGCGCGAGCACCTGCGCGGCCGGCAGCTCGGTCGCGCTCGGGTACTCGATCACCGACTTCTTGTGCGTCATCTCCAGCGCGGCCCCGGTCCCGATCACGTTGAAGCCGCGGCTGGTCAGGGCAGCGGCGGCCTGCGTGCTCCGGTCGAGCCCGCTGGAGCCGTCCAGCACCTCGACGTTGACCTGGGACGGAGTGACCGACTCCGGCTGCGCGGCCGGGCTGGCCGACGGACTGGCTGCGGGGCTGCCCACCGGGCTCGCGGTGGGGCTTGCCGTGTCCGCCGGCGTGGCCGCGGTGGCCGGCGTGGCCGGGGCGCTTGGGCTGCGGCCGTGGCCTGCCTTGCCGTGGCGGTGCGTCGTGACCAAGCGAGGCAGTGCGCTGTCGTGCGCGATGGCCCAGAACAGCGCGTCGGCCTGCGGCTGGGCGAACTGGACCTCGTTGGGGTCGTACGGGTAGGTCGCCCACGGCGCGGTGATGAACTGCACGTGATCGGGCGAGATGTTATCCAGGCTGAGCGCGATGTGGAACAGCTCGGTGTCGCTGGCGTCGGTGGTCATCGCGTCGGCGACATCGCCGACCACGGTGTACAGCCTCGTCGGGTCGTGCAGCAGGCCGCTGTGCAGCACGCCCTTGACGATCTGGGCCATCAGGTATTGGTCGCGGGCGATCCGCTCGATGTCCGAGCCGTTGGCGATGTTGTAGCGGGTGCGCCAGAACTGCAGCGCGACCCTGCCATTGATGTGATGCTCGCCGGCGGACAGGTCAAGGCCAGAACCCTCGGTCGAGGTGACCGGGTTGTCAATCGCGAACGGCAGGCACACGTTGACCCCGCCGATGTCGTTGATGACCTTCTCAAAGCCGGTGAAGTCCAGCTCGATGACGTTGTCGATGTAGATCCCGGTCTGCCGCTCCACCGTCTCCCGCACGCACTCAGGCCCCCCGGCGGCCAGCGTGGCGTTGATCCGCTCGTCGGCGTAGGGATTGGCCTGCTGACCGGGCAGCCCGTCCGCGGGCGCGCACGCGTAGTAGGGCACCACGGTGTCGCGCGGAATGCTGATCACCGTGACGCTCTGCCGCCCGGGCGAGATGTGGGCGATCATGAGCGTGTCCGAGCAGTTGCAGCCGGCGTCGCCGCCGAGACCGTGCTGGCCGACCCTCGTGTCCGACCCGATCAGCAAGATGTTCAGCGCGTTGGTGTACTTGGGCGGGCGGTGCTGCGCGTCGATCTTCTTGATGTGGGTGATTCCCGAGAGCTGCGCGCGTACCGCGAGCGCCACGCCGACCGCGGCCATGATGACGATCACCACTACCCCGACAGCGCTCCAGCCGATGATCCGCGCCCGGCGCGAGCGCTTGCGCTTCGGAAGCTCCTGCGGAGCAGTGGCGCTAATTCAGCCCTCCGGGTCGAAGGACGCGCGGGCACGCCGGTCGTCATTCAATGAACGGATCAGCCATTGCCGGCGTTCCCGCCGGCAATCGGGTCGAAGTATCAGGTAGTTACCCCCCAAAGACGATCTTAGACATCTTCCTCGATGGCACTGGTCAGCGCCCCGCGGGCGACCGGTCAGGGAGCGCCGTCAGGCCACCCTGGGCAGGCGGCCACCGAGTCCCGGCGCACGGTCGTCATAGGGGCCCGCACCAGGACGTCACGCTGCGCGTTCCCGTCGATCCGCGCGATCAGCGCGTCCACCGCCGCGGCGCCAAGCTCATGCAGCGGCATCGCGATGCTGGTGACCGGCACCTCAAGGAACGCCAGGCACTCGTCCTCGTCGAAGCTGACCAGCGACACCTGACCGGGCACGGCCACCCCGGCGGCACGGAACGCGGCCATCGCGCCGAACAGCTGGTTCAGGCTGCCCACGGCGCAGGCGGTCGGCATCGGGCGCCTCTCGAGCAGCGCCCGGGCCGCGCTCCAGCCGCCGTCCTCGGTGGCCGCCGCGTGCCTGACCACCAGGTGCAGGCCCCGCTCGGCGCAGATCCGCCGGGCCGTGGCGACCCTGCGGTGCACCGTGTCGACGTCGGCGGGCCCGTCGATGATCGCGAGCCTCCGGTGGCCGAACCCGGTGACCTCGTCGATGAAGAGCCTGACCGCGCCGGGCTCATCCATCACGACGTTGTTGCCGCGCCCAGGCCCGCGCCGGTTGACGTACACGTGCGGCACCGCGAGCACGCTGCCCGCATGCTCGCGCGCCCGCAGCGAGGTCGCCATCAGCAGGCCGTCCACCCGGCTCTCGTCGACCAGGTAGCGATAACTGGCCGGCGGCTTGGGGTCGTCGGTGGGCTCCTCCATGATCATCACGACATAGCCGCGCTCGCCGGCTCGCTGCAGCGCGCCACGCTGTAGCCGCACCCAGATGGGGTTCCGAAGCAGCGGTATAACAAATGCGAACGCGCCGGTCCTACTCCGCTTGAGCCCGCGTGCGAGCGCGTTGGGCCGGTAGCCCTGTTGCCGGGCGGTGCGGAGTATCTGCTGGTAGAGCTCGGGCCTGACGGACTGCGCCGGGTCGCCGTTGAGCACGCGCGAGACCGTCGAGGTGTGCACGCCGACCGCCTCGGCGATGTCGACCAGCCTGGACGCCCGCCTGCGCGGCCCGGTCGGCCTGGCCTGTTCCGGCACGGCCTGACTCGGCACGGCCGGGGCTCCGCCGCTGTACTTGTCCCGATCACCAGACAACTTCCCATCACCTGCAGCGAGATAACGCGGTAACGCCGCCATCGACCATCATCACCGTGCCGTACAGATAGCTTGCGCTATCGGAAGCCAGAAAGGAGACCGCGGCCGCTATCTCCGCCGGGCTGCCAATTCGCCCGGCCGGGGTGCCAACGGCCCAGGTCCGCATCGCCGTGTCGTCGTGCCTGATCCAGTCGGCCATCTCGGTGTCGACCAGGCCGGGGCATACGCAGTTCACCCTGATCCCGTCCGGGCCGTGGTCCACGGCCAGGCTCCTGGTGAGCAGCACGAGCCCGCCCTTGGACGCGCAGTAGGCGGCGCGGCGCCGACCGCCGCGCACGCCGGCGGTCGATGCGATGTTGACCACGCAGCCGTCGCGCGCCTCGATCATGGCGGGCAGGAACTCACGGCGGGTCAGGAACGGGCCCTTCAAGTTGGTGTCCACGATCCGGTCCCATTCCTGCTCGTCCAGGTCGCTCAGCCGCTGGATGCTGAACACGCCGGCGGCGTTGACCAGCAGCCACGGCGCGCCGAGGTCAGCGCGGATCCGCTCGGCGACCGCGCGCACGGACCGCGCGTCGCGGACGTCCACCCCGTAACCGCGGGCCGCGGGAAGCTCGCTCACCAGCCCGGGCAGGTCGGACTCGCGCACGTCAAGGCAGGCGAGCACGAAACCGTCGGCCGCGAGGCGCCGGCAGATCGCCGCCCCGATCCCGCCCGCCGCGCCCGTCACCACGGCGACCGCCGGGCGCGGCGGGGTGCTCACACCACCTCCGCGATCGACCGGGTCAGCATGATCGCGGCGCAGAACGAGCGGAACACCGCAAGCGGGGTGTCGCCGGTGAAGCGCAGCTCGCGCGGCCCGATCTGGTCCACGCCGCGTACCCAGGTCGCGGCCTCGGCGATGTCGCTGGTGCGGACCGAGATCTCCAGCGCGGCCGAGCCGAGCGGCGGCGCCGGCGCGGCCGCGGCCCTCTCGACCGCCTGCTGCGCGGCCTGCCTGATCAGCTCGCAGGCGCGGTCGGGGTGCAGGCTGTGCGCCGCGATCCTGCTTACCGGCTCCTTGACCACGGCCGCGCGCACGCCCGGGATCAGGGCGGCGGTCTCCTCGCAGGCGCACCGGTCCCCGGTCACCAGCACGACGGGCACGTCGTAGTGGGCCGCCACGAGAGCGTTGATGCCTGCCTCACCGGTGACCACGCCGCCGAGCCTGGCCTCGGTCACCGCGCGCGGGTTGTAGGTATGCGACAGGCCGGCCGGTGCGCCCATCGACCCGTGATAGGAGACGAACAGGACCGCGTCGAAGCTCTCGTCGAGACCCTGCATCATGTAGAGCGGCTTATGAGCGCCCGAGATGTACGAGGCGCCGCCGGCCAGCTCGCCCGGCGGCAGGTTGCGCATGGTCGAGTGCGAGTCGTTCACGACGATCTCGGTGGCGCCGCCGGCCAGCGCCCCCTCGATCGCCGCGTTCACCTCGGCGAGCAGCAGCCGGCGCCCGGCCGCCGCGGCCGGCCCGTCGCCGACGCACTGCTCCCAGTCCACGACGCCCGCGGTTCCCTCCATGTCGCTGGACAGGAAGACCTTCATATCTGCCGTCTCTTCTCTATGTGGTAGGTCTCGTCGTCGGCGGTCATCACCGCGTAGGTCCCGCCCTCCCGCGTGGACGCACCGCCGTGCCCGCCCTCTGGCGTCAGGCACAGGGCAGAGAGCGGCGCGCGGTACTCGTCGGGCAGGCCGAGCGTCTGGGTGAGCGCGGCGGCGCAGGCCTCCTGCGGCCCCTGACCGGCCTGCACGGCGAGCAGCACCGAGCGGGCGGTGCAGGCGCGGATCGCGAGCTCGCCCCGGCCAGTGCAGGCGGCGGCGCCGACCCGGTTGTCGCAGTAGTTGCCTGCCCCGATCACCGCCGAGTCGCCGACCCGCCCCGGGTACTTCCACGGGTAGCCGCTGGTGCTCACCGCGGCGGCGAGGTTCCCCGATGCGTCCAGGGCGAGCACGTTGACCGTGCCCCAAGGCCCGGGCGGCGTGCCGATCGCGGCGAGCCGCTCGATCACCTGGCGGCGGTAGGCGACCTCGCCCGCGCCATGCCGCTCCGCCGCGGCGGCCAGGCCGTGCTCGCCGAGACCGTCCAGCCACAGCTGCCTGGCCTCGTCGGTCAGCGTCGGCCCGCGCGGGATGCCGACCTCGTCGGCGAACCGCTCGGCGCCGGCACCGACCAGCAGCAGGTGCTGCGGCAGCCGGTCGCAGATTGCCCTTGCGATCGAGATCGGGTGCGGGAACCCGGTGACTCCGGCCACCGCGCCGGCCCGGCGGGTCGCCCCGTCCATGATCGACGCGTCGAGCTCGACGACGCCGAGCAGGTTGGGCAGCCCGCCGACGCCGACATAGTGGTCGGCCTCGTTCGCCTCGGCCGCCCGCACCGCGGCCTCGGCCGCATCCATGGCGCTCGCGCCGCCGGCGAGCAGGGCCATCCCGGCCGCCAGGCCCACCTCGCCGCGCTCGCTCGCGATGATCACGGGGATGATGGCTAGGCCCTCCCATCGGGGTTGACCGGCACCTCGGCCGGCATCTCCGCCGACAGCTCGGCAGGCACGTTCGCCCCCGCCGCCCCGTTCTCCGGCGCGCCGGTGAAGGCGAAGTGGCAGGCCACCTGGTGGCCGGGCTCCCCTGGGCCCGTCCGGAGGGCGGGGTCTTCGGTCTCGCACCGCGCCTGCGCGATCGGGCACCTGGTACGGAACCGGCAGCCCGTCGGGATCCGCAGCGCGCTCGGCGGGTCGCCGACGACCGCCGGCCCGCCCTGCGCCCGCCCGGCAGCGCTGTCGCTGAGCCGCGGGATCGCGGCGAGCAGGCCGCGGGTGTAGGGGTGCTGCGGGTTGCCGAAAAGCTGGTCGGCCGAGCCGGTCTCCACGATCCTGCCCAGGTACATGACCGCCACCCGGTCGCACAGGTGCCTGACCACGGCGAGGTTGTGCGAGATCAGCAGCAGCGTCAGCCCCAGCTCGCCGCGCAGGTCGCGCAGCAGGTTGAGAATCGTAGCCTGGACGCTGACGTCGAGCGCGGACACCGGCTCGTCGGCCACGAGCACGTCGGGCCGCAGCGCAAGCGCCCTGGCGATCGCGACCCGCTGCCGCTGGCCTCCGGAGAACTGCCTGGGGTACGCGCGCATCGCATCCTGGCCGAGCCCGACCAGCGTGAGCAGCCTGGCGCAGTACTCATCGGCCTCGCCGCCGGGAACCACGTGGTGCACCCGCACCAGCTCGCGGAGCATCGAGCCGACGGTCAGCCTGGGGTTCAGCGAGGAGTAAGGGTCCTGGAAGACCATCTGGATCCGGCGCAGGTCGGCACGGGACCGGTGCTTGGGCAGCACCCGGCCGTCGAAGCTGACCTGGCCGCGGTCCACCGGGCGCAGCCCGGCGAGTGCGAGCGCCAGCGTCGACTTGCCCGAGCCAGACTCGCCGACCAGGGCGAGCGCGTCGCCGCGGTCAAGCTCCATGTCCACGCCGTCCACGGCGCGCAGCATCCGCTCATGGTGCCTGGCCCTGGCCGCGAGCTGCGAGCCGACCGGGAAGTGGACCGCGATGTCGCTGGCGGAGAGCAGCGGCCCGGTCCCTACGGCGGCGTCGGCGTCAGCCATGCCCGATCCCGTCGGCCGCGAGCGCCTCGGCGCAGCGCTCGTAGTGCAGGCAGGCCGTGGACCGACCGCCGGGAAGGTCGCGCAGCGGCGTGGGCTGCACCGTGCAGTCGTCCTGCGCGAACCCGCAGCGCGGATGGAACCGGCAGCCCGACGGCGGGCTCACCAGGCTGGGCGGCGATCCCGGGATCGGCACCAGCGAGTCGCGCACGTGCTCCACGTCGGGCGCCGAGCGCACCAGGCCGAGCGTGTACGGGTGCCGCGGGTCGAGCAGCACGTCGCGCACGTCGCCGCGCTCGACAAGCTGGCCGCCGTACATGACCGCGACCCGGTCGCAGATCTCGGCGACCACCGGCAGGTCGTGCGTGACGAAGATCAGGCTGACCCCGCTCTCCCGGCACAGCCTGGACAGCAGCCGCAGGATCTGGTCCTGGATGGTCACGTCCAGCGCCGTGGTCGGCTCGTCGCACAGGATGATCTCGGGGTCGCAGGACAGCGCGATCGCGATCATGACCCGCTGGCGCATGCCGCCGGAGAACTCATGCGGGTACGCGCGGAACCGGCGCTCCGGGTCGGGGATACCCACCCGCCGCATCAGCTCAAGCGCCCGCTCGGCCGCCTTGGACTTGCTGTAGCCCAGGTGCACCCGCGTGCCCTCGGCGATCTGGTTGCCGACCCGCATCACCGGGTTCAGCGCGCTCATCGGCTCCTGGAAGATCATCGAGATCTTCGGCCCGCGGATCCGGTTCAGCTCGGCCTGGCTGAGCGGCACCAGGTCCACGCCGTCCAGCAGGATCTGGCCGCCGGTGATCCGCCCCTCGGCGGGCAGCACGCCGATGATCGCGCGCAGCGTCATGCTCTTGCCCGAGCCGGACTCGCCCACCAGGCCGAGCGCCTCGCCCGCGGCTACGTCGAGCGACACTCCGTCGACCGCCCTGACGATGCCGCGCCGGGTGGTAATCCGCACGTTCAGGTCCTGGACGGACAGAATCGGTCCCGTACTCATGCCTGACCCGGCCTGATCAGGTCGGCGAGGCCGTCGCCGATCAGCGAGAGCGCCAGGCCGACGACCACGACCACCAGGCCGGGGAACGTGGTCAGTTGCCAGTGCGTGGTCAGGAAGTTCTGGCCGTCGTTGATCATCGACCCGAGGTCGGGCGTCGGCGGCGGCACGCCGAGACCGAAGTAGCCGAGCGTCACGATCGCCAGCATGTCCTGCACGATGTCGGACATGGCATAGATGATGGCCTGGGTGATGACGTTCGGCAGCAGGTGCCTGCCGATGATCCTGATCGCGGCCAGGCCGCCGGACTGCGCGGCGAGCACGTAGTCCTGCCGCTTGGCCACCAGGATCTCGCCGCGGACGATGCGGGCGTAGGAGACCCAGCCGACCAGCGTGATCGCGATGTAGATGGACCGCTGGCCCGGGCCGAGCACGAACACCAGCGCGATGATCAGCACGTAGAACGGGAACGCCACCACGATGTCGACCAGCCGCATGATGATGGTGTCCACCCAGCCGCCGTAGTACCCGGCGATGCTGCCGAGCACGGTCCCGATGCAGAACGGGAACAGCACGGCGATGCAGGCGATCCGCAGGTCGGTGCGCAGCCCGTAGAGCAGCCTGGAGAACACGTCCCGCCCGAGCTGGTCGGTGCCGAGCAGGTGATGCGCGCTCGGGCCGAGCAGGGTCTGGCTCAGGTTCTGCGCGATCGGGTTGTACGAGGTGAGCAGCGGGGCGCCTGCCGCCAGGAACAGGATGATCCCGAACAGGATCAGGCCGGACATCAGCGCGGGCTGCCGGTACCAGCGGCGTGCCTGGCGCGGCTGCGCGTGCTCGGCGGGGATGGCGGCGAGGTCGGGCTCGGCCTGGCCGCCCAACGGGATCGCGCTCACCGGTCGAACCGCACTCTCGGGTCAAGCGCTGCGTAGGACAGGTCGGCGAGCAGGTTGACCATCACCACGAGCACCCCGAACACCAGCGTGACGCCCTGCACCACGGGGAAGTCGCGCTCGAAGATTGAGTTGATCATCAGCTGGCCGATGCCGGGAATCGCGAAGACGTTCTCGATCACGACGGTGCCGCCGATCAGGAAGCCGATGTTGATGCCAAGCACGGTGACCGCGGGGATGACCGCGTTGCGCAGCACGTGCCGCAGGAACAGCCGGTGCGCCGGGATGCCCTTGGACCGAGCGGTGGTCACGTACTCGGCGCCGAGCACGTTGAGCATGCTGGCCCGCAGGCTGCGGATCACCACGGGGGCCAGCGCGATCGCCACCGTGAGCGCGGGCAGGAACATGTAGTGCAGGTGGCCGCCGAAGCCGGTGCCGTACCCGCTGACCGGGAACAGGTGCACGTTGATGGCCAGGGCATAGATCAGCAGGATCCCCAGCCAGAACGGCGGCATGCCGAGCCCGAGCAGCGGCACCGCCCTGACCACGTGGTCACGGATCCCGTCCTTGCGGCTCGCCGCGATCATCGCCAGCGGCACGCTGATCAGCACGGCGATCAGCCCGGCGTAGCAGATCAGCCAGAGCGTGGCGGGCAGCCGGCCGAGGATCAGCCCGGCCGCCGGGACGCCGTAGTACAGGCTCTGGCCCAGGTTGCCGTGCACCAGCCGGTCCATGAACAGCCAGTACTGGCTGACCAGCGGCCGGTTCAGGCCCCACTGCCGGTGCAGGATCGCGATCGCCCTCGGAGTGGCGTGGATGCCGAGTATGGTCCGCGCCGGGTCGCCTGGGATCAGGTGGATGAGGAAGAAGACGATGATCGTCACGCCGATCGCGACCGGCACCAGCATCAGCAGGCGCCGGATCACGAACGTCATCCGCCCCAACGGGACTCACCTCCGCGGTCTGGCGCAGGCCGCACGCTCCCCGTCGTGCCGCCCGCGCCAGCCGGCATCCGGCTGAACGTCACTTGCTCAGCCAGACGTCTTCCATGTGCATGTTGCCGAGCGGCGTCACGAAGAAGCCGTGCACATTGCTCGTGGTCGCGTACGGGTAAGGCGAGTAGTACAGGTACGCCATGAACGCGTCGGCCGCCGACTGGGCCTGGATGAAGTTGTAGTACTTCTGCCGGACGGCCGGGTCGGTGGTGGTCTCGGCCTCATGGGTCTCCTTGACCACCTGCGGGTTGTCGTAGGCGGTGAAGAAGGACTTGGCGCCCGAGCTCGGGTCGACGGCGAACGTGGCCAGCTCGTCAGGGTCGGGGATGTCCATCGTCCACAGCGTCAGCACCATGTCGTACTTGAGCGTCTGCTCGTCCTCGTTCACCGTGTTCGGGTCGAGCTCAGTGATCTTCAGGTTGATGCCGAGCGGCTTGAGCTCGGACTGCAGGATCGTGGCGATGGTCACGTAGTCGGAGTTGCCGGCCGGCACCAGGATGTCGGTGGTGAACCCGTGCGGCACGCTCGACTCCGACATCTCCTTCTTGGCCGCGGCGACGTTGTACTGCAGGCCGGCAGTGGCCGCCTGGTAGAACGGCACCTGCGGCGGGAACAGCGAGTTCGCCGGCTTGCCGTTGCCGAACAGCACCGCCTTCACCAGCGCGGCCCTGTTGATGGCGTAGGAGATCGCGCGGCGCACGTGCACGTCCTGGAACGGCTTGCGCAGCTCGTTGAACGCCAGGTAGTTGGTCTGAGTGGACGGGAACAGGAACATGTTCACGGCCGGGGTGGACTTCAGCGAGGCGACCGTTGACCAGGCCGGGGTCTGGTCGATCTGCGCCTGCCCGCCCTTGAGCTGCAGCTCCCTGGTGTTGTCGTTGGGCACGTCGGTCCAGGTGACGCTGTTCAGGTACGGCTTGCCCTTCTGCCAGTAGAACGGGTTGCGCACCAGCTTGAGCGCCTGACCCTTGTGCCAGTAGTCCCACTTGAACGGCCCGGTGCCGATCGGGTGGGTGTAGAACTGCGCCTCGGTCTGGCCGGCGTAGTTGTTCGGGATGATCCCGTTGGCGAAGATCGACAGGTCGGCGAGGAGCGGCGCCCACGGGTACTTCAGGTGGATCACCACGACGTCGGGCGACGGATCGTCCACCGACTTGATCGCCGTGTCCAGGTAGGCCCAGCCCTGCGTGGCCTTGCGGTTCTGGTCGATCGAGAACTTCACGTCCGCCGAGGTCATCGGCTGGCCGTTGGAGAACTTCACGCCGTGCCGCAGCTGGAACGTGTACGTCAGCTTGTTCTTCGACATCGTGTAGCTGGTCGCCAGCCAGGGCTTCACGCCCTTGCCGTTGTTGGTCACCGTGTACAGCGGCTGGAAGATCTGCTCGAAGATCCAGATCGAGTTGTTGTCGAAGACGGTCGTGTTGTTCATCGACTGCGCGTCCTGGACGGCCGCGAAGATCAGGTTCCCCCCGTGCACCGGAGCCGAGGACGCGCCGCCGCCGGTCGACGACGAGCTTCCGCCCGATCCGCATGCCGCGAGGAGCAGGAGGGCGCCGACGGTGAGCATCGTCTTCGCCGCGGTGAATCGCTGTGTCACGGAAGCTCCCTTACGCCGGCGGTCGGGCTACCGACCGCGCCGACGGCAAGCCACGCCGCTCGCCCGGACAGAACAAACCTTTGTTCTGCTTAATGTGGCCAGTAAGCGGCGGTTTGTAAATAGCGGGTGATACCTGGACCGATGGCGTTACCGTGTTGTAACGTTCCGAGCCGTGCGCTACCTGGTGCTCGGCTGCGGCGCGATCGGCGGCACGGTCGCCGCTGGTCTCGCGCGGGACGGCCACGACGTGCTGGTCAGCGATGCCAGCCAGGACGTGGTCGTGGCCGTCCGCGCGCGCGGGATCCGGATCGACGGGCCGGTGGAGTCCTTCACGGCCAGCGTGGCCGCGGTGCCGCCTGCGGACCTGCCGCGCCTGATCGACTGCCCGGTGCTGATCGCCGTCAAGGCGCATCACACCGCGGCCGCGGCCGCCGCGGTCTCGGGGCGGCTGGCGGGCTCCGGTTACGTCGTCTCGCTGCAGAACGGGTTTAACGCACCCGTGCTCGCCCGTGCCGTCGGCCCGGCCAGGGTGGTCGAGGCATGCGTAAACTTCGGGGCGGACGCGATCGAGCCCGGCGTGGTGCTGCGCGGCAACCGGGCCACGTTCGTGGTCGGCGAGGTGGACGGCTCGGTGACGCCGCGGGTCACGGCCCTGGCCGGTGACATCGCGGACGCCGCGGTGACCGGCAACGTGATGGGCTACCTGTGGGCCAAGGAGGCATACGGCGCGATGCTGGCCGCGACCGCGGTCAGCCACCTGCCGATCGCCGACGCGCTCGCTGACCCTGCGTACCGGCCGCTGCTCACCGAGCTGGCCAGGCAGGTGCTCGCCCAGGCGCCCGCGGGCACCGAGCCGGTGCCGCTTGACGGCTTCGACCCGGCCGACCTGGCCGGGTCGCTCGACCGGCTGGCCGAGTTCAACCGCCGCTCGGCCAAGTCCCACTCGGGCATCTACCGCGATCTCGCCGTGCTGCACCGGCCCACCGAGGTGCCTGCCATACTCGGCGGCCTGGACGGCGCAGCCGCCCCGCTGGTCCGCCGCGTGCTCGAGCTCATCGCGGCGATCGATCAGGGCAGGCGCGGCTGCTCGGCGGCCAACCTCGACCTGCTGGCGGCCTACGAGCGGCTCGACCGGCTCGGCAGGCCGCTGAACGCGGTGGTGACCGTCATCGGCGCGCCGGACCGGGCTGCGGCCGGCCCGCTGGCCGACCGTCCCGTGGCGGTCAAGGACATCGTCGCCGTGGCCGGCGTGGCGACCAGGTGCGGCAGTCCCGCCAGCGACCCGGCGCCGGCGGCCGCCGACGCCGCCCTTGTGGCAAGGCTGCGCGCGGCGGGCGCCGAGGTGTTCGCGACGTCGCAGTGCCTGGAGTACGCGGCCGGGTTCGCCCACCCCGAGGTCGGCGACACCCGCAACCCGCGCGACCCCTCGCGCACCTCGGGCGGGTCATCGGGGGGTTCGGCCGCGCTGGTGGCGGCCGGGGTGTGCGACCTGGCGGTCGGCTCGGACACCGGCGGGTCGATCAGGATCCCGGCCGCGTACTGCGGGATCGTGGGGGTCAAGCCGAGCTACGGGCTGCTGCCGCTCGACGGCGTGTTCCCGCTGTCCCCGGCCTGCGACCACGCGGGCACGCTGACCGGCACCGTGGCTGGCGCCGCCGAACTGCTCGCGGCGCTGGCCGGCCCGGCCTGGAAGGCCGGGCCGGCCCCCGCGGGCCTGGACGGGCCCGGCCAGGCGGGACCCGCGGGCCCGTTCACGGTCGGCGTGCTCGCCGCCCAGCTCGCCGACCCGTCGGTGACCACCGAGGTCCGCGCGGCCGTGGCCGCGGCTCTGGCGGCGCTGGCGGGCGCGGGCTGGCAGCTCAGGGAGCTGTCGGCGCCCTGGCTCGACCGGCTCGCCCGCTGGGAGGAGACGCTCGTGGTCATCGTGGCCAGCGAGGCGTTCGAGGTGCACCGCGGCCGGGACCAGAGCAGGTACTGCGACGGCACCAGGGCGCTGCTGGCGTTCGGCGGAACGGTGAGCGCGGAGCGGCTGGCCAGGGCCCGCCGCGAGCAGGCCGAGCTGACCGCCGCGGTGCAGGCCAGCCTGGCCGGGGTTGACGCGCTGGCCGGGCCGACCGTCGGCTACCAGGCGCCTGAGGAGGACCCGCCGTTCGGCACCGGCGAGTCGAACGGCGAGGGCCGGTTCACCGGCCCCTATAACCTGACCGGCCACCCGGCCGTGTCGCTGCCCGCGCCGGCGCCCGGGCTGCCGGTCGGCCTTCAGCTGGCCGGGCGGCGGGGCGGCGACGCCGGCCTGCTCGCCGTCGCCGCTGCCGCCGAGTCCGTGCTGCGGGCGAGCCGTACGTGACCCAGCGGCGGCCCGGAGCACCCACGACCAGCCCGATCAGTGAGCCCGCAGCTGAGTCCAGCAGGTAAGCCCGCAACCTAAGGAAGTGACCAGATGGCGTCCACCTTGCACCGCCGCACGATCGACCTGGCCGACCTCGACGTCCCCGTGGTCGAGGTCACCGGCGATGAGGAAGGCCCGCGGCTGACGGTCATCTCCGGCGTGCACGGCTGCGAATACGCCTCGATGGCCGGGGTGCGGCAGTGGTGCGCGGGCCTGGCCGGCGGCAGCATGCGCGGCAGCGTCCTCGTGGTGCCGGTGCTTAACCTGCCGGCGTTCGCGGCGCGCAGCCCGTTCGTGGTCCCCGAGGACGGCAAGAACCTCAACCGGTGCTTCCCCGGCGATCCGGAGGGAACCCTGGCCGAGCGGCTGGCGTACGCCACCTTCACCGAGCTGATCACCGACTCCGATGCGGTGATCGACGCGCACTGCGGCGACCAGCCCGAAGCGCTCGAGCCGTTCGCGATCTACGACGCCGGCCCGGCCGAGGACCGGGCGCTGGCGATGGCCACCGCCTACGGGCTCGGCTACGTGATCAGGCAGGAGCCAGGCCCGGACCGGGCGGTCGGCGGCACCACGAGCGCCGCGGCGGCCGAGGTCGGCATCCCGGCGATCATCGCCGAGGCCGGCGGGTGCGGCATCGTCGAGCCCGCCGCGGTCAGCCTGCACGTCCGCGGACTCAACCGGGTGCTTGCCGTACTCGGCATGACCGATGCGGCGCCGGACGGGGAGGCACCCGAGCCGCCGCCCCCGACCATGCTGAACCGGTTCATCTGGCTGCGCGGCGAGCGGGCAGGCTGGTGGCAGCCGACCGTCCAGCCGGGCGAGCAAGTGGCGGCCGGCCAGCTGCTCGGCACCATCAGCACCATCGACGGCACCGAGACCTTGCAGGAGATCCGGTCCCCCGCCGCGGGCGCGCCGATGTTCATCACCAGCTCACCGGCCGTGGAGCCGGGCGGCCTGCTGCTCGGCATCGGCGCCGTCTAGCCCGGCACGGAGCGATGGGCTAACTC
>Ga0335078_10008874_pt1 | contig 14940 bp, 11 predicted proteins | sample Lox_Sample_32_FD_206711 | JGI IMG/M metagenome (GOLD analysis project Ga0335078, IMG submission 206711) | Soil microbial communities from Loxahatchee National Wildlife Refuge, Florida, United States - Lox_Sample_3.2 | ecosystem: Environmental > Terrestrial > Soil > Wetlands | place: USA...
GTACAAAGCTTTCCAGCAGTTCCCGCTCTTTCTTACTGAGACGCAGAGGTTGGGCAGCTTCCCACATGCTGTCCACTATACTGCGAATCTTGCTAATTGTAACGTTACTTATGAAACACCACACTAGCGTTTTCCTTCGGCTACCTTAGTGCCCTTCGGGATTAATACTTTTCCCCCGAGGGTTACGGCACGCAAGGAAAAACAGTGCAAAGAAGTGACTCAGAAGCGGTCGCCGGTTCTAGAATAGGGGCGTGCCCGCATCCGCTCCAAAACCGCAGCTCGCGCCAGTGCCCCACAAGGCGCATGTGCCTCGCGTCTGCACGCTGGAAGCTACCGGCTTGCTGTTGATCGCCGTGCTGGTTCTGGTGATTTACGTCGTGCGTTACTGGCACCACATTCCGTGGGGCGCACACTGAGCGTGCCGCGCGACCTGCTGGTGGTGGTAGTGCTCGGCCCGACCGCCAGCGGTAAGACCGCGCTTGCTTTTGCCTTGGCGGAAAGATTCGGCGGCGAGATCGTCAACTGCGACTCAGTCGCGATGTATCGCGACTTTGAGATCGGCACCGCCAAGCCATCCTCCGCCGAGCGCGCTCGGATACCTCACCATCTCTTCGACGTTGTAAGCCCCACTGATTCTGTCACTGCTGGCGAGTATGCGCGGCGAGGCCGATGTGTTTTGCAGGAGATCAAGTCACGAGGGAAACTTCCGGTCGTCGTAGGTGGGACGGGGCTTTATCTCAGGGCCTTGCTGGAAGGCCTTTTCCCCGGCCCGCAGCGTTCAGAACAATTGCGCGAGCGGCTGCGCGAACGGGCACAACAAAGAGGGCCGTTGTATTTGCACCGCATCTTGCAGCGCCTGGATCCGGCCGCAGCCAAAAGCATGCATGCCAACGACGTTCCCAAGGTGGTGCGCGCTCTGGAGGTGTGCCTCAGCTCGCAACAGAAAATGACGGAGCTGTGGGAGCAAGGCCGCGAGCCGCTGAAGGGTTTCCGCATTCTCCGCCTCGGCCTAAATCCAGAGCGCGAAGCCCTGTATCAACGCATCAATCGCCGGGCAGAGCAGATGTTCACCGCAGGACTGATTGAAGAAACTCAAAGTCTCCTGGAAAAATATGGCGATGCAGCCTGGCCTCTGCGTTCGCTTGGCTACAACCAGGCGGTGCAATTCCTTGGCGGCGAAATAGGCCTCAAAGCCGCGATTGCGGCTGCGCAGCAGGGGCATCGCAACTATGCCAAACGGCAAATGACCTGGTTTCGCCGCGAGCCTGATGTAATGTGGCTGGTGGGATTCGGCGACGATCCCGCAATTCAACGCACAGCCATCGCGCACGCGCAACGCTTGCTCGACACTGTGTGACAAAAAGAAGGCAGAAGTTTTACTTCCCGTTGACAAGCTCCACCTACGCGCACTGTAACTTCCCTAATCAGAGCCCCAGGTAAAGCAACTTACTTCGCAGGAAAGGTTCCACGTCGAGTTCTTTCCGCACGCCAAGTTAGACGCTCAGCTTTAGCAGACCCCCAGTTGTTGTAAGTACCAGCACTCGGAAACTTAAGCTCTTAAGGAGAAGTAGAAATGAAGAAGTGCAGCATGTGGATAGTCCTGTCTCTCAGCCTTCTCGTGGCTTTCACACCGGCCTTTGCCGCCGCGGGGAGTCTTGATTCTACCTTCGGAAACAACGGCATTGTCGAGACGAATTTTGGTCCAGACAGCAACTTCACCTATTCGGATGCAGCCTTCACTTCCAACGGGGACATCGTGGTGGCGGGGACGGTCACAAACTTCAATGGCCAGGCAACGGCTTGCGTCGTCGTCCGCTATCTTCCTAATGGGCTTCTCGATCCCAGCTTCGGCAGCGGCGGAATTGTCACCCTTCCCGCCTCATCTTTTGCCAGCTTGTTCGGCATGCTGGCCGTGCAGGCGAACGGGCAGATTTTGGTAGTCATTGAACCGCAAATCAATGGCGCCTTGGTCACCGCTCTGATGCGCCTTAACACTAATGGGAAACTAGATCCCACTTTTGGAAGTGGTGGGCTGGTGACCGTAAACCTTCCCACGCCGGCGACTTTTACTGCAGCACCCAGCCTCCTGCTCGCTCAACCTGACGGCAAAATCCTTCTCGCCGGCGCCTCAACTCCGCCGCGCCGCAGCACGCTTTCCCCGCAGACGATTCTCATCCGGTATCTTTCGAGTGGTGCGCTGGACACGACATTTGGCAGCGGGGGTGTCACTTCGGTAGTTGCCATCAGCGCGCCAACCACGCTGGGCCTGCTTTCTGGAGATGGCATTCTCGCGCTGAACGGCTCGGGGCAGCTTGCACAATTCACTTCCGCCGGCGCCCCGCTCAAAACACCTGTCGGGGGAACCGTTATCGCGGCCAAGCAAAACGCCACTACCGCGGCCGCTTTCCTGCCCAACGGCGAGTTCCTGTTGGGCGGGTCCGTTTTCGGCCCGGACGGCAGGTCGAACCTTGATGCCGTTGTTCACCGATTCCTGGTGACCGGCGCTGCCGATCCGGCGTTCTTGTCGCCGCCGATTTCTTTTGTCCCAAACGGGGCCAACGTTGGGAGCGGCGCCGGGCAATTTGTCACCGACTCCCTGGGCAGAATCGTCGCAGGCGGGGGTGTTGAAACCCTCAGCAGCAGCCTTTGGGGCGTGGCGCGCCTGGCCGCCAATGGCAGCCTGGACGCCAGTTTCGGTAACGGCGGGGTGGTGGCCACTCAAGTTGGTGTGACCGGTTTCCTCTCCGCGGTTTTTGTGCAGCCGAATAACGAGATCATCGCGGTGGGGGAAGTAAGAGACAACAATTCTCTAATTGATCTCGCCATCGCGCGCTACCGCGCGCAGTGACGTTTAGCTCGGGCATAAGTGAACCACGCGGATTTCCCATGTCCGGATTTTCCACCAACTGCAACCTAGAAAACTTAAGAGGAGAAATAGAAATGAAGAAGCTCATATTGTCCATACTGTTGTCTCTCAGCCTTCTTGCGGCCTGCACGTCCGCCTTCGCGGCGGCGGGCAGTCTGGACCCTACATTTGGAACCGGGGGTATCGTAGATACCGACTTCGGCCCCAACAATAACAATTTCAGTTTCTCGGACGCCGCGCTCGCGCCCAATGGGGATATCGTGGTCGCCGGCTCAGTCTCGTTTCTTGATGGACAGCAGGAAGAAGGGGTGATCCTCCGCTACCTGCCTACCGGAGCGCTTGATACCAGCTTCGCGAATAAGGGAATTTTGGCGCTGCCGGCCCCGGCCAGCTACTTCTTGGGATCGTCGTATACCGGCTCGTTGACGGTCCAGTCCACCGGAAAGATCCTCGCGCTGTTTGGCGCCACCAACAATACCGGCACCGAATTCGAGACCGTACTGTTGCGCTTGAACACCAACGGACAACCGGATACCACTTTCGGAACCGGCGGTCAGGTGACGATCAACTTTCCCGCACCCGCAACCTTTGCGGCGGGCCCCAGCCTGGTGTTGGCGCAGCCTGACGGAAAAATCCTTCTCGCCGGCTCGGCCACTCCGCCGTTCCGCAGCAAGTTGTCCCCCGAAACGGTTCTGGCTCGCTATCTCTCCAACGGCGCTCTGGATACCACATTCGGAAGCGCCGGCTTCGCCGAAGTCGTGGCGATCAGCACACCAAGCGCACTCGCGCTGCTTTCTGGCGATGGCATCCTCGCGATAAATCAGACGGCGCAAGTCGCACAATTCACTCCGGCGGGTGTTCTGCTGAAGGCCCCTACGGGAGGAACAGTCGTCGCCATCAAGTCATCGGGGATCGTAACCTTCCAGCCAAATGGAAGCTACTTGTTTGCCAGTACCGGTCAGGGCCCGGGCGGCAGGCGAGACATTGACGCCAAGATCAGCCGTTTCCTCGCGAGCGGCGCGGTTGATCCGTCGTTTGCCTCGCCGGTGATTTCCTTTGGCAGTGACGGAGCTGTGGTTGAAAGCGACCCCGCCGGCATTGGAGTGGACTCGCTGGGACGAATCACCATCGGCGGAATCTACGCCAACGGCGGCAGCGGATTTTTCGGACTGGCACGGGTGAACGCCAATGGAACTCTGGACACCACGTTTGGCAAAGGGGGCACATTAACCACCCAGGTCGCCCTGGAGGGTTCGGTATGGGCCATTCTGGTGCAACCGGATAACAAAATCCTGGCCATCGGTGAGGTGCAGATCTCCAAAGACACGTCGGACACCATGGAGGACCTCGCCATTGTTCGCTATCTGGCGCAGTGATTTGGTTCTGTCCGGCCGCGCGAACCGCGGTCGGATGGATTTGGCTCCCGTCCGTGCTCTGGCCAATGCAGCCAGCCACCAGAAGCTTGGTCAGGGGGCCCGCACCGGCAAGGGTAGACCGTATCGGGGGGTACGGCCTGCCCAGCGGCTGCGCGATTGATGTTCCACAAGCACCTTGCCCAAGCGCGACGCCGGCACCGCGGCTCTGCTATTGTCTCCTCATGGGTTGGCGGGTCGTTTTTTTCCTGGTAGTCCTGCTTCCGTTCGCGAGCGCTGCCGGAAAAGAGAAGTATCTACCGGCGCGTCCCATTCACCTCGATCACGGCGGCGAAAAGTGGGCGGAGAAAACCCTGCGCAAGCTTTCTTTGGAAGAAAAAATCGGGCAACTCTTCATGATCTGGGTGCGCGCCCAGTTCCTCAACGTCGAGAGTCCCGATTATCTGCAGCTGCGCGATTCCATGCTCAAATACCACGTCGGCTCGTTTGCCATGACGGTGCGTTGGGACCCTCCGTTTCTCTACCGCAACCAGCCCTATGAAGCCGCCTACCTACTGAACCGCCTGCAGCAGGATTCTCCCCTGCCGCTGCTTTTCGCGGCGGACTTCGAGCGCGGAGTTTCCATGCGCCTGCATGGCACCACCGAATTTCCTCACGCTATGGCATTCGGAGCGACCGGCAACACAAAATATGCCGAAGACTTCGGCCGTATCACCGCGCTGGAGGCACGGGCCATTGGCGTTCAGTGGAATTTTTTTCCTGACGCCGATGTGAACTCGAACCCCGCGAACCCTATCATCAACACGCGCTCGTTCGGAGAAGATCCGCAGCAGGTGAGCGAGATGGTGGCAGCCTACATCAAGGGCGCGCATGAAGTTGGAATGCTCACTACCGCCAAGCACTTTCCCGGCCACGGCGATACTGCGACCGATTCCCATCTGGGCGTAGCGCAGGTGACCGGCGATCTGAAGCGGCTGGAGTCAGTGGAGCTTGTGCCTTTTCGCGCGGCAATTGCGGCGGGCGTTGATTCGGTCATGGTGGCCCACTTGAGCGTGCCGGCGCTCGAGCCCAACCCCGACCGCGTCGCCACAACTTCGCCAGCGGTAGTTACAGATCTCCTGCGGAAGAAGCTGGGATTCAACGGGATCGTGGTCACCGACGCCCTCGATATGGCCGGCCTCACCCGGCTGTACGCCGCCAATGTTGGCCGAGCTGCAGTGGACGCCTTCCAGGCAGGCAACGATCTGCTCATCATCCCCGCCGACCTGGATGCCTCCTATAACGCCATGCTTCAGGCTGCCCGCAGTGGCGAAATTCCGCAGCAGCAGATTGATGCTTCCGTGCTCAAGATATTGAAGACAAAGGCATCTCTCGGATTGCACAAGGCGCGGCTGGTGGATCCGGAGGCGTTGGCGCGGATCGTAGGTGCACCGGCGAATCTGGAATTGGCACAGGAAATTGCTGACGACGCCATCACCCTGGTGCGCGACAACAGCCAGTTACTTCCCCTGAAACATTCTGGAACTGTTGCGGGCGGGCGTCCGTACACAACAGTGGAGGAAGTTCACAACCGGCTGGTGGTTGTTGTGTTCTCCGAAGATGTGCGCACCGAAGCCGGGCGCGCGCTGGAGCGCGGAATCAAGGAGCGCGTCCCCGATGCGCATGTGATTTACGTGGATCCGCGGATTGCGCTGGCCATGTCGCCGGACGTCCTAAAGGATGTGGACGAAGCCGAGGCTGTGGTGGCGGCAGTGTACGTAATTCCCACGCCAGGGCGAACGAAAAACCAGGGGTCAGGCGCGGGTGGTTCGGTCGCCCTTGCGGACGCCAGCGGGGCGTTGTTGCAGAACATTCTCGATCACGCCGCGGCCAAGACCGTTGTGCTCGCGATGGGGAATCCCTATCCGGCAGCGGATTTCCCCGCGGTGCAGAATTATATCTGCGCCTTTTCCAACTCCGCGGTTTCGGAGCGCAGCGCGGCGCAGGCATTGTTTGGAGAGATCGCGATTCGCGGTCATTTGCCGGTCAGCATTCCCGGGATCGCTCAACGTGGCGCGGGAATAGAACGCAACCCGCGCGGTGCTACAGGAGGTCCGCAACATGATTCACCATCTGCTTCGCATTAGGTTTGCTCTGGTCGCGCTGCTGTCCGCGGCGGTTCTGGCCGGCCTGCTCGCGCTGCCGGCTTGCAGCATCAACGTCAAGAAGAGCCCCGACGGCGAGGACAAGAAAGTTGACATTGAAACCCCCATCGGCGGCATTCATGTGGATAAAGACGCCGATGTGCGCGACACCGGGTTGCCCGTATATCCCGGCGCGCGCCTCTATCAGAAAGACGACAATGGCGACCAGCACAGCGCCAACGTCAACATCTCGGCCGGGGTTTTTGGGGTGAAGGTGGTCGCGGTGGAATATGAAGCCGATGACTCGCCGGATAAGATTGTCGCTTACTACAAAGACCAGTTGAAGAAATTCGGAGAAGTCCTCGAGTGCCACGTCTCCCACCACGGTGATGCGTCAATGAATTATCACTATGACAATGATAAAGACTCGAACAAGGACTCCCAGAAGCTGAGCTGCGACCACGACGACGCAGGAAAAAACATCGAGTTGAAAGTCGGGACGCGGGACAACCAGCACATCGTCTCAGTAGAACCAAGGGACAAAGGCGCGAAATTTGCGCTCGTGCTGGTGCAATTACGGGGCAAAGATACGATCTAATCCCCCTCCCGCCCCGTGACTCTTCCATTGCGCACGGCGGGCCGGAGTCCACGCTTGGGGTAAAATAAGTGTGCCTCCGATGTCTCCTATAGTCCCATGTTGACAGCCAATTCCATGGTTGAAGGCCAGTTGGATGAGGAGCTTGTTCGCCTGCTGGTTTGTCCTAGAGACCACTCCCCGCTGGAACGAAAAGGGGATGGTCTGGTGTGCCAGAAAGATCACCGCTATGGGGTCGTCGAGGGCGTTCCCATACTGCTTCTTTCCGAGACCGGCCACACTCATAGCTCAGGCGAGCGTTCGCTTCGATCTGTAGAGACCGGCAAGGTTGTCGAGCTGGTGCCTCTCGGGGAAGGCGCGAACGGGATTGATCCCTTTGTTCAACTTTACATCGCTGGTACGAATGGCTCCCTGTACTCGCCGCTGATCGGCAAACTGACCGAATATCCAATCCCAACACTGCGACTGCCGCCCGGAGAAGGAAAGTTATTTCTCGAAATCGGCTGTTGTTGGGGCCGCTGGTGTATTGCCGCAGCTCAGCAAGGCTATCTCCCAATTGGCATTGACCCCAACCTGGAAGGCGTTCTGGCGGCGCGCAGGGTGGCGCGCCAGTTGGGCGTGCAGGCGCACTTCCTGGTGGCCGACGGGCGCCATCTGCCGTTCGCGGATGGCGTTGTGGACCAGGTTTTCTCCTACAGCGTCTTACAGCATCTCTCTCGCGAGAATGCCGTTCTCACCCTCGATGAAGTGCGTCGGGTGCTGCGCTGCGGCGGGCGCTCCGACATTCAGATGGCCGGCAAGTTCGGCGTTCGCTGTTTCTATCATCAGGCTCGCCGTGGTTTCCGCGAAACCAAAGCCTTCGAAGTACGCTATTGGACTCCCGGGGAGTTCACTTCAACCTTCACCAGGGCGATCGGGCCAACCCGCCTTTCTGTGGACGGTTTCTTTTCCCTCAATCCGCAAATAAGCGATATACGTCTCTTCCCGCCCAGATATCGGGCGATCGTGCGATTTTCCGAGTTCCTGCGCCGGGCCAGCGCCAAGCTTCCCTTCCTGATCTACGTGGCGGACAGTTTATACATAAGCTCGGTCCGTGAATCGTAAGAATTAAACTAGGATGGAGATGGCCTCGGGCGCAGAAAGCAAACGCCGTCACAATGCAGTCGCTTGCAGCAGGCCGAATCCCAATACAGAGACCTGGAGTTGAGCGGCGCTGGCCCACCATGGGCGACGACCGTGCTCTACTGCACGAGGAGTTCGGAAGAGTTCTGGCTTCGGGCCAACTGGGGGCGGCGCTGTTGGGTGGCAAAGCGCGGCTCCATCGCTGCCAGAGTGCATAGCACATAGAAGATGGCGGCGTTGGCCGGAACCTGCAGGTTGAAGTCCACGAAACTGTGGACCAGGATGCCGGTCACACCGATCATCGCCGCCAGCGCCAGCGCTCCATTCGGGTCGGTGTCCCAACGGCGCAGTTTCTTCGCCGCCCGGTAGTAAGTCACGAACAGAAACCACAGCATAGTGAGAAATCCCGCCCCTCCCATCTCCACCAGCAATTGCACGTAGTCGTCGTGCGCCTGATTGATGAATGAGTTGGTATAGAAGCTGCGGAATTGAGGATAGATTTCCGGGAACACGCCCAAACCCCATCCCAGGATCGGCTTTAGCTCGAAGATTTTCAGCGAGTCGCGGTCGATATCGAGGCGGGTCCCACCGGCAAACTCCTTGCCGGCTTCGCCGGGAATGCTTGCCATGCGTGAGGTGAGCTCAGCACCTCCCAACCAAACCAGAGCTCCCACCACCAGAAGAAGATAAAGTCCCAGCCCTACCATGATAGTGCGGTTCTTTTTCTGCTTGGCGAGCAGGATACCGAGCAAAAACAGTTCAACGCAGAAAGCGACCATGCCGCCGCGCGATCCGGAAAGGAAAATGGTGGCGCCCATTAGGGTGGCGGCGGCAATGGCCATCGTCTTCCGCAGCCCTTCCGTAAAGCTGGTCAACCCCAGCACCAACGGGATGGGCGTCAGCATCTCCATCAGTCCGGCGTAGTGATTGTGGTTTACGTACGGCCCATAGATCGCCCCGCCCTGCGTGAGCGTGCGAACCCAATAAACCTTGCCATTCGGAGCCAGCCCCTGGAACAAGGCGAATACTGCCATGGCAAATCCGTAGGCCGAGATGGCGACCGCCAGAATCTTGAGTTGGGCTTTCTTGCGCAGGCTCTGCACCGCAAGGAAACAAAGCACGCCGTAGGCAAGATACAAGCGAGCTATCTGCCAGGTGTCGTAGCGGTATACGGTCCGGCGCGCAAAAAGTTGCAGCGCAACCAACGCGGCGAACACGGCCATGGGCGCAAACAGCGGACTGATTGTGATGTGCAGCTCACCGGCCGAGGCCTGCTGGATCGTCCACAGCACCAAAAGAAACGCGGTTCCCGCTTCCATCACCAGGATTGACCACGGTTCGACCGTGCCGAAGGCGAGAGGTCCGAACAGCAGAAGTCCGAAGACCCCGTAGAAAATCCAGGGCTCCAGCACCACACTGAGCGGCGGAGCTAGCGAGGGCAGGCGCTGCTTGCGAACCGGCATGAATGGGGTCTTCATCGCCTATCCCTTGGGATTCTGCACCAAACGAAATCCATCCAACCACAGCTTTCCCTTGATGGGGCTTCCTGCCGGGTCGCGGTTCACGCGCAACACGAGCAGCTTCGAGTCCGGCCCCGTGGTGAAGTCGCCGCCGATGGGCTTGAAGAAATCCGCGTCGGTGAGGTAGTCGCTGTCGAAATACGATTCGTTGCTGTACTGGTCCTGCAGGGAGACGCGTGGACCGCCTACGCCCTCAATCCCATCGGCTTTGAAGTAAGCAGAAAATTTGTAACTGGTATTAGGCTGGACGGTGATCAGGTGCCAGACTCCGGCATCTCTGAGTCCGTGGCTATCGAAGTCAATGAGAAGCGAGCGCCGCCCTGCCTGGAAATGCACCGAGTCGAGCGAGAGGTCCACGTCCGAACGCTTCTGGTAGCGCCAGTCGAAGCCGGCATTCAGGACCTCCTGGCTGAAATCGCCGTTGACGATCAGGTTCTCCGCGGAAGGCTGGTAAGCGGAAAGATCACAGAGCGGGCCAGCCTGCTTCCAGACCATGCGGGCCTGGTCCGGGTCCTGATGCTGGACCAGATAAGCAACGTAGTTGAAAACATGGTGGGCCGCGATGGGCTCGCGCAGTTGGACCAGACGATCCCAAATCTTGGCGCTCGCCTCGGTTTCGTTCTTGGAAATCATCAGCGTGAGAAAGTAGGCGTAAACGTCGGGCACCGGCGGTACGACATTCTGCAACAGGAAATCAGCGTCGGGCTTGATCCGCCAAACCGCCTGGACTGCGGCCGGGTAGAGGTATGGATCATAGGCCAGCACAACGCTGTACTCCTGTAACGCCAGACCGGTGTCGCCGTGGATGAGGTAGTAGTTGGCGGCGTCCCAGGCAACACTGGGAGTGGTGGGCTCTGCCCGCACGGCGTGGCTTACGGCGTCCATTTCGGCATCGTCTTTGCCCAGCCACTGGTAGGTCGCGGCCAGTTCAAGCCAGTAGCGCGCGGCGTGCGGATCCAAATCTACCGCCGTGCGGTAGGCCTGAGAGGCCCCCTCCGGGGCCTGTTGCACCAGCCACAGATAACGTCCCAGCAAGTAGTGATATTCCGCGTTGGTAGGACGCAGCCAAACCGCGGCCCGCAAGGCCCGCAGGGAACTCCTGCCGGCAAAGTAATCAGCCAGGAGATCTGCGCCGGCCAGACTGCTGTAGGCAAGGGCGGCAATGATGCAGGCCGTCACCAACAGAATCCGGCTGGCCTTGCTGTGCAAGGGTACTCGCATGTGACGAATGGCGTTGATGTGCCGCTAGCGCCCTGCGTGCAGCGCGACAGACATCATGCACCTCCGGAAGTCACCGTGGGAGACGGCGCTTCCGGGTTTTCTGGCTCCTGGGTCTCGGTCTCGTCGGCCGTGTAATAACGGTTCCCGTACTTGCCCCGATACTCGTAGTAGTAGTAGTAGTCGGCGGACTTCAGGTCGGCGGCGTTCAGCAATACTCCCGATACCCGGGCATTCACGCGCATCAGAATATCGCGGGAGCGGCGCAAGGCCTGCTTGGTCGTCTGCCCCGACCGGATGACTAGAATCACGGTATCCGCCCGCGGCGATAAGAGGACCGCGTCGGTGACGGAAAGCGTCGGCGGCGTGTCCACGATGATGTGGTCGTACTGAGTGCTCAACTGGTCGAGGATGTTCTGCATGTTGGCGGACGCCAGCAATTCCGCGGGATTCGGCGGCGGGGTCCCGGCCGGGAGCACATACAGGGTCGAAACCGGTGCCCACTGGCTGACTGCCTGTTGCAAAGTTGCGCTGCCGGTGAGCACGTTGCTCAGCCCGGTCCGCGGCCCCGACAGCAGTGCTTTGTGAATGCTCGGCCGCCGCAGATCAGCGTCAATCAGCAGGACGCGGCTGCCGCTCTGGGCCAGCACGATCGCGGTGTTGATACTAGTGGTGGTCTTGCCTTCCTGGGGCAGTGCGCTAGTCACGAGGATAATTTTGGGCGGTCCTCCCAGGGAACTCAGAAGCAACGAGGTGCGCAGGGCCCGATACGACTCCGCCATCTGCGATTGCGGCCGGGCTTGGGTGACCAGTTCCACCACCTCCCGCGACGAGGCCACCGTGAGGCGGGCCCTGAGCCCGGGTTCGGGGGTATTCAAGGAGCCCAGGGGAATCATGCCTAGTGATGGCAAACCGGAGATGGCCTGCGCTTGCTCCGGTGTGCGCACGGTGTTGTCCAGGCCTTCAATGACGAACGCCAAGCCAACCCCGCTGGCCAGCCCTAGAACCAGAGCAAACCCCAGATTCCGAGGAACATTAGGGGAAGCGGGAACCTGCGGTGGCCGCGCGGTATCCACGATGCGGAAATAATTGGAATGCAGGCCTGCGCTGACGCCCGCCTCCTTCAGTTTCTCCAGCAGGTTTTCATAAAGCGAACGGTTGGTTTCCACGTCGCGCTTCAACATGCTGTATTCGATGCCGCTCTCGTTCAACTCATTGGCTTCCTGCTTCTGTTTTTCGAGGGCATCGCGCAGCATGTTCTCGCTTTGCAAAGCAGCTTGGTAGTCTCCGCGCACGCGGTCCAGAACTTTCTTCACTTCCGATTGAATCTGCAGATCCGTCTCTTTCAGCTGGCTGGTGAGTTGCACCACCCTCGGATATGAAGGGCCAAACTGGGTGCTGAGCTGCGCGATCTGGATCGCCAGATCGGAGCGTTGCGACCGCAGCTTTTCCAAGAGGGGCGAAACCCCCGGAGTGGTGATGCTCGCCAGAATCTGGATGGCGGCGGTGGGATTCTTGTCCACGTCCACCGACTGCACCAGTTTGTAGAGCGATTCTTTTTGGATGCGTACGGATTCTGCCTGGGTCAATCCCTGGTTCAGGTCGTTGAGTTTGGAAGTGATGATGTTCTGCTTTTCGTCAATGCCTAAAATGTCATGATCTTTCTGGAACTTGACCAGTTTTTCTTCGGAAGTTTCCACCTTGATCTGCAGGTCCACCAACTGCCTCTGCAGCCAATCGGATATCTGCATGGTGGTCTCGAACTTGGTCTTGAAATTTTGCTCCACATAGCTGTTCATCAGCGTGTTGACGATCCGCGCGGCAAGATTCGCATCAGGGCTGCGGTAATGGATTTCGATCACGCGGGTATTGGCCACTTCAGAAACCGACAGACCACTCTTAAACCCATCCAGCAGGGAGGCGGCCTTCTGCGAGTCCGGTTGTAATGCGTCGCTGGTCTCCTGAAGGGTATTGTCGTTGACCTTGCCGCTGCCGCCGAATTCGGCACGCTTGTCCAGACCCAGGGCCTTGATCACATCCAGGGCCAGCAAATCGCTCTGTAGCACCCGCACTTCGGTTTCGACGTCACTCGTGTCCGTATAGCCGCCATTGGCATTGCCCATGGTCATCATCATGGTCGGGTCGGTCCGGTTCACGGCAATGGTTCCAGAGGCGTCGTAGATGCGTGTGGTACGCAAGGTGGCGATGGCCACCGCCCCGAAAACCGTCACCAGGGTGATCAGGACCACCAGCCTACGCTTGACGAGGATACGGGCATAGTCGTGCAGAACCGAGTCCTGCGAAGGCAAAAGGACATTCTGGAAGTTGTTGGAGAGTGACGAACGGTTTATGTCCAGCTGGGAAGTCGAAGCGACATCCGCGAGACTGCGACCATTGGCTGGGATCAGAGGACCCGAATCCATGAAGCTCCTAACAGGGATGATCCAACACCGAACCGGCAAAACCGAAGAACTTCGCCTGGATCCTCGGCGAAGCGCCTTTCACTTCAACTCGCGTTTGTCTGTTTATCAAACTATCCTAGCACTGGGTTTGGTAGTTTGCGGCGTCAATTTCGCGGTTTTTTGTCTCCCAATTTGATACCTATGGAATAAGGAGGGGTTGTTTGAATCATCTCCGTTATACTAGCGTTTATCGCGAAATGAGGGCGAAACTTACGTCGAGGAGCGAGACCGCAGCATGAATTGGCCGGAACAGGTTGTATTGGTGACGGGCGGAACCGGGTCGTTTGGCAAGAAATTCGTGGAATTGATGCTGCGCGATTACCATCCGCGGCGGCTCATAATTTTCAGCCGCGACGAACTCAAGCAGCACGATATGCAGGCTTCAGGTTTCAACCATCCCAGTTTGCGCTATTTCATCGGAGATGTACGCGATCCTCAGCGGCTGCAAAGGGCGCTTTCGGGAGTAACCATGGTGGTTCATGCCGCGGCGCTCAAGCAGGTCCCGGCATGCGAATACAACCCTTTCGAAGCCGTCCAAACGAATATCATGGGAGGCCGCAACGTGATTGACGCCTCCATTGACCAGGGGGTGAGCCGCATTCTCGCCCTGAGCACCGACAAAGCGGTGAACCCGGTGAACTTGTATGGCGCCACCAAGCTTTGTGCGGAAAAGATGTTCGTGCAGGCCAACGCCTATTCCGGCGGCCGGGAGACCCGCTTCAGTTGCGCCCGCTACGGCAATGTAGTGGGCAGCCGTGGCAGCGTGGTGCCGGTTTTCCTGGAGCAGCGCAAACGCGGCAAGGTCACCATCACCGACCCGCGCATGACCCGTTTTTGGATCACCCTGGAACAGGGGGTGCGTTTTGTGATCCGCTGTATCGAGCAGATGCACGGCGGCGAGATTTTCGTGCCGAAAATTCCCAGTATGAAACTGGTGGATATGGCGGAAGCGCTGGCCCCAGGCTGCGAGGTGGAATACATCGGCATTCGTCCGGGAGAGAAGCTGCACGAGGTGTTGCTTTCGGAAGACGAAGCCCGCAACACGGTGGAGCTCGACGATCTGTTTGTCATCCAGCCGGCGCACTCCTGGTGGCGTAGGGAGAACTGGGCCGGCGGCCATTCCCTACCCGACGGCTTTCGTTACGCGAGCGAGACGAATTCCAATTGGCTGACCGCAGCGGACCTGTTCGCGATGGTTGGCGTGGAACCACCAAGCCGCGCGCCGCTGCCGCAAGTGGATCAGCCGGTACGGGCCTAGATGTGCAGGTCTTACGCGCGCAAAACCCCGAACAAAGAAGGCGGGCCGCAATTCTAAATGTCGCCGAAACAGAATTCCACCCGTACTATGGCGACCGCTTCGGCTACAAAGGCGGGAGTTCCCCGTGGCGGAAGACGCTTACGACCGCCTCATCAGCTTGCCGATTTTGCATGGCATGAACAATGAGGACGTGGAGGACGTGATCGGCGCGGTGCGAAAAGTGATCGAGCCTATGGGTGTCGGTGAGCGAACCTCTGCGTCGAGCGCAAACAGTGACTGAGATTCCGAAACATGGCTCATGCCGAGGGGCGAAAATGTCGATTGGTGCGGTCTACATCATCACTCAGGACGAGCGCTACGTGAACCTGCTTCACACCTCCGCGGCCAGTCTGAAACGAGCCAT
>Ga0335078_10008875_pt1 | contig 14940 bp, 10 predicted proteins | sample Lox_Sample_32_FD_206711 | JGI IMG/M metagenome (GOLD analysis project Ga0335078, IMG submission 206711) | Soil microbial communities from Loxahatchee National Wildlife Refuge, Florida, United States - Lox_Sample_3.2 | ecosystem: Environmental > Terrestrial > Soil > Wetlands | place: USA...
GCTTCCGATCTGCGTTCCCGGAGCCCAGATTAGTGGGATGCGGTCCGATGCATCGCGGAACGTTCCATCACCGTTGTTCAGTAGTAGCTGAAGTCCGCCGATATTGGGATCATAGCTTCCGCCCGACGTGGGAATCAGCAGGTCCGGCCAACCGTCGCCATCAAAGTCGGCGACAGAGCAATCGCTGCAAAAGACGCTTACCCGTGTGCCTCCCAGCCGCGGCGGCAGAGGCGTCGGCGCGTCCGTGAAGACACCGGTTCCGTCGTTCATCAGAAGCAGGTCCTGCGGCACCGGCCCGCCCGCTCCACCGAGTACTAAATCGGGACTCCCGTCCTGATTCACATCTACAAATCGAGCCGGCTGATAGTGGTTCAGGCTGGCGCTCGGCGGAATGCGGGACGTATTCACCGTAAAGTGGCCGGTACCGTCATTCATGAGCAACTCCGGGGTGGGACATGTTGGGGAGCCGAAGCAGCTCAGGTAGACGTCGGGTCTACCGTCTCCATCCACATCGGCTGCGTCTGCGGCAGTCGTAGAGAAGAGCTGCTGAGGCAATCGCGCGGCTGTCTCGTCGGAAAGGGCGCCAGCCGGAGTTTGCATGAAGAGGAGACTCTGTCCGCCGGGAAACGGAGGTGCATCCGGACCGCCATTTCCGGCAAACACATCCGGAAGCCCGTCCCCGTTGAAATCGGCAACTACATAGGAAGGGCTGTAACTGGTGGTTTCTAGCGGGCCAAGGACGGTCGCGCTGGTATCTGAGAAGCCCCCCTTTCCGTCGCCTCCCAGAAATCGAAACGGGCCTGGTCCTTGAAATGAAAAGTTCATCAGGAGTCCAGGATTTCCAGCGAGGTTCACGACCGCCGCGTCCACGAAGGCGTGGGGAGCCTGAACCTGGCCGGTAGTAAACGAAAAATACGGCGCGTTGTTCAGGATGGAGGTGGGAAACCAGCTCGGCTGAAACAGATTCGGCTGCGCGCTGCTTCCGAAATAAAGATTGATATGATTCGGGCCGGAGTCGTGCACAACCACTCCAGGCCCATCGTCGAGCGGCCAATACGCAACTAGGCCCGCCTCGGTTCCTTGCAAATTCTTCCCGAGATTGCTTTCGAGTTCGGACGCCGATAGCGCCCGATTCCACAGGCTGACCTGACTCAGAGCGCCGCCAAGGCCGCTACAGCAGGGGACAGAGCCGTCCGGCTGCGCGGCGGCGCCGATCGCAAAAGGTACCGTGGCATTCTCCGGCGGCCCGGCACTCGTTTGTGTCCCGACCAACTGACCATTGACGTAAAGCATCATCTTGCCCGCCTGGAGGACGGCGGCAAGGTGTACCCACTGAAATAACGGCAGCTCCATTGGGCTTTCGACCGATCGTTCCGAACCGGCTTGGCCGGTTGATTCCGCAAACAAGATCCTGAGCCCGGAACCGTCCAAGGCTAGCACCCAGCTCGCATAAGGATCGCTGCCGTTCGGGCTGTGGTTTTTCCCCATCACAACTGCGTTGGGCGAAGCCACTTCGAGGAATAGCCACCCCTCCATGGTGAACGGATCGGAGAGATTAAGGGAAGACACCAGAGGGGCCACCGCGATCTGGTTTTGCGACACTCCGAGAACATAGTTCTGGGCCGGCGGCTGCTGCGCGCAAACATGGGTAACGCAAAGGCAGGCATCCAAGAATAGGACTCGAGTTGCTTTGAAATTGATCATAGGGCGGGATGCGGTTTCCGTTTCGTGCAGTTCCGCGAACGAATAGCAAAATCCTCGACGGACACCCGAGACAAAGATCATAGTTTACTGGATTTCAAAACCTGCATGCCGCGCCGGGCTCTTTCGCCACGTCCCGCCGTCACCCCGCTCGCCGCGCCTACCGAGGCGTTCTTCTTCTACCAGCGAAAACGGCAGCTTGCGCTCGTTGCTACCCGTTCCAGGATGACGCGCTTGCGGTCGCCGATCGCGAACGCGCGGCGCGTCCGCTTGCCTGGCCTTGCGCACGTTCTCGTGATAGGTATCCTCCTCCCCGGGCAGCGTATCGAGCGGCACCAGCCCTTCGATAAAACAAATCCGTCGGCTCCACGAACAGCCCGTATTTCGCGGTGCTGACAATCAGCGCGTCGAAATCCTGGCCGATACGCTCCGCCATGAAATTTCTTCCACTCCACCAGCTCGCGCTCGGCATCGGCGGCAGTGCTCGGATTGCGAACATTCCTCGGCTACCGCGCTCAAACTCCGTTCCGGCGGGCGTCGTGTGGCCGGCCAGCACGGCGCGCAGCAGCCGATGCACCACGAGATCCCGGTAGCGCCGGATGGGCGGCATGAAGTGCGTGACCCCGTGGCGGCCAGCGCGAAGTGGCCGGCGTCCATCCATCAGGTAAACTAGCTGCATCGACGCGCTGGTAGCGCATCGAGACTTGCCGGGAAAGAGGTGACCTTAATGCCGAACAATTCAGTGGACCGGCGCAATTTCTTGCGCGGCGCCGGGGCTGCGGCGGGAATGGCGATGGTTCCCCAAGCCGTTTCCCAAGAGGCATCCGGCACGGCCAAGCCGGGCAGCGAGGCCAATGCCGCGGTCAAGCCCGGGTCCGATTTTATGGTCGACGTGATTCGTTCGCTCGGCATCGAGTACTGCGCCGCCAATCCCGGATCGAGTTTTCGCGGGATCCACGAGTCCATCGTCAACTACGCCGGCAACAAAAAGCCGGAACTGCTGACCTGCCTGCACGAAGAGTCCTCGGCGGCCATGGCTCACGGATACGCCAAAATCGAAGGCAAGCCGATGATGATCATGGTGCACGGCACGGTTGGCCTGCAGCACGCCTCCATGGCGATCTACAACGCGTTTTGCGACCGCGTGCCCTTGCTGATCATCGCCGGCAACATCCTGGACGTGAATTACCGGCGCGGCAACGCTGAGTGGGTGCACAGCGTGCAGGACTGCGCCGCCATGGTCCGCGACTATACCAAGTGGGACGACAATCCCGTCAGCTTGGGTCACTTCGCCGAATCCACGGTGCGCGCCTACCAGATCGCCATGACGCCGCCATACGAGCCGGTGCTGGTGGTGGCCGATGGCAAACTCCAGGAGGAGCCGATCGAAGAGAAGAACCTGCGCATCCCCAAGCTTTCGATGAACGCTCCGCCGCAGGGCGACGCCGAAGGCGTCCGGGAAGCGGCGCGCCTGCTGGTGGCTGCCGGGAATCCGGTCATTGTGGCCGGCCGCGCGGCTCGTTCGCAACGCGGAATGGAGTTGATCGTGGAATTGGCCGAATTGCTCCAGGCCCGTGTTCAGGATCAGCGACTGCGCATGAACTTCCCCACGGCGCACCCGTTGTACGGCAATCCGGGCGTGCTGCCCATGAGCCCCAACGTCACCGATGCCGACGTGCTGCTCGCCTTGGAAGCGCAAGACGTTTGGGCCATGACCCACAAGATGACGCCGCTGAACCGCTTCGGCATGGAAGCGCAATCCACCATGAAGCCTGGAGCGAAGGTAATTATCATCTCCGCCGTGGAACTGAATCACAAATCGAACTATCAGGATTTCGGCCGGTATGTCGAAGCCGATCTGGCGATCACCGGGGATGCCGAAGTCACGCTGCCGGCGCTCATCGAAGAAGTGAAGCGGGCGTTGACGGCCGATCGCCGCCGGACCATCCAGGAACGCGGCAGGAAAGTCGTGGAAGCCAACCTCGAGTCCCGCCGCCGTCACCGGGAACAGGCTGCCGTGGCTTGGGACGCCAGTCCCATTTCGACTGCGCGTTTGGCCGCCGAGATATGGGCGCAAGTCAACAACGAAGATTGGTCTCTGGTCTCCTGGGACCGCATGATGAGCGCCTGGCCCACGCGCCTCTGGAACTTCTCCAAGTATTATCAATTCATCGGAACGCACGGCGGCTCCGGCATCGGCTACGGATTGCCCGCCGCCGTGGGAGCGGCGCTGGCCAACAAGAAACACGGACGGCTCACCGTCAACATCCAGACCGATGGCGATCTCTGCTATGCCCCCGGCGTTCTGTGGACCGCGGCGCATCACCAGATTCCGATGTTGAACATCATGCACAACAACCGGGCATATCACGAGGAGCGCATGTACATCACGCTTTTGGGCGCAAAGTACGATCGCAGCCCCGAGACCAGCGACATCGGAACCGCCCTCAAAGGGCCGAATATTGACTACGCTTCCATCGCCAAAGGCTTCGGATTATATTCCGAAGGACCGATCGAGAACCCGGGCGATCTGGGTCCGGCGATTCGCCGGGGCATCGAACGTGTCAAAAAAGGCGAGCCCGTCCTCATCGACGTGGTGACGCAACCGAGGTGACCATGCGGCGTTGCATTTTGTTTCTCTTCGCGGCCGCGCTCTGGGCGCAAGCGCCGAACGTGCCGAAGGGCAAGCGGCTATTCGAGGCCAAAGGCTGCTACCAATGCCACGGCTGGCGCGCGCAGGGAGGTTTGAACGGTCCGCGCCTGGCGCAGACGAAACTCAACCTGCAGGGCTTTCGCAACATCCTGCGCAATCCGCCGCCCAGTCAAATGCCGCCGTATCGGGCGGCGGTGCTGAGTGACGCGGAGACGGCCGACCTGTTCGCGTACATTCAATCTCTGCCTCCGCCGCCACCGGTGGAGAGCATTCCATTGCTGAAGGAATAGGGGCGCGACTAATCAAAGGCCCGCGTGCATAGTTCTGGAAGCCGGTACTAGTCGACTGAGCGGGAGTAATCACTGCGCGGTTTCAAAATCGCCATCGCTCGAAGCCCACGATCGGGTGCGTTTACGGGATCTGGATACGAATGTTTTTTCAATGACCACCCACCATCGGATTTTCATGCTCATTACGCTGAGTTCGAGACTACGACTGAGATTGGCGGTCGTCCGGTACCTGGTACATCGCGTCGGGATCATGCAGCCGCCATCTTGGTCTAGACGACTACACGGTCATGTGATCGCGGCACGCGGCCTCATGCGGGCTGGGCGGCAAGTCAAGGCCAGAAGGCGCGCGCGAATCCCCTCTGGGGCCCACCGGGATTCATTTGACTGCCTGATCTCCTGGCCGGTCTCGCGTCGCCTCGCTAGATACCCGGCTACCAGCGCGCCGTTGCGCAAACAATATCCGATCGCCTGATAAGCATCCGCCAAAGAGAGTGTCGGATATTGTTGGAGAATCTCCTCCGCCGTGGCTCCATCCTGGAAGGCCACCCAGACGGTATCGAGCGTGATTCGGGTGCCGCGCAAACGGATCACACCGTCGGGGCCCGTTTCCAGCGGAAATGGTTCGCCGCTAAGCATCCCCTTCAGCGGACATCCCAGTTCCCGGCGGACGCAAACACAGCTGCCCGGTTGCACCGATTCGATAACGATAATCGCCCTTGCGTTCGCTGTGGAGCGGAGTGTTACCGCCGTACCGCTGTCGCTGCCGCCTGGACGGGAATGCGAACCTACTCGCCGCGCCTGCCCTTTCGCCGCGTCCCACCATTACTCCGCTTGCCACGCTTCCCGCCCCGCTCTTCTTCCACCAGCGAGAACTGCAGCTTGCGCTCATTGGCGTCCACCCGTTCCAGGATCACGCGCACGCGGTCGCCGATCGCGAACTCGCGTCGCGACCGCTTGCCCACAACTTTCCGTACGTTCTCGTGATAGGCATACTCGTCTCCGGGCAGCGTATCGATCGGCACCAGACCCTCGATAAATAAATCTGCCAGCTCCACGAACAGCCCGTATTTCGCGGTGCTAATGATCAGCGCGTCGAATTCCTGGCCGATGCGCTCCGCCATGAACCGAACCTTCTTCCATTCCACCAACTCGCGTTCGGCATCGGCGGCGCGGCGCTCCGATTGCGAACACTCCTCGGCCACCGCGCTCAACTCCGTTTCGGCGGGCGTCGTGTGCCCGGTGAGCACGGCGCGCAGTAACCGGTGGACTACCAGATCCGGGTAGCGCCGGATGGGCGACGTGAAGTGCGTGTATGCCGTTGCGGCCAGTGCGAAATGGCCTGCGTTCTCGGTGCTGTAACGTGCCTGCTTCAACGAACGCAGCATGAGGTAGCTCAGAATCCGCTCCTCCGGTTTGCCCTCGATCTTCGCCACCAGGCGCTGATAGTGACGCGACGAGATCTGCGCGTTGCCGTCCGCCATCACGATTTCCCGGCGGCGTTTCGTCCCATCGCGATGGCGGTCGGTCACGGCGAATCGCTTCACCGGAATCGCACCTACGCCCAGCGAGTGCCCAAAATGCGCGGCCACGTCTTCAAACTCCATCACGCGCTTGGGGTCTGGCTTTTCGTGGATGCGGTAGATCGACGCGATGCCGGTGTTTTCCAGATGCGCCGCTACCGCTTCGTTGGCCGCCAACATGAATTCTTCGATGATCCGATGCGCCACGTTGCGGTCGGCGCGCGTAATCCCGGTCATGGCGCCAAACTGGTCGAATTCGATGAGCGGCTCCGGCAGATCGAAATCGATGGAGCCGCGGCGCACCCGCTTGCGATTGAGAATCAGCGCCAGCTCACGCATCAGCTCGAACCGCGCCACCAGCGGCCGGTAGCGATCGCACAGCCCGGCGTCCCCTTCCAATAACAGGTGGACGTTGGTGTACGTCATGCGCTCGGCGCTTCGAATCACCCCCGCCGTGAACTCCTGCGCGACGATTTCCCCCTGGTGGTCGATCTCCAGAAGCGCCGAGAGCACCAGCCGGTCCACCTTCGGGTTGAGCGAACAGATATTCGTGGAAAGCTCGAATGGGAGCATCGGCACCGCGCGGTCCGGAAAATACACGCTGGTGCCGCGCAAGCGGGCCTCGCCGTCAATCGGCGTGTCCGGCCGCACGTAGTGGCTCACGTCGGCGATATGCACCTGCAGAGCGTAGTTGCCGTTGCCCAACCGATCCACCCACACGGCATCATCGAAATCGCGCGCCGTCTCGCCGTCGATGGTGACGATGTCGCGCGCCCGGAAATCGCGCCGCACGTTCAACTCACTCGACGCAATCACGTTGGGAATCGATTCGGCCTGCTCGACCACCTCAGGTGGAAAGCGATGCGGCAAATGGTGCTTGCGAATCACGATCTCCACGTCCACGCCAAAGTCATCGGGGCGGCCCAGGATCTCGATGACCCGTCCCACCGGGCTCGCTCCCCGTTCCGGATATTCGAGCAATTCCACGTTGACGATCATCCCCACCAGTTCTTCCACCGACGCAACTTGGGGCGCCGTCACGCCAATGCGGTTCGCAACCGCAGTCGCGCGTGGAATCTCCATCCCCTCAGGGATATCGATCCACTGGTGGACGCGCTCATCCTGCGGAATGACGTACGCACCGCGCCGCCCGATCCGGAATTCGCCCACCACGGTCGGCTGCGCACGTTTGAGCACTTTGACGATTTCGCCATCGGCGCGGCCATCGTGTTCGATGCGTCCAATGCGCACCATCACCCGGTCGCCGTGCATGGCGGTTTCGGCGGTTTCCGGCGGCAAAAAAACGTCGCCCACCACGCCCTCGATGGGCCGTTCGGCAATCAGAAATCCGTAACCGTCGCGATGCATGTGGAGCCGGCCGACCGCAAATTCGCGGCTGCGCGCCGTAACGGCGTAGTGGCCCGAGCGCAATTCAATCAAATCGCCGCGCGCGGTCAGGCGCCCCAACGCATCTTCCAGGTCCTCGCGCCTGGCGCCTTTGGTTCCCAGTTCGCGGACGAGTTGTTTGAAGTTGGCCCGGGCGTGCGGCAAGCGGGCGATATGCTCGACGAGCGCCGCATCTTTCATATCCGTGAGTTTCGCATGGAAGGCAAGTTAGCCGCAGATGAACGCCGATGAAAAACCCTCTGTTGTAACCGCGTTCATCCGCGTTCATCTGCGGCTGAATGGTTTTCGAAACGGCCGAACCACGTCGGGCGTCAAAGCGGTATCAGCAATGGGAGGTCCGTATGAGGCCCCTGGCATTACTACTGGTACCGGTTGCTCTTTTCGCGGCACCGGCTCGTTTCGCGCGGCTGGGTGAGTTCGATGGCAAGGTCGAAGCGCAACTGCATCCTGCCGACGCCTGGATGGCGGCGCAACGGAATTTACCGCTGCCCGAGCTGTCGTGGGTGCGAACCGGCGACGCGTCCAAGGTCGAAATCGAGTTGGATGAGGGCAGCGCCTGGCGGCTCGGCCCCGGCTCGCAAGGTGAAATCTCCGACTATTCGCGGCTGTCGACTGGGCAACGCGTCACGCTGCTTTCGCTCGATCACGGCCTGGCTTATTTCACCGGCCAACCGGAAGGCAAAGATGCTCTCACGCTGGCTGTGCCGGGCGCGCAGATTACGTTGAAGCAAGGCTCACGCCTGCGCCTGGAAGCGCAGGAAGCTTGGAGCCAGATCGCGGTGATCGAAGGCACGGTGCGCTTCTCCTCGCCGGCCGCGGAGATCGATCTGCACGAAGGCCAGACCGTGCGTGTGGAGCCCGCCAACCCCGCGCGCTTCTTCCTATACCGCGAGATCACGCCTGTCAATTTAGATCGTTGGAGCGAGGACCGGGATAAGGCCCTGGCGGCACCCGTGTCCGCCCGCTATGTCCTGGAGCGCTACGGCGTCCTCGATCTGGATCTCAACGGCGAGTGGATTCACACCGAGGACCTGGGAACCGTTTGGAAGCCCAAGGCCCCCGAAGGTTGGGTTCCCTATCGCAACGGCCGGTGGCTCTGGTACGACGCGCTGGGCTACACCTGGGTGAGCGACGACCCATGGGGTTGGCTCACCGACCACCACGGTCGCTGGCTGCAGCGTGCGGGAATTGGTTGGATCTGGGCGCCGTCCCAGAGCAACGTCTTCAAGCCTGGTGAAGTTTTTTGGCTGATGGGTGCAAAATTCGCGGGCTGGGGACCGCTCGCTCCCGGCGAGCAGTGGACGCCCGCCACGCGTCCGCAACAGTTCCTCAATGCCAACACGACCTACGCGCGCTTCCAGCAGGATGCCCGCCTGATCGACCCTGCTGGCTTCAACGAGCGGCCAAAAGATCCACTCGGGGCCGCGGCATTTGCCTTGGCGCTTCCCTCTCCGGCCTTCCCTGCCGAGCGGCTCGATGCCGTGCGGCCCACCCTGCGTGCCGGCAGCACTAGGGTGGCGCCGGTCCTCTCGGGCGTTACTTATCAAAATGAACCAGTCGGCGAGCCATCGGGCGATGGGGTTACGGTGGTGCAGAACGCGGGCGGAGCCGATCCGCCGTTGGTGGTCGTCAACCAGCCGCCGGACCTGCCCCCGCTGCAGCCGCCGACGTCACCGGATGTCTACTATCCGGCGTCCATCTATACGGGGATCATTGTGGTGAACCCACCCGAACGTTCCGATGGGCCAACGTTCCGCAAGCCCAATCCGACTCAGGCTTCGACCAGCGGGCCTGGCGGCCGTCAGAGCTCGACCGCGCCGGGCGAACCGGCGCCGCCCGTGAAGCCTCCCGAGCACGGTCCCCCGATTTCTCCTATGCCGCAACCACCGCCGGCAACGCCGCCAGTGGGGAGACCGTCTCCGCCGATTGAACCGAAAGATAAGTCATAGCTCACTCGACGGCGAACGCCAGCAGCACGTTTCCGTTGCGTCCGTCCTGCACGCCCGGATAGCCCGCGCCGGCGAACACCATGCCTCCCGCCACGGTCGGTCCCGCGGCGCCCATCGAGCCGCCCTTCGCCGGAACGCCGTTGACCGTCTCGAAATCACGTAGCATGTCGAACGTCCAAAGAATCTTTCCGTTGTCGCTGGCCAGCGCGCGCAGCACCCCGTCCCAGCCGCCCGAGAAGATCACACCGGGCATCGTGGAGACCGCGGCATCATGCCCTCCATGCCGCCCGGAGTCCGGCTGAATGTCGGTGAACCACAAACGCTCGCCGTTCGCCAGGCTGAGCGCGACCACGCCGCCGCTATCCAGCCCGAAATAGGCGTTCCGCTCATCGGCGCTGCCTCCGAAATTCACCTGCCCCTGCGGGCCTGGCTGCTTGGAAGCCACCGACGTCTTCCACACCACCGCGCCTTTGCGCTCCGGGTCGTGCGCCCAAATGATCCCGCTTTTCTGCGCGGCGATGAGGACGTTCTTGCCATTGGGCAGCGTACGCAAGATGGGTGAGGCGCCGAAATCGAAATCCGGCCCGGCGTCCTTGGGACAATTCTCAGGCGTGCCGCGGCCGGTAATACAACTCACTACCCAGGCGTCGCCCGCCAGGTCTTGCATGGCCCACAGCACTTTGCCGCTATCCATGTCGAGGGCGAGGATTGCGTCCGTGGTTTTGGCAGCCGGCGCAGTGTACGAGTCCCCCGTGCCCACATAGAGCGCGTGTCGCTTGGGATCGAGCGTGGGCGAATTCCATACACCGCCGCCGGCGGGGCCGAATTGCTGAGTCCCTTTCGCGTTTTTGCCGGTGACTTTGGCCGCTTCCGGAATCACGTACGTCTTCCAGATCTGCCGGCCGGTGAGAGCATCGAGCGCTGCCACGCTCCCGCGAAACGAGCAGCACGGATACGCGGCGTCCACCGCCGCGGCTTCTTCATCCGAAGCCACCGGAACATACAACCGGTTCTGATAAAGCTGCGGCGCACCGGTTATGTGCGCGTTCGGATGGGCATCCACTTGCACCTTCCAGACCTGCTCCCCGGTAGCGGCGTTCAGTGCGTAGACGTTGCCCTTCAGGTCGCCGAAATAAGCCAGGGATTCTCCAGCGCTACGCCCCGGACCGATGCTGACAGCCGAGCGGACCGGGCCCGCCGCCTGATACGACCAGTAGCTGCAGCCGCGCGTCGCATCGATGGAGTACACCGAGCCCGTGTCGACACCGAGAAACACCCGTCCCGCGACCACGGTGGGTTGGCCGTAGACCGCCTTGGCGCCCGGAAATCCGAACGCCCATTTCAGCTTGAGCCGCGCGACCTGGTCGGGAGGGAGTTGCGCCCCAGCCCCGTCCTGGAAGCGTGCATTGGTGATCCCGGCGCCCCAGCCGTTCCAAGCCGGCTTGGCACTCCAGTCACCTAATCCCGAATTAGTAGAACAAGAGTTAGAGGACTGCGCCCATACGGGCGCGGCAGTGGCGAGGGCCCACAAGAGTAACGAGTATTTCATGACTGGACATTGTATACCTAGTGGGCTGTCCCGGTGGTTTCGATAGCGCTTGGTCGAACACGCTCTCGGACAGACCTCCGGTCTGTGTTGCATCGGAAGCATGATGGGGCACTATCGATTTCGCGCGGAAGGGCCCACTAGTGGGGCCACGCCAGGGTGGCGTGAAAGAATTATGGCCCCAGATGAATGCAGAGAAACGCCGATTTGAAAAAATGGCTGTTATCCGCGTTCCTCGGCGTTCATCTGCGGCTGATTGGATTTTTCTGGTTGGCCCCGCCGATCTTCAGGCCAGAGCTTTCGAATAGAGCGCCAGCAACCGGCTCCAAGCCTTCTCGGCTTGCGGCTCGTTGTAAACTCCCGAATCCGGTGGGCACCAGCCATGCGCCGCGCCCGAATACACTTCGATTTCCGCCTGCAGGCCGGCTTTCTGAAACGTCTCTTTCAAAACGTTCTTCTCATCCGGTTGCTGCTTATCGTCATTGTCCGCGATGGCGATCAGAAACTGCGCTTTGCTTTTCGCCGCCTGGAGGTGCGGACTGTTCGGCATGTCCGTGGCAAGTCCGTTGCCGCCGTGGAAGGAAGCCACGGCTCCCACGCGATCGGGAACGGCGGCTGCGGTGCGAAATGCCATCGGTCCGCCCATGCAATAACCCTGTGTGCCAATCTTCCGGTTCTTGGCAACCGAGGGCTGTTGATCGAGCCACGCAACGAAGGCTTTGGCGTCGGTCATGTGAGTAGTCTCGTTTAGGGTTCGGGCAAGCGGTAACAGGTCCGGGATGGGGGTCGCGGCGCCCTTTGCCGCGGTGGGGGCTTTCTGCGTTCGGTAGAACGGATTTACCACCAGCACCGAATAGCCCGATTCCGCCAGCCGCTTGGCCATATCGCGATTCGCCGGGCGCAGCCCAAAGATGTCTGGCCAAAACAGAACGCCGGGGGCCGTGCCGCTCGATGGATGCACGAAATAACAGTCCGCCGTGCCGTCCGGTGTTTTTACGTTTACGTCCGATTCGGTCACGGCGACGGCGTTGGCGACTTTGGGCAGCATCATGGCGATGCCTGCCCCCAGCATCACGCCGAACTGCTTGCGGGTCACCAACCCGCGGGCTTCAAATTCTTTCCGGTCTTCTTCAAAATGATCCTGGTCACACATATTCGCTCCTTATCCCTACTTTGCTGCAGCGGTAAAATGCCTATCGCGATATTTTACATGGACTGCGAGCCAGCCGGGTAACCCGGCGGTTGGTTTTTGCCGCCGGTGGTTCAGTCTACTGGAACAACACCGGCGACAAGATCGCCAGCGCGACCGGCCGACCGGATCATCGACTGGAGCGCGGCTTCAGTACCTGGACCCGCAGTTCGGTCATCGGCCGCGCTCAGAACGGCACGTCGTCGTCGGTTATTCCCTGGTTGAAATCGTCCGCTGCGGGCGCCTGTGCCGACGACGCCTGGGGTCGCGGCGCGGAGCGTGGGGCCGACACCGGCTGCGAGTATTCGCCACCGGCTCCCGCCGAATCGCCGCGGCCGCCCAGCAGGATCACGTCGTCGCACACCACTTCGGTGAAGAATTTCTTCTGGCCGTCTTTGTCTTCGTAGTTGCGGGTCTGCAGCCGCCCCTCTATGTAGACCTGCTTCCCTTTCAGTAGGTAGTTGGCGAGGTTCTCCGAACGCCACAAAACTACGTTGTGCCACTCGGTTTCCTCCTTCCACTCCCCCGACTGCTGGTCTTTCCAACGGCGATTGGTGGCGATCGTGAAAGTCGAGCGGGCCACGCCGCTCGGTGTGAACTTGGTCTCGGCGTCCTTGCCGAGATGACCCAACAGAATCACTTTGTTGATGCTTCGGGATGCCATATTAACTTTGCACTGTATCACACCCCGCGCGGCGCGATGCCTCGAACCGAACTCGCCGCCAATCGAAAGACGCCGGCCGTCTACCACTCATTCCTATTTACAGGCGTGAATAGTTGTACAATACTATCGCCGTTTGTACACTGTTGTGCTTCCCCGAGAGGGGTTTTTGGGGGCTGAATGGAAAAACCGGCGCAAAATATTCAAGACAGTTTTTTAAACAACGCACGCAAGGACAAGATCGTCCTGACCATTTACCTGATGAGCGGAGTAAAGCTCTCCGGCCGCATCAAGAGCTTCGATAAGTACTCCCTGGTTCTGGAAACGAATAATCAGGAGCAGCTCATTTTTAAGCACGCCATTTCCACCGTGGTGACGCAGAAGATGGCGCATTCGTACGCCTCCAGTTCGCAGATGGCGGCGCAATCCAGCGCCATGTCCAGCGCTCCGGCAACGCCGGCGCACGACAATTCGGCAGAGGGGTAGCTCACGCCGCTGCCGAGCGCCGTCCGCGAGCGCGTGATCCTCGTCGGGCTGGATTGGAAAACCCGCGGCGGCTCGCACCGTTCCGGCGGCCGGGCGGGCGAGTCGCTCGAAGAACTGGCCGAACTGGCGGTCAGTGCAGGCGCCGACGTCGCTGAGCGCGTGCTGCAATCGCGCGCCGCGCCGGAAGCGGCTACGCTCATCGGCCACGGCAAGGTCGAGGAAATCGCGGCTGCGGTTCACTCGGGCGGCGTCGATGCGGTGATCTTCGACCAGGATCTGACGCCAACCCAGCAGCGGAACCTGGAAAAGGCCCTCGACACCAAGGTCATCGATCGAACCCAACTCATCCTCGATATTTTCGCGTCGCGAGCCCGTACGCGCGAAGGCCGGCTGCAGGTGGAACTGGCCCAGCTCAACTATTTGCTGCCGCGGCTTACCGGCCGGGGCGTCGAGATGTCCCGCTTGGGCGGCGGCATCGGCACCCGCGGTCCCGGCGAAACGCAATTGGAAACCGATCGCCGCCGGATCGCCCGCCGCATCAAGAAAATCAAGGAGGATTTGGAAGGGGTGCGTGCCGGCCGTGCCTTGCACCGCCGCCGCCGTAACGCCGTGCCGCTGGCCACGCTAGCTATGGCCGGGTATACCAACGCTGGAAAATCGACCCTGTTCAACCGCTTGACACACGCCGGAGTTTTGACAGACGCGCGCATGTTTGCCACGCTCGATCCCACGGTGCGACCGCTAGTGCTGCCGTCGCGCCGCCGGGCGCTGGCCAGCGACACCGTCGGCTTCATTCGCAATCTGCCCACCACCCTGGTAAAAGCATTCCGCGCCACGCTCGAAGAGGTGAAAGAAGCGGCCATGATTCTCCACGTGGTGGACGCTTCGTCGCCTGCCGCGGCAGAGCACACGTCGCACGTTCATGCGGTCCTGGCGGAGATCGGTGCGGCGCAAATTCCGCAGGTGCTGGTCATGAATAAAATCGACCGCCTGCCTGGCGGCGACGCCGATTGCGCAGCGCTCCAGCGCCGGCTGGTGGGCGCGGCCGGGGAGCACGCCGCCTTGCGAGCCGTGGCGGTCTCGGGGCTGACAGGTGCCGGGGTTGACAGCCTGTTGACCATCATCGATGAGTCGCTTGCCCTCGACCCGGTGGTCCGCACGACTCTGCGCTTACCTTTGGAGGACGGCGCGACCCTGGCTCTGCTGCACGCCATGGGGCGGGTGCTGGACGTGCGCTATGGAGCCGATTTCTGCGAGGTCCTGGCAGACATCCCGGAGTCGCTCCAGCGGCGGCTGAATTCGGCGGAATAGCACGAAACTGTGGAAAAGACTGTGGGAAAGGCCCTGGCCTAAACGGGCCAAGTGCCGTACTTTTCAGTACCTACAACGATTTGCCTCAATCCGCAGCAGCCCCGGTAAATAATTGATAATTAAATAGATTGGAGCTAAGCCAGCGGACCAGGAAGGGTCGTCAGATGGGTGCTTGCAGGTGGCTGGCGGCGTCGCGCGGCTTTTCCACAACCCGGTCTGCTAAACTC
>Ga0335078_10008876_pt1 | contig 14940 bp, 9 predicted proteins | sample Lox_Sample_32_FD_206711 | JGI IMG/M metagenome (GOLD analysis project Ga0335078, IMG submission 206711) | Soil microbial communities from Loxahatchee National Wildlife Refuge, Florida, United States - Lox_Sample_3.2 | ecosystem: Environmental > Terrestrial > Soil > Wetlands | place: USA: Florida...
GAGATAGTCGTCGATGATGCGTCCCATGCGCGCGGCGGGCACGCCTTTAGCGAGGTGGGCAGCAGAGGGGGCAAAAACATCGCGGCCGTGAAATGTGTGGCTGACGGGTTTGAGAAAGTAACGCTCGGCGGAGATCAGCCGGATTTTGTGCTTTTCGCGGGAGTAGATCATCGACAACACGCCGTTATCGGGCGCGATGAAGAAATGTCCGCCGGCTTCCATCAGGATAGGGCGGCGCGCGGTTCCGACGCCGGGGTCCACCACCACCACGTGCACGGTCCGTCTGGGAAAGTACCTCCAGGCCTGCGCGATCAGGTAGGCGCCTTCGGTGATGTCGAAGGGCGCGGCTTCGTGGGTAATATCGACGATGCGGGCTTCGGGACAGATGCCGAGGATCACGCCCTTCATCACGCCGACGTAGTGATCGGAGAGGCCGAAATCGGTGGTCAGGGTAAGGATCGGTTTGGGCATTGGTAGAATGAACTCAGTGCAGCGCTCCTACTTCGACCATAACGCCACCACTCCGCTCGCGCCCGAAGTGCTCGAGACGATGGTGTCGTGTCTCGGTCAAGTGTATGGTAACGCTTCGAGTATTCATTATTTCGGGCAGGCCGCCAAGCAGCGGCTGGAGCAGGCGCGGCGCGAGCTGGCGCAGCTGATTCACGCCAATCCCACGGAGATGGTGTTCACGGGCGGCGGCACGGAAGCCGACAACCTGGCCGTACTGGGGGCGGTGCGCGCGAGTGCGCAGGCGGACCGGCATGCGATCACGACCGCCATCGAACATCCGGCGGTAATGGCGGCATGCGCGCAACTGGAGCGCGAAGGCGTGGCGGTGACGCGGCTCGCGGTTGGATCGAGCGGGGTCGTCGATCCCGACGATGTGCGCAGGGCGCTGCGTCCCGATACCGTGCTGATCTCGGTGATGCACGCCAACAACGAGCTGGGCACCATCCAGCCGATCGCGGAAATTTCGCGCATCGCGCGCGAAGCGGGCGTGCCTCTGCACGCGGATGGCGTGCAGGCGCTGGGCAAGATTCGGGTGGACGTGAACGAATTAGGCGTGGACCTGTACAGCCTGAGCGCCCACAAGATTTACGGCCCAAAGGGAGTGGGGGCGCTGTACGTGCGCAAGGGCACGCGGCTGGCGCCGGTGACCTTCGGCGGGCACCACGAGCGCGACCGGCGGCCGGGAACCGAGAATGTGCCCGCGATCGCGGCTTTCGGCGCGGCTGCGGTTCTGGCGGGCCAGCGGCTGGATGCCGATGCGGAGCACCTGGCGGCCCTACGCGACCGGCTGGAGTGCGCGGTGCTGGAGCGCATTCACAGCGCGGGCGTGAACGGCTCGCGGTGGAAGCGCACGCCCAACACCGCGAACCTGTACTTCGACGGAGTGGATGGGGAAGCCATGGTGATCGCGCTCGATCTGCGTGGTTTCGCCGTTTCGACCGGCGCGGCCTGTTCTTCGGGCGCGATCACGCCTTCGCACGTGCTGACGGCCATCGGCCTGGGGAGCGAGCGGGCGCGCGCCAGCCTGCGTTTTTCGCTTGGCCGCTCCAATACCGCGGCGCAGGTGGACGCCCTGGTGGATGCGCTGGAGCTTTCCGTGGCGCATCTGCGGCGGATTTCAGTACATGCCTGAGGCGCCCATCGCCGTCGCCATGAGCGGCGGAGTGGACAGTTCCACGGTGGCCGCGCTGCTGGCGCGGCAGGGCCATGCCATCGTGGGCATGACCATGCAGCTCTGGAACCAGCGCCGCCTGCCGGAACTCGCCGCGGAAGGCGGAGGGGCCGGCCGCTGCTGCTCGCTGGATGACGTGTACGATGCGCGGCGCGTGGCCGGGCAGATCGGCGTGCCGTATTACGTGGTCAACTTCGAGCGCCAGTTTGAAGAGCAGGTGGTGAAGCCTTTCGTGGCCGACTACCTGGCGGGGCGCACGCCGATCCCCTGCACGCTGTGCAATAACTACATCAAGTTCGACCGCTTCCTCGAAATGGCCGACGCGGTGGGTGCGCGGATGATGGCCACCGGCCACTACGCGCGCGTCCGCTACGACGCGGCCAGCGGCCGTTACCAGTTGCTGCGCGCGGTCGATTCATCCAAGGACCAGACCTATTTCCTTTTCGGACTGACGCAACAGCAGCTCGCCCGCACGCTGTTTCCGCTGGGCGAGCTGACCAAGACCGAGGTGCGCGAGCTGGCGCAATCGATGGGCCTGGCAGTGGCCGCGAAAGGCGACAGCCAGGAGATCTGCTTCGTCCCGAACGGCGATTACGCGGCGTTTCTGAGCGCGTATCTGAAGGAGAGCGGCATGGAGGCCGGCGCGACGCGCGGGCCGATCGTTTCGACCGGCGGACAGAGGCTTGGCGAGCACGCGGGCGTGCACCATTTCACGGTGGGGCAGCGGCGCGGTTTGGGCGTGGCGACGGGAGAGCCGCTGTACGTGATTTCCACCGATCCGCGCACGCAGAGCGTGGTGGTGGGCCGGAAGGAAGAACTGCTGCGCGGCGATCTCCAGGCGCGCGAGGTGAACTGGATTTCGATTGCCGGCCTGACGGAACCGATCCGCGCGGAAGTGAAGATCCGGAACAAGCACGCGGCTGCCCCGGCGACGCTCGGCCCCACCGGCGACCCGAAGCGCGTGCGCGCGATCTTCGACGACCCGCAGCGCGCCGTGACGCCGGGCCAGGGCGCGGTCTTCTACTCGGGCGAACTGGTACTGGGCGGCGGCTGGATCGAGTAGAGGCCGCGCAGAAAATCTGTGCCAAATCTGAAGTGGCGTGCGGAGAGCATTTCGCTCGGGATTCGCCGCAGGCTGCGACTGGAAAAAGGGACTCATCCCGCGGAAACCGCCCATCGGCGTCAGGCTGGGACGGACTGGCAATCACTTGAGCAGCACCGTGTTTGGCCTGGATTGCCTGGGTGAGACCACGGTTGGACGATACCTTCCGACATCGCCACTTCAAAGCCGCGATGCGGTTCTACAATACAGTCATGCGCCATCTCGGCGGCCTCGCGTTCGCGTCAGGACGCAGGCGAGTCGTGAGAGCGAAGATAAGGTTGACTTCGCTGTTGCTTGCATCGAGCATGTTTGTTGCGGGGGCGCGGCAACAATCCTCCTCGACCTCGACGAAGAACGCTGACACCTTAGACGACCGCAAAGCGGTGACCGCCGGCGACGGCTATTGCTCGGAGGTTGCGCTGCATTTTCAATTGCTGCGGCAACCGCCGATTTACCACCTTGGAGAAAGGATTCAGGCGCGAATCTGTTCACCAGTACCAATGTGAGTACAAGGGGTTACGACCTGGCGGCTGAACCTTCCGAACGACGCACGGAGCTGCTCGATGAAGCGGTCATAGCGGAGCCGCGGGCCGGTACCGTCGACCCAGCCACTCGGATCTCGCGCATTTGGGCCGGCTCAATCCTCGGCAGCTTCTGGTCCGGCAAGAGGACGTTAGTGCGAGACCTCGACGTCAATCAGTGGATTCAATTTCTGCGCTCGGGCAGGTACGTGTTGCACGCGACTTCGCGACGGGTCGTGCGAATGCGTCCCAAAGGCGATCCCTCACCCTGCGAGCTGAGATCGAATGACGAGCCGATCGAAATCCTGCCCCCGGATAGTCACTGGGAAGCAGCTCAGTTGGCCCGAATTACCGGACTGCTCGGCTCGACGACCGGCATGACACGCTTCCGGGCTGCGAGCGAGCTTCGATATCTCGGCACGCGAGATGCGGCGGTCGCCCTAGTCCGCTGGTACGTGGCGCTTGAGGCGGGAGATGCCGTAACCGAATTGAGGGATGGGATCTTCGAATCTCCGTACCCCAATGACGCCCGGTCGGAGTTGGAGGCGGCGTTACGATCCAATGTGTATTTCCCCGATACCATGGCGGATACTATTGCGATGCTTGAATTGAAGATGGAATTCGTACACCGGCCGCCACCAGCCGATTCGCAGTCGCGTCAAGCTTGGGCAAACGAATACTGGGGCCGCTTCGCCGTCCTGAGAGAGAAATATTCCGCCGAAATCGCCCGCCAGCGCCGCTGATTCCGCCGTGGTATTCTGCTCGGAGCGGTTTTCGGGGACCCGCATGGCGCCGGGTGCTGCGGCGGCGAGGTTCAGGCCAGGGCTTTGGCGTAGAGCACGAGGAGACGGCTCCAGGCCTTCTCGGCCTGCGATTCGTTGTACACCTGGGAGTCCGGAGGGCACCAGCCATGCGCCGCGCCCGCATACACTTCGATTTCCGCCGGCAAGTTGGCCTTCTCAAACGTCTCTTTGAGAATGGCCTTGTCGTTGGGCGATCGGGCATCGTCATTGGAGGCGATGCAGATGAGGAACTGCGCCCTGGTCTTGGCGGCCTGGAGGTGCGGGCTGTTCGGCTGATCGGTCACCAGTCCGCCGCCGTGGAACGAAGCCACCGCGCCGATACGGCCGGGCACCGCCGCCGCCGTGCGAAACGCAATCGGGCCTCCCATGCAATACCCTTGTGTACCCATCTTCCGGTTCCCGGCGACCGGCGGCTGCCCGTCCAGCCACGCGAGGAACGCTCTGGCGTCGGTCATGTGGGTGGTTTCGTTCAAGGTTCGCGCGAGGGGCATCAACTGCTGGATCGGAGTGGCGGCGCCGGCTTCGGCAGTCGGAGCTTTCTTCGCCCGGTAGAATGGATTCACCACCAGCACGGAATACCCCGACTCGGCGAGCCGCTTGCCCATCTGCCGGAACGCCGGCCGCAGCCCGAAAATGTCCGGCCACACGAGAACCCCGGGAGCCGTGCCGCTGGCCGGGTGCACGAAGTAGCAATCCGCGGAGCCGTCCGGGGTGGTTACGTTCACCTCCGATTCAGTCACGGCGACAGCGTTGGCAAGCTTCGGCAGCATCATGGCGATTCCCGCTCCCAATAGTACACCGAACTGCTTCCGTGTCACCAAACCGAGAGCCTCGAATTCCCGCCGGTCGTTCTCAAAATGGTCCTGGTCGCACATATTCCTCCTCCTGTTGGGGAACCTGGGTCCGCTGAGTTACAGGGTTACTGGCTATTATACGGGCTTGCCGCCTTTGGGCGCTCTGTCAACCTGCAACTGAACCCGGCGTACTCCCGGCAAAGCCCGGCCTTCTGTTCCCGGGTCGGCGTGGACCAACTCGCGAAGTTGTGTGACGATCTTACTAACTGCCTCGGACTGCGTGTTGATCTCACCGGCAGCGAAAAGCACTCTCTTCCGCGCTGGCCGCTGTTTCCTGCGGCGTCTGTTCAATGCGCGATACAGACTGCGAGATGAGGCCGATACCGCCCACCTGTCCGGCCGTTGCTGCATCCAGTTCTCAGTTAACTGGACGACGCCCTGTGCGAGCTGTTGGCGGTTGCGGGGCATCTGCCGGAAACTGCAGATGGTTCAGCCGGTGTGTCCAGGCGATAAGGGACTTATCGGACTGATTATCTGTTATAGTCAGCTTGGAGAAGTCCATATGGAACGGACCGTTTCTTTTACTCTGAACGGCGATCACGTGGAAGTCACAACCGATGACGAACGCTCGCTGTTATGGGTCCTGCGTTGCGATCTGGACCTCACCGGCGTCCACTACGGGTGCGGCGAAGGACTGTGCGGAGCCTGCACGGTACTCGTCGGCAATGAAGCCGTCCGCTCGTGCGTCACGCCTCTCAAATCGGTGGCCGACAAACACGTGCTGACCATCGAAGGCCTCGGCCGGGACGGATTGCACCCGGTGCAGCAGGCCTTCCTCAACCACCATGCCTTCCAGTGCGGATACTGCACTTCGGGAATGATCCTGAACGCCTGCGCGTTGCTCGGCAAGAACCCGCACCCCACGCGCGAGCAGATTGCGCACCACATGGAGGACAACCTGTGCCGTTGCGGCGCGCATCCGCGCATTCTGGACGCCGTCCAGGAAGCCGCCTCGGCGGCGAAGGCAGGTGTGTGATGGCAAACGTGACGGTGGAGGAGGTTGCCATCGCGTCCGGCGGCATGAACCGCCGCGATTTTCTGGCGGCCGCCGGCGCCGGACTCTTCGTGTTCTTCCAGGCTGAGCCGGTGGAAGCGCAGGAGCCGTCGCGCCTGCCCGCGCGGCAAAACGGACCTTCGGATTTCAACGCCTATTTGAAAATCGGTCCGGATGGACGGGTGACCTGCCTGGCCGGCAAAGTGGAACTGGGCCAGGGCGCCATGACCGAGCTGGCGATGGCGCTCGCCGAGGAACTGGACGTCCCGCTCGACCGCATCGACGTCGTGTTGGGCGATACCGATCTGTGCCCGTACGACATGGGCACCTTCGGATCCATGTGCACTCCACTGCTCTGGCCGGCGGTGCGCAGGGCCGGCGCGGAGGCCCGGGCGGTTCTGCTGGCCATGGCCGCGGAGCGATTGCACGTGCCGGCAGATCGCTTGCAAACCAACGCCGGGACCATCCGCGAAACCGGCAACCCGTCCAACGCGGTCACCTATGCCCAACTCGTCGAAGGCAAGCGCATCGAGCGCCATTTGCCCAATGTCCCGGTGAAGGCCGGCGCGTTACAGGTGATCGGCACGTCGCCGCGCCGCAAGGACGCGATGGACAAGGTTACCGGAAAGGCCCGTTACGCCGGCGACATCGTGTTTCCGGGACTGCTCCACGCCGCCATCCTTCGCCCGCCGGCGCACGGGGCCAAGCTGAAATCGGCCGATACTTCGGCGGCCGAAACGACCGGCGGCGCCCGGGTTGTCAAGGACGGCGAAATGATCGCCGTGCTGCACGACCAGTACGACCAGGCTATTGCGGCGCGCGACCGTATCAAATCCGATTGGGAGATGCCCGGCCCCGGTCCCGACGACCAGAACATCTTCGAGCACATCCGCAAAACTGCGCCGCAGCTCCGCGTGGTGGGGCAGAGCGGCGACCTGGCGGAGGGCGAGCGGCTGGCGGGCGGGGCAATCGATCTTACCTATCTCAACAGCTATGTAGCCCACGCGCCCATCGAAACCCACACTGCCACTGCCCGCTTCGATGACGGGAAGGTCACGGTGTGGGCCAGCTCGCAGGCGCCTTTCCAGGTGAAGAGCGCGGTGGCCTCGGCGTTGGGCCTGGCTCCCGACCGGGTGCGCATCATCTCGCGCTACGTGGGCGGCGGCTTCGGCGGCAAGTCGGCCGCCGCACAGGCCGTCGAAGCGGCGCGTCTGGCGAAGCTCACCGGCAAACCGGTCCAGGTCCTCTACAGCCGCGAGGAGGAGTTTTTCTTCGACTCCTTCCGTCCCGCCGCCGTGATCCGGATCCGGGCCGGCGTGGCGGGCGGCAAGATCGTTCTGTGGGACAGCGAGGTCATCGGCGCGGGAGAGCGCGAAGCGGCTCCGTTCTACGACATTCCGCACCAGCGCACCACCTCCGCCGGCGGCTGGCAGGGAGGCAACCCTCCGGGCATGCACCCGTTCAGTGTCGGTCCCTGGCGCGCGCCTTCCGTGAACAGCACGACCTTCGCCCGCGAATCCCACATCGACGTTCTGGCGGCCAAGGCTGGAATCGACCCGCTCGAGTTCCGGCTCAACAACCTCACCCACGCGCGCATCCGGCGCGTGCTGCAGTCGGCCGCCGAGCAGTTCGGCTGGAGGCCCGCGCGCCGCCAGCGCTCCGGCGCCACCGGCCGCGGCTTCGGGATGGCCTGCGGCATCTACGCCAATTCCTGCAACGCCACCATGGCGGAAGTGGCCGTAGCTCGCGGCAAGGGGACCGTGCAGGTGAAGCGCGTGGTGATGGCGCTCGACGTCGGTCAGGTGGCCTACCCCGATGGCATGCGCCAGCAGGCCGAGGGATCCGTGATGATGGGCATGGGAGCCGCTCTGTCCGAGGAGGTGCGCTTCCGCAACGGCGAAGTCCTGACGCGCAATTTCGACAGCTACTCGCTGCCCCGTTTCTCCTGGCTGCCCAGGATCCAGATCGTCCTGGTGGACAATCGCGAGTCGCCCGCCCTCGGTGGCGGCGAGCCGCCCATCATCGCCATGGGCGCGGCCCTTGCCAACGCCGTCTTCGACGCCACCGGCGCGCGCCTGCTGCAGTTGCCTATGACGCCCGAGCGCGTGAAGGCCGCCCTGGCGAGGGTCTGAATATGGAACCGTTCCGTTGCCACGTGTTCGTCTGCGATCAACACAAACCCGAAGGCGTGCCCTGCTGCTCCGCCCGGGGATCCGGCAAGGTCCTCGATGCCCTGCGGCAGGAGATCCACGCCTGCGGGCTGGATGACGAAGTCCAGGTTACAACCTGCGGCTCGTTGGGCTTGTGCGAGCACGGGCCGAACCTGGTCGTATACCCCGAAGGCGTCTGGTATTCGGGAGTCTCTCAGCAGGACGTTCCGGAGATCGTGCGGTCGCATTTCCAGGCGGGGCAGCCGGTGAGCCGGCTCATCCGCACCGATGGCCCGGCAATGCGGGAGGAAATCCGCGAGAACCGTGAAAAAATGCTGGCCGGCCGCCGCGCCCGCGAAGCATCGGGCGCCCTGCCCGAAGAGTTGTACGACCGGATTCGCGGCTTTCAGGAGAGCCGCGCCATCCTCACCGCGCTCGAAATCGACCTTTTCACCGCCGTTGGTGACGGCGCCGGCGCGCGGGAGGCGGCGGCCAGGATGGAGGTGGACGCCCGTGCGGCCGAAACGCTGCTCAATGCGCTCACCGCCATGGGCCTGTTGCTGAAGCAGGACGGCGTGTTCCGCAATACTCCGCCTTCCGCCCGCTACTTTTGCGCCGGTTCGCCCGTCAATGCGCGCCCGGCCCTGCTGCACACGGCGCACCTTTGGGCGCGCTGGTCGGGCTTGACCGATTGCGTGCGGGCCGGAACCGCCCCAGCACACCCGCCGGCCGGCCCGGATTGGACCGAGGCGTTCATCGCCGCCATGCACCGCAACGCCTCCGAGCGCGCTCCGCAGGTCGTCCGCGCGGTAGGGGCCGGCTCCGTCCGGCGGATGCTGGACGTGGGAGGAGGCTCGGGCGCGTATTCGATTGCCTTTGCCCAGGCCAACCGGGAATTGCGCGCCGATATTCTGGATCTCGCCTCCGTGGTCCCGATCGCCCAGCGGCACATCGACGCCGCCGGCGTGGCCGAGCGCGTCTCCGTCCGCATCGGCGATCTGCGCACCGATTGGCTCGGCCAAGGCTATGACCTGGCCTTCGTCTCCGCCATCTGTCATATGCTCGGCCCGGAGGAGAATCGGGACCTGGTGAAGAGATGCCATGCCGCGCTGGCTGCCGGCGGTCTCATCGTCATTCAGGACTTCATTCTCGAACCTGACAAAACGGCCCCCAAATGGGGCGCGCTGTTTGCGCTGAACATGCTGGTGGGTACCGCGGCCGGCAGCAGCTATAGCGAACCGGAGTACGCCGACTGGCTCACTGCGGCCGGCTTCCAGGATGTCCGCCGCGTGCGCCTGCCCGGACCAGCCGGCCTGATGATTGCCTCGCGGCCACCTGCCTGATGTGAGGCAGGATCGGGCGTGCACGCACCCCGACACGCGGCCGCTTCGCAGCGGCGAAGGCCGTCCGGATCGTTCCGGAGGTGGGGTTGCTGCGGCCCGAGTTTCCGTTCCGGGAAGCTCTGAGCCGGGATCAACCAAGCCCGGCACAATTTCGCCTTATCGGAGGCGTTTGCCTTCGGGGTCCAACACCACGACATCGCCGAGATTCAATTCCCGTATACCGGGTTCGATTTTGGCCAGGTCGCCCACCACGAGCAAAGTGGCGTGATCCGGCGAAGCGTATTTCTCACAGGCGGCATTCACGGCTTCGCGGCTGGCCTTTTGTAATTCCGCCGTCTTGCGCTGCAATTCGGTCGTGGGTAGGCCCACCGACCAAAGATCCTCCACCTGTCCGGTGACCCGGCTCAGGGATTCGAATTGCTGGGCGTATCCGCGCAAACGATTGTTGCGGGCGTCGGCAAGTTCCTTGTCGGAAACCGGCTTCTGGCCGGCGATAAATTTGAGTTCCTTCTGGAACTCCACCAGCGATTCCTTGGTCTTGTTGGTTTGAACACCGCCGGAGGCCATCCAGCTACCATACTTGGAATAGCCGTTCACAAACGAAAAGACTCCGTAGGAATACCCTTTCTCCTCGCGGATATTGGTTCCCAGCCGCGCCGCGGCCGACCCTCCCCAGACGGCGTCGCCCAGGCTCAGGGCGTAAAAATCGGAAGCGCCGCGGGCCGGCCCCGGGAGGATCTCCACCACCACCGTTTGGGCTGCGTCGGGCCGGTTGACCAGAAAAATCTTACCGGGGCCCATTGGCTTCGGCGCACCGACATTCAGCACGGGCGCCGCGCCGCCTGCCCACGAACCGAAGTTGTTCTTCGCCAGTTCGGTGGCGTCCGCCAGCGTGATATCCCCGGCGAAGATGAGGGCTGAACTCGCGGGTTTCCAGTATGCCGCATGGAAGCGCGCCAGATCCTGCGGCGTGATGCTCTGGACGGTCGATGGGAAACCCTGATCCGGACGCCCGTAGGGATGATCCGGTCCGTAGAGCAGCGTGCTCTCGAGGCGAAAAGCGATCGCATTGGGATTGTTGTAGTTCTGTGAGAGCGCATCCAGCCGCTTCTTCTTTTCGCGATCGACCTCGTCCGGCGGGAAGCTGGGGTTGCGTGCAATATCCGCCACCACCCCCAGGGCGGCAGGCAGGTTTCTCCGCAGAACCTCCAGTTGCAGCGTGGCCGCCTCGGCGTCGGTCCCGGTGCCTAAGCCCGTGCCCAGATCACCGAGGGTCTGATCGATCTGAATGGCGGTCTTAGTTGTGGTGCCGCGCCGCATGATCTGCATCGCCAGGCTGGCCAGCCCCTCTTTGCCCTGCGGGTCCGAGCCGCTCCCGGCGCGCGTCGCCAGGGTCACGCCGACCTTGGGCAGGTCCGCGCGCTCCACCACGAAGATTTGCATCCCGTTGTCGAGGTGCGCCGTCTTCACCTCCGGCGCCTGGAATGGACGGTCTGCGCCAAGCGCCGGCGGCTTGGACCGGTCGAGGTTGCTCACCGCCGGGCGCACCGAGGCCTCCGGGTGAAAGCGCACGGTGACGCGATTGGGTGTGTCCAGCCAGCGCGCTACATCGTGGCGGATGTCGTCGGCAGTGACCCTCTGGTGGCGCTCCAGGTCGAAGGCGAATTGGTTGGGGTCGCCGAGATAGGTATTGTACTGGTTCAACAGGTCCGCCTGGCCGCCGAATCCGCCGATGCGCTCGAGGCCCGAAATATACTCGAACTCCCACTTGGTCTTGGCGCGGTTCAACTCTTCAGGCGTGGGACCCTCCTTGGCCAGTCGTGAAATTTCGGCCGAAATGTTCTGTTCGATTTGAGCCAGCGGCGCGCCGGGCCGCGCGGTGGCGATGATCCCGAAGTATCCGGAAATCTCCAGAGAATTCTGAAAAGCGTTGACATTCGAGCAGAGCTGTTTGTCGTACACCAGCGACTGGTTCAGGCGCGACGACAATCCGCTGGCAAGAATCAAGGAGACCAGGTCGAGGGTGCCATCGCCCGGATCGAACAGGGCCGGGGTCGGCCAGGCCAGATAGACCCGCTCCTGCGGAACGCGGTCGTGGACTTCGATGGTTTTGGCCGCTTCGAGCGGGGGAACCCAGTGCTTTGGACGGTCGAGCGCCGGACCGGGCGGAATCGGGCCGTAGTACCTGGTGATCAGCCTCTTGGCTTCGGCGATATCGAAATCGCCCGTGACGGCGAGCGAGAGATTGTTGGGCGTGTAGTAGGTTTTGAAGAAGTCGATGACATCGTCGACGCTGGCCGCCGTGAGGTCTTCGTGGCTCCCGATCACGTCGTGGGCGTAGGGGTGGCCTTCGGGAAACAGGTTCTGCTGCAGCAGCATGAAGGCGCGGCCGTAGGGCTGGTTCTCCAGGCCCTGGCGGCGCTCGTTCTTTACGATGTCCCGTTCATTGTCGAGCTTCTCCTTGGTGAGAACATCGGTGAGTGTGGCCAGGCGGTCGGATTCGATCCAGAGAACGTATTCCAGGTTGGCGGAGGGAACCGTCTCAAAGTAGTTCGTGCGGTCTTCGCTGGTGGTGCCGTTGACGCCTCCCTCGAAAAGATTGGCTCCTACCTTTTCTATGAAACTGAAATACTTGCCATTCGCGTCTTTGGACCCCTCGAACATCATGTGCTCGAACAGGTGGGCGAATCCGGTGTGGCCTGGGCGCTCGTTCTTGGAACCCACATGAAACCAGCTGTTCACGTGGACCATGGGGAGTTTGCGATCGACGTGCAAAATCACCTGCAGGCCGTTAGGAAGTGTGAATTTCTCGAATTCGATCCTGGGCAGATCCTGCGCCAACACCGCGGAGGCGAACGCCATGGATCCGGCGATGGCCAGGAGCGACTTCCGATCGCGCATAAGTTCTCCTTTACGAGCGAATTGTACACCGGAAATCGCGGGCCACCGCGCGAAGTTTACTCCTTGTTTCGCGGCCTGTGGGATAACGCGGCATCGGTTTTCCGCAACCACGCACTGCGACACTGTCTCTGGATCGCCGCGCCGGTTGGCGGCGGGCGGCGCCTGAGCTTCGACGAACTGCGGCGGCGCGTGCCGGTGGCGAAAATCAAACGGCCCCGGGCGATCCGGACGGACCTCGTGGTGTTCCTCCAGGGCGCACTCAGGCACATCCCGGAACATGCGCCGCTTGTTGGATGCGGCTATGGAAGCTCTATTTCCACCCAGTCTCCGTCCTGCAGCCGGTAATGGTCCCGCAGCCGCACGTCCGTGGCGATCTCGATAATATTTCGCGGGTGATGTCCCGTCCCTTTCTCGTTCTGATCGGTGCGTAACAGGAATGCCGGCCGGTCGAAGATCCGGCAGGGAACCAGGTTCACCGCCACGCTGCCGCCATACTCTTCACCTTCGATCCGTATGACATCCGCGGGAAGCGAATAGTCGAATGCCAGCTCCACGTTCAGCGTGCCCGGATAGAGCCTGATACCGGTCTTCTGTTCGTAGAGATTCCTCAAACGCCCGATCCATTGGCCGAAATTCGCCAGTCCGCTGACCACTTTGCCTCGAAAGCACGGCATATCCCACGAATACCAAAAAAGTGCCTCCCGATACAGGATCCCGTGTCCAGGTCGATCGGCTAAACTGAATGAATCAATCGCATGCCTCTCTCCGCCGGCGACAAGCTGGGCCCCTACGAAATCCTCGCGCCCATCGGAGCGGGTGGCATGGGCGAGGTCTACAAAGCCCGCGACCCGCGCCTCAATCGTATGGTGGCGATCAAGGTCTCGCGTGAGCGGTTCGGCGAGCGCTTTGAACGCGAAGCCCGCGCCATCGCCGCGCTCAACCATCCGAATATCGCTCAAATCTACGACCTGGGCGAGAACTACATCGTCATGGAGTTCGTCGACGGAGCACCGTTGCGCAAGCCGGAGAGCCTGCGCCGGTTGGTCGACGTGACCGCGCAGGTCGCTGACGGCCTGGCGGCGGCTCATGCCGCAGGCTTCGTTCACCGCGACCTGAAACCGGACAACATTCTGGTGACCCGGAGCGGCGTGGCCAAGATCCTCGATTTCGGCATCGCGCAGCGAGTGGCCGGCAGCCGGAGAGAAGACCAGCAAACCCGCACGCTCACCGCGACCGATCCCGGCACGGTGGTGGGCACCATTGCCTACATGAGTCCAGAGCAGGTTTGCGGAAGCGCGGTGGATCATCGGTCCGACATTTTCAGCCTGGGAGTCATTCTGTACGAACTCCTGTCCGGCGCGCGGCCGTTTGAACGGCCTACGCCGGTAGAAACCATGCACGCCATTCTGAAGGAAGATCCGCCCGCGTTGCCGGACAACCATTCTCCGTCGCTGCGGCAGGTGGTTGCGCACGCCCTCGAGAAGCAGGCCGAACGGCGGTTTCAGTCCGCCAGTGACCTGGCATTCGCGCTGCGGATGAGCGGCACGGGAACCGTTATCGCCGGGGTGGCGGCCGATGGCATGCCCCGGCGGAAGTGGCTGGCTGCCGGTGCGGCCTTGGCTGGAGCGGCGGTAGTGGGCGGCGCCGGTTATTGGGCTGGCCACAGACACGCCACGATTCCGGCTCCTGCCTATCGCGAACTGACATTTCGCGATGGTTGGATCACCCGCGCGTGCTTTGCCAACGACGGAAGCGTGGTCTATGCCGCGAGGTGGGGCGAAAGTCCCTTCAAACTCTATCACCAACGGGTCGACGACCAGATCGCGCGGGAGATCGACGTGCCCGATCTATCGAACCTCGCCGCGGTCTCCTCGAACAACGACGTCGCGGTGATTCTCTCTCCCAAACGAACTCTGGCCCGGCTGCCTCTGTCCGGCGGCGCGCCGCGCCAGCTGGTCGATAATGTGGTCGCCGCCGATTGGTCTCCCGACGGCGCTTCGCTCGCGATCGCCCTTGCCTCCGGCGGCGTGCAGAGGATCCAGTATCCGATCGGCCGCACCTTGCTCGAAACCTCCATGGAGGTGTTTTCGCTCTCCGTCTCGCCATCCGGAGACCTGGTCGCATACAGCGCTACTTCCGTCCCCGAGGTTCGTGTCGGCACGGTCGACCGTGCGGGCAAGGATACGCTTCTCACCAGCTTTCCCGTGCCGTCGCGATTCCGGCCGAGGATTTGCTGGAGGGGTAACGAGGTCTGGTTCAAATCGCCCCTGATTACCGAACCCGGCATTATCTATGCTGTCGATCGAAAAGGCAGCAGGCGGAAAGTTGCCGGTCTGCCGGGAATGTTTTTTGTCGAGAGCATCTCGAGCGATGGCAAGCTGCTCTTACGGCGACTGCGCGTCCAGAACGGCCTGGCTGGCCTCGCGCGCGGAGACACGTCCGAGCGGGATCTGTCGTGGGTGGAGTTTATAGACGTCCCGTTGTTGCTTGCCGAAAACGGGTCTGTCTGCGTGTTTAACGGAGTCAGTGAGGGCCAGAAACCAGTCTGTTACATGCGGCGGTTGGATGGATCGCCCGCGGTCCGGTTGACC
>Ga0335078_10008877_pt1 | contig 14939 bp, 11 predicted proteins | sample Lox_Sample_32_FD_206711 | JGI IMG/M metagenome (GOLD analysis project Ga0335078, IMG submission 206711) | Soil microbial communities from Loxahatchee National Wildlife Refuge, Florida, United States - Lox_Sample_3.2 | ecosystem: Environmental > Terrestrial > Soil > Wetlands | place: USA...
ATCGTAAATCACCAGGTTTAGAAGCTCGGGATTGACGTCGTCCAGCTTCGGGATGGTCGGGCCGTTGGAGGATTGCGCCAGCAGCACGGGCAGCAGGAACACGCCTGACAACGAACGTCTCATGGCAACGATACTATCACCGGCAGCACGAGGCATGACGGCATTTCAGGCGTGCTGTACACCCTCTGCGTCGCGACGACGAAATCCTCCTCCTTTGCCTGGTAAATGCTGGGGACGAATTTCTGTGGATTGCGGTCGATGATGGGAAACCACGTGGATTGGATCTGCACCATGATCCGGTGCCCCTTCAGAAACGCATGATCGCGATCGCGCAGCGGAAACTCCCAGGCCATCGGAACGCCCGGCGGCAACGCTTCCGGCTTCTCGAAACTCTTCAGGTATCGTCCCCGGCGCACCTCCATGGCAATCGGCAGCAGATATCCATTCAGCGATTGCGCATACTGGCCCGGCGCCGGCCCCGCGTCCGGATTCCATTGATTCTTCTGCGCATCCTCGGGATACACATCGATCAGCTTCACCACGAAATCGCTGTCGGTGCCCGACGTCGAAGCGTACAACTTCGCGGTCACTTCGCCCGTCACCAGCAGGTCCTTCTCGAGCGGAGCGCCGATATAGGTGAGGACATCGGGCCGGTGATCGACAAAGCGCTGATCGTCCACTTCCCACGCGCGCCAGTCGCCGCCCGGATAGGTCGGCGAGATCGGCCGCTTGCGATACGGCACGGGATTGGCGGGGTCGGAGACGTATTCGCGGTAGGGTTTGCCGGCCTTCGGCGGATCGAAGGTGAGGGTCCCGTCCGCCTGCAAATACAGGTTGGCCGCTTTGGCGCCGGGTGGTGGCCAGGAAGCATAGGTTTGCCACGTGTTCGACCCGGTCTGGAACGTCTTCGCCTGCCAGGCGAATTTGTCACCCGATCCGTGCAGGTAGTGGCGGAAAAACGGCGCTTCGATTGCCGCGCGAAACTCCCTGGCGGTATCGTGCCCGCCGTATTGGTAGACGCCGATCGCTTCCGCCTTGGCGGCTTGCCACTGGCCGTGCAGCCAGGGGCCGGCGACGATGAAATCGCTGTGCTCGGGATCTTTTTCCGCGGCGTGCCGGAAAATCTGCCACGGGCCCCACGGATCTTCCTGATCCCAGAATCCGGCGACGTTGAGGACCGGAACCGCGGAGCCATGCAACTGGCGAACCCAGGCTTCCCGTTTCCAGAAATCGTCGTAATCGGGGTGGGCCACGTTGGCGTTCCAATAGGGGATGGAGCCGTGCAGATATCGGGCATTGAGATTGGCCACCGGGCCGACCTCGAGGTACCACTGGTAGGTGTCGTAGACGGGGAACTCGAAGTGAGTATTCTTTTCTTTGTCGGCCTGTTCCATGACGGCGTACTCGAAGTTGTAGCTGAGGCGCAGCGCTCCGTACCGGTGGTCGTCGTCATTCATCCATTGGTCCACGGGCGAGGCCTGCTCGCTCACCGCCTTGAGCGCCGGATGCGGCTGCAACAGCGTGAGCCCGGCGGTCAGGCCGTCGTACGAGACGCCGTAGATTCCCACGCGGCCGTTGTTGGCGGGCACATTCTTCACCAGCCAGTCGATGGTGTCGTAGGCGTCGGTGGTTTCATTGACGGATTTCGGATCCGCCAGGTCAACCTGCGAGGACAACTCGAAAACGCCCTCGGACTTGAATCGGCCCCGCAGGTTCTGGATCACGAAGATATAGCCGTCCGCCGCCAGTTCCTGCAAATTCGCCGGCAGTTTTGCGGGGGCCTGGGCGGGCACGCCATAGGGCGTTCGGCGCAGGAGGATCGGCAACGGGCCATGCCGATCGGCCGGGGTCAGGATCACGGTTTGCAAATGAACGCCGTCGCGCATGGGAATCATGACTTCCCGATACCGGAACGGCGATTTTGCCCATGCGGGGGCAAAAAACAGTAATGCTGCGATTGTTGCCAGTGCCGATCGTTTCACTCCACCGCCCTCGCTTCCGCGGATCATCCAGTCTAGCAGCGAACCCGCGTGCCGGGGCGGCGCGGTGGGGTACTCTCATCTCCGGCGGACGATGTCTCTCGTGATAGCCGCGGGCGCTGACGTAGGGAAGGATTGTGCCCGGCCGGAAACGGGACGAGAATACAAAAAAGCAGGTCATCGGGAACGCCATGAGCGCCGAAGATTGCGAAATTGCGAACTATTTTCGAGGGCTTCTGGATCACGAGGCGGGATGCCAGGCGATGAATTGCCCAAGCTGTGGCGCGCTCCAGCGGGTTGTGGAAGCCATCCGCGAGCGCCTGTTTGGCAGCACCCCGTACTCGATCGCGGGTTCGCCGGCCATGGCAGGGCAGGGAATCGCGGAATCTGCCAAACTTCCCGCCCATCGACGAAGCCATTCCGTCCGTTGAGTTTAGCGGCGAAGATACGCGGTGCGCGACCAAATGGACCGCTCGCGGCTCCCCTGAAAATATAATTCGCCGCTTGGGGGCGGAGGAGGAGGAGGCTACAATCCCGCGATTTTTCATCCGCGGCGGTGAGCCGCACGCCATGGCGACTCAGCAGCGGTCACGCGTCCTCCGCTTCCCTGCCTCAAGGAAGACGCGACGCGCGCGATCGCCTACGGAGTGCTTCTCGTGGTGTTCTCGGTGTCTCGGCGTCTCCGTGGCGAATATTGCTTTTCGTCTTTCTCAGCGGCTCTGCGCCTCCTCAGAATTCGTCCGCTTGTGTTGCGATTTCATCACCCCGCAAGAACTTACCAAATCCGGATTTTCGCCAGTTCCGGCGCGGTGATTTTTGGGACACAGCCGCCTTCCCTCTTCCGCAATCTCGAGTGGCGTTTCGTCGCACCTCGCGTCCATCATGGCCGGACCCCGCACCCCGCATAAACCCCGCTGCACCAACAGGTTGGGAGCATCATGGCGGCCCAGTAACCGGCCGCCGGAAGGCCCCGCTGAGCCGTGGACTGGAAAAACGTGGAGACGCTCGAGAGTGGCGCGTTTTTCCCCGCTAGTGATACTATTACAGACATTCCGGCTGTCTGGCAGGTCACATGGTCTCGGGTAATCGCCGTTCGTTTTTTTGGAAACTGGCAGGTCTCGCTGCTCTTCCGGCATCGGCCGGCGCGGGGCCTGGAAATCCGGTTTCGGGCACCCGGCAAGAGCAGGCGTTGCGTCTGCGCCAAACCGCGGCCCTGGCGCAAAGCCGGCAGCCGCAAGCCAGTCACCCGAATAATGGCGATGAGACGTCGCTCGCGAATTACATCGGGAGTTATTGCAAGGGTCTACCCCATACCCAATCAGGCGAAGTCCAGCCCAGCGCTTACCAGAGTCTGCTGGCGGCCCTGGAGGAGGGCACCGAAACCGCCATGGAGGGTATCCAGCGGGGTTCGGGAGCCAAGCTGATCAATCCGCTTTCCGGCTATGCCTTTCAGATGGAGGGCGCGGATTCACATGTTTGGGGGATGGCGCCGCCGCCGGCTTTCTCCAGCGCGGCCGGGGCCGGCGAGATGGTGGAGCTTTACTGGCAGGCGCTCTGCCGCGATGTGCCGTTCACGCAATACGAGAGCTCGCCCGTCACCACCGCGGCGGTGCAGGATCTGAACCGGCTTTCGGCCTTTGCCGGGCCAACCTCCAGCGGGAAAGTAACCAGCGATACGCTTTTTCGCGGCAATGTCGCCGGCGGGCTGGAGGGACCGTTCATCTCGCAATTCTTCTGGCAGCCGGTGCCGGTCAATTCAACGAACATCGAGCAGATGTACCGGCAAGGCATGGCGGGAGTAGATTATCTGAACAACTTCGCCGAGTGGCTCGCCCTACAGAACGGCGTGCCTCCCTTCCTGTCCTGGACTGCCGATCCTAAACTCCGTTACATATACAACGGCCGCTCATTAGCCGAATGGGTGCACTACGATTTCCTGTATCAGGCGTATCACAACGCGGCACTGATTCTGCTCGACCAGAGCCCCGACACGGTTCTCGACACCAATCCTTATCTGAGTCCCACCAACCCGTACAAAACTACGAAAGTGGAGACGGGATTCGGCACTTTTGGGGCGCCGCACATATGCAGCATCCTGGGAACGGTTTGTATTGCCGCGCTGTACGCGGCGTGGTACCAGAAGTGGATGGTGCACCGGCGCCTGCGGCCGGAGGAATTCGGCGGCAGGGTGCACCAGGCGAAGGTGGGGGCGGCAAACTATCCGATTCACGCGGATCTGCTGAATTCGGCGGCATTGCCCATGGTTTTCGCCGCCAACAACAGCTATCTGCTTCCGCAAGCTTTTCCGGAAGGGTGCCCGTTGCATCCCTCCTATCCGCAGGGACACGGCACGGTTGCCGGGGCTTGCGCGACCATGTTGAAAGCTTTCTTCGACGAGACGCAGATTGTGACGAATTGTGTAGTCGCGAGCGACGACGGTCTCTCTTTGAGTCCGTACACAGGGTCCGCGCTGACGGTGGGCGGCGAGATCAACAAGCTGGCTTTCAACGTCGCCATGGGACGCGATTTCGCGGGGATCCATTACCGCAGCGATGCCGAAGCGGGATTCCTGCTCGGCGAGCAGGTGGCGATGGCGGTCCTTCAGGACATGGTGAACACATACGCCGAAAGTTTTAGCGGCTTCGACTTCACCTCAATGGACGGAACGCCGGTGACAATCGGCGCGCGGGGCTGAAGGTTCGGCTGATGCGCGCCTGCGGGGCTAAATTTTATCCATCTTCAGGCAAGGAAACCCCCCATTACTGTTGAATAAACCACCAAACTCCCTCAGGATAGGGCTTCAAGATTCCGCCATTGCAAAAAACTATAGTAAAAGACCTCAAATACCGAATATAATGGTGTCGGATTACCCTTTTTTGGGACTTTTACAGATTGGAGTTTTGATGATGGGGGTCAAAATGGATCAACGACTTCCTCGAGCGCTAGCTGGACTTTCCGCAGTGGCGCTGATGGCTGTGGCTGCAACGACCACAATGAATGCGCAAACGCTCCAGGCGCCACGACTCGCACTTCGTGCAGTAACGCCGGGCGATATTTCGACCTATAAGCTGCCATCCACGACGCAGGTCTCGGGTGGATTAGGTACAGTAGGGCTCGGCGAGCCACTGTATTTGGAAGTACAGGTCGATATCACGATTCCGGCTGCCCAGTTGGGCGGCGTGACCTGGTCGATCAGTGAGGCGCCGTCCGGTTCGAAGGCCGCCCTGGCAGCCAGTCCGCTCGGCACGATACCGATCAAAGAGCCGTCGGATGCCCTGATTTATCAGGTGGCCGGACGGCAGATATTCATTCCGGACGTCCACGGGCTATACGTCGTAAACGCGACGGTGACGATCAACGGTACGGCGACGCAACTATACCAATCGTATATCGCGGGCACGTATGTAGGCGTGGCGGTCTGCACGCAGTGCCATGGCGGTGGGCTCGCCCAGCCGATGGTTGGGCCGTGGTCGAAAACGGCGCACGCCAACATATTCACCAGTATCATCAACGGCACCGTCGCCGGGGAGAACGAAAGCGCGTCTTGCGCCGCGTGCCATACGGTCGGATATGACGCCCATTCCACGGTAAACGACGGCGGCTTCTCTTACGTGGCCAGCCAGTTGAAGTATACGTTCCCGACCACCGACGCAGCCGGCGATTTCCAGGCGATGCCGCAGGCGTTACAGAATTTGGCGAACATTCAGTGCGAGAACTGCCATGGACCGGGCAGTGAGCATGCTTACTACGGCGGCGACGTGATTGCCGTGGCGATCCCCCAGAATTCGGGTGGTTGCAACCAGTGCCATGACGCGCCGACCCATCATATCAAGGGCACCGCGTGGGCCAATTCGGCGCACGCAGTGACTACGACCGACCCGGCAGGTAATGCCACTTGCGTTGGCTGCCACACCGGCACCGGCTTTATCGCCCGCATGAACGGCGAGAGCCCGATCACCCAGACCGCCTACCACTCGATCGATTGCGCTACCTGCCACGAGCCGCACGGGATGACCCAGCCCTCCAGCGATGCGCACCTGATCCGCAACATGGCTTCGGTGACCCTGGCCGATGGCACCCAGGTGACCAGTTCCGTCGTCGGCGAAGGCATCCTTTGCATGCAGTGCCATCAGAGCCGGTTGAAGGCATCTTCGGTTGACACCGCGACCGGCAGCGCCCATTTCGGGCCGCACGAAGGGCCGCAGGCCGACATGTTGATGGGGACCAATGGCTACACGTATGGCAAGACCATACCGAGTTCCGCGCATCAATACGTCACCACCAACGCCTGCGTGGACTGCCACATGCAGACGGTGGCCACCACCGATCCGGCGTTCTTGCAAGCCGGCGACCACACCTTCAAGACGACCTACGCTCCGGCCGGGAAAACGCCCGAGGATCTGGTTGGTGCTTGCCAGGCGTGCCACGGCACGGACCTCACCAGCTTCAACTTCCCGATCTTCAACTTCTCCGGCGGCAGCGGCTTTGCCGGCGTGCAGGATCAGGTACAGACTCTGCTCGATCAGCTCTCCACGATGCTTCCGCCCAACAGCTTGGTGAAGACTTCGCTCACCATCGATGCTACCTGGACGAAGCCGCAGTTGAAAGCGGCCTATAACTGGCTGTTCGTCACCAACGACGGCAGCAAGGGAATTCACAACCTCGACTACACGGTCGGCCTGTTGCAGGCTTCGATCGCAGACTTGCAGTCCCAGAAGTAAAACAGCCCTCGGCAGGCGCGATTCCCGGTCAACGGGAGTCGCGCCTGCTTTCCAGCCTTCCAGAGTTTTCCCTCCGTTCCCTCGCTTCTGCATAACCACAGTCTTTCGAGATATACTGCATCCAACTGTATGAAAACTGCGCTGTTTATCGGCCTGGGAGTTTTTGCGCTGGGCTACCTGGTGGTTTGGATCCGCCAGGCCCGCCAAAGCCGCCAGACTCCCCGCCAACCCTCGCCGCTCGATATCGGCATCGGCTTCTTCACCAATTTCCTGGACACCCTCGGGGTAGGGTCGTTTGCCACTACCAGTTCCCTTTTCAAGCTCGGGGGCCTGGTGCGCGACGAGGAGATTCCCGGCACTCTGAACGTGGGGCACACGCCGGCCACCATCGCCGAAGCCCTGATCTATGTGGCGCTGGTACAGGTGGACGTAACCACGCTGGTTGCCATGATCGCCGCAGCTACGGTGGGGGCCTGGCTGGGCGCGGGCATTGTGAGCGCCTGGCCGCGGCGCAAGGTGCAGATCGGCATGGGCGGCGTACTGGTGGCGGCGGCGATCATCATCGTGGTGCGGCAGATGCAGTGGGTGCCGGGGGGCGGCCAGGCGTTGGGCCTGACGGGAGCCCGGTTGATCATCGGCATCCTGGGCAACGCCCTGCTGGGCGCGCTGATGACGCTGGGGATCGGACTGTTCGCCCCCTGCATGATCCTCGTCGCGCTCCTGGGAATGAGTCCGATTACGGCGTTCCCCATCATGATGGGTTCTTGCGCTTTTCTCATGCCGGTGGGCAGCGTACGGTTCGTGCGCGCGGGAAAATACAATTTGAAAGCGGCGCTGGGGCTGGCCATCGGCGGGGTCCCGGGGGTGCTGCTCGCGGCTTACATCGTGAGGTCGCTGCCGCTCACCGCGGTGAACTGGCTGGTGGTAGGCGTGGTGACTTACACCGCCGCGATGATGCTGCGGTCGGCGCATCGCGAACGCCAAGCTCCGAACATGCTTGCGGCCGAGGCTTCGGGCGACTGAAAGGATGGCAACCCAGGCTGAAAAGGGCGCCGCGTTCTACGCACTGCACCATCGCCCCCGGGCTTTTCTGATTCCGAACCCCTGGGACATGGGCAGCGCGCGGGTGCTCGCCCAACTGGGTTTCGAAGCCCTCGCCACCACCAGCTCGGGGTTCGCGTTCACCATGGGAAAGCCCGACGGCGCGGTATCGCGCGAGGCCACGCTGGCGCACGTGGCGGCGATTGTCTCGGCCACGGATCTGCCGGTCAGCGCCGATCTCGAGAACGGCTTTGGCGACCGGCCCGAAGATGCGGCGGAGACCATCCGGCTGGGCGCCGCGGCGGGACTCGCCGGCGGGTCGATTGAGGATTCCACGCGCCGGGTGGACCAACCGGTGTATGACATCGAGCACGCCGCGGAGCGCATCCGCGCGGCGGCCGATGTGGCACGGTCGCTACCGTTTCGGTTCACTCTGACCGCGCGGGCGGAAAACCACATCGTCGGCAGACCGGATTTGGGCGACACCATCCGGCGGCTACAGGCATACCAGGAGGCCGGCGCTGACGTTCTCTATGCTCCCGGGCTGACTTCCCGGGAGGAGATCGCGCAACTGGTGCGATCGGTGGACCGGCCGGTGAACGTGCTCGGTGGGCTCGGTCCCGCGCCGCTCTCGCTGGCGGAACTGTCGGAAATCGGGGTGAAGCGCGTGAGCACGGGCGGTTGGCTGGCGCGCGCCGCGCAGGGCGCGTTCCTGCGCGCCGCGCGCGAGTTGCTCGAGGTCGGAACCTTCGGATTCACCAAGGACGCACCGACGGCCCGCGATGTGAACCCGCTCCTGGGAGTCTAACAGGATGCTGAAAAAGGCCCAAAACTAATTGGTGCCACAGATGAACACAGATGAACGCGGATTGAAAACAAATGATTATCGGCGTTCATCGGCGTTTATCTGCGGCTCAACCAGGTTTTTCAGCAGCCTGTTAAAGCAGTTCCTTGTATCGAATCGTAGCCGGCTCGAGCTTTTGCCCGCGCGCATCGATCGCGTACCGCGGGATGGCGACGCGCCTCGGGAAGCACCAGAAGTTTGGCCACCTCGGCGCGATGCCGCTGATTGGGAGGCGTGTCGAGGATCAACTGCACCGTCCCGACGATCCCGCGTTCGTTTCGCGCCAGCAGCACGGCCCGTTTCCCGGCCTCGACGCCGGGCAGCACCGTTGCGCGCCAGAACGCGCGCGCATCGGCGACGGAGAACGGTAAGATGAAGCTCACGCTGGCGCCGGCATGCGGCGCGGCGTGCAGGACGGCGGAAAGGCCGTCGAGATCCTGGTCCGCGGGCGCGGAGCCGGGTTGCCATTCTTCGATGCTGAAGGGCGCTAACAGCATTTGGCGCGCGCGTACTTCGCCCGCAGGCGCTCTTCCGAGAAGCGCCGCCACTCCGCGCCGGAATGCTCGCGGCCCTGGACGGCCAGATGACGCCGGTAGGCATTTTCGTCCGCCAGTTCGCGGAGAATCGCGAGCACGATCCGCCCGAGGCGCCGCAGGCTCGTCATATTTCCTCCGCTTGCAGGCGCGATGGGACGAAGGGCGCTTCGCGCACGTGCGCGTCCGCGGTGCCGCGGAGGATTCCGACCCAGACGCGCGCGGAATCCGCCAGGACAACGGCCACCAGCGCCATCAGCACGCCGCACACCGCGGCGTCGAGACGGGCGTTGAAGATCAACGTTTGCGTGGCGGCGCCGGCCGCGCCCGCCGCGGCCAGCTTGTCCGCCTGCGCCAGGAATCCGATCGCCGGCAGCGGCGAAAAGATCTTCTGCCATCCGGCGGTGAACGTCACCGTCACCAGCCAGGCTAATGGCGCGAACGTGATCCAAGCGTAGCGCGCGCCATGCATCTTCAGCAGGATGGTGGTGGCCACCGAGAGGGCGATGGTGGCGAGCAGTTGGTTGGAAATGCCGAACAGCGGCCACAACGAATTGATACCGCCCAGCGGATCGCGCACCCCCTGGATCAGAAAGTAGCCCCACGACGCGACCACCATCGCGCTGGTCAGAATCACTCCCGGCATCCACGTCATCCTCCCCAGGGGCGGCGCGGCGTGGCTTAACAGGTCCTGGAGCATGAAGCGGCCCACGCGCGTGCCGGCGTCGAGGATGGTGAGGATGAAGAGCGCTTCGAACATGATGGCGAAGTGGTACCAGAATCCGAGGACGGCGCTGCCACCCGTACGCGCAAAGATGTGCGCCATGCCCAGCGCCAAAGACGGCGCGCCGCCGGTGCGGAAGAACAGCGTGGTCTCTCCTACGTCCTTGGCCAGTTGGGCCATGGTGGCAGCGGTGACCGGAAATCCCCAGTTCGAAATCGTGGCGGCGGCTGCCGCCGGAGTGGCGCCCACCACGCCGGCGGGCGAGTTCACGGCGAAGTACACGCCCGGTTGGAGGACGCAGGCGGCAATCATCGCCATGATCGCCACGAAGCTTTCCATCAGCATGGACCCGTACCCGATCGGTACCGCGTGCCACTCCTTGGCGATCATTTTGGGCGTTGTGCCCGAGGAGATCAGCGAATGGAAGCCGGACACCGCGCCGCAAGCGATGGTGATAAAGCAAAACGGAAAGATCTTGCCGGCGAATATCGGCCCGGTGCCGTCGATGAATCGCGTGAACGCGGGCAGTTGCAATTCCGGGCGCGCGAACAGGATGCCCACCGCCAGCATGAAGACCACGCCGAGCTTGACGAAAGTGCTCAGATAATCGCGTGGGGCGAGCAGCATCCAGACGGGAAGGGCGCTGGCCAGAAAACCGTAGACGATGATGCCGATCGCCAGCGCCATGGCGCTCCAGGTGAACATGGGCGCGAAAGACGCCGATGCCGCGACGAAGCGTCCGCCCAAAACGCTGGCGAACACCAGGACGAATCCGATCGCCGAGCATTCCAGCACTTTGCCTGGGCGCCAGTAGCGCAGGTAGAATCCCATGAACAGCGCCACCGGCATGGTGGCGGCGATGGTGAACGTGCCCCAGGGGCTGCCCTTCAGCGCATTCACCACCACCAGCCCAACCACCGCCAGCAGAATCACCATGATCATCAGGACCGTGATCAGTGCGATGAATCCGCCGACCTTGCCGATTTCCTCGCGCGCCATTTTGCCCAGCGATTTGCCGTCGCGCCGCATGGAAGCGAAGAGGATCACGAAATCCTGCACCGCCCCGCCCAGCACCGCGCCGATGACGATCCACAAGGTGCCCGGCAGATAGCCGAATTGCGCGGCGAGCACCGGCCCCACCAGGGGTCCGGGTCCGGCGATGGCCGCGAAGTGGTGGCCGAGGAGGATCCATTTATTGGTGGGCTCGAAATCGTGCCCGTTGCGGAGGCGTTCGGCGGGAGTGGCGCGCCGGTCGTCGAGCGCCATCACGCGGGCGGCGACGAATCGCCCGTAAAAGCGGTACGCGGTGATGTAGGTGCATGCGGCGGCGAGCACGAGCCAGATGCTGTTGATGTGCTCGCCGCGAAGGAGCGCGACACCGCCCAGACAGAGTGCGGCGGCCACGGCAATGGCGACCCAGAGCAGGCGGGAGAGAAGTTTCACGTTCTTAAGAGTCTACTAGAAGCCCGAAGTCAGAGGCCAGGAGCCGGCATTAGCAAAGCCAGCCGCGAGCGCGAGGAAGCGGCGATCTTGGAGCATGGGAGACCGCAGCCATTCAGAGATCGATGAATTCTACGTCCCACGGCAGGCGGGCGAGGTCCACCCGGGCGAGCGTAATGGGCAGGCGAAAACGCCGCGGACCGGCGCTTCCAGGGTTGACGTACAGTACCCCCGACCGTTCCTCGCGCGCTGGCTTGTGGGAGTGCCCGCTGACGACCATGGCGAATCCCGCGGCCGCCGGGTCGATCTTCAAATCCTGGACATCGTGAATGACATAAATCCATGCGGACCGCGCGTCCACGACCGCGGTCAGCGGCAGACGCGACGCCCAATCGCCCTTGTCCACGTTCCCGCGCACGGCGACCACCGGCGCGACGGCCGCCAACTTTTCGAGGATCTCCGGCTTTCCCACATCGCCCGCATGGACGATCAGGTCGACCGCCGTGAGCGCTCGCAGCGCTTCCGGGCGGAGCAGTCCATGAGTGTCCGAGATCAGCCCGATCCGCGATGGGGCGGCCATGACTCGATCTTAGCTGCGAGATCTGATAATGTGTTGCTTTCCTGGAGGTCACCAAGACGTGAACCTGAATATTTCCGCGAAGAAGATGGCGCTGTTGGCCGGCGTCCTAGCCCTGGCGCCGGTCCTGGCGCAGAGGGGGCCGCAACCGCAGGCTCCCAAAGGTCCTTGGATGGACAAGAGCCTAAGCCCCGATCAACGTGCCGATCTGGTGCTGGCCGAGATGACGCTCGACGAGAAGATCACGCTGGTGCACGGCGCCGGCGGGTTCGGACAAGCCGTGGCGCATTCGAATGGAGGCGCCGGGGTGGTGGAAGGCATTCCGCGACTGGGCCTCCCCGACCTGCAATTGGCCGATTCCGCGGTGGGCGTGCGCTCCGCGGCTGAACGCGGCCGGTACTCCACGCTGCTGCCTTCGACTATCGGCGAAGCGGCCACCTGGAACCCCAAGATGGCGTGGGCGTACGGCGATGTGATTGGCCGCGAGTTGCGCGATCAGCAGTACAACGTCTCGCTCGGCGGGGGCGTGGACATCACGCGCGAACCGCGCAACGGCCGCAACTTCGAGTACCAGGGCGAGGATCCCGTGCTCGCCGGCAAGATGGTGGCGCAGTTCATTCAGGGCCTGCAAAGCAATCACGTGATTGGCGACGTGAAGCACTACGCTTTCAACGATCAGGAAACCGGCCGCAATATCGGCAATGTGCTGATCGGCAAGCGGGCCGCTCGCGAGACGGACCTGCTGGCGTTCGAAATCGCCGTGACCGAAGGGCAGCCGGGGATGGTGATGTGCTCTTACAACAAGATGAACGGCGATTGGGCTTGTGAGAACAGCTACCTGCTCACCGACGTGCTCAAAAAGGCGTGGGGCTTCCCGGGCTTCGTGCTTTCCGATTGGGGCGGGACGCACAGCACCGCCAAGGCGGCGCTCGCCGGTCTCGATAACGAGGAACCGGGCAGCAATTTCTTCGGCCCCGCGCTCAAAAAGGCGGTCGATAGCAACGAGGTGCCGATCGCGCGGCTGAACGACATGGTGCACCGCATTCTCCGCACGGAATTCGCGGCGGGAATCATCGACGATCCGCCGCGTGGCCGCGTGGTGGATCCCTTCCGCGGCGCCGACACGGCGCAGGAAATCGCCGAACAGGCGATCGTGCTGCTGAAAAACGCCGGCAATCAGCTTCCCCTGAACCCGGCGGCGGTGAAATCCATCGCCGTGATCGGGTCGCATGCCGATACGGGCATGCTCTCCGGCGGCGGGTCGGCGCAGGTGGACGCCCCCGGCAGCGGACCCAGCATGTTCGGGCGCGGGCCGGTCTGGTTCCCGACATCGCCTTTGAAGGCTATTCGCGCCAAGGCGCCGAAGGCTAAGGTGGAATTCAATGACGGCGCGGACACGGCTGCCGCCGCGGCACTGGCGAAATCGTCGGAAGTCACTATTGTGTTCGTCAACCAGCCGACCAGCGAAGGCCGCGATCTCGCCACCTTGACGCTGCCGGAGGACCAGGACAAGCTGGTGGGTGCGGTGGCCGGCGCCAATCCGCACACCATCGTCGTGCTGGAGACTGGCGGCGCGGCGGCGATGCCATGGATCGACAAGGTGAGCGGCGCGATCGAGGTCTGGTATCCCGGAATCCGCGGCGATGTAGCGCTGGCGAATATCCTGTTCGGCGATGTAAATCCCACGGGTAAGCTGCCGGTGAGCTTCGCGAAAAGCGATGCCGACCTGCCGCACCCCGAGATACCCGGTATGTCTCTGATACCCGCCCCGCAACCGGGTGGACGCGGAAGAGGCCGGATGCCGCCCTTCGATATCGACTATTCCGAAGGTTTGAAGGTGGGCTACAAGTGGTTTGACGCCGAAAAGAAAGACCCGCTGTTCGCCTTCGGTTATGGACTTTCGTACACCACATACGCGTATAGCGGGCTGAAAGCCGGCATTGACAGCGTGACGTTCACCGTCCGCAACACGGGAAAGCGCGCGGGCGCGGAGATCGCGCAGGTCTATGCGGGATTGCCGGCCGCCGCCAACGAGCCGCCGAAGCGCCTGGTGGCGTGGGAACGGGTTCCGCTGGCGCCGGGAGAATCGAAGACCGTCAAGGTAGCGATCGATCCCAAGTTCCTTTCCATCTTCAACGAAGAAAAGGATGGATGGGACCTGCTGCCCGGCGAATATCAGTTCTTCGTGGGCGGCTCTTCGCGATCGACGCCGCTCAGCGCGACGGTAAAGCACTAAACGCTCGCTTGGGGCGGGCAAACCTGGCCGGGATTGCCTGCCCCATCCCCCACCCGCCGCCGGCCCTCCGCTTGCTAACCAGTCTCAAATCCTAGAGTCTAAAGAACAGCCGATGGACCTGAGCGATGGAACGTACGTTACCAGGGCGCGTTCGGGCGACTCGGACGCCTTCCGCACGCTGGTGGAACGTCACAGCCGCTCGGTCTTTCGACTCGCTTTTCGTATGACAGGGAACGAACAGGACGCCGAGGACGTGGTGCAGGAAAGCATGATGCGCGCCTACAGACAGCTCGGCCGATTCGATGAGAGGGCCAGTTTCGGCACCTGGCTGTACCGGATCGCCGCCAATTGCGCGCTTGACCTGGTGCGGTCGCGGAAACGGCGGTCGCAAAACCAGGCGCTGGCGCCCGAGGGCGATACCGACCTCGAAAATCCGGTGCTGACAGTGGCCGAGCCGGGACCGAACCCGGAGCGCATGGCGCTATCCGGCGAAGTGCGCGAGCGGTTGTCGGTTGCCATGGGCGACTTGAGCGCCACCGAACGGTCGGCGTTCGTGCTGCGCCATTTCGAAGGCATGTGCATAGAGGATGTGAGCCGCGTGCTGGGCTGCCAGCCGGGCGCGGCCAAGCACAGCGTATTCCGCGCGGTGCAGAAATTGCGGCGGGCGCTCGAGCCCGTAGTGAGTACGGCCCGATGATAGACCACCTTAGCGAAGAAGAACTGATTCTGCATTACTATGGCGAGGAAGCCGACGCCTTCGCGGCCGAGCACCATCTCGACCAGTGCGCGGAATGCCAGGCGCATTACGGCTCGCTGCAGCGCGTGCTCAACGTGGTGGATTCGC
>Ga0335078_10008879_pt1 | contig 14938 bp, 15 predicted proteins | sample Lox_Sample_32_FD_206711 | JGI IMG/M metagenome (GOLD analysis project Ga0335078, IMG submission 206711) | Soil microbial communities from Loxahatchee National Wildlife Refuge, Florida, United States - Lox_Sample_3.2 | ecosystem: Environmental > Terrestrial > Soil > Wetlands | place: USA...
TAAGCGCGGCCTCGACAGCCGGGAGAATTCTGCCGCGCTGTGCCGCGGTCAGCGGCCAGGCATCGCCGAGGCCGTCGAAGAACTCGCCGGCCCGGCCGCCGCCGAATCCGCAGTCGCCGCCGGGCCGCCCTGTGCGCGCACGCCCGGGGGCGGCGGACGGTTCATTGGGTGGTTCTCTGGACGGTTCGGGTGCAACCGCTGCACCCCGTTCCTGCGCCGGTTGCACCCCGTCAGCCTGGCCGTCAGCGCCCGGCTGGGCAGCCGCGGCGAGCCTGACGCCCAGCCCTGGGAACTGATGCTCCAGGACGGCGACGGCGGCGTCGTCCAGGTCGTCGCGGACCAGGGTCAGGTTCAAATCCCAGCCCTGCGGGCAGCGGTCGGCCCGCTTGACCCCGGCCCAGCGGCGCCGGTACCGGCAGCCCCGCCACGCGCCCCGGGCAGGACGGCCGACCCACCGGGAGAACGAGACCGGCCAGCACCACCACCACGTAGCCAGCACCACGACGGCGCCCAGGAACAGGACGACAAAGGTGACCCAGCCCAGACCGACCCAGGCCAGCGCGGCCACCGCCAGGACGCCAGCCGCCACCGGGTGCCGGGCGATCAGCCGGACCACCCAGGAGGTGAGCCGGTAGAGCTGCACGGCGATCGTGACGATGGCCGGGGTCTGGTAGACCGGCGCTCGCCAGACCGGAAGGGCGTACGGGTCCCGGTTGTACAGCTGGGCCACCTGCTCGCCGGTTATGACCTTGCGCATAGCCTGGTCACCTCTTTCGTGCATGCGGGAGAGAACCCAGGGGCGGCCGGAGGTACCAGCTCCAGCCGCCCCGCCTCATCTATCTGTGCTGCCATCACGCGGCCCGCCCGGCAGGCTCGTCTGTGCCTGCCGTCGCAGCGGGGTTCGTGGCGGCGAACTTCTCCAGCTCGGCCGCGTACCGGCCTGCGGCGTCTGCCAGCAGCCGGGCCATGGTCAGGTCATCATCGGTCAACTGGTCCCGGCCGGGAACGGTGATCGAGAGGTCCACGTGCGCGTCCTTGATGGCCAGGATCGGCGCGATATCGTCATAGACGCAGCACTGGATGTAGCTGTGACCGGTCAGCCGGACGAACGCATCCAACACCCCGTCACGCCGCTCGCGCTGAACCGGACGGACGCCGATGTCGCGATCATGCCGTCACCTCCCGCCCGCCGGGCAGCGGCACCAGGTCCGTCCGCTCCGGCCCGGCATCGAGCAACGCTTCGGCGCTGGCGGTCAGCGTGTACGGCACCGGGGTGTCCGGCAGCGGGGGCAGGCCCCGGTAGCGGCGTTCGACCGCCACCGCGTAGGCCCACGCCTTGGCGGCGAGCTGCCGGGCGAAGTCCACGTGCCCGGCGTCCAGGTGCTCAGGCAGGGTGAAGGAGACTAGCGTCCCGGCCGTGACGATGACGAACATCGGAGCCCGGGCCGGGAACGCCACGAAGGCCACCTCATGCCGGGAACCCACCCGCAGCCGCAGGTAAGCGGCCGGGGCGCGGCGGGCCGTCACGCCGCGTCCTTGTGCTCGGCAGGAGAGGGGCGGGCCATCCCCCGTGACGGAGCCTGCATCCCGGTGGCCTTGAACGAATAGGCCAGGCGGGCGCCGCACCTGTTCTTGCCGTCACCCGAGCAGCGGGAGGCGTCTACGTACGGGAAGGCGGTCATGCCGTCGAACTCGACCGGCGTGAACGGCGACCCGGGCGGCGGGGGCGGGAGCACCGGCTGGACCTGCGCGGTGATCTTGACCTTGACCGTGCGCTGCCGGGCGTTCTCCTGGGCGTCGATCACCTCGACCACCCACAGCGGAAGACCGCTCTCCTTGTCTGCTTGCTGGACCGGCCGGTCCGCGCTGGACCGGTCGAAGTCCCGCACCATCTCGATTGCCCCGGCCGCGTACGCGCCGTCGGGGAACACCGCCCCGAACTGAACCGGGATCTGGCCTTGCATTGCCATAAGGCAGCTCCTGAAACTATGTTGTGATGCTAACGTCCTAGGACTATAGGACTACAGGACTATAGGCGGAAGCTCCAGTTGCTTACCTAGAGGCTAGAAATCCCTTACCGCAGCAATGACCGCAGGTCAGCGGCCTCGGCCAGCAGCCGGTCCTCCGGAATCTTCCCCTCCGGCGCTTGCGCGGACAGCGGGAACGGCTGGCCCGGGCGCGGATCGGCGGTGTAACGGGGGACGAGATGCGTGTGCAGGTGCGGCAGGGAATTACCCAGCGTCTCGTAATTCATCTTCAGCGGCTTATACACACTGATCAGCGCGCGGGCCACGGCCAGGACTTCGGCCCAGTACCCGGCCGCCCCCACCTCGTCCAGCTCGGTGGGCTCGCTGACGTGACACCCCCGCCAGATCACCACGGTGTAGCCACGCTGCACGTCAGCGCGCTGGAGGTAGGCGTCGGAGTACTTGCCTTCCAGGACACGGATGCCGTACCGGTCAGCATCCGGCCGACCCGCCTCGCACATCTCGCACCCGATCCCGCGGATCAGCTCGCCCCAGTTACGCGGCCACTCACTCATACGGACCCGTCCCGTCCTCGTTCCACTCGAACGCGAACTCATGCTGATCAGCGGCGTACAGGTCATCAGCGACCTGGAGCGTGCGGCCGTCCGGATCGTAGTCGATGTGCAGCATCCGGACCACAGGGACACCGGGCTCCAGCTCCAGCAGCCGGGCCTCCTGCGGCGTCGGCATCCGCGCCCGCAGCAGCTCCATGCCACGGGCGAACCGGTGGCCCAGCTCCTCGATCAGGTTGTCCGGACCCTCCGGCAGGGCACCGGCGGATTCCAGCCGCGTCCCCTCGGCCACCCACAGCGGGTAATAGCTGGTCGAGCTGACCGCGGGCACGTCATCCAGCAGCTGCAACCGCTGCCGGATCACCGCCTCCTCGCCCGCTTGGCAGCCCAGCCAGCCAGCGATATCGGCCGGGACCGGACCCCGGCCGGTCATCAGCATCCGCCGGGAGGGAACCTGGCCTTGCGAGATCGCCTCGGTGTCGAATTCCGGCTTGCCCGAGGCCCGGTGCGAGGCATGACGATGAGTCGAGGAGACCCGCCGCAATGGCGGCCGGTCCCGCACATAGGACCCGAACCCCTTGCGGGTCACCACCAGGCCTTCGACGGCCAGTGTCGACAGCGCCGCCCGGATCGTCGTCCGGCTCACCCCGTAGTCACGCTGGAACTCGCTCTCAGTGGGGAGCTGGCTCCCCGGCCTCCTAGTGCCCTCCTGAATCCCTGCCCGCAGCACATCCGCCAGCTGCAACGAAAGCGGGCGATCAGATCGAGGGTCAAGGCGCTGCGTCATCATCCGCCTGCCCGTGCTAGGTCCGCTTGTCGTGCTAGCACTACAGGCCAGCGTACAGCCCAAACTACCCGCAAGCCTAGCCTGGCCTGCCATCCGGCAACCGGCCAGCGCAAGAGCGCCGAGCCCATAGCCGTTCGTAGCCGCTCGTTTGCGTTGCCGAATTTAGCCGTATTTGATTCAAGCGGCGCCGCTGCGCGGCGCCGGGTCCGGCGCTCCCCGCGCCCACGCTCCGGCCTTGGCGGCCCCGCTCGGCGCGCCCGCGCCGTCCCCTGGGCGGGGCGGGGTCGACAGGCATATTCGTACGGCCGGGGCGGTGTAGCACGATACCGTCATGCCCGGGTTCAGCTATCCGGTCCCGCAGCTCCTTGGGGTTCCGCGCCGACCCGGCGGGGAATCACCAGGCCGATGTAGTTCACGAGGTCTGGAAGGGCCGAGGTGGTCGGATGAGGCTGTTTTTCGAGGACGACGGCTTTGACGGTCAGCTGCAGCGCAGTGTGGGCAAGGCTGATTCGGGCATGGCCAATGTGGGCGAATGCCTGGCAATCGCCGCGCAGATCACGGCGGGTGACCGGGACAGCTGGTACCGGGCCTGGGCTGCATTCGGCTCACGGCTGGTAAAGCAGGCTGACGCCGCCCGCGATGCTGGGCACCGGGTCAGTGCGCGGGGTGCGTATCTTCGGGCGGCGGAGTATTTCCGGCAGGCGTTTTTCTTCCACCGCGATGATCTAGACGGGGCAGAGCTGCGAGCCGCCTATCCGGCTAGCGTGCAGGCGTTTCGTGCCGCGCTGCCGCTGCTTGACCATCCGGCGGCGATCTTGTCCGGTGAGCTGTCGGGGTATCTGTTCGCCCCGGCCGGACCGACGGCGCCGCGTCCGACGATCTTGCATATTGGCGGCTATGACGACACAGCCGAGGAATTGTACGCATCGGCGGCTCCCGCGCTGGAGCGCGGATACGCTTTCGCGGCTATTGACGGCCCCGGCCAGGGCGCGATGCTGTATGAGCAGCGCGTCCCGATGCGACCCGACTGGGAACACGTCGTGCCCGGGATGGTCGACGCGCTGCTTACCCATGCGGAGGTCGACCCGGCCCGCCTGGTGCTGGTGGGAAGATCGTTCGGCGGGTACCTCGCGCCGCGCGGCGCGGCCGGGGAACCCCGCCTGGCCGCCGTGATCGCTGATCCTGGCCAATATGACATCGGGGCGGGCACGGCCAGGTTCGGGGACCTGATGAAGCGTATGCACGATCCGGCCGCCGAGGACGAGTTCAACGCCCTGCTCACCATCCCGGCAGTCAAGGCCCTGCTGGCGCCGCGCATGGTGACTCACGGAGTCTCCAGCGTCCGGGCCTACTGCGCAGATCTGCTCCGGTACTCCAACGCAGACACCGTCACCCAGGTCAGCTGCCCTAGCTACGTCACCGACAACGAGTCCGATGTAGTCTCGACCGGCCAGGGCAAGGAGTTGTTTGATCACCTGACCTGCCCGAAAGACTTCCGCCTGTTCACCCGGGCCGAGGGCGCCGAAGGCCACTGCGAGGGCATGGCACCCATCGTGTTCTGGACCGCGGCTTTCGACTGGCTCGATTCAAACAGGGCATGAGGCCACCCCGGCAGCGGCCCGCTGTCATCGCTGCCAGTATGGGGACATCGGCGACGGAGGACCCCTGCGGTGCCATACCACCCCGAACAGTGGCACGACTTCGCCACCTCGTTCGCTGGCGCTGCGGGCGCCCTCCTCGGGCTGGCATTCGTGGCCATCTCCCTCAACCTCGATCAGATCCTGCAGCACAAGACGCTGCCCCGCCGGGCGGTCGAAACCCTGGCGTTCTTTGCCTACCCGCTGGCGGCGAGCCTGCTGATCCAGCTGCCTGGCCTGTCGAGCACGGCCCTGGGAATCGGCCAGGCAATCCTCGCCGCAGGCCTCATCGGGCTGGCAGCTGCCATCGACGTGCCGCGCTGGCGGCATGAACGCGGCAACCCCCTCAACTGGCGGCTAGCCCACATCGTGCCCGTCATCGTGATCATCGTGCTGGCCATCGTGGGCGCCGCGGCCACAATAACGACCAGCTTCGGTGGCCTGTACTGGCTAGCCGCCGCCATGGCCGCCGCCACCGCGGCCGGACTCATCAACAGCTGGGTCCTGCTGGTCGAGATCAAACGCTGACCCCGTGACACAGCCGGGCTCAGGCCCGGGGATGGCCCCTGAATTGGGTCGTGCTTCCCCTCAACATCAAGGTCGCTGCGCGTTTCCTCCGGAAATGACCTTCGGCCACCCTTGATATTGAGCCTCCAGAAGCACTCTGGCCAGAAACCAAGGGCCAGGCAGCGAGCCTGGCCAGGGGACGGGGCCATCCCCTGCACGGTACGGGCGGTCACCGGGCAAAGTCCAGGGGCAGCTGGGCATGAGCGTCTAGCCGAGGCGCGGGATATACACGGGATGATCTTGAATGACGGACATTCAGAGATACTCGAAGCCCAGCTTGAAACAGTGGCAGACAGTAAATCACGCATGCTCTTGAAAACCTCCGGGGAGACGGGGCCGCACCGGTCTCAGTTCTGGTCTCATTCGCCACGGTTCAAGAGCGTCCGCGGACAACCGGGCCAGGCCGCAGTTCCAGGTCACAGACCGCGCTGACCTGCCACGAACGCACGCCCACAGACTTGGAAAGCGTGTTGGGTGCAAGCCCTCGCGAGTTCGAATCTCGCATCCTCCGCCACGCTGACCAGGCACTATGTTCCGGTCTCCGCTACGCGATCTTGGCAGCTCTTGATGCCTAGTCTCATTTCCAGGCCACGCGGCGAGTGTCTAGTGGGCTAAGCAGAGATTGGCCGAGACGCCTGCTGTCGCGGACCCGGCCACAACATCCGAGCCTGTCGGCTGCGGTCCGCGGCGCGGCCGAATGCAGCGCCGCCAAGGTCGCCATGAAGCTGACAGTGACCCGCGATCCGTAGTGCCATCTCCTCCCCGGCGGCTGAAACCCTCGCCGCAAGCCCGCGCCAGATTTCCATTCCCGCTCGGCAGGGTTAGTTCGGTTCAGACGGGAAGACACAACTGAACCATCACCCCCGGACGGAGGGGAGGCCGCCGCGACACGGCCGACCATGTGTCCACGAACCGCGGCCAGGCACTCGTTCCGCCAGTCAGGAGAGATGACCAATGACAACGACCCAGACCGGCCACCTCACCGGCACCGTCGACGCCGACTACCACCTGATCTGGTACGCGGAGGCATGCCTGAGGACAGCCCTGCAGCTGGAGACCTTCATTCAGGACGCCGAGCGCACTGACGACAGCGAACTTGCTGAGTTCTTCCGCAAGGCCCAGGCGGACAGCCGCAAGGGCGCAGATCTCGGCAAGCAGCTGCTGGGCTCCAGGCTGCGGGCTGAGGTACTCCGGCGGCGGCATGCGCAAGCGTGCACCAGCGACGCCGAGACGGAACAAGATCTTCTTATCGCATACCTGTGACCCTGCTGCGGCCCAGGCACCAACCCGCCTCGCCTGCGTTGTCCTGGTCCCAGATATGGCAGCCCCTGTTTTCGAACGCCGGAGTACTTCGGTTCCGTATACAAGGCTCGAACTGGAGCCAGCCAGCGCGTACCCCAGCGCGTGGAAGGAGTTCCGCCAGCAGATCTGCACCGGACACGGGTCTGTGCTCTAGGCCCGGCTCTAGGCCCGGCTCTAGGCCCGCAAGGACAACGCCGAGCAGCAACCAAGGCGCGGGAGGTGGTGTCGGTGGCGAAGGTTCTCCAGGCCATTAGTGTCATGCTGGTCGAGTTCGACCTCATCACGACGCTGGCGACCGATGTCGCAAACAGCACAGCGACCAACCGCAGCTGCAACTCGTTGAGGGCAGCATAACCGTTCATCAACGCCGCACTGACAAGTTCCGCCAGCTGTAAGGCTGGCGGAACTCGCACTGACCGGGTCCACGGGCGGCTCGTGGTCTCATTCGCCTGAGTTCGCGGGTGTCCGGCGCGGTCCGCCGGAACGCTGAGCCGCAGGTGCGACCGCCGATGAACGCTGGTCAGCATTGTTGGAAAGCGTCCGTCGCCGCTCGCCCTGGGCTCGTGCCCGGCGGCAGCAACACTGCGTTTGAGAACGATGACGCCTGCATGGCTCGGCGCGGACATGTCCAAGACCTTTGCTTGCGGACCCGAACCTGGCGGGGCAACGGGCTGTTTCATTATTCCTCCATCACCACTGGTCAGTTGCAGGCTGGTACCCGGTCATATTCGCGGTCCGGGCAGCCTGAAACCGCCTCGAAGCTGTCACTGGCAGCAGGCTTTCCCGAGCGATCTGATGAGATTTGTGGACTTCGGCGATGTGTGGCGTGAGGGTGGTTGTAAGCACCAGCCCCAGTGGCACCAGAGCCGGAGGCATTTGACACAGGCCACTGACATCAAAGGAGAGGAACCGGCATCGTGGACATCAAGCTCGAGGTGGTCGTCATCCCTGTCTTGGATGTCGACCGCGCGAAGGAGTTCTACGGGAAACTCGGGTGGAGGCTCGACGCCGACTTCCCCTTCGATAACGGCTTCCGGGTCGTCCAGTTCACGCCGCCCGGCTCGGGGTGCTCGATCCAATTCGGCACGAACATTACGTCGGCCGCGCCCGGCTCAGCCCAGGGCCTGTACCTGATCGTCTCCGATATCGAGGCTGCGCGCGACGAGCTCGTCGCCCGCGGCGCCGAGGTCAGCGAGGTGTTCCACGCCGGCACGCCGGGCGCTCAGTTCCGGCCCGACGGCACGAGCGGTCGCGTGAACGGCCCCGCGCCCGATCACGCCAGCTACCGCTCCTTCGCCACGTTCAGCGATCTGGACGGCAACGGCTGGCTGCTACAGGAGATCACGACGCGGCTGCCCGGCCGGATCGACACCGCTGAGACGGCATTCGAATCCGCGGCGGACCTGGCGAGCGCGATGCGGCGCGCGTCGGCCGCGCACGGCGAACACGAGAAGCGCATCGGCCAGGCAGACGCGAACTGGCCCGACTGGTACGCCGAGTACATGGTGGCGGAGCAGGCCGGGACGGAGCTGCCGACATGAGCGACTATGACGTGATCGTTCTCGGCGGCGGGGCGCCCGGCGAGCACTGCGCTGCGGCGCTGGCTGCGCGCGGCCTGCGGGTCGCCGTCATTGAACGAGAGCTGGTCGGCGGGGAGTGCTCCTACTGGGCGTGTATTCCGTCGAAGTCGCTGCTACGCCCGGGCGAGGCGGTGCAGGGCGCGCGGGATGCCGGCGCGAGCGCGCAGATCGACGTTGCGGCCGCGCTGGCCTGGCGGGACTTCATGGTGTCGGGCTATTCCGACGCCGGCCAGGAGCGCTGGCTGGCGGACCGGGGCATCGACCTACTGCGCGGCACGGGCCGGCTGGCCGGCACCGGCGTGGTCGAGGTCCAGGGCGTCCGCCACACCGCGGAGCACGTCGTCGTGGCGACCGGCTCAGATCCGATCGTGCCTGCGGTCCCGGGACTGCGTGAGATCGCAGGCTTCTGGAGCACCCGCGAGGCGACGAGCATGAAGGCTGTCCCGCGCCGCCTGCTCGTTTTGGGCGGCGGGCCCGCAGGCGTCGAACTGGCGCAGGTGGTGCGGCGTCTCGGCGGCGGGGCGGTGCTCATCGAGGGCGCTGACCGCGTGCTTCCACGCGAGCCCGCGCCGCTGGGCGAGGCGCTCGGCGAGGCCCTGCGCCGGGACGGAATCGAGCTGATGCTCGGGAAGCACGCCACCGCCGCGCGGCGGGAGGGTGACGAGTATGTCCTGCAGCTCGATGGCGGTACGGACCTGCGGGGTGACCGGCTGCTGGTGGCAACCGGCCGGCGCCCGCGCGCCGGGGGGATCGGCCTGGAGACGGTCGGCGTCCAGGCCGGGCCGCACGGTATCCCGGTTGACGAGCACCTGCGCGCAGGCGAGCGCCTCTGGGCGATCGGCGACGTCAACGGCATCTGGCCGCTGACCCACGTCGGCGAATACGAGGGCGACGTGGTCGCGGCGAACATCGCCGGCGATGCGCGGCCGGCGAACTACGAAGCCGTTCCGCGCGTCGCCTACACAGATCCGCAGGCCGCGGCGGTGGGCGCGGTCGAAGCGGAGTACAGCGCCACCGCACCGGTGTCAGAGGTGCCGAAGACCGCGACCTACACACACGCCTACGCCGAATCCAACGGGTTCCTGACGCTGCTGTCCGACGGCGAGCGACTGACCGGCGCCTACGCACTCGGGCCGGAAGCCGCTGAGTGGATGCAGCAGGCGACGCTTGCCATCCGCGCCCACGTCCCGCTGGAGGTGCTGAGCGACACGATCCAGCCCTTCCCCAGCTTCTCGGGGATCTACGACGCCGCACTGAAGACGCTCCGCATGCATATCGCGGACATGCCGCGGCCGGCCGGACCGATGAACGCGCAGATGGCGAGCCTGTCGGGGTGAGCAGGACGGTGCGGGATTTCCTCGCCGGCGCCGCCGGCGACCCGATGATCGGTCGCCGACACGACCCATCGGAGAAATCGTGTTCGGTGCCTGTGTCCGGTGACGACTGTGCTCGCAGCGCTCAGTTCCGTCCAGCCGCTCGGCCGCCACGCGAGGCAGCAGACGGGGCCCGGGCTCGGTTTGGTCTCATTCATCCCCGTCCAGCATCATTCAGCGGTGACCGCTCTGATCGGTCAGGGGCGCTGCTGGACGGCGGCCTCGGCACTGCTCTTGATCAGCTCGTCCTGGTCTGGTGGCGGGGCGGGCTCGTCGGCCGGCTCGAGATGGAAGCGGCAGTCCCTCCGGCCCGCCGCGTTCCACGGCAATCTGCGAAGCCTCGGTGGTGTCCGCGCGATCTACCGCTGCCTGATCGCTCGTCACTCCACCTCAAGGGTCGGTCGCGGCGCCTTGCCTTGCTGCCAAGGCAGCGTGAGCCAGCCCGGATGGGCGCGCGACGTGTGGGTAGTAGGGGGGACAGCAAGCAAGGGACAGGAGGGCAGCGATGTTCGAGGCTGGCGACATCCGCGAGTGGCGAGGTCACGACGTGATCGACGACGGCGGCCATAAGATCGGGACGCTGGAATCGGTTTATGTGGACACCGGCACGGACCAGCCTTCGTTCGCGACCGTCACGGTCGGCCTGCCGACGCGCCACCGGCTCGTATTCGTACCCCTTGCCGGAGCGACCGTCGGTCCCGGATACCTCAAGATCACCTACCCCAAACGGCAGGTAAAGGACGCGCCGTCCATCGACACTGACGGGGTCCTGCCTGTCGAGGACGAAGAGGCGATCTTCAAACATTATGATCTCGCGTACCAACCCGGCTCCAGCGGCGAACGCCGTCTCGCGCGCCGGTGATGCGTGGTAGATCGGAGGGACCTAGATGGCGCTGTTCCTGCTGCTGATCATCGTGGCGATCGCGCTCGGGATAGCCGGCGTGGTCGCCAAGGGCCTGCTCTACCTTCTCATCATCGGTGTGGTCATCCTACTTGCCGACATCATCCTGGTTGGGGTGCGGCTGCGCGGAAGTGGCAGGCGCCCGAGCCGGTGAGGCACGTAGGGCAAGCTCGCCGCCACTCGGGCGGTACAGAGGTCGGTCGGGCGGGCGGTACAGAGGTCGGTCGGACTTCTGTAGGTGATCTTCAAGCAGGTCGGCGAAGGGCGTCCTTACCCCGACCCTGCCCTGAGCATCCGCGAATGGAGCAAGATCCCGCCCAGGCAGGTTCGCCTCGACGAACTCACCACGACAAAGGCCGTGCTCGACCTGCACCAGCTGCTCGCCAGAGATTCGACCTTCTACGGGGATCTTTTCCCGCACGTCATCCACTGGCATTTTCCCGCACGTCATCCACTGGCATGGAGAGCTGTACCTAGAGGATGGCCTACACCGAGCGCTGCGGGCCGCGTTGCGGCAACGGGCGGTGTTGCACGCCCGCGTGCTGGACCTTGACTCGGCCGGGCCAGCGGGCGGTGGAGCGTGGCACTAGGGCTTGGTGTCGGCGCGGTCGGCGCTGCTGCTCCGGTGGCAGGCACGACGCAGGCCTGGCAGCTCTGAGCCGCTGCGGCCTGCGCAAGGCGCGGCGTCATCCACTCAAGCATCGGCAGGATCATGCTTCGCCATGCGACCGCGTTGTGTGCGCCATTCGGGGTGATGGTCAGGGGGGTCGCCGGGTCCTGCACCCTGAGCAAGGCGACGAAGGCTATGGCGTTTAGCACATCCACCCGTACAGCGCGGGCCGCAGCGACCCAGAACTGCGGTATCCGGCTGCCGGCGGGAAGGTCTCTGAGCATATCTATCGGGCTGTTCTGCCTGCGCAGAGCCGCATCATGGCGGAACGGGTCCACCGACCTGATGGTGTGCTTGTACTCAACCCGGTTGAACATGGGCTGGAAATAGCCACTCATCACGCCAGCGAAGCCAAATTGCTGCGGGTGCCGAAGCGCGAGATTGGCGGCGCAGTAGCCGCCCTCAGAGTAACCGGCGATACCCCATGCCGGGCCGGGAGCCTGCACCCGGATCCGCGCCGCCACGTACCTGGGCACGTCAAGCGCGACGAAGTTGTCGTCTGCGGGTCCGCCGACCTGGTTGACGCACTGCAACGAGATCTTCCTCCCGCCGTTGACGTCGGGCATCACGAGAACCGCTGGATCAACGAGGTGCTCCGCGATCAGGCTCTGCATCGTGGTCTGGACGTCGAGCGCCGCCAGCCAGTCCTCGGGTTCGCCCGGCTGGCCATGAATCAGCTCGAGGGCGGGGAAGCGATACCTCGCGTACTGTTTCTGGAAGTACTGCGGCGGCAGGTAGATGAGCACGTCGCGGGTGAGGCGGCTAGTGATGCCGGTCGTCTTCACCCCGATCACCGCACCGGTCCGGGCAGCCCGCTGCGAGTTGATCGAATTGCCCAGAATCTGGTTGAACTGCCGCGCCGAGCCTGCGCCTGCCGCGGAGATCTGGGGGATGCTCTGCACGCCGCGGCTGGTGAAGTCGGCAACGACAGCACTCCAAGTCTCGTAGTAGCCGTAATACTTGTTCACCGCAGCCACCCCGAACAACATGGCAGGAACAAACGCCAGGCAAGCGGCCAGCAGGCGGAAGACCGGCTGTTTGGCCAGGACAGCACACACGACCAAACCGCCAAAGACGAGCATGAGCAAAAGAAACAGCGGTGTGCTCTGGGGCTCTAGCACGTCTGTTCTCTTCCGCGGGGGTCTTGGGGGTCTCGTCCACGATAGCTTGCCCCGCGTCGCCGCTCGTCCACCGCGCAGCGCCGGAGCCGACGCGTCACGTGCGTAACGTCCTGGCCTCGTTCCAAGTGCCCGGCCCGCCGGTTTTCCGGCACTCCCTCCCGTCAGCGCGCGTCATGCACTGGCCGCGATCGCGCGGCGGCGCCGACCCGCTTATCACCGGCGCTGCACAATGGCGGTGGAGGTGGGATTCGAACCCACGGAAGGGTTGCCCCTTCACACGCTTTCGAGGACTGCGCGGGATCATCCACCACCGGTCGGGAGTGTACCCGACCTGGGCGGACAGGCGGTCCGCGTTCGCCGGTGAACCGCTCCGGACGGGGATGAATGAGACCAAAAGTGAGACCACGGGCTGGGCCGCGGGCGGCGGGGCCTCGCGCCTTCCGGGCGGTGCGCGGTGAGCGTCGAGGCGATCTCCTGGGCGCTGAACCTGGCCCCGGTCCCGGCCGACCGCGGCGGCCAGCCATCCGCGCGTGCAAGATCGTGCTCGTCGGCCTGGCCAACCACGCCTGCCCGGACGGCACCGGGGCGTTCCCGTCGGTGGCCACGCTGGTCCGCTACACCGGCCTGTCGGAGCGGACGGTGCGGACCTGCCTGGACCGGCTGGAGGCCGCGCGCATCATCCAGCCATGCGATCCGGACATCGTGGCCGCTCGGATCAAGCGGACCGACCGGCGGCCCCAGGGCTGGGACCTGAACCTCGCCATAGTCCGCGACGACCTGGCGGCGGCCGACATCGGCGTGCGGGAGCACCAGTTCCCTGGTCTGGGCGCCAGGCTCGACAGCACTGGGCAAGCTGGTCCTGACGCCGCGCTGCAAACCGCTGGCCGCCCCGAGCCACGCGGCTTGAGCCGAGAGGGCCGTTTCGAGCCACGCCCCCCTTTCGCGGGCGTCGCTGCCATACGCAGGCGGCTGAGCATCGGCGGCACAGGCGGCCATCAGATCGGATCTGCCCGCTGGCAGCCACGGCGAAGGCGCCGTGGCCATCACGGACAGTGATCACCCGTCGGTCAGCGCTTCCCACGAGTTCGCGCCGAACGCCGACTACGCGCGGCTGATAGCAGAGTCAGTCGCGTTATGACCGCGCGCAGATCAGCCGGTTCTGGTCTCAGCCCTGCCATGCGATCGACCTGACTCCGCGTCGGCGCCAGCAGCCGCCAGCTCGGGGGCTGCAGCCGGTGAATCGCATCTCAAGCGAAGGTTGGCGCGGGTCGTCGCCTCGCCTTGGTGGCGGTGAAAAGGCGTTGCCTACAGGCGTTCAGGGCGTCAGCACCATCTTCCCGTACAGGCCCCCGCGCTCCAGGCGGGTGTACGCGTCGCGGAAGCGCTCCAGCGGCAGCGTCTCGGTCACGCGCAGGGTCAGCTCACCCTTGGCGGCGAGATCGGCCAGCTCGGCGGTGGTAGCGGCATCGGGCTCCACAGCCACTGTCAGAGGAGAGATTCCGCGCGCGGCGCCGGGCACCGCCCCGGGCACCATGGTGACCGACGTGACGAACGCGCCGCCGTCGCGGACGCAACCCAGGGCGCCAGACCCGAGCCCGGCCGTATCCAGGCACGCGTCGACCCCGTCCGGCCACTGCCCGCGCACCGCGGCCTCGAGTCCTCTCCCGGTGTCCACGACCGCCTCGACCCCCAGCCGGCGTGCCTCGCCGGCGTCACGTGCCCGCACGGCCGCAACGACCCGGGCGCCGCGGACCCGGGCGAGCTGCAATGCGAACCCGCCGACGATCCCGGCCGCGCCCGTCACGAGCACGACGTCGCCCTCGCTAGCCGCCGCCGCCTCGACCAGCAGCCGCGCCGTGAGGCCGCAGGCCGGCAGCGTGCTGGCCTCCGGGAAGGCGAGGCCTTCAGGTAGCGGCGCAAGCAGCGCGGCGGGCACAGCCATCCGCTCGGCGAACGACCCGACGCCCATCCACGGCTGCGGCACGAACCCGAGCACACGGCGGCCGTCGCTGGTCTGGCCGGCGAAATCCCAGCCCTGGACCTGCGGGAAAGCACTCAAACCGCCCATCGCCACGAACGTGCCCTCGGGAGTGTAAAGGTCCCAGGAATTCAAAGATGCCGCGCGCACGGCCACCAGCTGCTCGCCCTCGCCCGGCACCGGGTCAGGCACCTCTGCGAGCTCGAGTGCGTCGAGTCCTCCGAACGAGGTCAACGTGATAGCACGCATGGGACAGACCCTCCCTTACCGTCGGAATGCGTAGTTGTGGTCGCAGTCGCCCGGGCCAGATTTGCCGAACCGCGGCGTGGCCTCGGCGCCGCGCGGAGTCAGGCGCCCGCGTCTTCATCGGGCTCGATCACCTGCCCCGTCACCGGCGTCTCCACCGCGTACACATACGCTCGCGCGACCACTGACGCTGGCGATCCGGCCGTCGCATCCATGCCCAGCTTGCTCAAGGTCTCG
>Ga0335078_10008880_pt1 | contig 14938 bp, 16 predicted proteins | sample Lox_Sample_32_FD_206711 | JGI IMG/M metagenome (GOLD analysis project Ga0335078, IMG submission 206711) | Soil microbial communities from Loxahatchee National Wildlife Refuge, Florida, United States - Lox_Sample_3.2 | ecosystem: Environmental > Terrestrial > Soil > Wetlands | place: USA...
GCCCGGACCGCAGTGGCCGCCTCCGGCCGGATCTTCGTGGAGACGGGCGCGGCAAGCTGTGTGACCTGGCTGCCCGCCGGGACCCGCCCGGCCTGGTCGGCGGCCCGGCTCACCTCCTTGGGCGTCACGCGGCCAAGCGTTGACAGGTACGACCACTGGTCCTGGTGCGGTTCCAGATTCTCCGGGTTCAGGAACACCGTCGCGTTGCGGTCCCGGGCCGCCCGGAACAGCGGCAGCGCAATCAGGTTTCCGGCACCGTCGGCCGGGAGCAGGTCCTGGGACGGGAACAGCCGGTCATAACTGGCCAGGTTCACCTTCCCGCGAATCGCCATCGCCTCACGCAGCGGGCCGGTACCCAGTCGCCGCGCAGTCTCCGCCGGCACCGGCGCGGCGAAAAGGTCCACGCGTGCATACCGACCCCGGAACGCGACACCTCCAGCGCCACCGGCACCCCGAACGCCCGCCCCGCCTTGACGTACATCAGCGACTCGGTCAGCGCGTCCTGCCCGTCGAAGTCGGCGGCTAGCCACCAGCACCTGTCGCCGTCCAGCAGCGGGTAAACACCGACGTGCGCATCGCCCTTCAGATGAGCAGCCAGCACATCTGTGGTCAGCGGCAGGTAGTCCCGCTTCTCATGCGGGATCCCGCGCTGCCACCCGCCGCGCACCGCCGGGAGCCAGCCCTTCCAGCCAGTACGAGAATTCTCGATCCGGGTGGCGTAAATGTCGGTACGCGCCGCGAACAGCGCCCGGAAGAACGCCACCTTCGCGTCATTGGGCGAGTCTCTGTGGACCGGTCCCGGCGGCGCATCAAAGAAGCCAGCCTGCGCCGGACCGGGCGGCGCGGCCTGTCGGCGGCTCAGCTCCAGCATCCTCAGCAGACGCGCGTTCTCGGCCCGCAGCCGCGCCAGATCCGCGGCCACAGCCGCGGGAATCTCCGTCACGCCCACACCCTATGCAAGGCGCGGCGATTAGCTCATGCCGGAGAGCCAAGCGGCAGCCGGGCCACGCACGGAGATCATTCCAGCGGCGCCCGCTCACCGGCTTGCCTGACCCGGTCTCTTGGCGTGCTGTGAAATGACCACGCCAAAAGAGGCGGCCCGGAGGGCTGATCGCAGAACACGGCGATCCCCGCCACGGCGCTCGCGAACGGGTATCACCAAGGCCGCCACGGAGGCCGAAATGAATGCGTCTCTCACCCAGCCGCTCACCGTCCCGAGGGTGCCAACAGGTCACGGAGCGTTCCGGACGGGACGTTCTGCGCGCGATCAGGCGTGGCATCGACTCCGGTCAGCCAGGCGCGCAGCCGGAAGGTCGCTTTAGCACCGTGACCGATAAATTTACGTCGCACGGCGTAACTGGGCCTGGCATCAAAGACCCCTTGGCCGGGTGCCGCACGGGCCGGGTGCGAGGGAGCAGCAAGGCTTGCCGGAACCGGCCGTTCCGCCCTATAGGCACCAGGGCCGTCGGCAGCCACTTGGCCCCCACCTCGCGACACGAAAGGCGCGAAAGCGGCATCACAGGGTAGAAGTTATTTTCGAAAAAGCTATTTGACCTGCCCGCCCGGGGGTGATCTCGGGCATCGGTTCCCCTCTCAGCCCGCCCTGGCCTGGTACTGGCCGGTCGTGGTGGCGGAATCGGCGGTCATGGCTCGGCCTCAAGTTCGGACGTCGGCCCGGGCGTACGGCGATGGCGCTGCTGGCCGCGGTCTTGTAGTTCTTGGGCCAGGGCGGCGTTGTTGCGGTGGATCTGGTCGCGCAACTGCTCGCTGACCCACAGCACGATCAGGTACTGGGGGGGCCTGGCTCCGCCCAGGGAATGGGCAGTGGGATCTGGTCCTGTTGGCTGGCCTTCCCGCGGCCGGTCCGGATGGTGTCTCATTGCCCGGCCTCGCGCTCTGCTCCGGGTGCAGCTGGCGGCTCGGATGCGCGCTTGATCGCCGCGGCGTATTCGGCGTCGTTGATGCCGAACTTGCCGTCATAGCAGACGTGCAGCCGGTGCTGGCTTTCGGCCCATTCCTGGTATTGCTGGCGGGCTTGCGCCTCGCTGGACCCGACGGCCTCGGCGATCTGGGACCATGAGACGCAGGCCTTGACGGCCTGGTCGACGTAGCTGGGATGCTGGACCTTCCGACAGTTCGTTTGGCGCTTCGATGTGCTGGATCTGGTCTTGTCGCAGGTCAGGTGCCACTTAGGCCGTGCGGGCGTGTCGTGAGCAGATTCCTGAAATGGCTTCGGCAATCCACTACAGTGCTCGGTGATCGCGAGCCTTCTTCGGGATTGCTGAAGCCGGGGTGAGATCTGGTGCTGGGGGTGGTCCGGGACCTGCGGTCCCCGCGGTCGCTGGACACTCCCGATGAGGGCGCCGCTTATCAGGAGCACCTGCTGGCGGAGTACGTGCTGGCCCGGCTGGCTCACGGCGTGGCCGACGGCACGATCCGGGGTGAGATCGCCGCGGTGGAGCAGTTCCTGGACTGGGCGGGGGTGCCGGTGTGGGAGATCGAGCCCGCTCATGCCGACCGGTTCCTTGGCCAGGTGCAGCGGCACGCCGCGGCGGGAACCCGGCGCGGCAAGGCCGGGGCGATCGACTTGTTCTTCCGGTTCCTGGAGGCCCGGTACCGGGGTGAGATCGGCGAGCTGACCGGCCGGATGATCGCCTCGCCGGTTGATGAGTGCAACCGGCCCCGGCACAGCGGTGACTTCCAGGTCCGGGTGCCGCCCTCGCCCGCCGCGCTGGCGGCGTTCTTCGCTGCCTGGCGCGGCGAGCTGGCTGGCGCGCGCAAGTGGCTGGCCGCGGCCCGGCACTATGCGATGGCCCGGCTGGCCGGGGAGGTGGGGCTGCGGCTGCGGGAGTTGTGCTGGCTGCGGCTGGAGGACCTGCACTTCGGCCACGGCCCGCTGGGCAAGATCCACGTGCGGATGGGCAAGGGGTCGCGGGGGTCGGGGCCGCGGGAGCGGCTGGTGCCGATGCTCGGCGACGCCCGCCCGCTGCTGGTGTGGTGGGTGAGCGAGGTCCGCGGCCAGTTCCGTGACGACTGGGAGCTGCCCCGCTCGGTGTTGTTCCCCTCCGAGCGCGGCGGGCCGATCGGCGGCGATACCTTCGCTGCTGCGCTGAACCAGGCCGCGGCCGCGCACCTGCGCGGCCCGGTGACCAAGCTGACCCCGCACGTGCTGCGGCACGCGTGCGCGTCCGGGTTGTATGCCGAGGGCATCGGCCTGGCCGCGATCGGCCAGCTGCTGGGACACCGGTGGCTGTCGACCACGGCCCGCTACGTGCACGTCGCCGACGACGTGATCGAGCGCGCCTACCAGCAGGCGGCCGAGCGGGCCGCCGCCGGGTTCAAGGAGTAGAGGCATGCAGTGGAACCTGCGGCTGGCCGCCGCCCAGCGCGGCATCTGGCGGTCCTCAGACCTGCGGCGGCTGCTCGCCGGCGCTGGCCTGGAGATCTCGGCCGGGAAGATGTCGCACCTGTGGTCGGGCCAGCCGGTCTCGGTCCGCCTCGATGACCTGGACGTGATCTGCGGCGTGCTCGGCTGCGAACCCGGTGAGCTGCTGATCCGCGACCTGGCCGCCGCCCGGCCCGCCGGGCTGCAGGCACAGCCGGCCCCGGCAGCCAGTTCCCCGGTGATCCGGCCGGGCCGGCGCGCCGGCCGTTCGCTGCCGCCGGTGTGAGCGGGTCCACGTGGCCGGTGGTCACCTGCATCAAGTGCGGGGCGACCGGGCCCGGCCGCCGCAAAGCCGGGGTGTGCAAGCGCTGCTATGCGCGTGCCAAGCACCCGGTGCGGCCGTGCCCGGGGTGCGGCCAGGTCCGCCGGCATCTGGCCGCGGGGCTGTGCGCCCGCTGCTACCGGCTCTCGCGCACCCGGCTGGTCGTTTGCCCCGGCTGCGGCCAGCGGCGGCCGGTCTATTTCGGCGACCGGTGCGAGCGGTGCAAACGGCGGGCCGCCGCCCGGGCGGGCGCCTGCGGCGACTGCGGCAAGCAGGCGGCCCGGCTGTGGGCCGGGCGCTGCAGCACCTGCCGGAGCCGGTTCTACGAAACCACCGGCGCCTGCCGCGACTGCGGGGACTTGACCCAGCTGACCAGCCGGAGGTGCAAGCCGTGCCGCCTGTTCCGGTGGAAGCACCCGCCGGGAACCTGCCCCTGGTGCGGGCGCCAGCAGCCCATCGGCGCGGCCGGGGGCTGCCGGCCCTGCCAGGCCGCGCTCCGCGCCGCCCGGGCCGCAAGGCCACCACAGCCAAGACGCGAGCCCAGGTTCGCGCTCACCCCCGCCGGCTGGCAGCTCGTCGCGTCGCTGACTGGTTACGGGCAGGCCCGCGGCTGGGCGCCGGGCACGCTGGCCCGGGCCCGGCGCGCCCTGGTCGTCGCGCTGACCAGCGGGCAGGACCTCGGCCCGCCACCGTGGGACACCGCCGACCTGCGCGAGTTCCTGGTCACCCGCCACCTGGTGGCGTTGCGCGTGACCGAGTTCCTCACCGACCAGGGCCTGGCCCGCGCCCGCCCGCGGGCTGCCCTGGAGCAGTGGGTGACGCGCCGGCTCGCCGGCCTGCCCGCGCCGTTCGCCGCCGAGGTGCGGATCTGGACCGAGGCGCTGCACGGCCGCGGCCAACGGCCGGCCCGGCCCCGCCACCCGCGCACCATCGAGGCCTACCTGCGCGTCCTGGACACCCCGCTGGCACAATGGGCCGGCCAGTACGGCTCGCTGCGCCAGGTCACCACCGACGACCTGGCCGCTCAGCTCGCCCCGCTCACCGGCGCCACCCGGAAGCTGGCCACGGCGGCGATGCGGTCGCTGTTCACCACCCTCAAAGCCCGGCGCGTGCTGTTCACCAACCCCGCCGCGCCGCTGGCCGGCCACGCCCTCCAGCCACCACCGGTGCTGCCGCCCGACGACACCCGGCGGGCGCATCTGCTCGGCTGCCTGGACGAGCCCGGCCAGCGGCTCATCGTGCTGCTGGCCGGAGTGCACGCGCTGCGGCCAGCCCAGATCTGCGCCCTGACCCTGGACGCCGTCGGCCCCGGCGCGGACACCCTGCTCATCAGCGGCCGGGCCCGCCCGCTCGACCAGCTCACCACGCGGCACCTGCGGGACTGGCTGCGCACCCGCCGCGCGCGCTGGCCCGCCACCGCCAACCCCTGCCTGCTGATCAACCGCAGCACCGCCGACGGCGTCAAACCCGTCAGCCGCAGCTACGTCCAGGACACCGCCCGCCGGGCCGGCATCACCGCCGCCGGGCTGCGCGCCGACCGGCTGCTCGCCGAAGCCCACGCCACCGGCGGTGACCCGCTGGCCCTCACCCACCTGTTCGGCATCAGCGACCCCACCGCCATCCGCTACTGCGCCGAGCACGCCCCCACGGGCCAGCCCTTTTCCGTGCAGCAGCGCTGATCTGCGACGATCAGCATGCTCCGAGCTGTCAGGAGAGCGCACGCGGTGCCGACACCCAACACGCCCGACACCAGCCGGACAGCCCGCTTGCGCCAGCGCGGGTTCTGGCTGGAGTACACGAGCATGGCCTGGATGACCGCCGAGGCCGCCGTCGCCATCACCGCAGGCGTGACCGCCTCGTCCATCGCGCTGATCGGGTTCGGCTTCGACTCGGTGATCGAGCTCTTCGCCGCCACCATCGTCGTCTGGCAGCTGCGCGGCGAGACGACCGGCCAGGAACGGGAAACCCCGGCGGTGCGGCTGATCGGCGTCACCTTCTTCGCGCTCGCCGCCTACCTCACCGCCCAGAGCATCCGCGACCTGGTCACCCAGTCCCACCCACAACCCTCCGTCGCAGGGCTCGCCGTGACCGCAGCCGCCCTGATCGTGATGCCGCTGCTGGCCCTGGCCAAGCGCACCACTGGCCGCGCGCTCGGTAACCGGACCCTGATCGCTGACTCCGCCGAATCCGCGTTCTGCGCCTTCACCTCGGCAGCCGCCCTGCTCGGCGTCGGCCTCAACTCCTGGCTCGGCTGGTGGTGGGCCGACCCAGCGGCCGGCCTGGCCATCGCCGCCCTGGCAGTCAAAGAAGGCCTGGAAACCTGGGAATACCACTGACCATCCCGGCACCAGCCCACACGCCCAGGCCTCGCTAACAGAGCATGCGAGTTCGGCCAACTCACCGCTACCGGCTGCCAAACCAGCCTTCAGAAATCCCGAACTCTCGGACTTCTGCCGGTAGTGCCGGGCGAGCACTTCGCCGATGGCGAGAACTTCCAGGTGCTCGGCGACGGTGAGCGGCTGATACCTCTCGGGGTCTGCGTGCCTGGCCGGGTCGTAGGTACCGCGGGCCTTGAGGGTTGCGATCGCGCGAGCGGTGTGGTCTCGGCTGGTCAGTTCGTCGAACCGCTCGCGGGCGCCCGTGATGCCCCGGTACCCGCCTTGGGTCAGCCAGTAGGTGATCGTGCCGCCGCCGCTGGGCGGGCCGGGAGGCTGGCTGGTCACTGCCCGGCGTCCCGGTCCGCCGTGGCTTGGGGCTGCAGTCCGCGGGCGCCGTCGGCAGGTTGCGCGAGTGGCTTCTCGGCGGCGGTTTCCATGGCGCGCATGAGCCGGACGGCGAGGCTTTCGTAGGCTCGGGCGGTCTCGAGGCGGTACTGGCAGGTGGTGCAGGACTGGTCGGCGCAGTCGGCGCAGCATTCGGCTCGTTCGCGTTTGTAGTCGCAGGCCTCATCCAACGCGGCCAGGATGGTGTGCATGCCGGCGCCCGCGATCGCGGCCGCGCTGCTGCTGGCTGGTCTGGGCCGGGCTGGGCGGCCCGGGGGGCGGGCACGGTGTTGGCGCCGGATGGTGCTTCCTGGGTTCCTGGGTAGATGCGGGCCAGGTCACCGATCAGGCCGACGGCGCGGCCGGCGTGCCGGTCGTCGGCCTGGCGGTACCCGTGCCGTTCCAGCACGTCCAGGACGTCGATGATCATGCCCCAGTTGTGGCGGTTATCGCTGGTCACGCGCCGAGCCCCATCCTGCGGCCCGCCGCGGCGGGCGGATGGTGGTGGCGACGCCGGTGCCGCGGGCGGGCCGCCAGCCGTGCGCGGGGCGGTAGCCGGGGATGTCGAGCTCGTCGTCGTCCAGGCCCGCTCCGGCGCACCAGTTTCCGGCGATGGCCGGTCGCGGCGGCGTCCGACAGCGAGGTCCTGGCCATCTACGCGCACCGCTCCGACGTCCCGCGCGACGCCTGGGCGCAGCTGTTCAAGACGGCCGAGCGTGACATCGGCGTGCTGGTCTACTCCGGGCTGTTCCTGGCCGAGGACGCGGCCGCGCAGAAGATCCTCGCCGACGGGGCCGGCGCGGGGGTGCGGGTGCGGATCCTGCTCGGCGACCCCGACAGCCCGCAGGTCGCCGAGCGCGGCGCCAGCGAGGGCGTCGGCGACGCGATGGCCGCGAAGATCCGCAACGCGCTGGTGCTGTACGGGGCGCTACGCGCCACCGGCGGCGTGGAGTTCCGGTTCCACCAGACCATCCTCTATAACTCGATCTACCGCAGCGACGACCACCTCCTGGTCAACACCCACGTCTACGGGGTGACTGCCGCGCTGGCCCCGGTCTGGCACCTGCGCCGGCTCGCCGGCGGTCAGATCGCCGCGACCTACCTGGAAAGCTTCGAACGGGTCTGGGACACCGCAGTGCCATTGCCGGGGTGAACAGGTGCCCGCGCGCAGGATCGACTTCCACGACGACCCGGACGCCCCCGCCCCGAACAGCACCGTCCCCTCGGTCAACGTGGCCGTGACCAACCAGGCCGGCGAGATCCTGCTGATTCGCCGGTCCGACAACGACAACTGGGCCCTGCCCGGCGGCGCCGTCGACCCCGGCGAATCGCTCACCCAGGCCGCCGTCCGCGAAACCAGGGAAGAAAGCGCATCCAGTGCGAGATCACCGGCCTGTCCGGCATCTACACCGACCCCGGCCACGTCATGCTCTACACCAGCAACGGCGAGGTCCGCCGCGAGTTCTCCATCGTGCTCACCGCCCGGGCGATCAGCGGCCAGCCGACCGTGAGCATCGAGACAACCGAGGTTCGGTGGGTACCGCGCGCCGAGATCGCCAGCTACCAGATGGACTCCTCGATGCGGCTGCGCATCCAGCATTACCTGGAGCACCGCACCCAGCCATACCTCGGCTAGAACACTCCGGTGTTACGCAACATTCGCGGTGAGATCCGGACTCCACTCTCGGCGAACTACGGTTGCTGGTACGCCCGCCAACGAGCGTCTTGGCAAAGCTCACCTGGCGCTCGGATGCCCACCGTGGGCCCCGCCCGGCACGGGCGGCACTTCAGCTGCCGTCACGGACAGTGGCGCTCGCGTCGACATGCGGCGCACAAGTAGTCGCCGTCGTAATTCGCCTTTCGCTCCTCAGTGATCATCTGCTGCGGCGCGCGGGTCAGGGGTTCAGGCGCGACTTGTACGCCCGGTCATGCCGATGAGCGGATGGCTATCACGTTCAATCATAAGCAGCAAACGGCGTCTCGGGAGGTTGAGCAACCAGCCGCTTGTTGCGGAACGACTTGTGCGCAACAATACGGTCATGGCTAACGAACAATGTTCGGTTCGGAGATCTCTTACAGCACAATCTCTTGCCGTCCGAGTGACTGCTATTACTGTCATAACGGCAATACTCGCAGCTATTATAATTACTTTCACATACGCGAGAGTCTGCAATCAAGAAGTGACGTCCACTGGGAAGATCGTCGAGACATGTCGCCATCTGCAGATTACAGATCCACCCATGGTAGCCGCGGGCCTGGTGGTCTTCGCGCTCCTAGGAGTGTTCTACACAGAGATATCTGGGTTCGGCTTATCGCTAAGGCGCGAGGTAGCACGCGCAACGGATAAGGCAGAACAAGCAACGACTGTAGCCGAAGATGCGCGGCAGAAGGCGCAGAGTGCTCAGTCAACGGCTCAGGTGGCAGAGAATTTGTCCCTGGCTCCGCCTCCTAGTCGAACTGGAGTTGCTTACGAAAAGCATGAATTGGAACAGGTGATCGACACTCTGGCTAATGAGTACAACATCACACGACACGAAATGCCAAGCGGAGACATACGCACATCGAAAATGACTGCGATAGTTTCCAGAATGATCTCTAAACTAAAGGGGGTGGACCATAGACTCTTTGATGTGTCAGCTCACCTCGACAGCAAGGACGAGGGGCAGCGCCTCGCGGGATATGCATATCTCTATGCCAACCCTGACCCATCACATACACGAAAGATTGCTGCCACGATAGGCGAAGATAAGCCGTTTGCGCAGTACTGGGCTCTTAGGACGCTGCGACGACAACTCCAAGCGGATCCTGAGGCTCTTGATCTAAACACAAGGCGGGATCTTGAGAGGCTACTTGGAACTTTCTCCGGAACTGATCGCGCGTACGAACTTCGGCATCTACTCGCAGAGGCGTCCGGATGAAGCGTACTCCATAAGAGACTGCCTGGGCTCGAGCCGCCCTGGGACGCCTTTGCCTCGTCTAACTGCCGCAAAGGACGTTAACACTGGCCACAGTTGCCGCTCCCGCCGTCATCGCCGGAGTCGACGCTGTGGTTGCGAAGCACGTCCAGCGGTCGGTCACCGGCTTCCAACATGTCCTGGACCATTTGCTCAGGCGCGCCCGCGCTGCGGAAGGTGTTCGGTCTGAAGTCTATGAGTTTCTTGATGTTAATCGTCTCATACGATATGGCGACGTCCCCGACCTGGACTCAGCCATTACTCGCTCAAAGCTGTTGTCCGCCCATTCAGGAAAACCATCGAGCACATCAAGCATGTAAAGCATGTCCCCATCGCATTCGCAACGAGTGAAGGCGGTCAACGTCCGCAATTGCCGCTCCGAGCATGGCAGGAGGGCTGGATCATGACGGCTTGTCCGCAGGCCGCGAGCAGCCCGGCGAAACCTGTGCGCGGTGAGCGCGCTGCTGTCCAGTCCCGTCCGACTAGGGTACGGATCAGCATCTCGGCAACGCTGATTACGCTCCCTTTTGTCGATTAGTTCGGTCTCGTGCCTGGTGGCGAAACTCGTTCAAAGTGGCAACAACGATCTCGGCGGCACCGAGCCATCCGTGGCCTGGATCATAGTGCGGCGCTTCGTTGATTGGAACACCGTTCACCTGGATCATGCCGTTGTCATACGCCGTAACGGTAATCGTCAATGTCAGACCCTTGTCGCGCGGCGTCGGCTCCACTTTCATTCCCTCGCGGATACGTTCTATGCTTCCAGGCACTCGAGGGCTCCCCTTTCAGCGCTTGACGGAGGCCATTGTCAGCCCGGCTAAGGGCAGGCTCGCATGCGTGGCCAACCCCGGGCGTGGTCAGCCTTGAGGCGCATCGATCATGTCACAGCCCTGTCTGCAGGGCGCCATGCACGTCCCTGTGGGACATCCTGTCTTGCCGCTGTGGTGTCGTGCTGAGGTCTCAGCTGACGAGATCCTAGGTGAGCCAGATGAACAGGTTGTCGTCCATGGTCACCAGCACCCCCTTGCGCAGCGGCCTTTGGCCCTGGCATGCGCCCCGGCCGTCAGGTACATAGCCACGCCGCCCGTATAGTCGTTGAGCCGGGCCGTACTCCTCGAACAGGCCGACGGTAATGCCCAGCGTGGCGATGCCCCGGTCGCGGGCCAGCTGCTCGGCCGCGTCCATGAGCAGCGTGGCCACGCCCCGGCGCCGGAAGGGCCCGGCCACGGCGACCTGGTGAACCAGCGGAATGCTGCGGCTGCGGAATCCGGCATAGTTGGACTCCCACACGATCGCGACGTAACCGACGACATCGGGACCGTGCACGGCGACGAGGCTTGCGCCCTCGGGTTCTGCGTGACCGGCAAGATAACTCCATGCCTCGGCTTCGCCATCACTGACCCACTCGATAAGAAACCGGATGGCTGACTCGGAATTACCCTTGGCAACAGGCTGGACGGCAATGCCGGGAATGCCCATGGCACAACACTGGCATACGCCCAGCGGCGTACTCTCATCACGCTGACAGGGCGATCCATCGAAGCCCGACGCTGTCGACGCGGTTGCGTTCATCAGGCCTGGCGAGTGTTCGTTCGGCCTCTCCCCGTTGCATCAGCCCGGCGAGGCAGGGGTGTTACAAAGCGTTGCCGATGGCCTGGACGGCGGCGCGCACACTGTCGCCGATCTGCTCGGCAATTGAGGGGCTGGCGGCGGTCGGCGCAGTTGCGCCGAACAGGTCGCTCTGCGCGCCGACGTCGACCGGGATCTGCCGATGAGCGTGCACCGTAGGCACTGCGGATCGGGGGCCGAGCGACTGCAAACACAAAATTAGTTGCCGCGCTTTCCAAATATCTGCTGGATCCGCCGCAGCCGGAGCATGCCACGGTTAATCTGATGTCGTCTGTACTGACCGCCATTCTCTTCCCCGATCTTGGCCTCTAACGGCTGATAACTAGTGATCGTGGGCGTCTACAGGCTGACATAGGGAACGGTTGCCTATAAATGGATCGACAAGGACTTTAGTGGCGCCTTCGACCTGCCGGGGCGGCGATGAGGGAACAGCCGTATACCGCGCGACGCGAACTATGCTGATTGAGTAGTTACCGAATGTGCTGCGCCGAAAGCTCTCCATACATCAAGATGTCAGGATGAGCCAGGAGCCGCTGGGATCTTACGGGCACGATCGAGCCTCCTCCAACGAGCCGACGTTCGGTCGGCCCTTGGCGCCGGACCGTCTTGGCAGTGAAGCTGGAGCGGCGGGTCCTGCCGACACAGTTGGTGGGCCGACTCCACCGGCGTCCAGCAGCGTAGATCACGGGTCTGGAGGAAGACGGTCCGGCAGGTCGCTCGTCGCCGTCATTGCTGGCTCCTGCTTCATCATCATAGGTCTCGCTGCATTGGTAGCTCGGATTGTCTTCGTGCGGTGGGGCATTCTCTATGGCACGTCTGCTGTCTCTCATGTTGACGCAATCGTAGGCGCTTTGATCGCTATAGGTGTGGCACTCATAGCGTGGGGCTGGAAGGGCGCAAGCGGAAAGAGCGTTGCAGACGGTGACGCAAACCATGGGCAGCCATGGACTGGATGGGTGTCGGGAGTTACCGCGCTAGTTGCTGCAGGGGCCTTGGTGGTATCGTTGATGAACCTGCTTGAACCATTGAATCCTCCGAGATTAGCGACGTCGGCATGCCCGGGGGCGAGAGACAGCAGTGTGCCGTATGTTGGCATCACATCAGGGCTTGAGGGGGATAACAGCCGACTAGGGCCGGCTCGCTCGTATCCAGCCAATGGGCGCTTTCCAGCAGGCTGTTCTATCGGATTCTCTGTTTACTGTCTAGGAGACCCAATACTGGATGAAACGGGATCGACATCCGATGAGACCTGGGTGACTAGTCGATGGCTGCTGGTCGCTAAACAGCCTGGTGGGTGGCGATCTGATACGGCGCGGATTCTGTCTGGGGAGAACCCTGAGCGCCAGTTTGTTTCCGATGCGTTTGTCACTCCCGAAACTGCTTACGATCAGTTACCACTTGGTGGGGCGCCCCAATGCCCAGGCGCATTTCCGTATCCTGGTAAGACTTCCCTGCAGCCTTTTGATGCACAGGCCGACACCTTCACTGCAACGGCAAGCCACGCCACTAACATGGGACTCGCAGTGTGGGTGCCGCCTCAGCAGGGATTTCTTAACAGCAACGCCTATCTTCAAATATTCACGCCCGGAGCTGGTCCAGCCAATAATCCGGGAGAAGCTGCTCCTAATGGATCCAAGTCGGTCGAATGGGACTACAAAGATACATTGCTTTCTCAATTCGAGCCGACGGCCGGGAACGGAGGCTCGCGGTCCGGCCATGTAGTTATTCTGGCGGTCGCCTGCCTTGCTGACAACATTCCTGCGTTCACAAGCACCGCCTTTATTGTCGGCTACGTCTCGTCGAAAACAGGACCGCCTACTGCCACGACAGATATCCCTAACGGACTAGATAAAGACCGCTTAGCGCGCGCAGCATGCGAAGCAAGCACTTAAGGCCACGTATTTCAGCTGGTGTGCCTTACTCCTGGCCGCTGCATGTCCTCGTAGCCGCGGACATGGCGAAGCGTCCGTAGGCGCGGTATGAGACAGTACGCAAGCCGTGTGATCACTTGCGCGCGTCGATGCTGCAGGCCAGTCGTAGTACTGAACACGGTAGAATTTACGGTCCTCTGGATCGTGTACAACTATTGACAACCACCAGGTCGTGGTCGTGCCGCTGGCCTGACCAGCGTCCACCGAGGTCCTCGACCTGCTTGCGGACCGTGCAGCTCGTCGTCGGCCTGGATGTCGAGGTGGATGCGGACCTTCGTAGCTATCGGCTCGTGCACTCGATGGAAGGTCAGCGGCGGCTGGGCAGGCCCTCGATCCGTGCCGCGTTTCAGCGACCTGCTTTCTGTCATCCGTTCTCGGGTGACGCGTGTCTTTATTAAGTACGGCTGTTGCGGGCCGACCCACAGTCGGCGGATGGCGTTGCGAGCGGCGCCCTGGGTTCTGGAAGGGAAGAGCATGCTGCAGATTCATCTGCGTGGGAGACGGGAGTATCAGCCTGATGAGGATCTTGCGTTTTTGCCGCGTGACTTCAACGGCTGGACCCGCGGTATGGCAGCTGAGCAGGTGTACACCTCGGCCCGCGGCTGGTGGCGGCTCAGCCGGGTCCGCGCTGAACGTGAGCGGTACGCCGTGGTGGAAGCGGAGGGCGAGTGCCGGATGGCCATTGAGATCACCTGCTGGGAAACCCATCCTGAGTCGGGGCGGCATGCGTTCGAGGGGATCATCTTGCAGCCCGGCCACCGCGTTCACGACCGGTACGTCGGCCGACCTATGAGTCCTGCCAGCCAGAATCCGATCCATTACTTCACCGACGCCGGTAGCTGAAGGCGCAAGCGCTGCCGTTGCACGATCCGCGCCAAGATCGTCGGCAGGTAGCCTGCTCGCATGGCGTTGGCCAATGCGTTCAAGCACAGCGAACTCGCACACGATCGCGGGCCAGGCAGCTCGGCCGAACGAGGACTACGCAGCCGTAGGACCTGATTGGGCGGTCGTATTGGACGGCGCTACTCATTTCGACGGCGTTGATACCGGTTGCGTCCACGACGTGCCCTGGCTTGTCGGCCATCTGGCCTCGGCACTGGCCGAAAGGCTGATCCTCGGCCCAGCGAAGCTGCCGGAAGTCCTGGCCGGCGCGATCGAGGCCACCTGTTCAGCCCACGCCGATACCTGTGACCTGGCCAACCCCGACAGCCCTTCGTCAACGGTTGCGCTGGTCCGGTCCACTGGGACCGCTATTGAGTACCTCGTCCTGGGCGACTCGCCCGTCATCCTCAGAACCAGCGATGGCATCACCCCTGTGGCCGATGACCGGGTTGATCACCTCCGGCCTGGTGGCCGTCCTTACACACGCGCCCTGGTCCGTTCCAAGCGCAATGCGCCTGGCGGATTCTGGGTGGCGAGCACGGACCCCTACGCGGCGCACGAGGCGATATCGGGCACCGTCGAGGACGTTAAGCATGTGGCATTACTGACGGATGGCGTTACCAGGCTAGTTGAACATTATGGTTACAGCTGGGCGAACATATTTGAGCTACTCAGCAGCGAGGGACCGTTCGAACTTATCCGGCGCGTGCGGGAAGCTGAGCGCAACTCTCCTCCGCCCACATACGGGTACGGCAAGCAGCACGATGATGCGACCGCCGTGTATATCCAAGTAACCTGACGAACCTTCTTGGACCCGAGAATGTGATTTACAAGAACAGTACGACGCTATGGGGTCCGATAGCTGGAACCTCACCGGCGTCGATCGGTTGGCTTAGTGCGCATAACTACACAGGCGCAGATCGCCCGACACGACCCCATCTGCATGATGCCGCGTGGTGAGCGCTCGACGGCATGGCCGACATGCAAACTGCCTGCGGCGTCGGCGGCCCACACGTCAGACTGACCCCCATGGCCCGGTTCAGGCTTGTGGGTGACGTGAGCTCGGACGACGT
>Ga0335078_10008882_pt1 | contig 14933 bp, 21 predicted proteins | sample Lox_Sample_32_FD_206711 | JGI IMG/M metagenome (GOLD analysis project Ga0335078, IMG submission 206711) | Soil microbial communities from Loxahatchee National Wildlife Refuge, Florida, United States - Lox_Sample_3.2 | ecosystem: Environmental > Terrestrial > Soil > Wetlands | place: USA...
CGCTGGGCACGGATCCGGCGCATCCAACGTTCCTTGCGGGGAACTCGCGCCGACGGGGTCCCGCGTCGGGACCCGGGTCCAGAGTGGCGGCCCTTCGCGACCTCTTCCGCATGTCGGCGGGCGCGCACGCGAGAGGTCCCCTGGATCGCGGCCCGGCGGATCACGCCGGCCTTGATCGCACTTCGAACGTCCGAGCGGGTGACCGCATCGGCGAGCTCTTCCTGGCTCGCCGGGTCGATCCATACCCGCCCCTCTCCGCACTTCAGCAAGGACGCGGCGAGTCGGCGCTGGTTCGAAAGATCCGGCATCGCCCCTACGCCTCCTGCTCCGACTTCACGATCGGGTTGAGGACGTGGATCCCGAGCTTTCGGGCCGCCTCTTCGAGGACGAGCCGGCGGCGGGTCCCGACGGCACGCGCGATCACCGCTGCTTCGAGCTTCGCGTTGATCGCCTCGAGGTCACGGTCGGTGCGGACGATGACGGGTCGGAACCCGCTCGGAACGAGGCCGCGCACCTTCGCCGGTGAACGGTATCCGATGCGGACGATCTTGGGTCGGTAGCCGTAGTGGCGGCGTTGTTTCGACTGCAGACCGCGCGGCCGGCGCCACGACAGGTCGCGTCCGATCCGGTAGTAACGATATCGGGCCTGGCGTCCGAAGAGCGGACGGCGCCGGTCGATCTCCCGCCGGGCCAGAAGGAGCGTCTTCTTCTCGGCCGGGAGGTCGGCCCGCTTCGGGGCGCGTGGCCCGTCGTCCTTCTTCTTCGCGGGCTCCGCCTCCGTGGGTTTTGCCGGGGCCTCTCCGGCCTTCGGCGCGGCCTTCGCCCGGCGCCGGGCCGGGGGCTTGGCGGGCGCCGCGACGGCGGGGGCGGGCGGGACCGCGGTCTCCGGCGTCTCGTCCTCGGCCATCAGGCGGCCTCCTTGAGGTGCGCGCGTTCCACGAGGTAGATGCCGTCCTGGAAGACCCGGGGGTCGTACTCGCGGATCCGGCTCGCGCGTTCGATGTTCGCGGCGCTCTGCCCGACCTGCTCGACGTCGTATCCCGAGAGGATAACGAAGTCCCCGTCGACGCGGCCCGTCGTGCCGGGGAGGAGGTCGGAGGAGCGGGGGTGCTTCTCCCCGAGGAAGTTCTCGATTAGGATGTGGTTCTCCTTCACCTGGACCTTCATCGGGAAGTGGGCTGCGACGATCTTGAGACGCGCCTCGACGCCGCGGGTGAGCGAGCCCGCCAGGTTCCGCAGGTGCGCGGCCCAGGTGCGCAGGAGCGCCTGGGAGCGCTTGCGGTGGGCCGGGAGTCGGAGTGTCAGCGTCACCTGGGACCCCTTCGAGACGAGCTCGAGAGCGTCCGACGGGAACGGTCGCTCGACCTGGCCGAGCGGTCCCTTCGCGAGGAGGCGTCGTCCGTGGACCGAGAAGGTGACGCCTTTCGGGACGTCGACCGTTTCCTGGTTCAGCTCGTGCTCAGTAGACATAGGCGAGCAATCGACCTCCGATCTTGAGCTCCCGCGCCTGCTGGTGCGACAGCACGCCACGGTTCGTCGAAAGGACGAGGATCCCGAAGTCCTGGGCGGGCAGGAATCTTGACTCGAACCGTTCGAGGCCGTCGAACGCGACCGCCAGCCGGGGCTTGATCACGCCGCAATCGTTGATCCGGCGCGAGAGCGTGACGTCGTACTTTCCCCCACGACCCGTCGACACGAACGTGAACTCCTCGATGTAGTGGTGCTCGCGGAAGATCCGGAGCACCTCGGCGATCAACTTCGAGGTCGGGGAGATCTCGACGTGCGGCTTCCCGTCACGGTCCGCGTGCCGGAGGGTCACGAGCGCGTCGTTGAGTAGGTCCATCTGCATCGTTCGTCCCTCCGTCCTACTGGTACTTCCTGAACCCGAGGTCCATCGCGACCTCGCGGAAGCATTGCCGGCACAGATGGAGACCGTACCTTCGGACGATCCCACGCTTTCGGTCGCACCGGAGGCACCCCTCCTTTCGCCCGAACTGCTTCTTCGGCTCACTCAAGGATCGTCACCCCCAGCTGGGAGACCAGGAACTCGCGGGTCTCGTCGCGCGTCGACCGGAGCGCCTTCGGTAGCGGTCGCGACTGCAGACGGCGGTCGCGGATCCGGTGGCCCGCGCGGCCCATCTCGACCGCGATGTCCATACCGTGGATCCCGATCGCCGGGTCGTACTTCATCCCGGAAAAGTCGGTATAGTCGGCGATCCCGAACGAGAAGTTGCCGTTCCGGTCGAGCGAGTCGATGTCGAACTGCCGGTCGCGGGCCTCGAACGCGCGCTTCAGGAAGTCGAGCGCCGCGTCGCCGCGGAGCGTCACCTTCGCGCCGATCTCCTGGCCCTTGCGGATCCCGAAGTCGCGGTTCGTCGAGTGCGAGCGGGTCGCCACCGGCTTCTGGTGGGTGACCATCTGGAGGACCCTCTCGGCCTTGGTGCGCGGCTCGCCGGACTCGCCAACGCCGGCGTTCACCACGACCTTGATCACGCGGACCGCCCGGTAGGGGTTCGTGCCCGGGGAGCGGACCGCCGGGGAGGCTGCGGAGGAGGGAGCGCTCATCGGTCAACTCCCTCCGAGAGCGTGACCTCGGGGACGTTCTGCCCGACCACGAAGACGTACTCTTTGACGGTGGAGAAACCCTCCTTGAAATGGACCAGGTTCGGCTGGGAGGAGTTCCGGACCTCGACCTTGTCGACACGGGCGAGCTCCCCGACGTGCGAACCGCCGGCGACGTAGGCGAGCGAGCCGGGGGCGAGGGGAAGGTGCCCGACGACCTTCTGTTCCGGCAGCGAGATCTTGACCGAATCACCGACACGGTATGGGGTGGTCGACGGCACGAGGAAGTTTCGCCCGTCGTGCAGCGTCACCTCGACCCGGCCCCCCCGCACGGCGTGCTTGAATCGGACGCGTCCGATCTTGACGGCCGCCTCGGTGGACGGGATCGTGACCAGCGTGAGCTTCCCGCGGCGGTTCCGCACCATCCGGAAGTGCGCGTCGAGCGGCGCCGCGAAGGAGAGGGTGTCCATCAGGCCGAGTCCCCGAGAGAGGTCGTCCGCCACCTTCCCGTCGACCTTCACCGCTCCCGAGCGGAGCAGGAGGCGGGCCTCGCGAGCGCTCGCGACCACCTTGCGGAGGTCCCGGAGAACGAGGAGGAGCGGGATCGACTGGTCCTGGGTGTGCGGGCCCGGCGCTGGCCGCTTCAACCACTTCGACCCCTTGCGGGGGACCGTCCAGCTGCGGGGAGCGGCGCGGCGCTTCAGTCGGAACGTCATGCGTCCTCCCCCTCGTCCTCCGCCGGTTTCGCGCGGCTCTTACGGGCCGGCTTGGGGGCGGGAGGCGCCTCGTCCGCCGCCTCTTCGTCCTCGAGCTCGGGAGTCACGGAAGCGTCCTCGGAGGCCGCCGCCGGCGGGGCGGGGGCCTCCTCGGCGGGTGCCGCGGGGACGACCTCCTCGGTCGTCTCCTCGCCTTCGGCCGTCGCCTCACCGCGCTCCTCGGGCGTGACGTCCTCGTCCCGCACGCGCATCGAGCGGCGGCGCCACGGGTCGGAGAGGTTGAGGCGAGTGATCACGAGGTGACCGACGCCGAGCGAGAGAGGTTTCATCTTCTCGTCGGCCGTCTTCAGCGTAACGTTGTCGAGCGTGACGGTGTAGCCGCGTCGGTCGACCCTCGCGACCCGCTCCTCCCGTCCTTCGAAGCTCCCGGCGAGGACACGGACGGTGTCGCCCTTGCGAACGGGCATCGAGCGCCGGTGGAACCGCGCTCGGAGCTCGCGCGAGAGCGGGACCGTCATGCGGACCCGGCGCTCGAACGAGTCGGCGGTGTAGAGCGCCTTGCGCTGGCGGCGCGGGGAGTGCGGAGAAACGGACATCGATGTTGACCTCCTACAGGATGATCGACGACGCCGCCGCGATCCGCGGCCAGCGCTCGGCGGCCTCCTTGGCGACGGGCCCCTTGATCTGCGAGCCCTTGATCTCTCCCGTCTCGGTCGTGATCACCGCCGCGTTGTCCTCGAACTGCACGCGGGTACCGTCCGGGCGTCGCATCGGCGAGCGCGCGCGGACGATCACCGCGTGGAGCACTTGCCGGCGCATCTCTGGAGTCCCCTTCTTCACGGAGACGATGATCAGGTCGGCGATCCCGGCCCTCGGATAACGGCGGTGGGTGCCGTGCCAGTTCCGCACGGCGATGATCTCGACGACCTTCGCGCCGGTGTTATCGACGCACTCCAGGCGTGCGCCCTTCGGGAGCCCGCGTCCCCGGCGGCCGGCGAGGCCCTTCATGCGACCTCCTCCTTCGGCTCGGGCAGCTCGCCCTCGGCAGGCGCTTCCTCGCCCTTGACACGGTGGGCCGCTTCGCCGAGGTCCTCGACGATGCAGAACGAAACGAGCTTCGACAACGGACGGGTCTCGGCGATCCGGACCCGGTGACCGACCGGTACATTGAGGCACGGGGGCGCGTGCGCGAGGTAGCGACGGCGGCGCTTCTCGTAGCGCTCGAACTTTGCGACGTAGTGGAGCAGCGTCCGCTCGACGACCGCGGTCCGCTGCATCGACGTCGAGACGACCGTCCCCTCGAGGACCTGTCCCCGGACGGGGAGGCGGCCGTGGAACGGGCAGTGGCGGTCGTCGCACCGCGTCTTCGGAGCCCTCACATCGAGACCGATGTCTCGGGCCCGGCGAGCGGTCGAAGTACGGGTCGGGGTCATGAGTGCCTCCGAGAACCGCCGGCGAGCAGGCGCTTCGTGCGGTCTTCGGGCCGCACGCGTAGGGTGTCCCCTCTTAACGGTAACTCGCCCGACGGTAGCGCGATCGTGCCCTCGAGGCCGGCCTTCGGGACCCGCACCGTCCGCGACGAGCCCGCCAGGCGAACGGTGAAGGTCGAGAGGGACTCGTCGACGAGCGTGCCAGTGACGGGGTTCCGGAGCGCGGGCGACGCCGGGAAACGGACCGATGCGCCGAGAATCTCGCCCGCGAGCGACTCTCGCTCGATGCGGGAGAAAGTGCCGGTGTGCGCATGGTGTGTCGTCGACATGGGCTCACCTACGCGCCTCCGTCCGGGCGCCCCGCCCCGAAGGAGCGTGCGCGCGTTCGCTCAGCACGGTGAGGGCGCGGGCGACGTTCGTCCGCAGGGCCCGCATGCGCCCCGGGCTTGGTGGCGCACCGCCCATCGCGGCGACGCCCCGCTCGCGGAGCAGCGTGTTCTCGTCATCGGCGATGCGGCGGCGGAGCTCGTCGTCCGAGAGGCTCCGCAGCTCCTTCATACGCTGAAGCGTCATGGGGCGTCGGGGGCCTCCACTTCCGGCCCGATCGGCACCGGGGCCGCCTCTTCCACCGGGGGCAGCTCGACCGGTACCGGCTTCGGCCGGTCCACGACCCCCTTCACGACGATCTCGTCGGGGAGCTTCGCGGTCGGGCGCATGATCCAGACGTTCACGCCGATCGCGCCGGGTTTGAGGCGCGCCTGGTAGAACCCCTTGTCGATCCAGAGATGGACCGCCTCACCGCAGTACTTGATCGTCCCGGCCTTGAACCGCTCGGTGCGGTGGCGTTCGCCGGTCAGCTTTCCCGAAAGGATCACCTGACAACCGCGCGCGCCGGCCTCCATGATCCGTCGGACGGTCGAGTGACCGGCCCGCCGGAAGTGCCAACCGCGTTCGAGGGTCGAGGCGAGCTTCTCGCTCATCAGTTGAGCGTTCAGGCTCGGGGCGCGCTCCTCCTGGACCTCGATCTGTGGGTTGTCAAGCTGGAAGCGGGCGTGGATGTCTTCGGTGAGCCGCTTGATCAGCTCCCCGCGGTGGCCGATCAGGATCCCGGGACGCTCGCAGATCAACGTGACGCGGGTGCCCATCGGAGTGCGCGTGATGTCGAGCCCGCCGAAACCGGCGCGGGCGCTCTCCTGGACCAGGTAGTCCTTGAGGAGGACGCGTCGCATCTGCTCCTGGATCACCTTGCGCTCCGCGGTCATTCGGCCTCCTTCCGCTCGGCGAGGATGATCTCGATGTGGGTGGTCTGCTCGTTCCACGCGGTCGCCCGGCCGTGGGCGCGGGGCATGCTCGCCTTGCGGATGCGGCCGCGGCTGCTCGCCGCGATCTTCACGAAGAGGCGGTCGGCGTCCAGTCCTTCGTATTCCGCGTTCTCCTTCGCGTTCTCGAGGACCTTGAGGACGTTCTTAGCGACCTTCTGGGCGTAGCGTCCGGGGCCGGTGCCGACCTTGTGGGCGGTCTCCTGATTGTACCGGCGGAACGGGATGGCGTGCTTGAGCGCGATCGCGTCCTCAAGGACGGTCGTCGCGCGGTCGACCGGGAGCCCCCGGATCGCGTTGAGGACCTCGTACGTCTTCTTCGGGGAGATGGGGAGCTCGATCCCACGGGCCCGGGCGACGTTCACGCCCGACTCCGCCCGGTAGGTGTATCCCTTCATCGTTCGACCCCCCTACTTCAGCGGCATGAACTTCGACGACCGCGTGGCGCCGACGCCCGGGCCCGAGTGCTTCTCGAACCGCCGGGTCAGTGCGAACTCGCCGAAGTAGTGTCCGATCATCTCGGGCCGGACCTCGATCTCCTTGAACTCCTTGCCGTTGTGGATCGCGACGTGGCGACCGACGTGCTCGGGGAGCACGAGGGCGTCGCGGCAGTGCGTGCGTACGACCTTGGCCGGGTCGGTCGTGCGCATCGCTTCGAAGAACAGCGTCGTCTCGGCGTTGAACCCACGTCGGATCGACCGGCGCGCTCGCGCGGTGACGACCTTCGCGAGGTCGGGGAGGCTCATCGCCTGAAGCTCGGGGAGCGTCTTCCCGCGAAGGGTGAACTCCCGCTTCCGGCGGGCCTCGACCTTCTTCGCGCGACGGGCCTTCGGCATAGCTACCTACCCTTCCCCTCGCGGAGCAGGCGCTTCTTGCGCGCCGAGCGTGAGAACCGCCCGACCTTGGCGCCCGGCCAGGTCCCGCTCGACACCGTGCTCGGGCGGCCGACGTGCTGGTGGGCACCGCCTCCGAACGGGTGGTTGACCGGGTTCATCGCGACCCCGCGGACCTTGAACGGCTGGCGGGCGAGCGACCGGGTCGCCCAGAACTTCTTGCCGGCTTTGATGATCGGGCGCTCGAGACGGCCTCCGCCGCCGACCGCTCCGACCTGGGCGCGGCAGGTGGCGAGGAACTGTTTGAACGCGCCGCTCGGCAGCTGAACGGTCACGTCGGAGCCCGAGTGGGCCACCACGAGCGCGCTCGCGCCAGCGACCCGTACCAGGCGACCGCCGTCGAACGGTTTCACTTCGAGGTTGGAGACGAGGGTCCCGTCCGGGATGTTCCCCAGCGGAAGGATCGAGCCGCGGTCGAGCCGGCCTTCCTGGAAGGAGACGGAATCTCCGGTGGCGAGTCCCGCCGTGGCGAGGATCCGGACGATCCCTCCTTGGGGAGCGAGCACCTCCGCGACGGGCGCCGTCCGACCCGGGGCCGGAACGATCGCGACGACCTTGCCCTCCCCCACGACCTCGGGAGGCGGGTGGTAGACCGCGCCGTGGTGCCGATGGCTCGGCGAGCGGTACCGGCCCGTGCCGCTCCCGCGGCGCCGGGAGATCACTCGCTTTCCCATCAGAACACTCCCGCCCGTCCGCCGATGTCCTCGGCGGAGAACTCCTTCGCGAGCCGAACCGTGGCGATCTTGCCGGCGCGCACGATCTTGACGGTGATCTTCTGGACCTTGCACTGATACGTCGCCTCGACGGCCTTGCGGATGTCGGCCCGGTTGGCCCGCCGGTCGACGACGAACTCGAGCTTGTTCTGCCGCTCCATCTCGTCCATCGACTTCTCGGTGACGTACGCGTGCAGGATGATTCGGTGTCGGAGGCTCGTCATGGGGCGACCTCCCCGAGCCGCTCGCGCAGCGATTCGACCGCCGCCCGGGAGAAGACCGTGAGGCGACCGGCGGAGCCTCCGGGGGCAAGGTCTTCCGTCGCGAGACGGCGTGCCGGAACGACATCGACGCCGGTGAGGTTCCGGAAGCCGAGGGCCTTTCCCGGCCCGCTCGTGACGACGAGGATGCTCCGGGGGGTCCGGCGAACTCGCCCGCGGCGTCGGGCACGTCCGGACGACTTGAGGTGGACTCCGGCCCGGGCCCGCTCGACATCGTCCCAAAGCTTGAGGCGTTCGAGGAGGAGCTGGGCGTCCTGGGTCCGTTGGATCTCCTCAACCGGGTCGTCGACGACGACCGGGAGATGGAGCGCGTGCGGAACCGTGTGGCCCCGCCCAGCGGCGAGCTTCGCGTCCCGCGTCGCGGCGAGCGCCGAGGAGAACGCAAGGCGCTGTTCTTTCCGGTTAATCTTTTTCGACCAGATGCGGTCGACGCGCGGCGGATGCGCCTGGCCGCCCCCGACCGTGTTGGGCGCCTGGGCGCCGCGCATCGAGTCCATCAGCCGAGGAGTTCGCGCGACCCCCCGACCCTTCCCGGACCACTCGACCGAGTGGCGACGACCGGCGGTGAGCGACGTCCCGTACGGCTGGCGCCGGTGCGTCTGGGCCGCCACGACCGCTCGCTGAATGAGGTCGGTGCGAACGGGCGACGAGAACGCAAGCGGCAGCGCGAGCTGAGCCCCGGGCTTTCCGTCTAGGCCGAGGAGGTGGATGCGGTGGTGAGGGCTCGCCCGTTCCGCCGGCGAGTCTCGCTCACGGGGAACGGGGTCGGGCGTCATGCTCCCTGCTTCGATCGCGTGCTGAGATAGCGCAGGTCGACCTTCTCGACCGATGTGATGTGGCTGCGCATCGGGGCGCGGAAGCGCAGCAGGCGCTTCGCGGGCCCGGGCAGAGAACCGTGGAGTACGAGGCAGGCGCTCTGGACCTCCCCGTAGTGCGGGAACCCTCCCGCCGGGGTGATCGGGTCGGTCCGCGGGTCGCGGACGATCTTAAGGACCCGCATGTTGAACTGCGTACGCCGGTGGTACCCTTGCTGGCCCGCCTGCGGAATCCGGTAGGTGACGAAGCTCGGGTTGTGGGGGCCGAGCGTGCCGATCATTCGGCGGTGCTTCGAGTTCTTGCGCGGCTGAAGCTTCACGCCCCAGCGTTGAATGTGACCCTGGAAACCGAACCCTTTCGTCACTCCGATGACGTCGACGAACTCGCCCTCCTTGGTCAGCCGTTCCGCGGGGATCTCCTGACCGAGCTGTTCGAGCGCGAACGCCCGCCGCTCCTCGAACTTCTCGCCCGCGACCCGGACCTCGAACAGGTTCGGGGTCTTCGACCCCGTTCCGGTAAGGAGCTGGGGTTGGGTGTGAACGATGAGCCGAATCTCGTCGCCGGCGGTCTTGCCGAACCGGTCGAGCGCCTCAGCGGGACTCGCCGGGTGCTTCGGGATCCGCCGATTGAGTTCCTCCGAGAGCCCGGCCGCCCACACCTCCGACGCCACTCGAGCGCCGTACGGATTGCGGGCGTAGACCCGGGCGGCCACGACGCGGAGCGGGGGCACCTCGACCACCGTGACGGGTACCGCGACCTCCTGGCCCGCCGTGGTGGACCGCTTGCGGTAGTCCACGATGAAGGCGTGGGTCATCCCGACTTTGTATCCAGCGAAACCTTCGATCGCCACCGGCTTCGCGCCGGGGGCCCACGACCGGACCCGCGGAACGGGCCGTGCGGCCCGGGAGCGGGGGGAGAATGCGAGAGAACCTCGCCTGGGACGGTGACGACGGGCCATCGGTCGATAGGGGGTCCTGCCTCCGGTGCGGGCGGGGGAGAAGGGTGCCCTATATAAGCGCTCGCGCGCGCGCAGAGCTGCGACCGTCAGAATCCCGGGTTTCACCTCGAAAACCGGTCCGCGACGCGCGACCGTTTCGGACGCGCGCGTAGAGTGGCGGACGCGACGGAAGGGGCCGCTTCGCGGCCCGGAACTCCCCAACCGTTAAACTGCCGACGCCATCCCACCGACGGAGAGTGTCACTGTGCAAGCGTTCGTGAAGACGGAGAGAGGTCCGGGAGGAGAGATACGGTCGGTGCCCGACCCGAAACCCGGCGACGACGAGGTGCTCGTCCGCGTCCGGGCCTCGTCGATCTGCGGGACCGACGTCCACATCTGGGTGTGGAACGACTGGGCCCAGGCCCGGGTCCGCCACGTCCCGATGATCTTCGGCCACGAGCTTTCGGGCGAGGTGGTCGAGGTCGGAAAGCGCGTCAATAGCCTCCACGTGGGCGACCACGTCTCCGCGGAGACGCACATCGTCGACGGCACCTGCTATCAGTGCCGGACGGGAAGGATGCACATCTGCGAGAACGTCCAGGTGCTCGGCGTCGACCGCAACGGGGTCTTCGCCGAGTACGCCGTCCTTCCCGAGCTGAACGCGTGGAAGAACGACCCTCACCTCGACCCGGCGCTTGCGTCGATCCAGGAGCCGCTCGGAAATGCGGTCCACTCGCTTCTCCCCGAGGATAATCTCGAGGACATCGCGGGCGGGACGGTCCTCGTCACCGGGTGCGGTCCCATCGGGCTCCTGTCCATCGCCGTCGCCCGAATGCTGGGCGCCCGCAAGGTCTTCGCGACCGAGGTGAACCCGTTCCGCGCGGGGCTCGCGAAGAAGATGGGCGCGGACCGCGTGCTCGACCCCACCGACCCGAACGTACCGGCGGCCAAGACGATCCGCGAGGAGACGGACGGCCGTGGGGTCAACGTCGCGGTCGAGATGTCCGGGCATCCGTCCGCTCTCAAGCTCGCGTTCGACGCTCTCACTCCGGGGGGCCGCGTCTCGCTCCTCGGCCTGTTCGACCACGACGCGAGCCTCGACTTCGACGACGCGGTGATCTTCAAGGCGGCCAAGATCCACGGGATCTTCGGACGTCGCATGTTCGAGACGTGGTTCCAGGTGAAGGGCCTGCTCGCCGATGCGGCGTTCCGGGAGAAGATGGGCCAGATCATCACCCATCGCGTTCCGATCCGCGAACTGCCTCGGGCGATGGACCTCATGACGTCGCTCCAAGCCGCGAAGGTCTCCTTGGAGGCGAAGTGGTAAGATGCGCGACGCGACCTCGTTCCTCGGTGAGGAGTACCGTCAACTGGTCGACCAGAGCCTTGACTGGCGCCTTCGGGTGCTCGCCGGCCCGAGCGCCCCGTGGTGCACGATCGACGGGAAGAAAGTGCTCATGTTCTGCTCGAACAACTATCTCGGGCTCAGCAACCACCCGCGGCTCAAGGAGGCCGCACGCCGGGCGATCGACACCCACGGGGTCGGCTCGGGGTCGGTGCGACCGATCGCCGGCACGATGGACCTCCACATGGAACTCGAGCGTCGCCTCGCGAAGTTCAAGCACGCGGAAGGGTCGCTCGTCTACCAGACGGGTTTCGCGGCGAACGCCGGCCTCATTCCGCAGCTCGCCGGCGAGGGCGACCTGATCATCTCCGACGAGCTCAACCACGGTAGCATCATCGATGGCGTGCGGCTGTCGCGCGCCGACCGGGCCGTCTTCCGGCACGCGGACGTCCCGGACCTGGAGAAGGTCCTCGCGAAGGCCGAGGAGCACGCGCCGGCCTACCGACGCATCCTCGTGATCACGGACGGGGTCTTCTCCATGGACGGTGACATCGCGCCGCTCGACCGGATCGCCGCGGCCGCCGCCCGACACGGGGCGATGGTGTACGTCGACGACGCGCACGGGGAAGGGGTGCTCGGACCTGGGGGCCGGGGGATCGTCTCCCATTTCGGTCTCGGTCGGGACCGAGTGCACGTCGAGATGGGCACGTTCTCGAAGGCGTTCGGGGTCGTCGGAGGGCACGTATCGGGGTCGATGGACCTCGTCCGGTTCGCCTACAACAAGTCGCGGACGTGGCTCCTGAGCGGCTCGCACCCACCGCCGGTCGCGGCGGCGTGTCTCGCGGCGATCGACGTGCTCGAGTCGGAGCCGGAGCACGTCGAGCGGCTGTGGATGCACACCCGACGCTTCAAGAAGGAGATGCAGGCGCTCGGATTCGACACCGGGCACAGCGAGACGCCCATCACCCCCGTCATCGTGGGCGACAGCGCGCTCGCCCAGAAGTTGAGCGTGCGTCTGTTCGAGCTGGGCGTGTTCGCCCTGCCGATCGTCTACCCGATGGTGGCCAAGGACAAGGCACGGATCCGCACGATCATGAACGCGGCGCTGACGGACGACGACGTCACGACCGCCATCGCCGCCTTCACGAAGGCCGGGCGGGAGCTCTCGCTCATCTGAGCGGTTCCCCGCGCCGTCGGGTGGTTACCTAACCCCTATCACCTCTGTTTATAGGGCGAGCCGGTTAGTAGGAACGGAGACCCCCGACGGATGGAGCCATCGGACCGCCCTCAGCGAGAGCCGGTACCGGAAGGTCCTCCGCGCCTGTGGACCGTCGCGGAGGCGAACGCCCGGCTCCCGGAGCTCGAGGAACTCCTGCCCCGTCTACAAGGGTGGGTCAGCCGGCTCGCCGAGGTCCACGAGCAGCGCGAACGGCTCGCCGAGTTCTGGGGCGCCGAGGCCGACGCCGAGGACCAGCCCGATCACGAGCTCAAGAGCCGGCTCGACGCGGAGTGGAGGAACCTGAGCCGGCGGGTCGACGAGGCGGTCGGTTCGCTTCGGGCCGAAGGGATCGAGGTAAAGCAGCTCGCCACGGGATTGGTCGACTTTTATGCGGTCCTGGACGGCGAGGTCGTCTTCCTTTGCTGGCAGCGGGGAGAGTCGACGGTCGGGTTCTACCACACGCTCACGGGCGGGTTTCGTTCGCGCCGGCCGATCGCGGGGACCGGCCGTGCCGCCTCGGCGCGGACCCAGGGCCTCCCCTAGTTCTCCCGCGCTTCCGGGCCCACCTGCAGGATCTCGAGGGAGCGGACCGTCAGTACGAACGCTCCGAGCGCGGCCAGCAGCGTCGACCCCACGACCAGCAGCGGGAACGCTCCGGACAGCGAGAGGAAGTAGAACGCGACCGGCGCGAGAAGGCTCCCGGCTCCGCCCACCACGCCGACCGCCGGTCGGTTCGATCGTGCCGTGACGACGGCCCCCCACGCTGCGAGGAGGGCGACGATCCCGAGGAGCGCGACGGCGGTGCCGATCGACGCGACAAACGTCTCGAGGTCCGGGAACGGCGAGAGGCTCTGGGTGGTCCCGTTCGAATTGTTGCCGGGAACCAGGTGGACGGACAGGCCGGTGGTCGTCGTAGCGTAGACCGGGGAGGCGAACGTCTCGACCGTGACCGGGGCGTAGCTCGGTTGCGTGATGTTGATCGAGATCCCGCCGGGAGGTACCTGCGCGAAGGAGAACGCACCGTCCGACCCGACGACGGTCGTCCTCGTCCGACCCTGGTCGTCCGTGAGCACGACTTTCGCTCCGGCGGCCGGCACGGTACGGGGGAACGACTGCTCCGTCACCGTCCCGGACACCGAGTAGCTCGCTGGACCGAGCGCCTCGGTCCCGAGCGCAATGAGGACTCCGCCGAGGACGATTGAGAGGGCAGTGATGAGGGCAAGGACCACCTGGGCGACCTTCCGCATTCGAATCTTCGGTCGGCGCGGCGCTGGCAGTTCGGGATATAGCCCGGGGAGGACCTCCCAGCTGTAGAGGGGAGGCAGGTCCCGCGGGACGACCACGGGCACCGGGTGGCGGCAGTGCGGACACGGAAACCACTGCGTCGGGGGCGCGGGCGCCAGAACGACGTTCAAGTCCGCCCCGCACGTCGGGCAACGGACCGAGATCGGAGGGGTGCCCATCGGGGACGGCGGACCTCATCGGGGGTCTTAGCGTTGCGGCGCGCGCTCGGTAAACCGCACCCCCAGGTCGTGGGCGTCGACGACGGGGCGTTCGAGCGGCGAGAGAGCTTCGCCCCTATCGCGGCGGCGTTGATCACTCTGCCCGAACGCCTCGAGGTCGCCCGGGTCGGCCGTGTCACCGTCGACGGAACCGACGGAACGCGGCGGGTCGTGGCCCTGGTCCGGGCGCTCGGACCGCTGGACGGGGCGAGAGCGGTGCTCGTCGACGGAGCAGTGGTCGGTGGATTCAATGTGCTCGACCTCGACGAGGTCTCGCGGTCGCTCCGCCTTCCGGTCGTCGCGGTGACCCGACGTCCCCCCGGGTTCCCGCTCATCCGATCCGCGCTCGAAAAGTGGTTCCCTCGCTCAGCGGCGGCCCGATGGAGGCTTCTCCGGGCGCACCGGCTGTTCGAAGTCCCCACGGGGGTACGACCGATCTGGGCCGCGGCCGTGGGATGCTCCCGGGCCGATGCGATCCGGCTCGTCCAGCGAACGACCGTTCGCGGGTTCTGGCCCGAGCCGCTCCGGGTCGCTCATCTCATCGCCTCCGCCGGCCGGAGCGCGCGTCCCCGGTCACCGAAGGATTAAGGGGGACGAGGGCCGTCGTCCCCCCGGGCCTGTAGCTTAGCATGGACAAAGTCCTGGCCTTCTAAGCCAGTGAACTCGGGTTCAAAGGTCCCGGACGCACACCGTCCGGGGCGGAGACTCCCGACAGGCCCGCCCGCCCTACACCGGGGCGTCGACCTTCGCCGAGCAGTTCTCGCAGAGGATCCCGCGGGGGCCGGGCGGCAGCGGAGACCCACAGAGCGGGCACGAGGCGCGGGCATCGGCCGCCGCGATCAGTTCCTGAACGCTGGTGCGCAGCATCGCGTCCGAACCGGCCGAGGAAGGACGCGCCGCGGAGGCCGCCTCGCCGCTCGGAACGAACGCCTCGATCCTCGGACGATAGACACCGGTCCGTCGGTCGAAGGTCACGAGCTGACGCGCGACGAGTCCCTGAAGGGCCGAGTCGACGAGCTCACGGACGCCACCGAAGACGTGCGCGAGCTCGACCGAGGTCAGGCCCGCGGACTCGCTCAGCACCTCGAGGCAGCGAGCGGCCAGAAGCGAGAGGTCGCCTCGACCGATGACCCGGTCCACGGCGAAGCTGAAGCGCGCGGTCCGGTGGGCGCGGCGGGACGGCGGAAGACGGCCGGACCG
>Ga0335078_10008883_pt1 | contig 14932 bp, 16 predicted proteins | sample Lox_Sample_32_FD_206711 | JGI IMG/M metagenome (GOLD analysis project Ga0335078, IMG submission 206711) | Soil microbial communities from Loxahatchee National Wildlife Refuge, Florida, United States - Lox_Sample_3.2 | ecosystem: Environmental > Terrestrial > Soil > Wetlands | place: USA...
CCCGCATTGAGCATCCGGCTGGTCAGCCTGAAAAGGTCAAGGATGAGATCGGTCAATGCGGCTCCGGCAGGCGTCCTTTTTCTCGGGCTCATATGTTTCCCTGGTCCATATGTCACCATAAAACTATATTGACATCATAATGTCAATCCGGTAGTCATTAGCGCGACAGGTTGACATCATATAACCGATATAGCGAGGCTCATCGTGTCGCTGCTGCGTCCTCTGGACCCCTCTTTCCCGATCGAACGTCAAATCGCCATCGACGCCGGCCCGGTCGTGCTGGTGAACGTGTTTACGCTCGACAAGGACGACGAGCAGACCTTTCTCAAGGTCTGGCAGGACGACGCGGCTCTCATGAAGCGTCAGCCGGGCTTCATCTCCACCCAACTTCACCGCGCACTGGGCGAGAGCCCGACCTATCTCAACTACGCGGTCTGGGAGTCGAACGCCGACTTTCGGGCCGCCTTCACGCATCCGGAGTTCAGGGCAAAGCTTTCCGCCTATCCATCTTCGGCCGTTGCTTCCCCGCACCTGTTTCAGAAGGTCGCGATCCCCGGCATCTGCGTCCGCTAGTCATTGCAGGGACGGGAGCAAAAGCCATGACCAGAATCGTCCATCCAATCGCAGGCGCGCTCGCGATCCTCACGATTGCGACCTTCTGGCTCTCGACGGCTATCGCCGAACTGCTTGGTTCTCAGGCGGTCGTCGCCGCCGTCAAGACGGCGATACCGTGGGGTTTCCTGTTGCTCATACCGGCGCTGGCGGCAGCGGGAGGCTCGGGATTTGCCCTGGCCAAGGGGCGGCGGGCCGGATTGATCGGCGCGAAGGTCAAACGCATGCCGATCATAGCCGCCAACGGCATCCTCGTTCTCATCCCCTCGGCGCTCTTTCTCGCATCGAAGGCGAGGGCCGGCGAGTTCGACATCAGCTTCGATGCGGTGCAGGCGCTCGAACTCGTTGCGGGCGCGGCAAACATCACGCTGCTCGCCCTCAATATGCGCGACGGCCTCAAGCTGAGCGGCCGCTTCCGCCGCCAGCCGGCGTGACGCCGGCAAAGTCGGTCGGACGCGCTCAAGGAAAACGCGATGCGGCAAGCCGCCGAGCGCGCGGCGCTTCAAAGTCCGTGCAACCCGCACCATCGAGCTATCGGAGCGCGCGTGACGGGACGGTCCGCTCGCGACTGCGGGCCCGACTGGGCGGGCGATCCCGAAGAACCAAATATGGATTTTCGATGAGCGCAGGGGCTGACCCGGATTTCGCTTCGCTCCATCCGGGCTACTCGCTGGTCTCATTGCCCGAAGATGCTGGCGGGCGACCTGCAAAAGTTTCGGGTCTTTGTTGCTCAGTACACCAACAACCTCGAAAAGAAGGTGCGAAAGGCGGCGTGACAATGACCCAAGAGCAGCAACGCGGCAGCTTAGCCGACCGCTTCGATGTTACCCTTGAAATCCTGCCGAACGGCGACCTTCGCGTCTTCGGCAACGAGATCGGGTTCAACGCCGCCCGCGACTATTTCAAATTCCCGCAGGCGTTCTCGACATCGGAGCCGGGCGAATGGTGCCACCTGTCGGTCGGCTCCGATCGTCCGGCGACGTTGGACGACGTGACCAAGTTCGCAAAGGCTATTCAGGCGAGATCACCGGCGCGGGTCGGCATCGCCCATCAGGGCGACGTGTATACCGTAAATTACTAGCCGAATCGTAGAGGTAGGTCCTAGGGCATTCGCACTTAAAAAAACGCAGCGACTACCGCGGCCGACCCTCGATAATGAAGTTGGGAGAACGAGTCGCGACTACTTGTGACAATGCAAAGCCCGCCGACTCCAACAGGGATGAAAACTGAGCCTCTGTCCGACACATGCCGCCATGAACGACGAGCGCGTGAATGTCCATGAGCCAGTTTGGATGAGGTGCATTGCCACTAGGAAGCATCGGATCGACAATAATAACCCGGCCTTGCGGCTTCATTGCCGCTCTGCAGTTTTGGAGTATTGCGAGAGCTTCCTGATCACTGCGGTCCATTAGTACTCGTTTGATGAGATAGGCGTCCCCACCCGTCGGAATAGATACAAGCATATCTCCTCCGACGAAGCCGCATCGCTCCGCCAGTTCCGCGGGGCCTAATTCGGCTTTTGCAATGACTTCCGGAAGATCAAACACTACCCCTTTCATGGTCGGGTAACGGACAAGCACGGCACTGATAGTCGCACCTTGTCCACCACCAATGTCGATCAGCGTTTGGATGCCGGAAAAATCGAACGCATCAACGATGGCAGCATTGTGCAAGTTTGATTGGGCGCTCATGAAGCGGTTGAACACCGCTCCTGAGTCCTCGTGCTCGGCTAGGTAATGATAGATCGGAGCGCCGTGCAGACGGGGAAACGAAGGCACCCCAGTCTTGAGGGACTCCATTAGCAACTCCCACGCCGACCATATTGGGGGCGAAGCCACATGGATAGCCATGTCTCTGAGTGAGTATGGCGAGTTGCTTCGTAAGGTCGCGCCGAGCGGCGTGAGCGCAAATTGACCATCAGACCCCTCAAGAAAGACGCCCAAGCTTGCAAGAGTGCGCAAAAGGCGTCCGATGGACCGAGCGTCACATTTGGTAGCCGTAGCAAGGTCTTCTACGGACGCCTGTCCATTTTCAATTAAGTCGGGGATTCCAAGAATTGCCGCTGCGTGCAAGCACTGCGCCGAAAAATGCCCAATGAGCATTCTCCGCATCTGCTCAAAAGGCTGTTGCTCAAGATCGTGCCGTGCGCTGCCGGTCATCTCGGTTCTCACCGGATCAAAGTAAGATCGGAACAAGCATTCGAGGGATTGTAGCCCACCAATGGCGTGTCTGCTGCTGCCAAGAAGGACTTCCGCAGACCTCCCAATCTCTGGGTCGAAGGGATGCCTAGAAAAGAAATCGTTGTTACCCCGGCGTTACCCAGGGCCAAATCGGCAAGAGCGAAATAGTCGGCTAACTAATTGATTGACCGACCTGAGAGATAGGTGACAGGTCGTACCGGACACATGGGTAACACTTTTCGCCATTTGGCGGGAGGTGTTGATGCCGTGGAGGGAGTGTTCGGTGACGGAGGAGCGTCTACGCTTTGTCGCCCGGCTTCTTGAGGGCGAAGGCATGAGCGAGGTGTGCCGGGAGTTCGGCATTTCCCGCAAGACCGGCTATAAGATCTTCAACCGCTACAGGGATCAGGGGCTCGATGCGCTCACCGATCGCTCGCGCCGGCCGGTGCGTTACGCCAACCAGCTGCCGGACCAGGTGGAGCGGCTGATCGTTACAGATGGCCGGATCGTGACTGCGTATCGTGCCTCGAACGCCTCCAACGCCGAATTTTGCGGAATGCGCACGAATGCGACATTCACGAATAGAATGGGGTGCAGCGTTCCACGAGTTCGGTCCGGAAGAATGTGCCGCTTCAGAAAAGCTGCATTTGGGGATGAAAGGCGCCAAAGATCTTCGCGATGTTTTCCCGCGTCAGGAAAGTCGACCGGTCGAACTGTCCGGTCATGGGAACGAGATCAAGAAAAGGCAGGCTGATCCTCCGAAATGCCTCGAAATACTCGTCGCGCACTTCGGCCCAATCAAGCGCTATGGTCTTCGTAAAACGATCGCCGGCAATACGGACGTCGCTGACAGGGAAATGTCTGTCCCACATCAGATAACGTTCGGCAAGACCCCTCCAGTCCATGTAAACGATGATTTTAGCGATTGCCGGCAGTTCTTGGCCCACAAGGCGCGCGTGCGCCAGTATCGAATGGATCTTGATGAGACAGAGGGCGACACTAAGTTGATCGATGCGACCCCGAAAGTCATCGCGATAACCTTCGGCAAAGCAACACACTCCGTCCTCATACATGCGCCAATAGTCGAACGTTGAAGCAAAGACCGCGCTGTTCGCGATGCGCATGCCTTCCAGATAGGAACGATCCTCGCCAAGAAGCGGCTCGGTGCGTAGCTGTGGCGCACGGTCGGGAACACGCAAGGGCAGGAAGGAACTCCAGCCCATGTAAGCATACTGATGCATTCCTACGTCGGCCCGCGCATTGATGGCGCGAATGTTCTCGAGCCGCAGAAGCTCGCCGTCCTCGCCAACCAGCGCGTAGCCGAGCACGGCGAAATTGTCGGCCATTTCAAGCGCGCGGGGCTGATCTTGTTCCGCCATCTTTGGCACAATTTCACGGATTTGCGCGGCGAAGGAGTCAGCCGTAGCAAGGGAGGCCGCCTTGAGCAGCTCGATTGCGGCAAGCGATGGCTTGGGCGACGATCCAACGGCATGCCGCACGATATTGGCAAGAATATCGGCGCGATGTCGCAAGCAGCGCTCCAAAAGAGCGGTCCAATCGTCCGGGCGGCGAATGGCAATGCTCTCGGGTCCCGCGGAACGAATGTAGAGCGAACCCTCGCGAATGCCGATGGGCCGATTTTTTTGACCCGCGGGGCCGTCGGCGATGGCGATGACCGGCCTCGATCCGTGCGCAGGAACGATGACCACAGGATAGGGAACGCCGCCTATCTCCGCCCATTCGACGCGACATTGAAATCTTGGATCGAGATACCGTTTGACGATCGCAGAGATCGCGTCCTCGCCAAAGCATTTCGGATCCAGTGCAGTCGCGCCTTGCGGCACCTTGGTTTTGTCGTCGACCCCAAAGATCAGATAGCCGCCGCCATGATTAGACAGCGCCGCGAGATGCCGCGCGAGCTGTGCGGCCGTTTCGGCGACCGAAGTGTCGATCCACGACTTGTATTCGACTTCGAGCGCTTCGCTCTTCGAGGCAATCAATGCGGAAAGATCAGAATTCGCCATAGCTAATTATACGACGCTTGGTTCCGACAGCACCGTGATAACCGCTCCGCACGCCCATCGTCACCGGCCGATTCGGCCGTCACATTGCACATCACGAGCAAGACTAACCAGGTGCGTGCGGAAATGGTTGTTACCCTGGCGTTACCCCGGCAAAAAGCCGGCGCGTCCCAAGGTCATCTAAGTCATTGAGATTCTTGGAGCGGGCGATGGGATTCGAACCCACGACCCCAACCTTGGCAAGGTTGTGCTCTACCCCTGAGCTACACCCGCATCCGTAAAGGGCATCCGTAAAGGGTAAGGCGGCGGCGCCGCCGGCAAGCTATGCCAAAGAGCGCGCCGCTTTGCAACCCGCGCCCGGGCGGCCTAAAGAAGCCGCCGATGACGCCTTCGCCGCCGCGCTCGCCCGACGACCTCTTCGCTTATCTGGACAGTCTCGGCATCGCGCACCAGACCGTCACCCATCCGCCGGTGTTCACCGTCGAGGAGGCGCAGGCGCTGCGCGGCAAGGTCAGCGGCGGCCATACCAAGAACCTGTTCCTGCGCGACAAGAAGGGCGCGCTCTATCTCGTCGTCGCGCCGGAGGAGGCCCGGGTCGAGCTGCGCTCGCTGCACCGCGTCCTCGGCGCGTCCGGGCGCTTCTCCTTCGCCGCGGCCGATCTCATGCGCGAAATTCTCGGCGTCGAGCCGGGTTCGGTCACGCCCTTCGCCGTGGTCAACGACGCGGGGCGGCGGGTGACGGTCGTGCTCGACGCCGCGCTGATGGCGCACGACGTGCTCGCCTTTCATCCGCTGGTGAATACCGGCACGACGACGATCTCGCGCGCCGGCCTGCTCACGTTTCTCGCAGCAACCGGCCATCCGCCGCGCATCGTCCCGATCGCCGCCGCGCCGGCCTGAAGGCCGATTGCATTCGGCGGATTTCTCACCATTTATCAGCCGAATAGGGCATAGTGGGCCGCTTCGGGCCAAGGGCAGGAAGATGTTGCAGCAAGCGGGAACCGGCGCCGCCAGCGCGGACGCATTGGTCAAGGACACGACGACCCAAGCCTTCGTCAAGGACGTCATCGAGGAGTCGCGGCGCCAGCCGGTGCTGGTCGACTTCTGGGCGCCATGGTGCGGCCCCTGCCGGCAGCTCACGCCGGTGCTCGAGAAGACGGTCCGCGCCGCCAAGGGCAAGGTCAAGCTCGTCAAGATGAACATCGACGAGCACCCCGCGATCCCCGGCCAGATGGGCATCCAGTCGATCCCGGCGGTGATCGCCTTCGTCAACGGCCAGCCGGCCGACGGCTTCATGGGAGCGCTGCCGGAGAGCCAGGTGGTCGCGTTCCTCGAGCGGCTGACCAAGGACCGCATCGGCGGCGAAGCCAAGGACCTGCTCAAGGCCGCCGACGCCGCGCTCGCCGGCGGCGATGCCGCCGAGGCGGCGAACCTCTACGCCGAGCTTCTCGCCGAGGACAACGCCAACGTCCAGGCGCTTGCCGGGCTGGCGCGCTGCTACGTCGAGACCGGCGCCATCGATCAGGCGCGGCAGACGCTCGCCATGGTGCCGGATTCCAAGCGCAACGACGGCGCCGTCGCCGCCGCGCGCGCCGCTCTGGAGCTTGCCGAGCAGGCGAAGTCGCTCGGCCCCGTCGCCGAGCTCGAGCAGAAGGTCGCGGCCAATCCGCTCGACCACCAGGCGCGCTTCGACCTCGCGCTCGCGCTCAACGGCAAGGGCCAGCGGCTCGCGGCGCTCGAGCAACTCATCAGCATCGTCAAGCGCGACCGCAAATGGAACGACGACGGCGCCCGCAAGCAGCTCGTCCAGTTCTTCGACGCGTGGGGCCCGACCGACGAAGCCACCATCGAGGGACGCAAGCGGCTGTCCTCGATCCTGTTCGCATAGCCGTCCGCTCGCTCCCGCGTCGGGTCAAGGCCGACGGCGTCCGGTCGCTTGTGGAGCGTTGCATGCCGATGAATGCGACCTATACGGGGCGCGGCGATCTTCCCGACCTGATCCCGGTGTTCCCGCTGCCGGGCGCGCTGCTGCTGCCGCGCGGACAGATGCCGCTCAACATTTTCGAGCCGCGCTATTTGGCGATGGTCGACGACGCGCTGCGCGGCGGGCACCGCCTGATCGGCATGATCCAGCCCGATCCGGCCGAGACCGCGCCCGATCCGGGCAAGCCTTATCTGTTCCGCGTCGGCTGCGTCGGGCGCATCACCCAGCTCGCGGAAAGCGGCGACGGCCGCTATCTGATCCAGCTCACCGGCATCGCGCGCTTTCGCGTCGAGGAGGAACTCGCCGTCGATACGCCCTACCGCCAGTGCCGGGTGAGCTATGAGCCCTTCCGCGACGACTTCACCGCGCGCAAGGGCGAGGAGGCGGTCGACCGCAAGGCGCTGCTGCGGGCGCTGGCGGACTTTCTCAAGGCCAACAATCTCAAGGCCGACTGGGAGGACATCGAGAACGCGCCCAACGAGGCGCTGGTCAATGCGCTGGCGATGATGTCGCCCTATGGAATCGCCGAGAAGCAGGCGTTGCTCGAGGCGCCCGACCTGAAAACCCGCGCCGAGATCCTGATCGCCGTCACCGAGATCGAGATCGCCAAAAGCAGGACCGGCGAGACGTCGCTGCAGTGACGAGCGCGCAACGATCCATGGAAATCATCCGCAAAAATACGATCGTCGCCCTTGCGAACTCGGGCGTGCAGTCCGAGCAGCTGCTGTTTCCGGAAAACTCGGCCTCACGCCGTGTCACCGTGACACGTGTCACGGTCGAACCGCGCGCGGTCAATCCGCCGCACCGGCACGCCGCGTCAGAGCAGATCTGGGTCGCCCTCGAAGGCAGCGGCGCGCTGCTCCTCGATGCCGGCCGCGTCGAGCCGTTCGCTGCCGGCGACGTGGTGCGGTTCGCCGACGGCGAGCTGCACGGCTTTCGCAATACCGGCGAGGGACAGTTCGTTTATCTTGCGGTCACCTCGCCGCCGATCAACTTCCGCGATATTTATGCCCAGGACTGGAGCAAGGCGGCGACGCCATAGTCCGGTCCCGTATCAGTCTGGAACCGCCCAATGTCCTCCGATCATTCAGCCGACACCGTCGATCCGAAACTCCTGGAAATACTCGTCTGCCCGCTGACCAAAGGGCCGCTCGAATACGACGCGGCGAAGCAGGAGCTGATCTCGCGCTCGGCGAAGCTCGCCTACCCCATCCGCGACGGCATCCCGATCATGCTGCCGGAAGAAGCGCGCCGCCTCGATTGACCGGCGCGGCCCGGCACGACGCTCACGCGCCGGCCGGCGCAGCGTCCGGCCTTGTCGGATGCCTTGTCGGATGCCTTGCCGGATGGCTTGCCGGATGCGCGGGGCCGCCGCATGGATTGCGCGCCGGAGCCAATGGGGTCCGGGCGTGACGATGCGCCAGGGCGCGCGGGAGGAGAGGTCGTGATCAAGATCTGGGGTCGCAACACGTCGGCCAACGTACAGAAGGTCATGTGGGCGGTCGGCGAGATCGGCCTGCCGCACCAGCGCATCGATATCGGGGGACCGTTCGGCAAGAACCGCGAGGCCGCGTATCTCGCCATGAACCCGAACGGGCTCGTGCCGACGCTCGAGGAGGAGGACGGCTTCATCCTCTGGGAGTCGAACGCCATCGTGCGCTATCTCGCCGGCAAATATCGCGTGACCGCGCTCGAACCGGCCGACCTGCGCATGCGGGCGCGGGCCAACGCCTGGATGGACTGGCAGCTCAGCATCGCCGGGCCGGCGATCTTCGAGTGTTTCTGGGGCCTTGTGCGCACGCCGCCGGAGAAGCGCAATCACGCCGCCATCGAGGATTCGAAGGCGCGCACCACCGCAGCCATGATCATCCTCGACGGCCAGCTGGCGAAGACGCCGTATGTCGCGGGCGACGGCTTCTCCTACGGCGACATCCCCGTTGCCGTCATCGCCAACCGTTATCGCCAACTGGTGCCCGAGCGCCCGTCTTTGCCGCATTTCGAGCGCTGGTTCGCGGCGATCGCGGCGCGGCCGGCGTTCAAGGATCAGGTCGCCGCCGTGCCGCTGGCTTAGGCGCACGTCGCGACGGCGATCGTGCGCCCGCAATGGGACGGCGACGACTACTCCGCGGCCGCCCGCGCGCCGTGCGACTGCGTCGAGACGATGTAATCCATCGCCGCCTGCACGCCGCCCTTCTTGTGCGGCACGCCGGCAAGCGCCAGCGCCATTTCCGTCGCCGCCAGGGCGCCGATCATGGTGGCGTCGTTGACGTCGCCGAGGTGCCCGATGCGGAAGTACTTCTTGGCGTAGGGGCCGAAGCTCGCGCCATAGGCGATGTTGAAGGTGTTGAGCGCGACATCGCGGAACTGGTCGGCGTCGTGGCCGTCCGGGAGGAGAACGGCGGTGACCGTCGGCGAGTAATATTTCGGGTCGCGGCACAGGATCTCGAGGCCCCATGTCCGCACCGCCCGGCGCGTCGCCTCGGCAAGGCGATGATGGCGGGCGAAAACGTTCTCCAGCCCCTCCTCGTGCAGCATCTCGATCGAAACATCGAGGCCGTACAGCATCTGTGTCGCCGGCGTGTAGGGAAAGAACCCCTGCTTGTACATCGTCAGCATGTCGTCCCAGGAGAAGAACGACCGCGGCAGCTTGGCGGTCTTGGAGGCACGCAACGCCTTCTCGCTCACCGCGTTGAACGACATGCCGGGCGGCAGCATTAATCCCTTCTGGGCGCCGCCGATGGTGACGTCGACACCCCATTCGTCGTGCCGGTAGTCGGTCGAGGCGAGCGAAGAGATCGTATCCACAAGGAACAACGCCGGATGGCCCACCGCATCGATAACCTTGCGGATGTCGCCGACCGGCGAGAGACAGCCGGTCGCCGTCTCGTTGTGGAGCACGCAGACCGCCTTGATCTCGTGCGCCTTGTCCTTGCGCAGATGCTCCTCGATGACCTTGGGATCGGCGCCGACGCGCCAGTCGGTCTTGATGAAGTCCGGCTTGAGCCCCAGCCGTTCGGCCATGACCTTCCAGAGCGTCGCGAACTGTCCGGTCTCTACCATCAGCACGCGGTCGCCGGGCGACAGGGTGTTGGTGAGCGCGGCCTCCCAGGCGCCGGTGCCGGTCGCGGTGTAGATGATGACCGGCTGCGTGGTCTTGAAGATCGTCTTGATGCTTTCAAGCACGCGCTTGGTCAGCGTGGCGAATTCCGGGCCGCGCTGGTCGATGAGCGGCATGTCGATCGCGCGCAGGACGCGGTCAGGGACGGGCGTCGGCCCGGGAATCTGGAGGAACTGGCGCCCAGGAAGACGCGAAGCGTTCTGCGGCATTGACGGCACTCCTTCGGACGTCTCTCTCAGGATCCCGGCGGCGGCCCGTCCGAAGGGGTACCGCGGCTCGCGGGCTTTGTTCCCCGAATGCGCCGCGCGGGTCAAGCCTTTCGGGTGGCCTCTGCGCGCCGGAAGGTCGCACGCCGACCGGAGCGAAAATTCGGGCCGCGATTGAGCGAATGCCCGTTCAGGTTGGACCGCGGTTGAAAGAAACTATTTACTGTACGCCCGTCCAAGTGGACAATATTTGGAAGAAAATTTCTTCCTCTGCCCCCACCAGGCGCGCAAGTCCCTCGAACCCTTCATCGCTTCGCGTCAAGCGCGCTCTCGTGCCATCGCCGCAGCGCCAGATCGTTGATCAGCGCCAGCAGATAGAAGATCACGACGCCCGCTGCGGACAGCAGCAGCAGCGCCGCGAACATGCGCGCGATGTTGAGCCGGTATCCCGATTCGACGATGCGGTAGGCGAGTCCCGAGCCTGCGCCTGACGTTCCGGCGGCGATCTCGGCGACCACGGCGCCGATCAGCGACAACCCCCCGGCGATGCGCAGACCGCCGAGGATGTAAGGCAGCGCCGACGGCAGGCTGAGATGCCATAGTATCTGTCCGCGCGAGGCGCCGTAGAGCGTGAACAGATCGGCGAGATTGCGGTCGACCGACTTGAGCCCGAGCGTGGTGTTGGCCAGCACCGGAAAGAACGCCACGATCCACGCGCAGGCGAGCACCGCCGCCTGCTGCGGCAGGTAGATCACGAGCAGCGGCGCGATCGCGAGGATCGGCGTCACCTGAAGGATCACCGCGAAGGGATAGAGCGAATATTCGATAAGCCGCGACTGATTGAACAAGACCGCCAGGCCCACACCTCCGACGGCCGCCAGCAAGAAGCCCTCGAAGGTCGTCGTGAGCGTGACCAGAAGCGACCGCAACAGCAGACCAGCGTCGGAGAAAAGCGTGCGCAGGATGAGGCTTGGGGCCGGTACGATGTAGGGTTCGACGCCCAAGAACCAGACGACAAATTCCCAGATTCCGAGGCTGACCGCGAGAACGGCGAGCGGCAAGACGATGCGCAGCACCTGATCGCCGCGCCTGGCGGCTGAAGGCCCGGCGCGCTCCTCGCGGCCGCTTCCCGGCGGCGCGCGCGATTCGCCGCGGCCGCCCACTGCGGGATTGCCGCCGCGGGAAATGCCGGAGAACGGGTCCGTCATGTCTCGTCTCCCGCCGCCATGGCTTCGGCCAATGCTTCCGATGCCCGCCGGCAAAGCGCGGCGTATTCGGCCGACGTACGGAAGTTCTGGCTGCGCGGATAGGATGCGTCGATCGAAAGCTCGGTGAAGATGCGGCCGGGTCGCGGCGCCATGATTACCACGCGGTTCGCCAGGTAGACCGACTCGAACACCGAATGCGTGACGAAGATGACGGTCATGCCGAGGGCTTGCCACATCCGCATGAGATCATCGTTGAGCCTGAAGCGCGTGATCTCGTCGAGCGCGGCAAACGGCTCGTCCATGAGGAGAAGCTGCGGCGCGGTGACGAGCGCGCGAGCAATCGACACGCGCATGCGCATGCCGCCGGACAATTCGCGCGGATAGGCGAGGCTGAACGGGCGCAGGCCGACGCGCTCGAGCGCGGCTTCGACGCGCTCGCGCGCTGCCGGACCGCGCTCTCGGGCAAGCCGCAGCGGGAGGAGGACGTTGTCGAAGGCGGTGGCCCAGGGCATGAGCGTCGGCTCCTGAAAAACGAAACCGACGCGTCGGCTGCCGCCCTCGGCCTCCGCAGCCGGCCATTCGACCGCGCCCTCGCTCGGCTCGCTCAGTCCCGCGATGATGCGCAGCACCGTCGATTTACCGCAGCCGGACGGGCCGAGCAGGGCCAGGAACTCGCCGGCGCGCGCCTGGAGATTGAGGCCCGCCAGCGCGCGCAGCCCGTTGGGAAAAATCTTGCCGACCTCGCGCAGCGAGACGAGCGGGGAATTGACCTTTATGGCAGATGACATCACCGGATCAACGAGAGGGCGACCCGGACTTTCCGGCGCGCCGTTTGGCATCGGATCTGACGGCCGACCGCTATTTCGGCCGCAGGCCGAGCCCGACCTTCTTGCCGACGAATTGCAGCGTGTAGGATTTGCGGTAGTCGAGCGTGCGCGGCGTCACGCCGGCGCGGACCATCTTGTCGAAAAAATCCTTCATCCGCGCGTCGGTCATGACTCCCACGCCGAGCGTCAAGGCGTCGCCGGAATCGACAATTCCGTACTCCTTCATCTTGGCCACCGAGTAGGCCAGCAGGTCGTCCGTCATCTCCGGGTTCTGCCGCTTGATCAGCGCGTTCGCCGGCGCGTTGTCGCCGTAGAGATAATTGTACCAGCCGATGATCGACGCATCGACGAAGCGCTGCACCAGGTCGGGTTTCTTGTCGACGAGATCGCGACGCGTCTCGATCAATGTCGAATAGGCGCTGAACCCCTCATCGGCGAGCAGGAAAATCTTGGGCTTGAATTTGCCTTCGCGCTCCACCGCAAACGGTTCCGACGTCACGTAGCCCTGCATGGCGCTGTTCTTGTCGGCGAGGAACGGCTGCGGATTGAACGTATAGGGCTTGACCTGGCTGTCCTTGAACCCGAAGTCCGCCATCAGCCACTGATAATATGTCGCCATTCCCTCCTTGGAGACGAACAGCGTCAGCTTTTTCAAATCGGCAAAGGTGTCGATGCCGCGATCGGGATGCGCGATCAGAACCTGCGGGTCCTTCTGGAACATCGCGGCGACCTCGACCGTGGGCACGTTCTGCGCGACGGCGTCGAAGCCCTGGAGCGTGTTGGCGCTCAGATAGAAGTCGAGCTTGCCGACCAGGAGCAGCATGCGATTGTTCGCATTCGGGCCACCCTGGACGATGCTGACATCGAGGCCGTATTTCGCATAGGTGCCGTCGGCGAGCGCCTGATAGAAGCCGCCATGCTCAGCCTCCGCGACCCAGTTGGTGCCGAAGGTGACCTTGTCGGCCGCCTGCGCCGCTGCCGCCCCCGAAAGCGCGCCGGCAAAAGCCGCCACGGCCGCGAGCACGGGCGTCAGGATTTTGACCGGCGGCATCGCTTGCTCCTTCTCATCGCGGCGTGACAATAGAGCATGAACCCGAAAAATGCTTGCCTGGGGTTTGCTGCGAGGCTTTCACCGGCTTCTGAAAGAAGCCGCACAACGAACGATGAGCCGTCATGATTGCGAGTGAGCTCAAATGATGCCGCCCAAGCGCGACTGGATGGACATGACCTGGCGGGATATCGCCGACGCCGGTGCCGACACCAGGCGCTGGATCGCGGTGCTGCCGCTCGCGGCCGTGGAGCAGCACGGGCCGCACCTGCCGGTCGGCGCGGACAGCTTCATCGCCGAAGCCTACCTCGCACACGCGCGCGAAATCCTCACCGCCGAGCTGCCGGCGACGTTCCTTCCGGTGCAGCGCATCGGCGTCTCCACCGAGCATCGCGCCTTTCACGGCACGCTGTCGCTGTCGGCGGCGACCGCGGTCGCGGCCTGGACCGAGATCGGCGAGAGCATCGCGCGGGCCGGGCTGCGCAAGCTCGTTCTCGTCACCAGCCATGGCGGCAATGTCGCGGCCATGGAGCTGGTCGCGCGCGAGCTGCGCGCGCGGCTCGGCATGCTCGTCGTCACCGTCGGCTGGCATCGCTTCGGCTATCCCGACGGCACCTTCGCCGAGGAGGAGATCAAACACGGCATTCACGGCGGCGACGTCGAGACCTCGCTCATGCTCGCGGCAATGCCGCAGACCGTGCGAATGGAGCGCGCGGCCGACGCGACCCCGGCATCGGTCGCGATGGCGCGCGAATTCGTCTGGCTCGGCGCCCACCGCCCGGCCGGCTTCGCCTGGATGACGCAGGACCTTCACGCCAGCGGCGCGGTCGGCGATGCCACCGAGGCGAGCGCCGCAAAAGGCGAGGCGGCGCTGCTGCACGGCGCCAGGGCGTTTGTCGAACTGTTGCGCGAAATCGACCACTTCGATCTCGCGCGGCTTGGCGACGGGCCGATGGGATAGCCGTTGCTCCCGCCGGCTAGTCACAATTCACTCCGATGGTTCAGCTATAATTCTGTTTTTACCGACAGAGGAGTTTGAACCATGTTCATCAAGACCAAGGACGGCGTTGAGATCTTCTATAAGGACTGGGGCAAGGGCCAGCCCATCGTTTTTAGCCACGGCTGGCCGCTATCGGCCGACGATTGGGACGCGCAGATGATGTTCTTCCTCAATCACGGCTATCGCGTGATCGCCCATGATCGTCGCGGCCACGGCCGCTCGACGCAGACCGGCGACGGCCACGACATGGACCACTACGCGGACGATCTTGCCGCTTTGACCGCGCACCTCGATCTGAAGAACGCGATTCATATCGGCCATTCCACCGGCGGCGGCGAGGTGGTGCACTATCTGGGGCGGCACGGCGAAAGCCGCGTGGCCAAGGCGGCCATCCTCAGCGCGGTGCCGCCGCTGATGGTGCAGACGCCGGCGAATCCGGGCGGCCTCCCCAAGAAGGTCTTCGACGACTTTCAGGCGCAGCTTGCCGCCAACCGCTCGCAATTCTATCGGGACGTCGCCGCGGGTCCGTTCTACAACTACAATCGGCCGGGCGCGAAACCCTCGGAGGCGGTCATCGAGAACTGGTGGCGTCAGGGCATGATGGGCGGCGCCAAAGCCCACTACGACGGCATCGTCGCGTTCTCGCAGACCGATTTCACCGAAGACCTGAAGAAGATCACCGTGCCGGTGCTGGTGATGCACAGCGAAGACGATCAGATCGTCCCGTA
>Ga0335078_10008884_pt1 | contig 14931 bp, 9 predicted proteins | sample Lox_Sample_32_FD_206711 | JGI IMG/M metagenome (GOLD analysis project Ga0335078, IMG submission 206711) | Soil microbial communities from Loxahatchee National Wildlife Refuge, Florida, United States - Lox_Sample_3.2 | ecosystem: Environmental > Terrestrial > Soil > Wetlands | place: USA: Florida...
CCACGCCAGCCTTTTCTGCTTCCGGCCCAAGATCGCGCAGTACGTCGCCAACATGGTCCATCTCGTCTTTGGTTTGGAGCGCCCTGGGGCCGAAGAACGGCAGAAGCAGAACCTTGGTGTTTAGGGCGTTGGTCAACCGGATGGAATCGAGCACCCACTTCGAGGCGAGCCGGTCGTTTTTCAAGCCATTATCGTGGAGCCGATCGACGCAAGTGCCGTCGATGGGAATGTTGTATTGCTTCGAGAGACTCAGGTAACGGGCGATCACGTCCGGATTGTCGGCCGGCATCTTGTCGTCTACGATCTTTCGTCCGAACGACACTTGCACGCCATCGAAACCGAGTTGGGCAGCCAGCGGCACCGCGTCCGGGTTAGCGCCCAGGTCCAGATTCCAATCCGTCACCCCAATGCGCAGTTTCTGCCCGGCCGCGAATCCCAGGCGGGAGCTGAAGCCGAGAGCTACGGCGGAATAGAGAAAGCTGCGGCGGGTCAATTCGAACTTCGAGCGAGACATAAGAACCTCCTGAACAACCGTTCGGCGAGAGGCGGTATTTCGGTGGGCTGCATCCGCTCGGCCTTTCATCGCCAATTCGCTCAGAACGTACTATCACAGTGCAGCCATGGGCGCAACCAGGAATGCAAGCCATGAATGCAGGCGGGTGGCGGGTGAACGGTCGACGAGCGGCGAGGAAAGAAGGAGAGCATGCCGGCCACCAGCGACCGTACCTCAGCCCCGAAGGCGCGGCGGCAGGGCAAGCAGGTTCAGTAGGAGTTTCTTCGGGCGCTCCGAAATCTGAGATGAGATTATCGGGTATGCTATTGGGCTGGCTCGGTCGTTCCAGGCATAACGACCTGTTCCGACTCAGGAGGATCAAATGCGGATGTTTCGGACACTGGGTAACGTGGCTGTATCTCCTTCATTGACTCTGGCTCTGGCCGGATTGATGATGGCCATCGTCGATGTTCCGGCGCGCGCCGAGACCGGCGAGGCTCCGACTCCCCCGAAGCTCCGGCTTCCTGCCGAGGTGGTGGGCCCGGTCCACTACGCCGCGGACCTGACGGTGGTCCCCGATCAGGACACTTTCAGCGGAGCGATCGATATTCAACTGAACTTCAAGCAATCCGCTTCCGTCCTCTGGCTGAACGCCGAGAAAGTGAAGGTGAAGGAAGCCGTGCTCACCGCCGGCGGCGCCACGGTTCCGCTCAAGGTGGTCCCGGAGGATAAGGACTACGTCGGGTTCGCGTTGGCGAGTCCGGTGGGACCGGGTCCGGCGATGCTGCACGTCGCTTATCAGGGGGAGATCAGCCGCAAGGACATGCAGGGCATTTTCCAGGTGAAGGACGGCGGGCAGTGGTACATCTACTCGCAGTTCGAAAACATCGGCGCGCGGCAGGCGTACCCGTGCTTCGACGAGCCAGGCTACAAGGTACCGTGGCAGTTGACCCTCCACGTGAAGAGCGACCAGGTGGCGCTATCCAACACACCCATTCTCTCGGAGACCGAGTCGGGCGACGGAATGAAGACGGTGAAGTTTGCAGAGACGCCGCCGCTGCCCAGCTACCTGGTGGCGCTGGCCGTCGGCCACCTCGACTTCGTCGACGCGGGCACGGCCGGCAAGAAGAACACGCGCGTTCGGATCGTGGTCCCTCACGGTCGGGGCGGGGAAGCGAAGTATGCCGCCGAGACCACACCCACGATCGTGAACCTGCTGGAGAATTACTTCGGTATTCCGTACCCTTACGACAAGCTGGACGAGGTGGCGATTCCCCTCGCCGGCTATGCGATGGAGCATCCTGGCCTAGTAACCTACGGGGCCCAGATCATCCTCTCTAAACCCGAGGAGCAGACGTTGCAACACCAGCGCGAGTGGTCGAGCGTTGCGGCCCACGAGCTCGCCCACCAGTGGTTCGGCGATCTGGTCACCACCGCCTGGTGGGACGATATCTGGCTCAACGAAGGGTTCGCGTCGTGGATGGCGAACAAGATCGTCAACCAGTATCACCCCGATTGGCAGATGAATATCTCGGAGCTCAACTCCTACCAGGGAGCGATGGAGAACGACGGCTTGGTGAGCGCGCGGAAGGTGCGGCAGCCGATTGAGTCCGACGATGACATTGCCAACGCCTTTGACGGGATCACCTACAACAAAGGATCGGCGCTGCTCAACATGTTTGAGAACTACATGGGCGCCGACCGGTTTCGCGAGGGCGTGCGCCGCTATCTCGCCAAATATGCGTGGAAGAACGCCACCTCGGCCGACTTTCTCGCGTCGCTGGCCGGCGACGATACGAGCATCGGCGCGGCGTTCTCCAGTTTCCTCGATCAACCCGGCGTGCCGTTGGTGACGGCGACGCTCAATTGCCAGGGCGGCGCGCCCAAGCTCGAATTGTCTCAGCAGCGCTTTCTCCCACTCGGCTCGCAGGGCGGCGCGCCCGAACGGTGGAAGGTGCCGGTGTGCGTTCGCTATCCCGCCGGCTCCGGCGATCAGCGTGAATGCATGCTGTTTGACCAGGAGTCAAGCCAGATGGCGTTGGCGAAGGCTACGAGCTGTCCGGGCTGGGTGGAAGCAAACGGAGGCGCTAACGGCTACTATCGGGTTCTCTACCAGGGAGGCCTTGTCGACGGTCTCTTGAAAAACGATGCCAGTGCGCTGACTCTTCCCGAGAAGGTGGCGTTGATCGACGATATCGCAGCCCTTACCGGCAATGGGAGCATACCGCTGGGCAGGGCTCTGGCGCTCGCCCCGGAGTTTGCGCGCGACCCGGAGCGGCAGGTTGTTACCAAGACGATGACGATTACGACTGGACTCGAGGACCGCGTGATTCCCAACGATCTGGCGCTGAAGTACCACGAGTATCTCGAGCGAATCTACGGTGCCCGCGCACGTCAGCTCGGCTGGAAGCCAAAACCAAGCGAGAGCGATAATGAACGCCTCTTGCGGCCCAATGTGGTGGCGGTGGTGGCCATCGAGGCTCAGGATGGGGATCTGATCGCGCAGGCTAAGTCACTGGCGCAGGCCTGGCTGGACGATCACAAGGCGGTGGACCCGGAGGTCGCCGACAGCGTGCTGGTGACCGCCGCCAAGTATGGTGACCGGCCGTTCTTTGACCACCTGCGGGCGGCCGCCAAGCGGGAGCAGAACGAGGATCTCAGGCGCACCATGCTGTTCGCGATGGGGTTGTTCCCGGATCCCGAGATTGTGAAGCTGGCCTTGTCGATCGTCTTGACGGACGAATTCGATATACGCCAGTCACTCTTGATTGTCTTCGGCGCAGCGCGCTTTCCCCCTACCCGTGACCTCGCCTATGACTTCGTGAAGCAGAATTGGGATGCGCTGACAGCCAAGCTCCCTACCGACAGCGGGGCCTACCTCCCTGACGTCGCGGGCGGTTACTGCGACGAGGCCCATCGCCAGGACGCCGCCAGCTTCTTCCAAGGCCGCTCCACCAAGTACTCCGGCGGACCCCGCAATCTCGCCCAGATGCTGGAAGGGATCGATCTCTGCGTGGCCTTCAAAAAGGCCCAGCAGCCCAGCGTCACCGAATTCCTGAAGAGCTACGGGACAGGGCAGGGCGAAGCCGGAGCACGGTGAAGGATTTTTGATTGCTGGTGGGGTTACTCGGCAAATAACCCGTTGACGGAGGATGAATGCTGAATTCGATCTCCAAGCGCGACTTCGTCAGGTCGCCCATAATCGCTGGTGCCGTGGCAGGGGTGGGCTCGCTGCCGCTTATCGCCCTCCTGCTCGTGCTATCCGTTCCGCGCGAGGGAGCCGCGGCGGCGCAAAGCTCGCGCGATGACTGGAAGCGCGTTCATAGCGCCCTCGACCTGCAGGCGCTGCTTACCCATTCGCTTGCGGACGCGCCGCTCACCAGTGCAGAGCGAGCCCAGATTTACAAAGTAATCGACGATAAGACGATCCACGACTCCTTCACTGATGACCAGCGCGACGAGGAGCGGAAAACCGTGCTGAGCGCTCGCGTGGGGCGGATCGGGCTCGCCGACGACGGGAGCCAGCAGATCCTGGTCGAAGGCCCATCGATGTTCTGCGGTGCCACCGGAAACTGTTCGCTTTGGGTTTTCAACCGTCATGATGGAAAGTTGCAGCTTGTTCTTGCTGCCGGGGGTGGCCTCTTCTTCGTGCGGCAAACGTCCCGTCATGGGTATCACGATGTAGCGACGGGATGGCATATGAGCGCTTTTGAAGAGGCTTACGCGGTTTACGGTTGGAACGGCACGAAGTACGAACAGATCGATTGCTACGGCGTGGCATTCGATCGGAACAGCTCTGGGGGTCCGCCAGCGGTCACCGATTGCCCGAAGACGTCGCAATAGCTGCCATTGGCGCGGAGCACTGAGTGAGAATGTGTTCAGTCTTTAGGAGCCTCCCTCGTCCGTGGAGAAGCGAATCACAGATGTTCTAGCGCCGCCCCGCGACCACTTCTTCCAGCTTGGCTCCGGTTGATTGGCTCACGTCTTCGTGCAATGAATTGCCATGCGAATCCATGGTGACGATGGCCACGAAGTCCTGGGCCTCGAAGTGCCACATGGCCTCGGGTACCCCAAGCTCGTCCAGCAGATCGACTCCGGTTACCTTGGGCAGGCAACGAGCGTAATATTGGGCCGCGCCGCCAATGGCGTGGAGATACACCGCGCCAAATTCCTTCAAGGCTGCCAACGTCTTTTTGCCCATGCCGCCTTTTCCCATTACGCCGCGCAGACCGTACTTCCTGATGATATCGGCCTCGTAAGGCTCCTCGCGGATGCTGGTGGTGGGTCCGGCGGCGTTGGTTCGCCAACGGATGTTCGGAGGCGTGCCTTCCTTTACCATCACCGGGCCGCAGTGATAGAGGATCGCGCCGCGCAAGTCGCAGGGCGAGTCGTGATCGAGCAGGTAGTGATGCAACGCGTCGCGGCCGGTCACCAGCGGTCCGTTGATCAGGACCACGTCCCCCACCCTGAGCGCGCGCACTTGTTCCTCGGTGAGCGGCGGCGCTAGCCGAATTTCGCGCCCCGTCAGCTTGAAGCCCTCGCCTTGCTTCACCAGCCGCTCGACGGGCCGCTCGGGGTCGCGGTAGAGCCAGCGGGTGATGGCGCCGCTCGCGGGATCGACCATGACCCCGAGCCGGCGGAACGCCCAGCAGTCATAGGCTACAGAGACGAAGAAGCTGGCGGGCAGGCGGTTGGCCGCCGCGATCTTGCACCCGATCAGCGAAGCGTTGCCGCCGAATCCCATGGTGCCCACGCCGATTTGGTTCGCTTCCTCCATGATGTCCGCCTCGAGCTTGGCCAGCGTGGGGTCCGGGTTCACGTCGTCGAGCGAGCGGAACAGTTGCTCCTTGGCGAGTTCGTAGCCGTGGGCGCGGTCGCTGCCGATGCAGACGCCGAGGGCACCTGGAGCGCATCCCTGCCCCTGCGCCTGCCACACCGCGTGCAGGATGCACTTGCGCACGCCGTCGAGATCTCGGTCGGCGCGGCCCAGGCGGCCGAGGTCACACGGGACCGAATACTGGATGTTCTTGTTCTCGCAGCCGCCGCCCTTGAGGATCAGCCGCACTTCGATTTCGGACTCTTCCCACTGCTCGAAGTGATACGCCGGCGTGCCGGGTCCGAGGTTGTTGCCGCTGTTCTTGCCGGTAACGGAATCGACGGAATTGGGCCGCAGTTTGCCGCGCCGGGTGGCCTCGGTGATGGCTTCCTCAATCTGCCGGCGCATCACCACCTGGTTCACGCCCACCGGCGTTTTGATGAGGAAAGTGGGAAAGCCCGTGTCCTGGCAAATCGGACCTTCGTCGTCGCAGGCCATGTCGATGTTCTCGCCGATGATGGCCAGCGCTTGCCCAGCCTGCGTATGCGGAGCCTCGCGCTTGAGCGCCAGCCCCATAGCCTGGCGCACGTCGGGCGGCAGGTTTGTCGACGTTTGGATAATGAGCTCCAACATTGAATCGCGGAAAAATTGCATTTTTGTCCCTTGTCCCTTGTCCGTTGCCAGGTGCCGCTTCGCTGCGCCCTTCAGGAAGAGCTTTTTGTCTCACTGCTTTTCAACTGCCCAAGCAAGAAGTCGGCCTCTTCCCTTGATCCCTCGGTTGCCCCGGACTTGACGGTCTTCCTCAGATAGTGAATTGCTTTTCGCAAATCACACCCATTCCGCAAGTAGACTTTAGCGATATTCAAATTGGCATCGTCGTCCCCTGACTCCGCCGCTCGCTTGAACCACCATATGGCTCGGCGCAGTTTTCCTCGATCGCGCCAGATACATCCAATATTGTTGGCCGCGCACTCATCGCCATGGTGAGAGGCTCGGCGATACCAATAGAGGGCTGCTTCTTCATTGGCCTTAACGCCATCACCCTGATCATAAAATTGCCCTACGATTCTGTAGGCCGGAACCACGCCACCTTTTGCGGCGGCAAGAAACAATCGGAAGGCGGGCCGCAACCGACCTTGGCTCCAACACTCATCAGCTCGCTCATAAAGACGGTTTGCTTCAACTTCCTTCGGACGCGCTCTCTTTGCCATGCCAATTCCGCCAGTCACTCCATGTTCGTCGTGGCCTCATTCATTCATAATCCTACCTATCTGTTGGAACGATCGGCAAGAGAATCTCTGACGGATGTGCAGCGTCGTGATAGATCGCGTTGTCCGCCACGGCCCAGCGCCGGTTGTTGTTGAGCGGCTCGCCCGTGTTTGGGTTGACGTCGAAGCGCGGGAAATTGCTGCTCGAAATATCCAGCCGAATGCGATGGCCGCGCGGGAAAACCAGCGACGTCGGATACATCTCGACTGTGATCGGATAGACCGCGCCGGGCTTCATAAACGTAGCATGTTCGAGCGAATCGCGGTAGCGCGCCCGCGTAATGCCGTCGGCCACGTTCAGATCGACGCCCCCGGGAAAATCATGATTGGGCGGATACACGTCCACCAGCTTGGCCGTGAAGTCAGTGTCCGGCGCGCTTGATGACGCCCATAGCTTTACAGTCAGCGGGCCGGTCACTTCCACGTCGTCGGTGAGCGGCGGTGTCTCGAACACCAGCACATCGTTGCGAGCCGAGAGTGGGCGCTCGTCGTCGCACATCCAGTAATCCTTGCGGCAGCGCTGATCGACCGCGCCCCGAGACATCAGCACGCCTTCGGAAGAAATGTTACCACCCAGCGTCGGTACCGGATGGTGCGGGTCGAACAAATAGTCGGTGGGCTCGGCGGCTTCGTCGCCCGCCGGCTTCACGGGCGAGAGGCTGCCATTGGCGTGCAGGTAATACGGCGTGCTCACGGCGCGGGTCAACGGCCATTCGTTCTCATTACGCCAATGACCACCCACGAAGAGGCGGCCCTCGGGCGTCTTGTGGGCATCGCCGCCACCCATTACGAAGATGCGAACCGGCGGATCGCGATCCACGCCGTTATCGATACCCTTGAGCCAGCGGTCGAACCAGCGCTGGTGGAAGGCCATCAGATCGAGCTTGGCCTCGGGACCGAATTCTGCGTCGCCGGCGTGGCTCGATTGCTGGCCGCCGTGCGTCCAGGGCCCCATAATCAGGCGAATGGGGCCTTTCTTGTTCTTCGCCAGAGTCACATAATTCAGGTTGGAGGTCATCAAGTCCCACGAGTCGTACCAGCCGCCGACGAGGTAAACCGGAACGTCCTTGTATTCGGCCACGTGCGCCATTACGTCCACGCCGCAGTTCTTCCAGAAGTCATCGTAGTCGCCGTGGCTCATCGCTTCCACCAGCCAAGCTTCGTAATCAGGAGCGAGCTTCAGCGGAGTCAGGCCGGGGCGCAGCGGCAGCCCGCGCACGTAATCGCGTACCTGTTCGCCCATTTGGGTGAGCTGATCGCGAACGCCGGGGTCGCGAGCCGGCGCGCCGCCGTTGGGCAGGCCAATGGTGAAAACCCAGTTCAGCCAGCGGAGCTCGAAGGCGCCATCGTGGCGAACACCGTAGTGCCCGTAGTCCGACATGGCATCGATGGGCACCATCGCCTTGAGGTACGGCGGATCGGCGAGGGCCAGCGCGTGCTGCGTCCCGCCGGGGTACGACGTGCCCACGGTGCCGATGCCGCCGTCAGACCACTGCTGCGCGCCGATCCACTGTGCCGTGTCGTACCCGTCGTTACCGTCGTCACGGTCAGGACGCCAGCGACCCTCTGAGGCATAACGCCCGCGCACGTCCTCCGTCACCACCACGTAGCCCCGCGGCACGAAGTAGTTCGGCCAGTACTCGGAGTGGTCTTTATCATAAGGGGTACGCTCGAGGATCACGGGAAACTTGCCGGGCGCTGGAATGCCATTGATGCCCGGCCGGTAGATGTTGGTGGCCAAGCGCACGCCGTCGCGCATGGGTACCATCACGTTTTGCGACGCGATAATGCCGTAAAGAGTCTCTTTCTGCGCCAGCAGCGGGATGGCTCGAACCGAGAATAGGAGGCTGAGCAGGACAGGGAGTGAACGAAGAACTAAGAAGGTTATTTGTCCCTGCGCAGATGTCTGTCGCTGAAGACCGATAAGCCGGAGGCGCCGGTTCTTTCCTGGTGACCGCAACGAAGAAATGGCCGGCCGCCACGAAGGTGTTAGTTCATTAGCCATGACTCATCCTTTCGCATGAACGAACGGCTACGAATTATAACCCCGGACGGCATCGTCCCCTTGCCAGAATAGGATTCTGTCACGCTCCCTAAGAAGCCTCTGATCGCCCCGCGCTACGAACAGCCAGCGGCCGAGCGCATAAGCGCCCGGATGATCCTGCGAAAGGGACTCGAGCGAACTTGAGATCTCGGCGGTGAGCTTTCGGCAGTTCGGGCGCTCGTTTGGCTAATCAGTCTCGCTGGACTAAGATAGCTTGGGTCGAGGAATTGCGGTGGTGGGCCCAGCAGGACTCGAACCTGCGACCGACGGATTATGAGTCCGCTGCTCTAACCGACTGAGCTATGGGCCCCCGAACTCTCGCAACATTATACGCCATATTTCAAGCTCGCCGGCCACCACTCCGAGACATTCCCTCTAGACTTAACCTCGTCAGCCCATGTCCCTTCGGGCTGTCATTCTTCGCCGAGTGCCCGTTGCGTCCGACGATTTGCGGCGAGGCTCTTCGTATATTTTAGTGTGCGCCCTTCTCCGCAGGATTGGCATCCAACGCTTTTTGAGACGACCTTCGATTCCAGGGCTCGATTCTGGGGCCGCCTGGCAGCGCCTAAGGGTTCGATGACGAGTGGAAGATTAATGAGCGTTATCGCCCTCGAACAGTCGGCGGTCAGATCGTAAGTGAAAGATAAAGCTGCAAATAGCAGAAGGATAGAAAAGGGAAAAAAAATTGAAGAAAAAGCTTGACACTGTTTCAGACAGCACGTAGAGTATTCCGGGTAAGATCAACACAACGGCAAGAGTGTAAAGCAAGTCATGCAAGAAAACCGATTTTGAGCTGCGAAAGGAGCTTCGGGCATGGCATCGAAAACGATCAGGTACTCTCTTGGAATGCTGGTTCTTTGTTTCGCAATAGTTGCTGCGGTTCCGGCTTTTGCGGGTTCGTCGGTCATTGGTTCTGTGGCCGGAAGCACAAATGCAACGATCGGTGGCCAACCTGCCATTAATGGTTCAACGATTTTCAGCGGCGACAGCCTTCGGGTAACTGACGGCATGGCCTTCGTGACCCTCGGCGAAGGAAGCCGCGCGGTGTTCGGTCGTAACTCTCAAGTGTCGTTCCTGCGAGAAGGGGAAAGCATCACTGCGCGTCTTACCAGCGGTAGCGTTTCCCTCTTTCAGCCGGTCAATGAACAAAACGGAATGCGAGTAAAATTCGACAACCTCACCATCGGCCCGGCGGGAGGCTACAAGACTCTTGGCGAGGTGGCAATGCTGGGCGATACTGTTGTGGTCAGCACGAAGGAAGGCATAATGAACGTCGCCTTTGCCAATGGCAAGACCACCCAGGTTCCGGCGGGTAAAGTCTTGAAGCTGGCTTCCAGCCAACGTGCTCCGCAAGCGGCCGCCGGGTCGCAGCACTTCGGCGGAAATTCCAATCCCGTCGAGTGGGCTGCCCTTGGTGCCGCAGGCGTAGCGGCCGTCCTGGCTGGCGTCGACATCTCAAAGGCCGACGATGCCAAAACCTCCGCGGATAGCGCCGGAGCTGCGGCGAATGCCGCCACCTCGGCAGCAAATGCCGCCGCGTCTGACGCCACCACGGCTGGGTCAGCAGCTTCAGCCGCTGCCGCCGCTGCGAGCGCCGCAGCCGCGAACGCCAATTCGGTGGGATGCGCGTTGAATCAGGTTGCTAACCCGACTGGCACTGGCGTTAGCCCGTACACCCCCCCGAGCGGTTATACATGCCCTGCGTATTAAGCTGGGTTCTTGTAAGAAGCTTATGCAAATCGGCACGCGAGGAGTGGAGGGTGATGTGGCCGGCGCCACCGATTTTCGGGGCACCGGTAGGGTTTGCTGCTGCCACCCGTGTTGAGAGCTAGACTGTTCAACGGTGGGGGCAGGTTTCTTGTAGTGGTACAAGGCACTAAGTATCGCGAGAGGCCGCCCTTGAGTGTGGTCGTCGCAAGTGGGGAGTGCCACATCGGGGTTCTGGAGTGAGTTAACGCTACATGAGGCTTGTGGTCAATAACCTAAGATAAGGAGACTTCAAGTATGTCACGAAAGAACGTCAGAAGCTATCTGCCATTGCTGATTCTCAGTCTCAGTCTGATTGCTGCGGTTCCGGCTTTTGCAGGGTCGCTGGTGGTGGGTTCAGTCGCTCAGAGCATGAATTCGACCATCGGCGGGCAACCTGCTCTTGAAGGCTCCACGGTCTTTAGTGGCGACGTTTTGAAGGTAACGAAGGACGGTGCCACAATCATGACGTACGGGCGGGGTAGCCGTGCGATTTTTGGTCGCAACTCCGAGGTTTCATTCTTGAGGAACGGCGATAGCGTGACGGCCCATGTCGCCAGTGGTAGCGTCTCCGTCTTTCAGCCCACTGAAGAGCGAAGTGGAATTCGGCTCGCGTTCGGTGACGTCACAGTGGGCCCGGCAGGGGGCTACAAGACCCTTGGCGAAGTTGCCATGTTAGGTGACTCCGTCGTGGTGAGAACCAAAGAAGGTATGATGAGCGTCAACTTCGCCGACGGGAAGAGCACCCAAGTTCCGGCCGGCAAGGTTCTCAGGCTGGTTCCGGACACCAAGCGGGCTCCTCAAGGCGCTATGGGGTCACAGCACTTCGGTTCGCAAGTTAACCCAATCGATTGGGCCATACTTGCTGCCGCTGGAACGGCTGCCATTCTGGCCGGCGTCGATATCAGCAAGGCTAATGACGCAACGACGGCGGCGAATAGCGCTGGAGCTGCGGCGAATGCCGCCACCTCGGCAGCAAATTCCGCCGCATCTGACGCGACCGCCGCCGCCTCAGCAGCTTCAGCCGCCGCAGCGGCCGCGAGCGCCGCTGCAGCGAATGCCAACACCGTGGGCTGCGCCTTGGACAAATTTGCTAATGCCAACGGTCAGCCTAGCCCGTACACGCCGCCGTCCGGTTCTAGTTGTTCTTAGGCCTTGGCTCGCGCGGCGATAGTTGCCACGCACCACACAACCAGAAATAGAAGCACCGGCGCGCCAAGAGTTTGTTTGGCGCGCCGGAGTCGTCTCGGCGCCGAGCTTACGGACTTGGCGCATGAGGCTGCTGATCGCCCGCTTCGCCCCGCCGCAACGCTAAAACTCCAAACTGCGCAACATCAACAGGAACCCCGCGAGTGATACACCCATTAGTGCAATCATGATGTAGTCCGGCGAGAGACGGGAAAGGCCACCTGCCACTAGACTCCCAGCGAAGCTGCCCAGGTACTGCAGTACCTGGAACGAGCCTTGGGTAGCGCCGGACGCGCCCTCTTTAGCGACCCTGCTTACCAAACTCGGGAGTACGGGTTCGAGACCAGTGAACCCGACGAGAAACAGCGTTCCTGGGATGAGGATGGCAACCAGATGGGCAGGATCCATGCCTGCGGCGGATGGATGAAAAAGCAGGAGGGCGCTGACCACCAGAATGAGGAAAGCCGCCGCCGCCAACTGGCGACCAAAACCGCGATCGGCCCCCGATGAGAATCCAAACATGGTGACGCCGCTGACGAGCAGCATCGGCACCAGAATCCGGTAGTATTGTCCCATCGGCATGTGGTGTTGAACCGTGACGATCAGGGGAAAGCAAAACCAGAAGGACGTCATGAACGTGTTCATCAGAAAACCGCAGAGATCGAGTCGGAGTACCGATGGACGACGCAGTATTTTGATCAGCGAGGCATGCGTGGCGGCATGCGGCGCGGTCTCCGGAAGATAACGAGCTAATAGCCAAACCGTAGTGAGTCCCAAGGCACCGGTGAGCAAAAAAAGCGACTCGGTTCCGAAATGCCCGGCAATCACCGGTCCGGCGACAACGCCGAGGATGAAGGAGGCGCCGATAGGAATCCCCAGGACCGCCATGGCGGTGGACCGACGCTCCTCCTGGATGTGATCGGAAACGGTGGCAAAAGCGGTCGACGTGATGGCGCCAATCCCCTGCACCAGCCGACCCAATACCAATTCGCCGATCCGCATTGAGACCGGTAACCAGGCGGGAACAGCGCACAGGAACGATCCCAGGCTGAAAATCGACATGCCCAGCAGCAGTACCTTGCGTCGTCCGATGCGATCCGAGAGGCGACCAAGGGGAAACTCCGTCATCGCCATGGCGAGGCCGTAGCAACCAAATGCGAACCCCACCAGGAATCGCGACTTGGTGAACTGGAGGCCGTACAGAGTAAAAACAGGGAGCACAAGGAACAGGCCCAGCATCCGCAGACCTACGGCACTGGCGAGGGCCAGCAGGATGCGGCGCTGCCCTCGAGTGAAGGGCATGCGTATCTTCTTGCTTTCTTTCCTAACGGAAGCATCAACGGGAGAGGGCGCGGGCGTCGACGGCGTCATTCCACAAACTCCGCGGTCACCTGTCGGGGGAGGATGCCTTTTTCGAATCCTCGATCAAGCAGGGACTGAACGGCGCGACGCCCGCGCGCACCGTAATCCAGAGTCCATTCATTGACGTACATCGAAACGAACTGGTCGGCGGTGGGTGTGTCGAGTCCGCGTGCGAAGTGCATTGCGTAAAGCAGCGCTTCCTCACGATGGTTCAGCCCGTATTGGATGCTGGCTCTCATCAGCTCAGATACCCTCCGGTGGGTTTCCGGACCCAACGAGCGGCGGATGGCGTTGCCCCCTAGCGGCAAGGGCAGCCCAGTCTCCTGATGCCACCACTCACCCAGATCCACCACCTTACTCAAACCCTCCTGCGCATAAGTGAGCTGGCCCTCGTGGATCACCAAGGCAGCGTCGGCCTCGCCGGCGGTGACCCGGCTCATCACCTGGTCAAACGGGGCCAAAATTGGTGTAATTTCACGCTGGTAGAGCTGAAGCACGAGGAAGGCGGTGGTCATTCTGCCTGGAATAGCAATCCGACGCCCTTTTAGTTCGGTCCGCCCCAAAGCGCTGCGTGCCACCACCAGCGGCCCATATCGCTCGCCGAAGCTGGCGCCGCAGGGAAGAAGAAGGTAACGGTCCGAGAGGTAGGCATAGGCGTGAAAAGAGATCGCCGTGATATCGTACACTTCGGCCAGAGCCTTCTCGTTCAGGGTTTGGATGTCCTCCAGGACATGGCTGAGCACTACGTTGCCAGTAGGAAGTTTCCGGGTCGCCAACGCATAGAACATGAATGCATCGTCCGAGTCGGGGCTATGGGCGAGTTTCAACTCCAGCAGGTTGGGGTTGGCCTTGCCAATTCTCTGCGTTAACGAACGTGGCATAACGATCCTGACCCCGCAGCCGCGGCCAGACCGGCAGGCCGGCAAGGGAGGCCTAGCCCGACTCCGGGGCACAGCTTCGTTCGCCCCCTTGGAGGCAACCCGGCCCCTCCTGTCACCAGCGGATTACAGGGCGGCAACGGATCACGATGATAGCACACCCGTTCACCCCGGCCAAGGCCCATTGTGGGTGCGAAACCGGCAAAAAACACCTGTCATTCGGGCTACGACTTCGGGCCGATAGTGGCAGGCCAGCCCAGCGTTACATGGCTCGGACTCGTAAGGAAGGGGGACGGCGGACCGTCCCCCGAGGTCTGTTTCGGATTGAAGAGAAACAGGGAGGGCAAGCCGTTCCCTGATTTGGTAAATTGCCTGCGCTTGAGAAGCAACATCTTCCCGGGTTGCGCCCGTGCTGGGAGAAGAGCTTACTTCCCGGCGTAACCGACGGGGACGCCGACCCCGGTGCAGAAGTCCCAACCTGCAACGGATACGTAACCCATGTAATACCCGCAGAAGCCGTACGCGATGTCCCTGAAGTCAGCCGCAACCGTTCTGTTCGCGTAGATTTTGGTAAGCTCAGCGTTGGACGAAGCAGCGAAGCTACCACCAGAACGACCTGCGGCGTTGTTCACGATGCCGGCGAGCGACGGCGATGAGACGCTGGTGCCGCCGACTACAAGCCACTCGTAGTAATAAAAGCCGTCGATGGGAAAGGTGTCATACACATAGACCCCTGTATAGGGATCGGCGACGAAGGACAAGTCGGGAACGCCGCGCCATGCTCCAACGATGCTCGAGATGCCGGACTGGTAACTTGGGATCGGTTCATAGAAGCTCTGGCCGTCGCCGGTGAAGACCCAAGCAGCCTCGTTTTCCCATTGGAACTTATTGGGGCCACTGTTATAACGCTCGTTGGTGGTCCCGCCGGCGCTCACGACGTTCACGGAGGTACCGGGCCATTCGGTCCCGGGTGAATCGCCCGCCGACGCAAAGTAGACCACATTGGGCGTGGTGAAGCAGGAGTCATCCAGAGTAGCGCAGGCGTCGCTAGCGGTCTCGCCCAAAAACTCATCGCCTCCCCAGCTCATCGAAACCTCGCCCTTACCCGTGCTGCCACTGGGGCAAGTGCCGAGGAT
>Ga0335078_10008885_pt1 | contig 14931 bp, 14 predicted proteins | sample Lox_Sample_32_FD_206711 | JGI IMG/M metagenome (GOLD analysis project Ga0335078, IMG submission 206711) | Soil microbial communities from Loxahatchee National Wildlife Refuge, Florida, United States - Lox_Sample_3.2 | ecosystem: Environmental > Terrestrial > Soil > Wetlands | place: USA...
TGAGGCGCTCCATGGTTTCGCGCCGCTCCCCGTTGCGCATCGGCAGCGTCTCCAGGATGGCCATCAGGTTTTCTTCCACCGTCAGCTTGCGGAACACGCTGGCTTCCTGCGGCAGGTAGCTGATGCCGCGCCGCGCCCGCTGATACATGGGCAGCGCCGTAATGTCCGAGCCATCCACCAGAATGCAGCCCGAATCCGGGCTGATTAGGCCGACGATGATGTAGAACGAAGTCGTCTTGCCGGCTCCGTTGGGACCCAACAGCCCGACGACTTCCCCCTGGCTCACGCTCAAGGTCACGTCGTCGACCACTTTGCGGCCGCGATACGATTTGGAGATTTCCCGGGTTTCCAGTTTGCTCATAAGTGTTTGCGGCGCAGCCGGCTGACGGCGGGTTGGGCCTCCGAGCCGTTGACGAATAGCCGGTCGCCTTTGGAATAGTAAGTCAACTCCGCGCCTCGTGTGCTGCCGCGCAGGCTGTCGGTCATCTCGGGGTGGCCGCCGCGCAGGACAATCTTCTCTTCATCAGTGTAATACTCGGCGTGTTCGGCGGAGCCGGTCCGGGCGCGGACCGGTCCGGTTTGGACGATCTGCGCTCCGCCATCAGCGAAAGCCTTCTGGAGCCGGCTTTCGGCGCCTTCTTCGGCCAGCCAGGCGCGCAACTCGGGAGCTTCCATCCGCAGGTTCCCGCGGTGGAGCACGACCCCACCGGAGTAATGCGCCAGCCGGTCCGCATCCGTGTAAACCATGTGCTGCGCTTTCACCACCGTAAAGACCACGGGCGCGTTGCCGGGCGGCTTCGCCGAACCGGATCGGGCGCCATTGTCCGCGGTCTTCCGCGATTCCGGCGATTGGGTGATCACGTGACCGTCCGCAAGGATACAGCGTTTTTCGCGGTCGATCTCCACATGGTCCGCCTGAATCCGATTGGCGCCCTGCCAAAGCACAACGCCGCCATCGTATTTGACCAGGCGGTTGTGATTTGTCGAAGTCATGGCGCCGGCTACCGCCTGCAACGGCTCATCGCCGGATAGCATCGCTGAATCGCTCTTCTTCTTTCCCTGACCGTTCTTCTCCTGGCTGGGCAGCCGGCTGGAATCGACGTGACCCTGGGCGATCAAGTTACCGTTCTTCTCATCCAGCACAATGTGGTCGGCGGCAGTGTCCTCGGACGGATCCCAGAGGCGCGCGTGCTGGTCGAGCGTGATGCGGTTTTCCGCCTGCTCCAGAATCGCGCGGCCCGCGCGGGCCCTGCGGTCGCCGGCCTGATAGGAGAAGTCACCCCATTGTTCCATGCGCGTCAACTGACTGGTCTTCAGATCGAAGACCGCCGACATGTTCTGGCTTGCCGTGATGGCTGGCGGACGCTTCCTGGCGGCCTCCTGCGGCGTGGGATCGCTACGCGTGCGGCAGTGAACGGCGGTGAACGATTGAATGCGGTTCTGCGGCCCGTAAGTGATGTGCATGTTTTCGCCGGTGAAAGTGCGGTGGCGCTGGCCGGGAGCGTTGGGGAGAAATTCGAGGTCTCCGGGCGCCTGGGTGTCCAGGCTCGCGAGTTCACGGCCTCCCGGGCGCATTTTCATCTGAATTGTGTCGCTGCGGAGAATGCGGGTCTCGGCAAGCTGGCGGCCGGCGTCACGGCCGTGCGCCTGCGGCCTGGACTCCAGAAACGCGTGGCCGCTGACCAATGTTCCGGCCAGCACAGCCTGACCGTTGTCGTCCACGAAGTCCATATCCACCCGGTCGCCAGTAGCGGTCACCTGCGAGCCTTCGGAGTCGGATACCAGGCGCGCGTGGCCGTCGCCGGTGATCTTCTGGACTTCGCCCGTGTCGTCGTAATCGACCGCCAGATGATCGGCCGCGTATTGCAGCTTGCGGTTAGGGTAGACGTCGGTGCCGTGCGCCTGTTTCGCCTCGATGTGGTGGATCGTGCGGTCCTGCAGCGCGATGACCGTCTCGCCGGCCTCTACAACGGTATTCCCGCGCGTCAGCCGGGACCATGGGAACAGCCAGATGCCCTCCAGATTCTCGCGATAGATCACCTGCCCGGCCTCGATCTTCATGGGTTTGGCATTTGGCCCCGGAGGGTTCCAGTCGAGTTCCGCATTGCCGGTCATGTCCAGCTCGCGGGTGTTGGGGTCATACGACGCGCCGCCCGCCTTTCCGTCTCCGTTTTCAAACTCGAAAGTTGTCGGGCGGTCAGTTGTGGCCTTGCCGGTATTGCTGTCGAATGTCACGCCGGAGGAGTGGATCGAGACCAGTTTGTGCTTGGGCGGCCCCGTGTCAGGCACGGCCAGCGTAATATCCACGGCGCCATCCGAGTAAAGCCGCCGGTCGGATTGGTTGAAGACCGCCCGCGCGCTGTGCACCAGGTCGTAATTGTCGCCGTGCATGGACGGCAGGCGCAGTTCGACGTGCGTCAGTTCCACTTCGTTCTTGTCTCTGATCTGGCGTGCGTCCTTAGCCGAGATCCGGCACACCGTGCGTCCTTCGGCGGAGGTTTGGACCCAGCTCCAGTCCTCGGCCGCGGAGCTCAATTCCGGCGACAGGGCCGGGGGCTTCTCCGGCGCTTCTCGGTTCAACTCTCTTTTTTGCAAGTGAAATGCGACGGTCACTCCCGCTACAATCACGACGATGGCCGCCGGGATGATCCAGATGAGCCACCGCGTGCCGCGCATTGCTGCTTTTATTTTAGCAACGCGGACCAGTCCATCCAGCGGGAATCTACTAAGTAACAGCCCGCAAAACGGCGCGTGGGCAGTTATTTCAAGGATTTGAGGCGCCCACGCGCCTTTGCGGGCTACCGCCGCGCGGCTGCCGCTGAGTTGGGCTTGGGGGGAGCTTCGGGCGCGGGTTTGGCGTCCGGTTCTGGCTTCAAGAGACCCAGTTGCCGCCGCAGTTCCGTGTCGACGGCCTGGCGGACGTCCGGGTTGTCCTTCAAAAACTGCCGCGCGTTCTCTCGGCCTTGGCCGATGCGGTCGCCTTTGTAGCTGAACCAGGAGCCGCTTTTCTCGACTAGGTTCTGCGCCACACCCAGGTCGATCAGGTCGCCTTCCCGCGAGATGCCCTCGCCATAAATGATGTCGAACTCCGCCTCGCGGAACGGCGAAGCCACCTTGTTCTTGACTACCTTGACCTTGGTGCGATTGCCCACCACCGCGTCGCCATCCTTGATGGCCGCGATGCGCCGGATATCCACGCGAATGGTGGCGTAGAACTTCAGGGCGCGCCCGCCGGTGGTGGTCTCCGGATTGCCGAACATCACGCCGATCTTCTCGCGGATCTGGTTGATGAAAATCAGGCAGGTCTTGGATCTCGAGACCACGCCAGTCAGCTTGCGGAGCGCTTGAGACATGAGCCGCGCCTGCACGCCCATGTGGCTGTCGCCCATCTCGCCATCCAGTTCGGCCTTGGGCACCAGCGCCGCCACCGAGTCCACCACCAGCACGTCGATCGAGCCGGAGGCGATGAGCGCGCCGGTGATTTCGAGGGCCTGCTCGCCGTAGTCCGGCTGCGAAACCAGCAGGTTGTCCACGTCTACGCCGAGCTTACGCGCGTACGCCGGATCGAGCGCGTGCTCCACGTCGATGAAGGCGGCCATGCCTCCCTTCTTCTGGGCCTCCGCCACGACTTGCAGCGCAACAGTGGTCTTACCCGAGGACTCCGGCCCGTAGATTTCGTTGATGCGGCCGCGCGGGAAACCGCCCACGCCCAAGGCTGCATCGAGTGAGATGGAACCGGTCGAAATGACGGACACCGGAACGATGGCGTCCTTGGCTCCCAGCCGCAGAATCGACCCTTTGCCGAACTGCTTTTCGATCTGGCCTAGAGTCAGCTCCAGTGCGCGCGCGCGTTCTTTGTCGTCCATGTATTTCCTCGCAAATCCGTGAATAGTGATTATACCGCTTTCACCTTTTCTTCACCATCTCCAGAAAGTCAAAATCGCATCCCCGGTTGGCCTGCGTGACGTGCTCGATGAACAATCGCAGGTAGCCGCGATCGTACGGCGGCGGAGCGGGGCGAAACCCGGCCAGGCGGCTATCGATGTCGGCGGCAGGCGCCAGCAGGTCAATGCGGCGGGCAGGCACATCGAGGGCGATTTCATCGCCGGTGCGCACAGCGGCCAAAGGACCGCCGATCGCCGACTCAGGCGCCACGTGCAGCACTACCGTGCCGAAGCTGGTGCCGCTCATACGCGCGTCGCTGATCCGCACCATATCCTGGACGCCGCGGTCGAGCAGGACGCGCGGTATCGGGATGTGGCCCCATTCCGGCATGCCGGGCGCCCCTTTGGGCCCGCAGTTGCGCATCACCAGCACCGTGGAAGCCTCCACCGGAAGGTCCGGCGCATCGATCTGCTCGCGCATTTGCTGGTAATGCTCGAAAACGTACGCGGGCCCGCGGTGCCGGAGCAATCCGGGCGACGCGGCAGTCTGCTTGATGACCGAGCCATCGGGCGCCAGGTTGCCGTATAGCACCGCGGTGCCACCCTGCTGGTCGAGCGGCTCGGCGGCCGTGCGGATGACCTCGCGGCGGAAACATTCCGCACCCTCCACGTTTTCGCGAACGCTCTTGCCAGTGATGGTCATGGCATCGCCATGCAGAAGGCTGAGGATCTCCCGCATCACGGCGGGCACGCCGCCGGCGCAGAAGAAGTCCTCCATGAGAAATTCGCCGGAGGGCTTGACGTTCGCGATCCATGGTGTGCGCCGCGAGATGCGGTCGAAATCGTCGAGCCGCAAATCGATGCCCAGCCGTCCGGCGATGGCGATCAGGTGAATGACCGCGTTGGTGGATCCGCCGATGGCCATATCCACTGTGACGGCATTCTCAATGGCGGCCGGCGTTAGGATGCGCGACGGGCGCAGATCCTCCTGCACCACCTCGACGATGCGCCGGCCGCTCATCTCCGCCATGGCCATGCGGCGCGAATCGGGCGCGGGGATACTGGCGCAGCCTGGCAGCGTCATGCCGAGCGCTTCGGCCAGGCTGGTCATGGTGGAAGCCGTACCCATGACGCCACAATGCCCGGTGCTGCGCGCGATGCCGCCTTCGATTTCGCACCACTCTTCTTCGGTGAGCCGGCCGGTACGGAACAGATCGAAGAGTTTGCGGCCATCGGTGCCGGCTCCCAGACGCCGCCCGCGCCACTCCCCGCCGAGCATCGGGCCGCCCGGCACCACGATGGCCGGGACGTCGGCGCTGGCCGCGCCCATCAGTTGTGCCGGCGTGGTTTTGTCGCAGCCGCACAACAGCACTACGCCATCGACGGGATTCGCACGGATGGATTCCTCCACGTCCATGGCCATCAGGTTGCGGTACAGCATGCTGGTGGGCCGCATGAACATCTCACCCAGCGAGATGGTGGGAAATTCCAGCGGAAATCCTCCGGCTGCCCACACCCCGCGCTTGACGGCTTCGGCCACCGCCCGCAGATGCACGTTGCAATTGTTCAGCTCACTCCAGGAGTTGCAGATTCCGATGACGGGCTTGTTCTGGAAGACATCGGCGGTGAAGCCTTCCGCCCGCAGCCACGCACGGCGCGCGAAGCCGTAGTAGCCGGGATCGCGGAACCATTCCTGGCTGCGAAATTTGGTGGGCACTGACGTCTATTAGACCGCCGCGCGGGCTCGTCCGCAACGCCCGCTACACTCGCCCGAGATGCAGCGCCACGATGCCGCCGGTGAGCCGCTCGAACTCCACGTGTGGGAAGCCGGCGGCGCGCATCATCTCCGCCAATTCCTCCGGCGCAGGGAACTTGACTACGGACTCCGGCAAATAAGTGTACGCATCGCGCGCGCCGGATATCGCGCCGCCGATCGCCGGCAGCAGCCGGCGCGAATAGAAGCCGTACAGCGCGCCGAACAGCGGGTTCGGCGGCTGCGAGAATTCGAGGATGGCCGCCACTCCGCCTGGCCGCAGCACGCGCCGCATCTCGCGCAGGCCGGCGTCATAGTTGGCGAGGTTGCGGAATCCGAACGCCACTGTAATCAGGTCGAGCGCAGCGTCAACCAGCGGCAATTCGAGCGCATCAGCTTCAAATAGCGGCCCACCCCCCAGCTTGGCGCGCGCGGCGAGCAACATGGGATGACAGAAGTCCGATCCCATCGCTGGCGTTTCGCCGTGCCGGCCGCGCTGCAGGGCGCGCACAAGATCGCCGGTACCGCAACAGATATCGAGCACGCGCGCTTCCGGGCGCGTCAGGATATGCCGCACGCGCGCCACGGTGCGCGCCCGCCAGTAGCGGTCGATATTGAATGAGAGCAGGTGGTTGGCCAGATCGTAGCGGTGGGCCACGCGGCCGAACATGTCGCGCACCCACGCCGCCGCCTCCCGTTCGCTGCGGGCGCCGGCCGGCGTGGTGCCTTTCATTCCAGAGCGGCCTGAATGGCCGCCAGCGCCGCTCCATCCTCGATGCCGGAGACGATCTTCACCTCGCCGATGCGCCCGGGTAACACGAAGTGGACGCGGCCCTGGATGGTCTTCTTATCGCTCGCCAGCCGCGCCAGCAGATGCTCGGCCGAGATGCCCTCCAGCGTTGGAATCGGCCCGTAGAGACGGATCGCTTCCAGGATGTCCACGGCATCCTCCGCGGAGAGATGGCCCGTCATCTGCGCCAGGTGGACCGCGGCGCGCATGCCCCATGCCACCGCCTCGCCATGCAGGAAGCGGGTGTATCCGGTCTCAGCCTCCAGCGCGTGGCCGAAGGTGTGGCCGAAGTTGAGGATCCGCCGCAGGCCGCCTTCGCGCTCGTCGGCCGAAACCACCTGCGCTTTGATCTCGACAGAGTCGGCGATGATTCGGTCCACCGCGTCCGGCCTGCGTGCGAGCACGTCACCGCGGTGCTCGGCGAGAAACCGGAACAGCGGCTCGCTGCGGATCACGCCGGCTTTTACAATCTCGAACAGCCCCGCACGATATTCGCGATCGGGCAGCGTGTCGAGCACCGCGGCGTCGATCAACACGGCCAGGGGCTGATGGAAGCTGCCAATGAGGTTTTTGCCAATCTCCAGGTTGACGCCGGTCTTGCCGCCGATGGCGGCATCCACCTGCGCCAACAGCGTGGTGGGGATCTGCAGAACCGGAATGCCGCGCATGAAGATCGCAGCCAGGAAGCCGGCCATGTCCGTGACAATGCCGCCGCCGTAAGCGATCACGACACTGGAGCGGTCACCTCCGCGCCGCACCATTTCATCGGCGAGCCGTTCGAGGGGCGCGAAGCGCTTCTGATCTTCGCCGCCGGGAAGAAAGAGCACTTCATGCGGCAGACCGGCCAACGAGTTTTCCAGGCGCGCGCACTGGTGGCTCCAGACATCTTCTGTGGAGACCACGAAGACCTTGCCGGCCTTGGGCGGGAGACAGCGCGCCACCTGCGCCAGCGCGCCGCGTTCCACGATTGCCTCGTAGCAGCAATGCGGCGTCTCCACTCGGAACACGGGCATATTGAATTTGTACCACGGCGGCGCGGCGCTCTTGCGTCACTTCTCGGCCACGAAGCGCACGATGTGACTCAATTCTCCAGGAGCCCAATCCGCTTCTCCGCGGAGGTCTTCATAGCGCAATATGTGCAGGTCCAGGAAGTCGCGCACGAGTTCGTTCGGTTGAAACAAGTAGCTGTCCTTGCCCGCAAATCCCTCGATGACCAGAATCCCGCCCGGCTTCAATGCCTGCTTCAGGCGCACCACACTGGAGGGCTTCGATCCCCTGTACCAGGCATGCATGTAGAACAATGCGATCAAGTCCCAGCGGTCCTTGCCCAGTTCGAAGTGGTCCACGTTATCGACCACGGCGTGGATGTGCAGGCCGAGCTGGGCGGCGCGTTTCCTGGCCTGCGCGACCGCCACGTTTGAAAGATCGACGCCCGTCACCGTCCAGCCCTGCTGGGCGAGAAACAGCGCATTGCGGCCCTCGCCCATCCCCAGATCGATGGCCATGCCGGGCTTTCGGCCGCGGATCGCATCCACGAGCAGGCGGCTGGGAGCACGGCGAAACTGTGTCGTGGGATCGCTGAACTTATCGTTCCAGAATCTCTGGTCACGTGGATCGATCGTCTGGCCCAGGACTGCGGACCATGAGAGTAGTAACAACACGATCGCGGCCGGGTGCATCGTTTTGGTCAGCCCCATGCCGCGGCCACCTGTTTCTTGAGAACCGCGAGGTCGCGCGCGATGGCGTTGAGCGGCTCCGCCGGTTCGTATTCGATGTGCAGCGAAATAGGACCGGCAAAGTGCGCGGATGCCAGCGTGGCGAAGACCTCCGGCCACTTGACCATCCCCTGGCCCAGCGGGCAGATCTGCATGTTCCAGTGGCCATTCGCCTGGGCCCAGTAAAAATCTTTCACGGCCACCATCTTGATGCGCGGCAGCGCCAGCCGCATGGCGATGTTCCAGCCGTCTTCGCCACCTTCCGCCGTCGCATGGCAAGGATCGAAATAGTAGCCGATCCAGTCCGGATCCATACCGTCGATAATGGCGTGGATGTCCCACACGGCCTCGCCTACGTAGTCTCCGGAATGATTGTGGAAGCCTGCAGCCATACCGTAGACGCGGCCTTGCGCCACCAGTCCGGCTACGTCGCGCCGCACCTCGTCCACGCGCCTCTCGATCTGATTCGCGGCACCGTAGTGCCAGTAGCCCAGCTTGAAGAGCGGCACTTTCATGCGGCCGGCGATAGCCAGCACGGCACGCAGCGTGGGATCGGACGCCATGGTAAACGCCGTGGTAATCATCGGAACATCCACACTTTCAGCGCGAATCGCCTCAATGGCGCGATACAGATCGGCGGGCGCCAGCGCCGGCTCCACGTGACCTCCCGGGCGCACCGTAAGGTCACACCCGTCAAAGCCCAGGTCCTTGAGCACTTCGCCCAGGTGCGAATAATGGATCTTAGACAGCGCCTTGGAGAATAGGCAAATCGTGGGGGAAGGGTGCGGCGTCTGTGCGGCGATTTGCAACGCGGCGCCCCCTAAAGCGAACGCTCGTCTGGTGATGTCCATCCGTAAACGGCTATTCTAAATCCAGTGAAGCGGCGCATTCTAGTGCACGGCCATCGCGGCGCGCGCGCCTTGTGGCCGGAGAACACGCTGCCCGGCTTTGAGTACGCCATCGCGGCGGGCGCGGATGCAATCGAGATGGACGTGCTGGTCACTAGCGACGACGTGGTGGTGGTGACGCACGATCCGAAGCTGAAGCGCACCGTCTGGCAGCCGCCCGGCCGGCGCCGGATGATCCGCGCGCTGACTCTGGCCGAGCTACAGCGCTTCAGGCACAGTGGGCGGCGCAATGCGCGATTCCCGAGGCAGAAGCCTCTTCCCGCTGCCGGCATCCCGACGCTCGACCAGGTGCTGGCGCTCGCCGGCCGCGGCGAGTTTCTTTTCAATATCGAGATCAAGAGCTTTCCGGACAAGCCCCGGCTCGCGCCTCCGCCCCGCCGCTTCGCCGAGCTGATTTGGCAGGCCATCCGGCGGCACAACCTCGCGCGGCGGGTTATGGTCCAGTCGTTCGATTTCCGCGTGCTGCACGCCATGCGCGAGTTGGCTCCCGAAATCCCGCGGGCGGCCCTGTACGCCGGGCGGCCGATAAGCTTCGTCGCGCTCGCCCATGAGGCCGGGGCGGATATCGTGGCTCCCCATCACGCTTTGGTCACCCCCCGGAAAGTCCACGCGGCGCACGCGGCCGGCTTCGCGGTAATCCCCTGGACCTCCAACAGCCGCCGTGTCTGGAAGCGGCTGATCGCCGCGCAAGTGGACGCCATCATCACAGATAACCCTGCCGGGCTGGCAGGGTATTTGAAGGAGCGGGGGCTGCGTCAATAGACCTGGAAGCAGAAGACCTGGTTCGAATCCGAGGGGGTCAGCGAGTACTCGCCGTTGTCCAGCACCTCATCCACTTCCAGCTTGTACAGGTTCTCGCCGAGGCGTGTAACGTTGAGGCGGATGGGGCGCGCCACCTGCTTCTTCTTCCGCGCGAACAACACTTCGCGCTGCCCGCCCTTGGATTCCAGCCGAAAGAGCTGCAAGTGGTCCGCCTGGAGCTGGTTTGTTTGAATCAGAAACGCCGGCTGGGCCAGCGGCGTGCGCGCCGTCGAATTGGCGCCTTGGATGACGTAGATGACTTCGCCTTTGTGTTCTTCCTCACTGGCCTGCGCACTCTCGGTGGGCACCAGGTTATCAGCGTGTATTAGGTACGGAAGGTCAGGCTTGGGAGGGAGCGGCCCGCTGTATTTTTGAGCCCACAGCGGCGCGGCGCACAACAGAACGATGGGCAGACATTTCCGCATAATTAAGACTACTTTAGCGCCCGCGCCGGGCTGCCGGCCGCGTGGATGGCGTCCAGGACACGGTCCAATTGCTTCTCGTCGAGCGGCTTGGCAAGCACGAAGCGCCGTTCACCGGTGAAATCGGCTGCCAGGTCGGCGTCGAAGGAATCGGACAGAAGCACGAATCCCCCCACGCGCGGCCGCACCAGTTCGGAGGTCTCCACCCAGTTGAGCCCGGGCGCGTGCACCGAGCAGAAGATCGCGTCGAAGCGCAGGCGTTGCGCCAAGTCCAGGCCCTCGTCGGAGCTGTTGACCGGCACGACGCGATAGCCACGGGCGGCTAGCAGGCTGCGCAGTTGCGCCTGAACCGCTTCCGCCGGCTCGATCACCAGCGCGGTCAGCGTGTGCGCGCTCTCGCGGCCATTCTCCGCTGCCGGTCCGAGCACTTCGCGCATAGCGCACGGCAACTCGACTTGAAACGCCGGATCGGCTGCGGCCTGTTGGACCAGCCGGATTTCACCTCCATGACCGGTGATCAGACTGCGGCAAATGCCCAGGCCCGTACTCGCGCCGGAGTCATCCGAGCCCGCAACAAAGGGGTCCACGGCGTGCTTGGGACCGGTGTATGCGATCTCCGCCAGAATGCGTCGCGCCACCATGCTGGTGCGAATGGTGATTACCTTTTCGTTGGCATCGGAGAGCGCCTGCTCCGCGTGCACCAGCAGGTTCAGAAAGACCTGTTCGAGCTGTCCTTGCGAGCCCAGCACGGTCATAGGCTGGTCAGCAAGCAGGTCGCGCACGCGGATGCCGCGTACCTTCCACTCGCGCTCGCGGAATTCGATCAGGCTGCGCAGCAGGGTGTTCAACTCGACCGGTTGCGGCTCTACCTGTTCGACGCCCGCAAATCCCACCAGGCGGTTGACGATCTCCAACGCACGGCGCGCTTCCGCGGCGATGCTTTCCAAGTCGGCCGCGCCGGCGCCGGCCTCTGCCAGGCTGGTGATGGCAGCCAGGGGCGTTCGCAGATCGTTGGCGATGCCGGAAACGAGCTGGCCGACGGCCGCCAGTTTCTCGGTGCGGAAGAGTTGCTCGCGGACCGAGCGCTGATCCAGCAACCTCACCGCCACGCCGATCTGGTTGGCCAGATGTTGCGCCAGGGTCTGCTCCTCGCGGCTGAACACCCGCGCGCGGTCCTGCTGATCCATCTGCAGAATGCCTAACACCTCGCCTTGTGCCAGCATAGGGACGAACAACAGCGACCGGGGCGCACGCGCCTCGCTGGCCACCGGAAACGGACTGCGGGAGGTGTCGGGAATGGCCAGCAGAGTCCGGTAATGGAAGCAGGCTACGGCGCCTGCCTGGGGCCCCGCGCCGGGCTCGGAGAGCGGAATGGAGATCGGATCGCCACCCTCGCGCCCGACTACGTCCAGGGTCTTTGAATGACGGTTGTACAGATACAACTCCGCGCTGGCAACGCCGAAAATCCTGGGCAGCACAAGTCTGACCTTGCTGAGAATCTGATCCGCTGAGGCGGCGCTCAGGATCTCCTCGCCCAATTCGTAGGTCCGGCGCAACAGGCGGCGTTGCCCGCGGAGACGCTCGTCGCGCTGCCAGACGACGAAGACCACCGCTCCCACGGCGACGGCGGCGAGCAACAAGGCCAACGGCGCCAGGTGCAGAAAGGAACTCATAGTCAGGTGGCCGCGGTTTGCGCCTTCATCCACGGTTCGAGAGACGTACTGTGGAAGTCGACGACCGCCAGGTCCACACCCGGCAGCTTATCATGTGTCGTTTGCAGGCCCACAACACGCATGCCGGCGGCCCGCGCGGCTTCGATCCCGGAAAACGAATCTTCGAACACGATGCAGTTGCACGGTTTGGTTGAGAGGAGTTCGGCTGCGCGCAGATAGATCTCGGGATGGGGCTTGGCATTGCGCACCTGATGGCCGTCGACGATGACGCGGAAATAGCGGCGCAGGCCGCTGCCATCCAGGATGAAATCGACGTTGGCGGTCTCCGCGTTGGTGGCCAGACCGATGGGTTGCTCGTCGTGGTCCCCGAGAAACTCGCGCACGCCCGGCACGAGGGCTTCGGCCAACACCGGTTTCAGCAACTCCCGGTACAGTCTTTCTTTCGCGGCGCCATGAGCGGCCACCTCTTCGGCGCTGAGGTCTGCGCCGAAAAAGTCACGCACGATCTCATCATTGCGCCTGCCGTACATGCGTTCCACGAGGGTGTCGCCAACGTTGATGCCAAAGCCGCGGTTGTACAATATCCACGCCTTCGTGTGCAGCGGATTCGAATTGACGATCACGCCGTCCAGGTCAAACACCATCGCCATTCCCGCCCGCAGCCACATGTCATGCGCCTAACTGTTGGTCCAGCCAGCTCATATAGTTGGGTGCGCCGTCTACTATCGGAACCGCCAATATCTCCGGCACGTCGTAAGTATGCTCCTTTTCGAGTGTCACACGTAGGCGCTCGAAAAGCTGCCGGGACGACTTAATAATTAGCAGGCATTCCGTGGATGACTCGATCGCACCCTGCCAGCGATAGATGCTGCGCGCACCGGGCACTACCGTTACGCATGCGGCCACGTGGCTCTCCACCAGCACCTGCGCCAGCCTCACACCTTGCTCCTCCGCCGCGCACGTGCTGAACACAACGATTTTATCCGTCATAAGCGAGAATATGGGAACAGATTTCGAATCCGATGTTAACATTAACTTCGTGGCCTGATCTGATGACCTTATCGCTCAAGAAACTGGTGGGCATAGTGGCCCTGTTGCTGATCGCGGGTTATGCATTTGTTGCATTACAGGGACCGCAGGGCATACCCGGACTTATACAGAAACGCCGCGAGATTCAGCAGCTTGAAAAGGGCAACGCGGACTTGGCGCGGCAGGTGGAGGAGCAGCGCGCACGCATCCGCCGCCTCAGTAACAGCCAGTCCGATCAGGACCTGGAGATCCGCCAGCGCCTGAAACTAGTGAAGCCGGACGAGAAGGTGTTCATCCTTCAGGATCAGGCGCCCCCGCCACCACCGTCCGGAACGCGTCCGTAATTCAACGTTCCTCGCGCGGTCCACTGGGCAAGGCACCTGGCATTTCGTGATATAAAAGAAGGAGTAAGGGCCACCCTAGCTCAGTTGGTAGAGCGGCTGATTCGTAATCAGCAGGTCTCCGGTTCAAGCCCGGAGGGTGGCTCCAGAACTATTTGAGAAAGCATAATTTACGAGCAATCGGCTATCAGCCGCGCGACTGTTCAGTTGGCTGATGCGAGCCCAGCAAGTCGACGAGAGATAAGAGCAGTGTTTTTAACAAATTGACGGGAAAAGAAGTGCCTCTCCTGTGCGCGGCCTGATCAAATCAACGAGGAACCTCTCCGCTCCGCCGTCGATTGCACAGCGGGGTCGCCGCCGCACGCTCTCATTTGCGTGCACCCTGGCCGTCGGAAACTGGTGTCTTTAAAGACGGTCGTCCGCGAAGTGCTGGACGGAAGGGGATTTCGCAACAGGAACGGCGATTGGGCAGATCCAGCCGCAGTCTCGGCCATTCTCCGAGTGGCCGACCGTCCGCTCAGAACCGAAAAGGCGCGACCAACGGCCCGAGTCGAATCGCCGATTGAAACGGATGTGCCCAATTCACTTCTCGCGTGGCGAAACCCGCCGCAAATAATCGAAAAAGTTGAAAATGAAAGTCACCTGCGGACGTCCTAGGGCCGCTCGCGCCTGAACCGGGAACATGGCGATATGCTTTCCGTCCGGAGCCAGATCGAAATTCTGACGGACTCCATTTCGCCGGATCACTGTACTCGACCACGGCCTCGGTATGCCCGGGCTGAACGTGTCGCCCTGGGCCGTGTAGTTCACTATCATGATGTGATCGTCGTTGCCCAGGAAGAAAAGGTCGTGCCCTGTGCGCAACCAGGCCGGAAACTTGCCGCCGGCCGTCGAAACTCTCCACCTGCCTCCAGGCCCCGGAAAAGACCGCACGTACACTTCTTCCTCGCCCGATTCATCGGAATCATATGCCATGAAGCGGCCGTCGGGCGAAAAGGCGGCGTCCACTTCGACGATCTTCGGATCGTTCAGAAAAGGTTCGGGGTTGCCTGGCCTGGGATGATCCGGATCGCTCAGGTCGAGCGGAAGCGTCCAGATATCCGGCAGGTCATGCCGGACGAATGCCAGGCGCTGGCCATCAGGGGCAAAAGACTGTGGGCGCAAGGTGTCCCCTTCGGCGCTCAATAGAGTTACCGGAGGCGTCGACCCATCGGCACGAACCCACCACATTGTGGATCCTGAGCTGAAAACCAGGTGCTTGCCATCCGGTGCCCAGGCAAACTCGTAATCTCCCGGAGAATTAAACGTGAGTTGTACGGGCGTTTTCCGCTCCAGATTGCTAATCCAGACATCCGCTCCTCTGGCGGTGCTCGCGATGTGGGCGAGGCGCTTGCCGTCCGGCGAAAATCGAGGCGAATCGTAGGTTCCCGGCGCCGTCATCTCCGTTGTTTTGCCGGAGGCGTCCATCGACAAAATAGCATAGGCGGAGATCGTGCGCGATTCAGTTTCGATGCAACGCAGCACATTCATTGCGCTGGGACCGTTCAGCGCACTCGCGCTGGTGCCGGCCGCCATTGGGATCTACGGCGTGGTCTCCTGTTCCGTCGCGCATCGC
>Ga0335078_10008887_pt1 | contig 14929 bp, 9 predicted proteins | sample Lox_Sample_32_FD_206711 | JGI IMG/M metagenome (GOLD analysis project Ga0335078, IMG submission 206711) | Soil microbial communities from Loxahatchee National Wildlife Refuge, Florida, United States - Lox_Sample_3.2 | ecosystem: Environmental > Terrestrial > Soil > Wetlands | place: USA: Florida...
CGCTCGCCCTCGCGCCGGACGATGCGCTCGTGCACTCGAACCTGGGCAGCGCACTCAAGGAGCTCGGCCGGCTCGACGAGGCTGCCGCCAGCTTCGAGCGCGCGCTCGCGCTTCGGCCCGACCAGCCGGAGGCGCGGCTCAATCTCGCCAACCTCTGGATGCTGCGCGGCGAGCTCGAGCGCGCCGAGCCGGTATATCGCGAGATCGCGCGCCAGCGCCCCGATCTGCCCGGCGCGCTCTCCAACCTCGGCATGATCCTGCGCACGCAGGGCCGCATGGCGGAAGCGCTCGAGGTCTATCACCGCAGCCTGGCGCTCAATCCGGCAGACGCCGCCGCGCACGCCAATCTCGGAAACGTGCTGCTCGATCTCGGCCGGTTCGCCGAGGCGCGCGCCAGCTACGAGCGAGCGGTCGCGCTGCGGCCCGACTATCCCGAGGTGCGGAGCAACATCCTGATGCTGCTCAACTACGATCCGTCGCTCGACGAGGCCGCGCTGCTCGAAGCGCATCGCGCGTTCGACCGCCAGATCGCACCGCCCCCCGAACGGATCGTCCGCCGCCATGCCAACGCGCCCGATCCGGAGCGGAAGCTGCGCGTCGGCTACGTGTCGAGCGATTTCTACGTCCATCCGGTGGGCTTCTTCCTGTTGTCGGTGCTGGTGGCCCACGACGCGACTCTGATCGAGAGTCATTGTTATTCCGGACGCCGCGCCGAAGACACGATGACGGCGACGCTGCGCGCGCGCGCGGCGCGCTGGCATTCGACCGTCGGCATGGACGACGAGACGTTGGCCGCCCGGATCGTCGCCGACGGCATCGACATCCTGGTCGATCTCTCGGGCCACACCGCGGGCGGCCGCCTGCCCGTGTTCGCGCGCAAGCCGGCGCCCGTGCAGGCGAGTTGGCTCGGCTACTTCAACACCACGGGCGTGAGCGCCATCGACTACGTGCTGATGGACGAAGCGACCGTGCCGGAAGGCGCCGAGCGCTGGTTCACCGAGACCGTGGTGCGCTTGCCCGAGGGGCGCTTCTGTTATGCGCCTCCGGAGTATGCGCCCGCGGTCGCGCCGCTGCCGGCGCGCGCGCGCGGCTTCGTCACCTTCGGCAGCTTCAACAACATGTCGAAGGTGACGCCGGCGGTGATCGAGCTGTGGGCCGCGGTGCTGCGCGCGGTGCCCGACGCGCGCCTGATGCTGAAATGGAAGAGCCTGGCCGACGCAGCCGAGTGCGCGCGGCTGCGCCAGGCGTTCGATGCGCACGGCATCGCGCCCGAACGCCTGGAGCTGCGCGGCCGCACGCCGCATGCCGAGATGCTCGCCGAATACGGCGCGGTCGACATCGGGCTCGATCCGTTCCCGTTCTGCGGCGGCCTGACGAGCTGCGAGGCGCTGTGGATGGGCGTGCCGATCGTGACCCTGCCCGGCGTGCGCCCGGTATCGCGGCAGACGCTGGGCTTCCTGACCCAGCTCGGGCTCGGCGAGCTGGCGGCGTCGAGCCCGGAGCGCTACGTCGCACTGGCGGCCGAGCTGGCCGGCGATCTCGAGCGGCTGGCCGGCCTGCGCGCGACTCTGCGTTCACGCATGACGGCCTCTCCATTGTGCGACGGCGTGCGCTTCACGCGCGGGCTCGAAGCGGCCTACCGCACCATGTGGCGCACCTGGTGCGCGCGCACGCCCTGACGCGTCGCGGCGATCGCGTCGCGCCTCACTGCGACGCGGCCGCGCGCCGCTCCAGCATCCGGCTGACGGCGTCGCGGATCGCTTCCGACGGCGCGCGCTTGTAGTCGAACAGCGCGAGCGGGTCGCTGTGGCGCACCAGCATCGCGGCATTGCATTCGAACAGCAGCAAGCGTCCATCGGGCAGCACGGCGCAATCGATGCCGAAGAAGTCCAGCGTGATTCGGCGCGCGACCTCGCGCAGCGCCGCGGCTGCGTCCGGTCCCACGTGGTCGAAGGGCGCGGCGACGAAATCCGCCTCTTCGGCGCGCAGCGCGTCGTCCTCGGTCATCGCGGTCCTGAAATAGTGGACGAGCCAGTGCTCGCCGATCGCCAGATGATAGGGGAAGAGCGCGCCGTCGACTGCGATGAACCGATATTTGCGATAGCGGCCGTCAGGCGAACGGAACTCGTGATACCGCGTCAGGTAGATTTCCTCGGCCGTCGTCCAGGCCAGATAGGCGTCCAGCGTCGCGGCGTCGTCGATGCGCTCGAGGCGCTTGCCGCCGTGGCTGCCGGCCGGGCGCGCCAGCAGCGGCATGCCGATCTCGCGCAGTGCCCGATCGGCGACGGTCCGGTCGCGCAAGCTGCGGCTGGCGTAGCGGCCGGTCGCGGGCACGACGCAACCGGCGGCGCTCGACAGGCGCTCGGCGATACGCTCGCGTCCGGTTTCGGCGATCAGGCGCGGGTGATTCGCGATGGGCAGGCCGACACGTTCCGCCAAGCCCAACGCCAGCGCGGTCGCCGCGGCGCCGTAATCGGGGTCGGCGACGGCGTTGAACAGCACGTCGTAGCTCGCTGCGATGCGATCGTACGGGTAGGCGAAACCGTCGAGCATGAGGACGATCCCTACCGCGAGCCGCTGGCGGTCGAGGATGAAATCGAGTGGCGTGTTGGCGCGCCCGGGCGCCGCGATCACGCCGACGCGCAGGCGCGCGTCGCTCCGCGGTTGCGGCGGACCGACCCACGACGCGCCCGCCATCGCGCGCTCGAAGCGAACGCGCGCGGGGTCAGGCGCGCCGATCGCGACGAGGGCGTCGCCGATCAGGAGCTCGCGGTCGGGGACAGTGCGTTCGAGGCTGAGCGCAGCCAGCTCGCAGCTGTCGGCCTCGTCGGTCTGGCCGACTTGCCGAAACGTCTGTCCGAGCGCGCGCCAGCTGATCGGCTCGTCGGGGTCGAGGCTGACCGCCGCGCGCAGGGCGTCGATTGCCGCGCCGTCGCGCCCGCGCGTCCGCAAGGTGCCGCCGAGCGCCAGCCGGGCGACCGGGCTCGTCGGGTCGAGCGCCGCCGCATGCTCGAACGCGGCGATCGCCGGGTCGAGCGCGCCGACCGCGAGCATCGTCTGGCCGAGCTGGAAGGCGGCGTCCGCCGGCGCTGGCGCGAACGCCAACGGCATCATGAACGGCGCCATGGCGTCCTCGATCGCGGCGCCGACCGGCAGCGTCGCGACCACGGCCTCGAGTTCGACGAGCCCGTCCGCGGCGCGCCCCGCCTCGATCAGCGCGAGCCCGAAACGCGCCCGGGCGCGTCGACACGCGGGGTCGAGCGCCAGCGCGGCCTCGAAGTGGGGCAGGGCCGCTGCGGCGCCGGCGCCGTCCCACGTCGCCTCCGCCTCGGCCAGCCGCACGACCGCATCGTCGCGAAAGCGGGCGCCAGCGCGTGTGAGGCGATCGAGTACCGTTGGGAAATCGCGCGCCGCGACCGCGTCGAGGATCTGCCGGCGCAGCGCCGGCGGATCCTTGGGCGCCCCGTCGGTCAAGCTCATGGAAGCCTCGGCTAGCGGGAGAGCGGGTTCGGCGTCCAGATGGTGTTGTGGGCCTCGGAGCGTTCCTCGTCCGGGCGGCCGTTGGTGTAGTAGTACACCGATAAGCAATTGCGCGAACGCCCGGGCGGGCAGGTCAGTGGCGCCGGATGGCCGTGGAACGAGTGGTCGGTCGTGGAGAAGATCACGCAGCGGTTGGCGATCGGCAGGATCGACTGGACCGCGCCGGCCTGGCCGCGACGCCAGAGCTCGAGGTGGCCGCCATATTCGTCGCGCCATCCCAGGTTCAGGTACAGGAGCAGGTTGAGCCGGCGATCAAGCTTGTTGAGGAAGTGCACGTTGAAGTCGGCGTGCACGTTGAGGAAGCCGCCGGGCTCGATCAGGAACATGCCCGAGCCGATGAACGACGGGTCGGCCAGCAGGTTGGGGATGCCAGTCAAGGTCGACAGGTAGCGCAGGAACATCGAGCTGTTGAGCTCGCGCAGGATCTTGCGGATCGGCACCGGGATACGCAGCTCGTCGCAGCACGCCTTCTTGAGCGACACGCGATGGCCTGAGATCACGAAATCGTCATTCTGCCAGATCGGAGCGTCCGCCGTCGGGAAAGCGGCGATCGCCTCGATCAAGACGTCCTCGGTGAGAAAGTCGTCGATCACGATGTGCGGGAACGGTTCGGCCTTCGCATACGCGACACGCGCCTGGTCCGCCTCATCGAGCAGCCGTCCGAACTGGAAGCAGAATTTCTCGCCGAAGGCTTGGTCGGGCGCGGTTGCGACGCCGGTTCCGCTCATGTCAGTGACCCACAAGGCTGCCCGGAAGCAGATTCCGGCCGCATCATTAACGTTTTGTGTAGCCGGTCAAGCCGCGCGCTCCAGCGTCTCGGCGAGATGGCGCGCAATGGTCGGCCAATCGTTGGCGATCACGCCAAGCTTCGCGTCGCGGCCGTCGTCGAGATAGCCGAACGGCAGATCCATGAATGCGTCGACGAGATCGGCGAAACCCGTGTCCAGTACCGTCGAGCCTGGATCGAGCCGCGTGATCAGCGCCAAGCCGGTCGGCCGGCAGGCGATCGTCCGGATGGCGAGATCTGGCCGCGCGCGCTTGAGTAGGGGAATCAGGCGCCAGGTGTCGCCGCTCCAGAATCGCGTGTGCTGTTCGCGCGTCGCGGTCGGCGCGCTGAGCGGCAGGCAATCGTGCACGAGGACGACGGAACGCGGCTGGCCCAGCCGCTCGAGATTGACGAAGTCGCGCAAAGTCTGGTCGAAAGTGTGCATGCCGTCGATGAACGCCAGATCGAAGCGGGCGTGGCCGGTCTCGGCCGCAAGGTCGACCGATGCGAAGAACGCGTCGCTGGTCATTTCGAAGATGCGCGTATCGGCCGAGAACGTATGCTCGATCTGCGGCGCGGGATCGACGCCGACCGCGATGGTCGGCGGCCGCGCCATCGCGAGCGATGCGCCGGTCTCGATGCCGATCTCGACATAGAGCCGTGGCGCGAGGAACGCATGCAGACGTCGGAGTACCTCGTGATAATGATCGCCGGGCAGCAGCGCCTCGTTGAGCAGCATGTGGGCTTGGAGCAGGTCGGGATCGAGCTCGAGCGCCCGCCACTGGCACGCGATGGCCTCGGTGTGCCGACCGAGACCGAACAAGGCCAATCCGAGATGCGAGTGGTAGAGCGCGATCCCGCCGTTCTGCGCGATCGCCCGCGCGATCAGATCGACCGCTTCTTCGTTCCGCCCTTTCTGATGGCAGACCAATCCGAGCAGGTGCAGGCCGTCCGGATTGGAGCCGTCACGCGCGAGTGCCTCGCGGTAGCTGAGTTCGGCTTCGTCCAGGCGTCCGGCCTTCTGGTGCCGGAGCCCGTGTTCGAGGATTTCGCCGATCGGGGTCATGCGCTGCCTCAGGCCTCGAAGCGGGCCCAGAAATCCTCGTCGAGCCAGGGCTCGTAGCGCTCGAACCGCCGGGTCTTCATGTTCGGCAGATAGGCGACCTGGTCATCGTCGGCGAGCAGCGCGGCCATGCGCGAGAAGCTCGAGTTCACCGCCGCCAGCACCGCGCAGCGCTGCATGCACATGAAGTCGGGCAGGAAGTCGAGCTCGGGCAAAGCCAGTTCGTACGCCGGCGCGATCACGGGCTCGTACGCGGCGAAGTGCGGCGCCACCGCCTTCGCATCGTCGGTGGCGATGAACAGCACCGGACGCTCGAGGGTCGGCCACAGTTCACGCAGGAAATCATCGTACCATTCGACAGGGATCGGTCGGAACCATGGCATCTGGTCGTGATTGAAGTACGGATAATCGCCGCGTCGCACGTGGATTCCGACGAGCGCCGCGTCGGCCGGGATCGTGCGCGCCATCCAGCGCTCGATCAGATCGACGAACAGGGGGCGGGGCGTGAAGATGCGCCGCAACAGCGCGCGATGGCGGCGCCACGAGGCCGGGATCTCCTGGAAGTAGCCCCAGAAGTCGAGGTTCACCGGTGGCTCGGCCAAGGTCCAGAGATGGCGCTCGACCCCGGTGAACAGCGCGAAGCCTTGGCGCTGGAACGATGGATCGGGGGGATCGAAGGCGATGCCATAGAGCATCTGCCCGATCCAGCGCGAGGACTGGACGCGGCAGTTGTTGCGCAGCGCGTAGAGCGCCAGGAAGGCGTACTGGAACAGCTGATTGCCGAATCGACCGTTGGTACCGAGCGTGTCCATCGACACCGCATTGCTCGACGGCTCGCGCAGGAGGCTGAGGTCGGTCAGCAGCGCCGAGCGGATGTAGGCATCGGCACCGTCGCCGACCAACCGGCACGCACCGGGCTTGAGCCGCACGTAGCCGGCGTCGAACAGCGGCCGGTCCCAGCGCCCGGCGGCCTCGCCGGCGCCACGCACGACGGCGATTGCGGCCGGCTCCGCGCCAGGACGCTGCTCGAACGCCTCGAGGCATGGAGCGAGGGCGGTCGCGGCCGACTCGACGACGCCGAGACCGGGCCTTGCGCCGTCGCGGGTCGCGGCGTCGAGCGCATCCGATAGGGATTCGGCCGCGGGCGTCGGCGGGCCGGGCGGGCGCTCGATCGCGTTGCGTCCGTCGAGCCGCGCCAGTCGCAGCACGAGGCCGTGCCCGCTCGCCGCGACGCGGCGGGCGTCGCCAACCGGCGCGAGCGATGCGCAAGCCGCACTCGACAACGCCGCGCGCGCGGGATCGTGATCGGACGCGACACCGATCGAGAGAACGCAGTCACCGGGGCCGAGCGGCCAAAGGGCCGTCTCGTCGGCGATCAGGGGCGCAAGACCGCTCATCGGCAAGGAGCGTCCCTCGACGGTCCGTCAGGCGGCCGTCGGAGTCGCGACGCCGACCTCGTCGCGCAGGAACCCGACCAGCGCATCGCGTGCGCGCTCGGGGACCGCGATCAGGACGTCCCGATGCACCACGATGTAGGGCTGGTGGTGATTGCGCAACGCATCGAGCGTCTGGCACAGCGACGGCCAGTGATGCGCCTTGTGGGGCGGCGCCGGCGGCGCCAGGAACAGGCGCGCATCGTCGATCAGCACGAAGTGCCTATCGAGGTCGCGCGCGATCTCGGCGATCTCGTCCAGCAGCGGGCATTCGTCGTCCTCACCGGCGGTCACGTCGCCGCTCCAGTGCGCGTCGAGCCAGAACATGGTGACCGGCAGATCGGGAACGAGCTGCCGGAGATGTTCGCGCGAGTCGCCGAACAGCGTTCGGATGCGCGGATCGTCCGCGAAGCGCGCCTTCACGACGTTGAAGAATTCCGGTGCGCGCTCAACCGTGATGACCTGCTCGAAGCGCTCAGCCGCCCACGCCGTGGTATTGCCCAGCAACGTGCCGGTTTCGAAGAAACACGGAATCGAGAACATTCGCTGGAGATACGTCACGAGCTCGCCGGGCGGCCCAAAGTTTGCGGTGCCCACGATCGGTCCCTTGTGTCCAGCGGGTCGGTGCCAAATTCCAGCAAAAGAGTAACGAAATCGTTACCATATTTGCCCATCTCTAGCACCCCGCCTCAAGGCCCTCGGACGCTGTCCTCGATCATGATCGATCCGCTGCTCATCATGGCGCAGAGCCGGCACAAGGCCGGACTGCTTGACGATGCCCGCACGCTCTATGGCCAGATCCTGGCGCGCGATCCCGACCACTTCGAGGCCATGCAACTGCTCGGCATGGTCGAGGTCGAGGACAAGAACGTCGATGTCGGCATCGAGCTGCTCGAACGCGCCGCCCGCGGCGACCCCGAGAACAGCCAGACCGCCTATCACCTGGCGCTCGGGCTCGAGGCGGCCCAGCGGCTGGACGACGCGATCACCGCGCTGGAGCGCGCGGTCGAGCTCGACCCGACCAATCTCGCGGCCGTGCGCAAGGTCGGCTGGCTGAAGCAGCATAAGCAGCAATACGACGAGGCGATGAAGCATCTCGAGCGGGCGCTCGATCTCGACCCGAACGACATCGACACGCGCATCGCGATCTCGGTGTGCTGCATCGCGACGCGCCGCTACGGTGCGGCGTCCGCCCAATGCTACGCCATCTTGGAGATCGATCCCGACAATGTCGGGGTCTGGCGCAGCCTCGCCTACGCCCAGAACGCCGAGCGCGACTACGAAGGGGCCCGCCGGTCGCTCGAGCGGGCACTCGAGCTCGAGCCCGACAACAAGCTGGCCCTGGTCGACCTCGGCAGCGTGATGAAGGCGCTCGGCCTCAACGACGCGGCGATCGAGGCCTACGACGCCGCGCTCGCGCTCGACCCCGAGCAGGCCGTGCCTTGGGCGGGTAAAGGCATCGTCTATCACAGTATGGGCCGGCTCGAGGACTGCATCCGCTGCCAGGAGCGAGCGCTCGAGATCGATCCGACGTTTTCGCCGGCGCTCAACAACCTCGGCCTGGCCCTGCTGACCCTGGGTCTGATCGATGTCGCCATCAAGCGCTTCCAGAAGGTGGTCGACGAGCATGGCAATCCGGGGGTCTTCAGCAATCTCCTGTTCGCCATGCATTATCTGGAGGGCGTGACGCCGCAGGCCTTGCTGCGCCGGCATCGACGTTACGACTTCTACGTCCACGGCAAGAAGCGGACGAAACCGCCGCGTCACAGCAACCCGCCGGACCCCGATCGCCGGCTCAAGGTAGGCTACGTCTCGGGCGACTTCGCCGTGCACCCGGTCGGCTTCTTCGTGTCTTCGGTGATCACGCGGCACGACAAGAGCCGCTTCGAGTCGTACTGCTACTCGGCTCGCGGGAGCGAGGATTATGTCGGGGAGCGGATCAAGCGGCACGCCGACCACTTCCGCCGGATCGTCGACATGACCGAGGTCGAGCTGATCGAGCGTGTCCGCGACGACGGCATCGATGTTCTGATCGATCTGTCGGGGCATACCGCCGCCAATCGGCTGGTGACCTTCTCGCACAAGCCGGCGCCGGTTCAGGCGACGTGGGCCGGCTATGTCGGGACGACGGGATTGCGCGCGATGGACTGGCTGATCGCCGACCGGTTTCACGTGCCGCCGCACCTCGAGCCCTTCCACAGCGAGCGTGTCTATCGCATGCCGAACGGCTACGTCTGCTACGAGCCGTTCGTCATGGCGCCGGCGGTCGGACCGCTACCGGCCCTGCGAAACGGCTGCGTTACGTTCTGCTCGTTTCCCAATCCGGCCAAGATCAACCGCGGGACGATCGCGGTCTGGGCGCGCATCCTCGCGGCGGTCCCGGACGCGCGGCTGCGGCTGAGCTACAAATGGATGAACGCGAGGCTCAGCGCCGAGCGCATCCATGGCGGTTTCGCCAAGCACGGGATCGATCCCGCGCGGGTGATGCTCGAGGGCGGCGGCGACCCCAAGACCATGATGGACAGCTACAACGCCTCCGACATCGGGCTCGACACGTTCCCTTATTCCGGCGGCCTCACCACCTGCGAGGCGCTCTGGATGGGGGTTCCGGTCATCACCTATCCGGGCGATCGCTTCGAAAGCCGCCACTCGTTCAGTCACCTGTCCAACGCGGGGTTGACCGAGACCACGGCGCGCGACCTCGACGACTACGTGCGCCTCGCGGTCGAACTCGCGCACGACCTGCCGCGGCTAGCCGACATGCGTCTCAATCTGAGGCCGCGCATGGCAGCCTCGCCGTTGTGTGATCCAGATCGCTTCGTCCGAGATCTAGAGAGCGGGTTCCGCACCATGTGGCGGGCTTGGTGCGAGACCCAGCGCCGGCCGAGCGCTAGCCGGCGGCCGGCGACGAGAACGCATCGAGCGGCGGCAGGTTGAGGACGACCTCTTCGTAGCTGATCAGGTCGCGGCACTGCTTCAATGCGTCGTAGTAGGCGCGTTGCTCGAGATGCCGCCGCATGTCGGCCAGCAGGGCGCGTATCTTCCCGGACTCGGTCGCGCCCTCGAAATCGCGGATGTAGTTCATCGCCTGCTCGAGATAGGGCGGCCGCTCGCTGGCGTCGGCGATATAGGCGCATTGGACCGCGAAATAGATGCGCCGCGCAGGCGTATTCGCATGCTCGGGCCGCATGATGTGGCGCTCGAGCAGCATCGAGACCTGATTGTTGATGAGCAGAGACGTCGGCTTCAGAGCCGTCAAGAGGGCGCCGTTGATCACCAGGCGCTCGTTCGCCCGCAAATTGAGCTTCAGCCCCATCTGGCTGGCCCTCCATGGGAGATCCCGCCCCCGGTCGGGGGTTCGAACGTCGTGATACCAGCCTCGAGGCCCCGACGCCAGGGTGTGCGCGCCCGACGGACCGGTACAGCCGGTCCGCCGGCGAGGGATCAGCGCGTCAGGGCAGCTGGGACTGTGCGGAGACCAAGCTGATCGGCGACAGCAGGCTGGTCGACCCGGTCGTCCCCGACGATCCGCCCTGCAGCAGCGCCAAGGCCGTGTCGCCCATCGACGTGCCGAGGTCGTCCTGGTTCTGCGCGATCTGGACCTGGGTCAGGTAACGCGTCACGAACTGCGCGACGAAGGATGGGTTCTTGAACTGCTCGACGTTGACCCGGGAGGAGATCTCCTGCGCCTGCGCCCCGACCGGCAGCACGGCGAGCTGCGGCGGGAAGCCGAGCGCCGTCGTGACGACCTGGCGCATCACGCTGTCGCCCAGGATCGAGTAGATCGCGTTGGTCGTCGTCGATGCCGACTGCACGGCTTGGGCGACGTTGCGGGCGAAATACCGCGCGTTGGCGACCGACTGGTTGGACTGGGCGATGTTCGTCTCGAACGTGTTCTGCTGGTAGCCGGTGATCAGCGATTGGATCGTCGATGGGTCCTGGAGCGTGCTGAGCCCATTATAGAGCCCCAACGTCTGGTCAGCGGCCAGGAACTTGCTGTTGGTCGAGGACAGCTGGTTGGCGACCGAGTTGGACTGGTTCGGGTTCGACAGCAGCGCCGCCTTGACCAGGCCGATGTTCTGCGTCTGATCGCCGAGACCGGTCGCGGTCAGGATGAAGTTGAGCAGCTTCGGGTCGCTGAAGATCTGGTTGACCGAGGTGATGTTGTTCGCGCCGGCGACCGCGGCGTTGCCGTTCGACTTGACCGAGTTGATCATGTAGACGCCGGTCTGGTTCTCGGTCAGGTTGCCGCCGGTCGTGCCGCCGCCCGCGAAGCTGAACTGCGGTTGCAGCACTTGGTTGTCGGAGGTCGTGATCACGCCCAGCGAGATGCCGCTGGTCGCGCTCCCGGGGCCCGGGCTGACCGAGACGAGGTCGCCCGTCGAGGTCGCGAAGTTCAGCGTCTGGATGCCCGACGTGACCCGCGCCGTGACCTTCGGGTTGGGGTTGTTCGCGTTCGCCGTGGCGGACACGATCGACGCCGCCCACGACTGGGTGCTGCCGACGACCCCGAGATTCGTGAGCTTGACCGCGACGGTGAAGGCATCGCCCGCGTTGTCGTAGACCGTCGAGTTGAACGTGCGCGAGGTGCCCGCCGCATCGAGATTCGAGAGGTTGCCGCTCACCCGCACCAAGGTGGTCGGCTTGGGCGGCGTGATCTGGGCGACACGGCTTTGGAAATAGGAGACGGCGCTGGCGACCTGCTGGCTGTTGTTCGACTGCTGCAGGAGCTTCGTGCCGTTCTGGGCGAGATAGTTGTAGTAGGCGATCGACCCGCCGGGGAAGCTCGTGCCGGACGTCGACGTGGACGTGGGGCTCAGGCCGAACAGGGAGAGGGCGATCTGGCCGCCGGTCAGCGTCGTCATGATTGCACCGTTCGCGCAAGATCCAGCGTTCTGCTGGCCGACAAGATAGCCCAATAAGCCTTAAAAGTCGTGAATTCTCTGTGACCTCCGTCACACATCAAGCTCAGGCCGGCAGGAAGTTCGCCAGGCTCAGGCCCTTGAGCTGGGCGGTAACTTGGTAGCTTGCCTGGAGCTGATTTTGCAGGTTGTTCAAGCTGGTGATCGACACCGCGAGGTCCTGGTTCTCGGCGGTGTCGAGGCCTTGCTGCAGCAGGTTGGTCGAGGTGTCGTTCTGGGTTAGTGCGGTGCCCAGCTGGCCGCGCACGATGCCGTTGATCGCCACGGCGTTGTTGATCTCGCCGCTCGCGTTGTTGATCTGGCCGATCTGCCCGACCAGCCATTGCTGGTAGGTCGCGGACGTCCCGGTCGCTGCGTTGAAGTCGGCGAAATCGCTCGCCTTGATCGTCGCCACCGCCGTGGTGTTGGCGAGCGTGTCGCGGACGGCCACGCCGAAGGGATTGTTGGCCGGTACGCCCGGATTGGCCGTCACGCTCGCCTGGATCGATTGGCCGTCGGCGATTTGGGCCGGTGCGGCGGGCACGCCGGCGGCGCCCGGCACGAACCAGTTGGAGGTCGTGGCGAAATAGTTGGTTACCGCGTTCTGAGCGGCGGCCACGGTGGCGAAGGCGGGGGCCGCGCCGATCGCCGTGCGCAGACCCGTCGTCAGGGCGTTGGCCGAGGCGATCGGGTAGCTCGGGGCATTGGCGGTGTTGAGCGCGACGCCTGAGAACAGCGGCACGCCGTTGGTTTGGGCATTCAGCTGGGCGACCGCCTGGTCCAGCGTGTCGGACGCGGTCTGCTGGACCTGGACGCCGGTCGGATCCTGGTTGTTGAGCTGCGTGATCGTGTTGGCCAGGTTGTTGATCGCGCTGTCGGTCGAGGTCAGGGACGTTTCGATATTCGCAGTGCGCGTCGACAGGGTCGCGATCGTGTCCGAGTAGGCGCTGTTGCGCGTGATCGCGCCGCGCGACTTGAGGTCGAGGGAGGCGACGTCCGGCGTGAAGCCCGAGAAATCCTGCGCCTTCCGCCCGCCGTTCGAGATGATCTGCTGCAGCGTCGTCAGCTGCTCGTTCTGATTCTTGATCTGGTTCTGCAGGTACAGCGTCTGGGAGAGGCTATTGACGAAGCTCATGGTCTAACTCCGGTACCCGCGTCACGGCACAAGATTGATGAGGGTGTCCAACAGCTGGTTGGCGGTCGTCACGACCCGGGCGTTGGCCTGGTAGAGGTTCTGCAGCACCACCAGCTGCGACATCTGGGTGTCGAGATTGACTTCCGACTGCGGCGCGATCGCCTGCGTGATCTGGGTGTTCGCCGTGTTGAGGGTGGTGATCTGGTTGTTGGCGTTGGAGAGGTCCTGGCCGACGTTGATTGTCGACTGCCCGGCGCCGGTCTCAAGGGTCTGGGTGCCCGCGATGCCGGCGGTCGAGAAGGTGAACTGGTTGTTCAGGATCTGGCTCGCCGCCGCCATCGCCGCGCCGACGTTGGTGTCGGCCGCAGTCCCGGCGAACTGGTCGCCGACCTGGAGCGCGCGCAGGCTGATGTTCGGGTTGAGCTCGATGTCGCCCGAGTAGTACGGCGCCGTCACATTGTTGGCCGCCGCGAAGCCGACGCCGATGGTGGGCGCTCCGCCCGCCTGCGTGACTGTGCTGTTGGCGACGATCGGCTCGATGTGGCCCGGGTACTGCGACGGCGCCGTGCTGGCGGCCGGAATCCCCGTGATGGTGCCGGTCGAGGTGAAGGTCGGTGGACTGCTCGCGCTATTGAACGTGCCGATCACGAGGCCGCCCGAGCCGGCGACGCCGACGCCGCCCGCGTTGTAGTTCAAACTGCCGACCGCCGGCGCGCCGTTGAGCGGCGTCAGGCTGGTGACCACGACCTGGTAGCCGCTGCCGTTGGCCCCCGGGGTCTGCGGCCGGTAGGCGACCGTCGCGGTGTACTGGTTGCCGAGGTCGGTGGTCAGCGTGAAGGCGTTGGAGGCAGCCGTGTCCTGGAACTGCTCGACGCCCGCGGGCGGTAGCGTGCCGCTCATCGTCAGCGTCGTCTGCGGCACCACGCCGTCCGTCTGCGTGAACAGCGTCATCTTGTTGTTGGCGGTGATCGCGGTCGGCGCGGAGGCGCCGACCGTGCTGCTGAGCCCGCTCGTGAACGCCGTCAGCGGGCCGATGCTGCCCGGCTGAGTGTTGGCCACGGTCGGCGTCAGCTGGACCGATTGACCGGAGAAGGTCGGCGGCACGGTCGACACGTCGACGGTGCCCAGCACGATGCCGCCCGTGTTGGTCGCGCCGTTGTATGCCGGGACCGAGACCGCCGGTGCGCCCTGCACCGAGGTCAGGCTCGAGACCACGAGCTGATAGGTAGAGGTGCCGGCCACCGGCCGATAGGCCAGCGTGGCGGAGTACTGGTTGCCGTTGCTGGTGATCAGCGTCGTCGGCGTCGGGGTACCGGCTGCGGGCACCTGCACGTCGGCGCCGGCGGCGAGCACGCCGCCTGCCGGTAGGTTCAACGTGCCGTTGAGCCCGAGGATGGTGGTCGGCAGGCCTTGAAACGCCGAGGTGACCTGGTTCGCGACCTCGCTGAGGTTCTGCAGCGCCTGCGTCGTGTTGCCGGTCAGGACCTGCAGATTGCCGCCGAGATCGCCGTTGACGTTGGTGAGCTGCTGGCCCGACACGCTGATCGTATTGTTGGTCGCGTTGTAGGTCACGTGCTCGGCATACATGCCGGCGAGCGGCGTGTAGTTGGAGCTCAGGACCTGCAGCACGCCCTGATTGTCGATGAAGGCGTTGACGCCGATCAGGCTCGACAGGTTGTTGACCGCGGTGTCGCGCTGGTCCTCCAGGTCGGTCGGGTCTTGGCTGTTGGCCTGCGCGGAGACCACCTGCTGGTTTAGGCTGGCGATCTGCTGGAGGTCCGCGTTCACCTGGTTGACGTCGTTGACGATGTTGGTCTGCGCGGTCTGTTGGAGCCCGAACAGCGCGCTCGTCTGCGCGTTGAAATTCTGCGCCAAGGTGTTCGCGGCGTTCAGCACGTCCTCGGCCGTGCCGGAGTCCTGCGGATTGGTCGCCAGCTGCTGGAAGTCGCTCTGCAGCGTGTTGATCTGGCCCTCGATCGAGGTGCCCTGGGTCGGATCGCCCGACAGCTGGTTGATCTGGCCGAGCGCGGTCTGCAACGCCGTCTGGTAGGCCGTGTCGGCATTGTTGGTGCGCAGTTTCTGCTGCAGCGA
>Ga0335078_10008889_pt1 | contig 14928 bp, 13 predicted proteins | sample Lox_Sample_32_FD_206711 | JGI IMG/M metagenome (GOLD analysis project Ga0335078, IMG submission 206711) | Soil microbial communities from Loxahatchee National Wildlife Refuge, Florida, United States - Lox_Sample_3.2 | ecosystem: Environmental > Terrestrial > Soil > Wetlands | place: USA...
CGGCCAGGACCGCCGGCCGCCGAACACGGAACGGATCGTCGTTCCCGGCCAGGAACGCGACACGTCCATAGCCGCGTCCCGGCCGGCGGGCGTGGCCAGGCCGTGGATCGCGGTCGACGCGATGGGCGGCGACCACGCCCCCGACGAGATCGTGGCCGGAGCGCTCGCCGCGCAGCGCGAGCACGGCGTCCGGGTGCTGCTGACCGGGCCCGCCCCGCGGCTGCTGCAGGCGCTGGCCGTCCTGGGCGCCAGCGCCGAGACCGACGAGCTGCGCGTGGTGCCCGCCGAGGACAACCTGGGCATGGACGAGGGCGCGCTGGCCAGCCTGCGCCGCCCGCGCTCCAGCGTGGCCGTCGCGTGCCAGCTGGTCCGCCAGGGCGACGCGGCGGCGGTGGTCTCGGCCGGCTCGACCGGCGGCATCGTCGCGATCGCCAGGCTCAGGCTCAGGTCGCTGCCCGGGGTGGAGCGGCCGGGGCTGGCCGTGGTGCTGCCGACCCGGCCTGGCCGCACGGTGCTCATCGACGCGGGCGCTACCGCTGACCCCAAGCCGGAGATGCTGGTCCAGTTCGGCCAGCTCGGGGTCGCCTACGCCCAGCTCGCGTTCGGCGTGCCCGCGCCGAGGGTCGGGCTGCTGACGATCGGCACCGAGCCTGGCAAGGGAAACAAGTTCACCAGGCGCGCGCACGAGCTGCTTGCCGCCGACCCGCCGCGGGGCGCCCTGCCGCTGAGCTTCGCGGGCAACGTCGAGGGCGGCGACCTGCTGGCCGGGGAGGTCGACGTGATCGTGACCGACGGCTTCACCGGCAACGTCGCACTGAAGACGCTCGAGGGCTCGGTGCGGTTCGCCGCGTCCGAGCTGCGGGCCGCGGTGACCGGGACAAGGGCCGCAAGGGTCGGGGCCTACCTGCAGCGCAAGCCGCTGCGAGAGCTCGCCGCCCGGCTGGACGCGGAAAGCTACGGCGGGGCCGTCCTGCTCGGCCTCGGCGGGACGGTGGTGATCGCGCACGGCGCGAGCACCGCCCGCGCGGTCACCTCCGCGTGCCTGCTCGCGGCCGACCTGGCCCGTGGCCAGATCACCGAGAAGATAACCCAGCGCCTCGGCGAGCGCCCCGGCCGCGGCGGGCACTTCCTGCGCCGGCCTTAATCTGTCGAGGGGGCCGATAGGCTGGAGGCATGGCAGATCCGCAGGAGGTTCTCGCGCAACGGGTGCGCGACGCCATCGTGGCGTCGTTCGGCTCTGCGCAGGAGGATGCCGATCCGCTGATCCGCCCCTCGTCCTTCGCCGACTTCCAGGCGAACGCGGCGCTTCCGCTGGCCAAGCGGGTGGGCCGTCCGCCCGCGGAGATCGCTGCCGAGCTTGTCGGCCACCTCGACGTGGCGGGCATCTGCGCCGAGCCGGTCGTCAGCGGGCCCGGATTCATCAACCTCACCCTGCGTCCGGAGTGGATCGCGGCCCAGGCCACGCTCATGCTCGGCGACGGCAGGCTCGGCCTCGCGCCCGCCGCGCGGCCGCAGACCGTGGTGGTCGAGTACTCCTCGCCGAACATCGCCAAGGAGATGCACGTCGGGCACCTGCGCACCACGATCGTCGGGGACGCCATCGCCCGCGTGCTCGAATTCGCCGGGCACCGGGTGATCAGGGACAACCACGTCGGCGACTGGGGCACCCCGTTCGGCATGCTGATCGAGCACCTGCTCGACGTCGGCGAGGACTCGCCCGAGGCGGCGCTGCTGCGCACCGACCCGAACGCGTTTTACCAGGCGGCGCGGCGCAAGTTCGACGGCGACCCGGAGTTCGCCGACCGGGCGCGCAAGCGGGTCGTGGACCTGCAGGGCGGCGACACGGACACGCTGCTGCACTGGGAAGAGCTCATCGACCTGTCCAAGGACTACCTGCACCGCATCTACGGCCGCCTCGGCGTGACCCTTACCGACGAGGACATCAGGGGCGAGAGCTTCTACAACGACCTGCTCGCCGACACCGCGGCGCGGCTTGAGGACATGGGCATCGCGGTACACAGCGACGGTGCGCTGTGCGCGTTCCCGCCGGGCTTCACCGGCCGTGAGGGCAAGCCGCTGCCGGTGATCATCCGCAAGCGCGACGGCGGCTACAACTACGCCACCACCGACCTGGCCACCATCCGCTACCGGATCGACGACCTGCACTGCGACCGTGCGATCTACGTGGTCGGCTCCGACCAGTCACTGCACTTCCAGCAGGTGTTCGCGGTGGCGGCGCAGGCGGGCTGGATACCGCCGGGCGCCGTCTTCGAGCACGCCAAGATCGGCCTGGTACTCGGCCCTGACGGCAACAGGCTGCGCACGAGGTCCGGCGACAACGTGCAGCTCAGCGACCTGCTGCAGGAGGCAGTCGACCGGGCGCGCGGCATCCTCGAGGAGGTCGACGCGGGCGGCCGCTTCGGCGCGGCAGAACTGGACCACGTCGCCGAGGCCGTCGGCATCGGCGCGGTCAAGTACGCCGACCTGTCTACCGCGCGGGAGAGCGCGTACGTGTTCGACTGGGACCGGATGATCTCCTTCCGCGGCAACACCGGCCCGTACCTGCAGTACGCCAACGCGCGGCTGCACTCGATCTTCCGCCGCGCCGCCGCGGAGGGCGCCGAGGCCTCGGCGGCCGGGATCGCGGTCACCGCGGGCCCGGAACGGGCGCTCGCGCTGCGGCTGCTCGGTTTCGGCGCGACCGTCACCCAGGTCGGCCAGACCGCGGAGCCGCACCGGCTGTGCGCCTACCTGTTCGAGGTGGCCAGCCTGTTCACCACGTTCTACGAGGAATGCCCGGTGCTGAAGGCCGAGCCGCAGGCGCTGCGCGCCAGCAGGCTCGCGCTCTGCGCGCTCACCTTGCGCGTGCTGAGCACGGGCCTCGGCCTGCTCGGCGTGCCCGCCCCCGAGCGAATGTGACCGAGAGCTGAACTCGCCCTCTGTCGGGCACGGTGCCGCGATCCGTCCGGCTCACCAGCATGTGAACAAGCGAACGTAGTGCTTACGTGCGCCGGGATTCCCTGGCCCGGCGGGGGCCGTCCGGGCAGGCTCGGAGCCATGGATCTCCAGCGGGCCGTTCACCGGCCACAGAAAAGCCGCACCGGCCTGTCCGCACATACCCAGCAGGACGCGCGAAGCGGGCGCGACGTCCTCGGAAGGAGGCATCAATGATGGCCCGCGATCGGCGTAACGGCACCCGCCGGACGAGCCGTAAGGCACTCAAGGCCCGGGTCGGCATCGCGACCGCAGTCCTGGCGGTCGGCGGCGTGACCGCCGCGGCCGTGGTGATGGCCACCAGCCATCCGGGATCCACGGCGCAGTCGGCCGCCTATTCGGCCCGCTATGCCAGCGAGGGCACCGCGCTCAGCTCGGCGGTGCGCGAGTGGAACAGCTCGAGGGGGAACGCGTACTCCCAGCTCGCGTCGCTCACCCAGGTGCGCGGCTACAGCCAGACCGCTAACCGGGGCGGCACGCTTGACGTGCAGCGCGGCATCGTGGTCCTGGCGACGAACAAGTTCCTCATCCTGCAGTCGGCCAACGGGTCGCTGCACCTGTGGCTGCTCTCGAACGGCACGCAGTTCCAGAACGTGTCGAACACCACGGCGGGCACGGCCGCGATGACGGCGAACACCACCGCGACGCAGCAGGCGATGCAGTCGGGCAACATGATCCCCGCGACCACGCTGATGGCGGGAAGCACGCTCACCGCCGCCACGCTGCTGACCCCCTCCACCGCGCCGCAGACGGTATCGGTCCAGGTGGCAGGCACCGACCTGACCGTGACCGTCACCGTGACGAGGACCACGGCGATGGTGTCGCAGACCGCCACCATGCCGCTGACCGGCATGCCGACGGCCGACCCCACCATGTTCACCCAGAGCGCATGGCAGGCCACGAACTCGCTGGCCCGCGGCGACCTGGCGCTGGTCGTAGGCACCAGGAAGCATCAGACGCTGCGCGCCCAGCTGGTGCTGTTCAGCCCGCTGAGCACCGCCGTGGTCGGCGGCAAGGCCGGGGTCAACGTGGGAGGCAGGCAGGCGGCGCCCACGCCGACGGCCTCGCCGACCCACTGGTGAGTGACCAGGTGAAAGCGCGGACGCCCTCAGCCCTGGCGGCTGGGGGCGTCACGCTCAGCGTCGGCGACGTCCTGCTCGACGAGTCACGCTGGACGGTACACCGGGCGGGACAGCCCGTTGACCTGTCGCCGACCGAATTCCGGCTGCTCGCCTGCCTGATGCGGCATCGGGGCAGCGTGCTCAGCCGGACCCAGCTGCTGCGCACCGTGTGGGGTCCGGACTACGCCGGCCAGCCGCAGGTCGTCGAGACCTACGTGAGCTACCTGCGACGCAAGCTCGACCGGCTCGGCCCGCCGATCATCCGCACCTGCCGCGGCCTCGGCTACACGCTGGTCGACGTGTCTTTACGGTAAGCTCTTCATCGCGGACAGGCACCGAATGCCGTAGTCTCGAATCGAGTTCGCCGAACCCCGCAGGCTCAGGAGGCGGTCATGACCGGACTCATCTTGCTGGTGTTCATCGCCGTGATCATCGCGTTCTTCTGGACGCGGATTCGGGGCAAGATGAAGCTGAACGTCACGGGCAAGCATTGGACCGGGGCCATCATCGTCGTCTGCCTGTTCGTCCTCCTGCTGTGGGCATCCACCCAGCACGGCAGCGGCCACTGAAGGCAAGCCAGGCAGCACGCTCAAAGCGAACGCAGCGCCTGGCTGCCGCTGCGCGGCATCTCGAACCAGACCGCCTTGCCCTCGGGCGTCGGCCTGGACCCCCACCGGGTGGCGAGCTGTTCGACCAGGTAAAGACCGCGGCCGCCCTCATCGGTCTCGCCCGCGGTGCGGATCCGGGGCAGCCGCAGGTCGGGATCGAAGACCTCCACCCACACCGCGCTCGCGCCGCGCCTCAGCCGTAGCCTGAACTCCCTGGCCGGAGGGCCCCCAGCGTCCTCGGGCTCGGTGTCCTCCCAGCCCAGCGGGGCCGGCACCGAGACCGCCCGCACCGCGGGTACCGGCGCCGCCGTCGACATGATCATGGACTCCATCTCGAAATCGAGCTGGCGACCCGGGCTCGGTGTGATCGAGGCGTGCAGCACCGCGTTGGTGACCACCTCGGAGACGAGCAGGCAGGCGAGCTCGGTCTGCTCGGTGTCCATGCCCCATTGCGCGAACGTCTGCGCGGCGAGCCGCCGCGCCTCGGAGACCATGATCGGCTCCGCCGGGAACGTCCGCTCGGCCGTCGCAAGCTCGGCCGGCGAGGACTTCACCACCAGGATGGCCATGTCGTCGTCGATATCCCCGGGCACCGCGTACTCGGCCGCGGTGGCGACGGCGTCCGCGTCGCCGCCGGCCGCGGCCGCCCGGACCGCGTGCTGCAGCATCTCGACGGCCTCGGCCTCCGAATAGTGGCCGGAGCCGTCGGCCCGCGTCCGCCTGTCGGTCAGGCCATCGGTGAAGAACACCAGGATGGCCGCGGGCGGCACGATGATCGTCTGTTCCTTGTACGTGGGCAGCCCGCGGATGCCCTTGCCGCGCACGCCGAGCAGGACGCCCTTGTGCATGAACTCGAGCTGCCTCGCCTGTCCCTCGCTGATCAGCAGCGGGGCGTCATGGCCCGCGTTGGCGAAGGTGAGCTCCCGCGACCACGCGTCGTAGATCATGTAGATGCAGCTCGCCGTCGGCGGATCTCCGGCCAGCGAGGCCCCGCTCTCGTCGGCGGGGGCCAGCGAGCGGCACCACTCGTCGAGCTTGCGCATGATGTCGGCAGGCGACTTCTCGTCCTGCGCGAAGGCCCGCAGCGCCGCGCGCAGCTGGCCCATGATCGCGGCCGCTCTCGCGCCGCGCCCCTCGACGTCGCCGATGACGATGCCGACCCGGCCCGCCGCAAGCGGGATGATGTCGTACCAGTCCCCGCCGACCTGCGTCTGGATGCCCTGGCCGACCGCCTCGAGCGGCTTGGCTGGCACGTACCTGCAGGCGACCTCGAGCCCGTCGAGCTCCGGGATCGCCTGCGGAAGCAGGCTCTTCTGGAACGCCAGGGCGGTCCGCCGCTCGGTCTCGAAGAGCATGGCGTTGTCGATGGCGATCGCCACCCGGCTCGCGATCGCGCCGATCAGGTCGCGGTCATGGCTGTCGTAGTTGCGCTCCGCGCGGTCGGTGAGCCTGGACAGTGCCAGGCTCATGACGCCGAGCAGCTCGCCCCTGGCGTAAAGCGGCGCCGCGAGCACCGAGGTCAGGCCCGCCACGCGAGAGGCGGCCATGCTCTCCGGGCTCGGCGCGGGGTACTTGTCCTGCTCGCTGTCCAGGTCGGTGACCGTGATCACGTCCAGGCGCGCCATCGCCTGCTGGGAGAAGTGGCCTTCCGGGTAGTGGATCTGCTGGCCGACCTGCGCCCACGTGCCCGGCGGCGGGGCCCAGTCGCTGGCGTTCCGCTGGATCCTGCGGACCAGCTGGTCGCCCTGGAACAGGTCGATGAAGCAGTGGTCGGCGAACTGCGGCACCAGCATGTCCGCCACGTGCCGCAGCGTGGTGCCGATCTCCAGCGAGCCCGCGAGCCGCTCGCCGACGCGGTCCAGCAGGGCCAGGCGGTCCCACTGGCCCTGGCCGTCTGCATGGCCGGCCTCGCGGGCCAGGATCACCATCCCGTCGATGTCGCCGGACGGATGGCGCAGCGGCACCGCCGAGGCACGGATGAGCACGCGCGAGGCGTCGCCGCGCGTGCCGGAGAAGGTCCCCTCCCAGGACCGGCCGCGCAGCACCTGGCGGGCGAGGTCGTCCGCCAGCCGCAGGTCGTCGCCCGCGAACAGGCCCAGGGATATCACCGGGCCGCCGGCCAGCCGGGCCAGGTCGCCGGAAACCCGGAAAAGCCTGGCCGCGTAATCGTTCATGTACAGCAGATTGCCGAGCCGGTCCGCGACGATTACTCCGATGTCAGCCTGCCCGAGGACCAGGTCCGCCGGAAGGTACGCGTCGAATGCGGCCTCACCCGGGCCAGGCACGCCCGTGCTCCCTTGTCCGGGCGGCGTCGCTGGCTGACATGATCACACTCCGGCCAACGATTGATACCGGCTGGCAATTGAAACGAATACCTGCGAGGCGATCGAAGCGGTGAGTTCTGTCCATATGGCATCCATCGAGTCGTCCGCCGTCACGCGCACACCATCGTCGCCCGCCATGAGAATCACCTCGCGTCCGGGTTGTATCCCGACGCGCTTGAGTTTAAGCATCAAATCAAGGTCGCTCTGAATTTGTTCGCCAATTCGCCGGATGACCACCCGCAGGGTGTCCCGGGATGCGGCCTTTGTCATGGCCTCCGTCATGGCCTCGCCCGTCTCGCCGACGGCCTCGCTCATGGCCGTGCGGACCCGCTGCGCCGCATCCGGCGGCAGCCCGAGCTCGGCAAGGCCGGGGATCAGGTTGCCGTGCGGGCAGCGGACCGGATAGTCGAGCAACTCGAGCAGGCGGCGCTCCACGCTCTCGGATATCACGTGCTCCCAGCGGCACGCCTCGATGTGCACTTCCTCCCACGGCAGCTTGATGACCCCGACCAGCAGGCATTCGGCCAGCCTGTGCTTGCGCATCACCCTGGTGGCGAGCGTCCGGCCCTCCTCGCTGAGGGTCAGATGCCGGTCGCCTGCCACGCGCACGAGACCGTCCCGCTCCATCCTCGCCACCGTCTGGCTGACCGTCGGGCCGCTTTGGGCCAGCCGCTCGGCGATCCGGGCGCGCAGCGGGACGACGCCCTCCTCCTCCAGTTCGAAGATGGTGCGCAGGTACATCTCCGTGGTGTCTATCAGGCCGTGCGCTGTCAACTGCTCATCCTCCTGCTGTGATGCTATGCGCAGCGCACGCTAAGGGGAGAGGCGCTCGATCACCCAGGCCGCGCCGTCGCGCCGGTAGCGAAGCCGGTCGTGCAGCCGGAAGGCGCCCGCCTGCCAGAACTCGACGGTGTCGGGGACGAGCAGGTAGCCGCCCCAGAAGTCGGGCATCGGCACCGGGTCAGGCGGCGGCCAGCGGCGGTCGAGCTCGGCCGCCCGTTCCTCAAGCTCCGCGCGGGAGCCGATGACCCGCGACTGCCTGCTTGCCCACGCACCGATCTGCGATTGCCTCGGCCTCGAGTGGTAGTAGGGCTCGCTGTCCTGCATCGACATGACCTGCACGCTGCCCTCGGCGGTCACCTGGCGCGATAGGGGGTACCACGGGAAGACCACGCAGGCCCGCGGATCGGCCGCCAGGTCCTGACCCTTGCGTGAGGTCCGGTTGCTGTAGAACGTGAAGCCCGCCGGGCCGTGGTCTTTCAGCAGCACGGTGCGGGCGCGCGGCCGGCCGTCGGCGGCGGAGACGGTGGACAGGACCATCGCGGTCGGCTCGTGCAGGCCCCGCCGCACGGCGTCGGACATCCACCCGGCGAACTGCGTCATGGGATCGGCGGCCAGCAAGTCCTCGGACAGCATCTCCTCGGGCTGGCGAGTCGTGTTCATGGGTAATGATCCTCACACCTGTTCCGGCTACCGCAACCCAGATCAGGGCGGTTGAATGGTACCGCTGGAATCCGGCCGCCCATCAGCGCGGATCTCGGCCTGCCACGCCCTCTGCCGCCCCCCTTGAGGAAGCACTGAGGAAGAAGAGAGGAAAACGCCGATGTCGGACTTCAAGCCGGGCCTCGAAGGGGTCATTGCGTTCGAGACCGAAATCGCCGAGCCGGACAAGGAAGGCGGTTCGCTGCGGTACCGCGGCGTCGACATCGAGGAACTCGTCGGCCATGTCTCCTACGGTCACGTCTGGGGCCTGCTTGTCGACAATGCTTTCTCGCCGGGGCTGCCGCCCGCCGAGCCTTATCCGATTCCGGTCCACTCCGGTGACATCCGGGTCGACGTGCAGAGCGCCCTGGCCATGCTCGCGCCCGCCTGGGGGCTGCGGCAACTGCTTGACATCGGCGACGAGCAGGCCCGCGAGGACCTGGCCCGCGCCTCGGTGATGGCCCTGTCGTTCGTAGCCCAGGCCGCCCGCGGGGTCGGCCTGCCCATGGTCCCGCAGCGCAGGGTGGACGAGGCGGCGACGATCACCGAGCGGTTCATGATCCGCTGGCGCGGCGATCCCGACCCGCGGCACGTCAAGGCGGTCGACGCGTACTGGACGTCGGCGGCCGAGCACGGCATGAACGCCTCCACCTTCACCGCCCGCGTCATCGCCTCGACCGGGGCCGACGTGGCCGCGGCCCTGTCCGGGGCGGTCGGCGCGATGTCCGGGCCGCTGCACGGCGGGGCGCCGGCCCGCGTGCTGCACATGATCGAGGAGGTCGAGCGGACCGGGGACGCCAAGGCCTACGTGAACTCCGTGCTGGACCGCGGCGAGCGGCTGATGGGCTTCGGGCACCGGGTGTACCGGGCCGAAGACCCCAGGGCGCGGGTGCTGCGCCGGACGGCCAAGGAACTCGGCGCGCCGCGCTACGAGGTCGCGCTCGCGCTGGAAAACGCGGCGCTCGCCGAACTGCGGGCCCGTCGCCCGGACCGGGTGCTCGAGACCAACGTGGAGTTCTGGGCGGCCATCGTGCTGGACTTCGCCGAGGTTCCCTCGCACATGTTCACCTCGATGTTCACCTGCGCGCGCACCGCGGGCTGGGCGGCGCACATCCTGGAGCAGAAGCGCACCGGCCGGCTCGTCAGGCCCTCTGCCCGGTATGTCGGCCCGCCGTCGCGGCCGGTCCGCGACGTGCCGGGCGCCGCCGAGGTGCTCGACAGGCACGTCTGAGCCCGCGCCGGTAGGCTGCGCCAGATGAGCACAGCGCCGGTAGGCTGCGGGCAATGAGTACCGTAATCATTCCGGCAGCGCTTAAGCCCCGCGACGGCAGGTTCGGCAGCGGCCCGGCCAAGATCCGCCCCGAGCAGCTTGCCGCGCTCGCCGCCTCCGGCGCGCGCTACCTCGGCACGTCCCACCGCCAGCCGCCGGTCAGGTCGCTTGTGCACCGGATCCGCGCCGGGCTCGCCGAACTGTTCGGGCTGCCCGCCGACTACGCGGTGGTACTCGGCAACGGCGGGACCACGGCGTTCTGGGACGCGGCCGCGTTCGGGCTGATCCGCGAGCGCTCACAGCACCTGCGCTTCGGCGAGTTCTCGGCGAAGTTCGCCGACGTGACCGCGCGGGCGCCCTGGCTGTCGCCGCCGGCCTTGGTGGACTCCGATTACGGCATGCACCCGGAGCCGCGGCCCGAGCCGGGAACGGACGCGTACGCGCTGACCCACAACGAGACCTCGACCGGCGTCGCGATGCCGGTGCGCCGGGTGCCCGGCGCCGATCCCGGGTCCCTGATCCTCGTCGACGCGACGAGCGCGGCAGGCGGCCTGCAGGTGCGGCACGAGGACTTCGACGTCTACTACTTCGCCCCGCAGAAGGGCCTCGGCTCGGACGGCGGGCTGTGGATCGCCCTGATGTCCCCCGCCGCGGTGGAGCGGGTGGGTCAGATCGCCGCGAGCGGCCGGTATGTACCGGACTTCCTCTCGCTGCGGATCGCGCTCGAGAACGCGGTCAAGGACCAGACGTACAACACGCCCGCGGTGGCGACGCTGTTCCTGCTCGCCGATCAGCTCAACTGGATGCTGGCGTCAGGCGGCCTGCCGGCGAGCACTGCCCGCTGCGCGCGATCGGCTGCCATACTGTATACGTGGGCGGAGAAGGCGGCGTACGCGCAACCGTACGTCACCGACCCCGCGCAACGCTCGCAGGTCGTCGGCACGATAGACGTCACGGGAGGGCTGTCCGCCGACGGCATAGCCTCGGCACTGCGGGCGAACGGAATCGTCGACACAGAGTCATATAGGAAGCTCGGCCGAAATCAGCTCCGCATCGGGATGTTTCCCGCGGTCGATCCGGCGGACGTGGAAGCGCTCACCGCCTGCATCGATTACGTGGTGGAACACGGGGGCGGCTAACGGATGATCGACCCGATCACCACCGTCAGCACCAAGAGCACGAGCACGGCGGGAAGCAGCCATCGGGGCAGCCGGTTCACGATGACAGCCTACAAACCGCCGGCGAGATCAGATCCGAGGTGGATCCATGGGTAACAACTCTCACCTGGCGGGGCTGCTCACCGGGCCCGCGCGCACGTCGCGATCCGGTTTAGCCCGCCGGCCGCACGAGGGGGTCAAGCGATCCCCCGCATCCCAGGGTGAGCTGATGCGGCTGTTCGTGGCCATCGCCCCGCCGCCGCCGAACGTCCTCGACGAGCTGGACGCCCGCCTCGAGCCGCTCCGGGCGGGACGGCACGACCTGCGCTGGACGAACAGGGAGGCCTGGCACGTGACGCTGGCCTTCCTCGGCCAGGTCGACGAGACCGCCGCGGCCAGGCTGATGCCACGGCTTGAGCGCGCCGCCCACCGCCACGCCCAATTCCGGATCGCTTTCGCGGGCGCGGGCGCCTTCCCGGCCGCCACCCGGGCGAACGTGCTGTGGAGCGGCCTTTCTGGCGATCGCGGCGCGCTTGGGAGGCTGGCCGAGTCGGTGGCCGCCGGCGCCCGCCGGGCCGGCGCTCCGCCGCCGGACAAGGGCCGCCGCTTTCAGCCGCACCTCACGCTGGCCCGTTGCCGGATGCCCGCCGACGTCACCGAGCTGGTCGCGGCGCTGAGCGACTACCAGGGCCCGCCGTGGACGGCCGACCGGGTGCACCTGGTCCGCAGCCGCCTCGGACCGACCACGCTGCCCCGCTACACCTCGCTCGGCGACTGGCCGCTGCGCGCGATCGGCACGCCGACCCCGGACGCCGACCCGGATCCGCCCGCCGACCAGCCCTGACCGCGGGTCCCTGCGAACGCTGCTCAGGACTGGCTGAGCTTCTCCAGGATGGGTACCGCGGCGCGGAGCGTGGCCCGTTCCGCCGCGGTAAGCTCCGCCAGCCTGCGGGCCAGCCAGGCGTCCTTACGCCGCCGCACGCGCTGCACGACCGCCCGGCCCTCCTCGGTGGCGGTGAGGACGACCTGGCGCCGGTCGGTCGGATGCGGCGACCTGAGCACGAGCTGGCGCTCCTCGAGCACCGCGATGACGCGGGTCATGGAGGGCGGCTGGACCTTCTCGTGCTCGGCGAGCTCGCCCGGCGTCATCGCGTGGTGCCCCTCGAGCGCGGAAAGCGCCGCCAGCTGGGTCTCCGAGAGCACGGCCTCGGTCATGCCCGAGGTGGTGCGCTGAGCCCGCAGGCGCCTGGCGAGCCTGCTCACGGAGATCCGGAGCGCGGTGGCCAGCCCGGCATCGGTCTTGGTCTGAGTTGCTGTCGTCATAATCGGTACCTTCATCGGCCAGCCTGGGGCGTGGACTAAGTACATCACGCCTGCCGACCCAGTGCAGCCACCCGAGGCCATCCGGCCGGCTGGTGCCGCCCCGGCCAGGCTTCCTCGTAGCCTTGAGGAGTGCAGCCATCACGCGGACCTGCCGGACGCAAGTCGCCGCCGCCCCCGCTCGAGGCCAACGAGCGACTGGTCATCGGCGTGGTCTCGGCCGGGTGGGCGGTCGCGCTCGTCGTCCTGCTGATCATCCGCGACAGCCTGCCGGCCGGCTCAAGGTGGTGGATCTGGACCTGCGCGGCCGGGATCGCCATGGGGTTGTTCAGCCTGGTGTACGTGCCGAGGCTGCAGCGCAAGCGGGCCGCCGCCGCGGCGAGGAGAGCGCGAAACGGCGACGGTGACGGCGGTGACGGCGGTGGGCAGGCTCAGGACGACGCGGGTGAGCAGGCTCAGTCGGCGCCGCGGGACAGCGGCTCGAAGACCGTCTCCTCGACCGACACCCCGGGCAGGTCGACGAGGTCGTAGCCGAACTCGTCGATGACAGGCGAGACCGCGCGGGCGATCAACTCGGCGGCCACGGTTTCGGAATGCGCGCCGCAGCCGTGATCGACCGACACCACCCGGCCGTCGTCGGGCGCGTACGCGTTCGCGCAAGCGCCGAAGAGCAGCCCGAGCTCGCCGCTCAACGGGACGAAGAAGCCGCAGCTCACACAGTGCGCAGGCGCGGCGTGCGCCAGCGGCGATCGCGGGCCGTGCTCGCTGGTGTACCAGCGCTCGGCCGCACCGTCACGGCCAATCGCGGAAAGCACCCGTGACCGTCCCGAGGTCAGCAGGTCGGCCGCCTCGCCGAGGTCGACGTCCTCCTGGTCGGGGTACCAGTCGGTGACCGCATCGTCGCCTTCGAGCACCACGAGCGGGACCAGCCGCTCGTCGTCCGGCGGGGCGGGCAGCAGGTCTCCGACGCCGAGGTCGCCGGGGCGCAGCCGGTCGTGCCACGGCACCCAGGCCGGCGCAAGCAGCGAGCCGGGCCCAGGCAGCAGCACGGTCTCGCTGACAGTGCACACCTTGGCCCGCGGCGCGCGGACCACGGTCACGGCCCACATCCAGCCCGAATAGGCGGGATCCGCGCAGTCGAACAGGTGCGTGACGATACGTTCGCCCTCGGCTTGCACGCCACGGTGCTCGCCTACGGCCGCGGCGCCGACGACCGCGATGATCGCGGCCCTGGCCTCCTCGACGGCCTCGGCGCACAGCTCATCAGGTTCTCTGGTTCGAGTCCGGGCAGTACTCACGGTCACCCATTCTCACTCATCACGCGGGCCACGGGTGCGATTACCTACCGTTTGCAGCGAGGTGCCGCTCGCCGCATCGGCAGCAACCAAGAATACTGGTTACATGCGAATGTCCGAGGCGCTGCGGCGAACAGGTCATGCCGCCCGCGCCACGGGCGGCGCGGTGCGATCCGGCGGCCGCAGAACCGGAGGCCTCGTGCACCGGGTGACCGGCGCCTCGGGCGCCGGCCGGACCGGCCTGTCCACGCTTATCGAACTGACCGCCGCCGGCGGCGCGGGCGACGCCTTCGTCGCCGTCTCGCTCGCCGGGACGATCTTCTTCAGCACCTCGGTCGACCAGGCCCGCGGCAAGGTGGTGCTGTTCCTGCTTGTCACGATGGCGCCGTTCGCCGTGCTGGCGCCGTTCATCGGGCCCGCCCTTGACCGGATGCAGCAGGGCAGGAAGTTCCTGCTCGCGGGCACCCTGCTCGCCCGCGGCCTGCTGTGCTGGGGCATGTCGGCCGCCATCACAAGCCCGGTGACGCTGCTGCCCGCCGCGTTCGGCATCCTCGTGCTGCAGAAGGCCTACGGCGTGGCCCGGGCGTCGGTCACGCCCCGGCTGCTGCCCGCGGAGATCACCCTGGTGACCGCGAACGCGCGGTCCCAGCTCATCACGCTGACCGCGTCGATGCTCGGCGGCGCGGTCGCCGCCGGGATCCAGGTGACGGCCGGGTCCGCCTGGGTGCTGCGGGCGGGCACGCTGATCTACCTCGCCGCCATGCTCCTCGCGCTGCGCCTGCCGAACCAGGTCGACGCCCCGACGGCGCCGCAGGCAACCGCCGCGGATCCGGGCACCGCGCCCGCGGCGGCCGCAGCCGCGCCGCCGCCGACCGCGACCCGCGCCAGGACCGCCCCCTACCCAGACGATCGTGGTCGATATTCCCGGTCCCCTGACACGGGGCAGGGCGCCTACGGACCCGGTTCAAGGGACGGCAACACCCTGCCCTACCGGCCTGCCGCCCTGCCGCCTGGAGCCGACCCTGGCCCGGACGGCGACGCCGCGGCCGCGGCGGGCGAGGCGACCGGCCGGGCACGCGGCGGCAGGTGGCGGAGCCTGAGCAACGTCGGCCCGGTGGTGGGCGAGGCCATGCGCGGCAACGCCGTGCTGCGCGCGTTCTCCGGGTACATGGTTTTCTTCCTGGCGTTCCTGCTGCGCACCGGGCACTTCGGCGTCTCGCACAACTTCGCGCTCGGTGCCCTGGTGGCCGCCGCCGCGGCCGGAGGCCTGGCCGCGATGGCGATCGGCTCGCTCACCAAGGCCCGCGCCCCGGTGTTCATCCTGTTCGCCATGCTCACCCTGGCGCCGATCGTAACC
>Ga0335078_10008891_pt1 | contig 14927 bp, 12 predicted proteins | sample Lox_Sample_32_FD_206711 | JGI IMG/M metagenome (GOLD analysis project Ga0335078, IMG submission 206711) | Soil microbial communities from Loxahatchee National Wildlife Refuge, Florida, United States - Lox_Sample_3.2 | ecosystem: Environmental > Terrestrial > Soil > Wetlands | place: USA...
GGAGGTAGTGTGCTGGTCACCGGCCACGCCACGCCTAGCGCCGTCCTTCCCGTAACCTCGTCGTATAGCGCGACCATCAATGGCGCGGCGGCAACGGTTTCCTTCGTCGGCCTCACGCCCGGGGATGCCGGACTCTATCAGGCGAATATCGTGGTGCCAGGCGTTCCCAGCGGGGATCATCCATTGGTCTTGACGGTAGGAGGCGTGGCCTCCAACTCCAGCTCGGTCTCGGTGAAGTAGGCAAAGCACCCGCCCGGTGCAGCGATCTACGATAGAGGTATGCATCGGGCGCTTCCCCTGGTTTTGCTGGCCGCGGCCGCGGCGGTTTCGCAGGCCCAGACCGCCCCGAAGCAGGCGCCTCAGAAACCGGCCGTGCCGATGGATAAGTACCTCATCGGCATGCTCAAAGTGGAAGGGAATGCCAACTACACGGCTGCGCAGGTGCTTCATGTCGCCGGGCTCAAAGTGGGCGACTGGGTATCGCGCCGCGATTTTGAAAATGCCCGCGAACGATTGCTGGCCACAGGCGCGTTTGAGACGGTTGGGTATTCCTTCGAGCCGGATGCCGCCAAGAGGATCTATGTCGCCACGTTTCGCGTGGCCGAGACCAATCCGGTTTTCCCGATCCATTTCGAGGATTTGGCGGCGTCCGACGCGGAATTGCTGAAGGTTCTTCAGGAACGCGACCCGCTATTCAATGCCGCAAAAACGCCGGCTGTGCGTACCGTGATCGATCGATATGCGGGGTGGATTGGAGAGTATCTCTCGTCCAAGGCAGATGCCAAATCCGCCGCGAAAACGGTAAGAGTCGCCGGCGAAGTGACGCAACTCGCTCCCGGAGAGTTGTCGATCGTGTTTCGTCCCGCGACCGCGCGGCCGGTGGTGGCGCGCGTCTTCTTTGAAGGGAATAAGCTCATTCCGGAAAGCCTGCTGCAGGAAGCTGTCTGGAGCGTCGGTGTCGGCACGCCCTGGACGGAGGCAAACTTCCGTCTGGTGCTGGACGCGAGCATCCGTCCGCTCTACGAAGCCCGCGGCCATCTGCGCGTATCCTTCCCGACCCTCAAGGTCGAGCCGGTAACCGACGTTCACGGAGTCAAGGTAACGGTCACCGTCGACGAGGGCGAAGAGTACAAACTGGCCAAAGTCGAGATTGCCGGTACGACGCCCATGAATCCCGAGGATTTGCTTCGCGCGGGAGATTTCAAAACCGGCGCCGTAGCCAATTTCGACAAGATCGGCGATGGTTTGGATCGCATCCGCACCGCTTTGAAGCGCGCCGGCTATTTGAATGCCACCGCCGGCAGCAGCCGTATTGTCGATGACGCGAAACAGTCCGTGGCGGTCACGATCACGGTGGACGCCGGACAGCTATACAAAATGGGAACCCTGCAAATAAAGGGCCTCGATCTCGAAGCGGAGGCGGAGATCAAGCGCATCTGGACCTTGAAAGAGGGAAGCGCGTTCGATCCGGAGTATCCGGACTACTTCCTGAAGCGCGTGGGCGAAGATGGAATATTCGACAATCTCGGCGAGACTAAGGCGGACTCCCGCAGGAACGAAAAGGACCACATTGTAGATGTCACCCTGACTTTCGGCGGTATCGATCCCGCGCAGAGAATTACCGGACGCCGCCCCGGGCGCGGCCGCGGTCAGCGATAGGTCTTATCGTCGACCCGGCCGAGATCGCCGTCGAATACTCCCAGAGTCACAATCGCGAACGTGAAGACATTCGTTCCGGGCTCCAGGTGTCCTCCAAATGCGCGGTCCGGATTCGCCATGGTCATATGGGCGTGCACCCGCCCGTCGATCACATACCCGTTCATGCTGATGATATCGGCCGGGGCGGAGAGATCCTGTACGAACGTGTCTTTGGAAGGAAACGTCCGGTTGCTGACCGTGTGCACCTGGTAGTTCCGCACCGATCCCGCGCCCGCCAGAATGACCGCATTTTTGATCTTTTGTTCCTTCACCATCTTCTCGATTCCCGCCAGCAGGTCGGCCTGATACTTGAAGCGCAGCACCACCACCCGGTCGAACTTTCCCGTGATAGCGTACACGTCCGGCACCGACGCGCTGTTCGGCTTGGCATCGTCCGCGGGAGTAACCGCGTTCGTGATTTCCTTCCGCGTCTGTTGAGCGATCGCAAGACTGATGCAGAATAACGTGAGGGCAGCCAGTTTCATTTTCGTCTCCTGGTTCGAGCCGGCCGCGGGTGCCGGCGTTTCGGAACTCCGGTATTTGCTACCGGGGATTGCCGGCCGCGCGTTCCTTTTTGGTGAGAATCTCGCGAATGGCGTAAATGCGGCGGTCCTGGCTCTCGAAGTAAGTCCGCATCATCATCTCGCCGATCAGCCCGGTGCTGAACATCATCAATCCGGCCAGCAGCAGCAAACCGCCCGCGATCATCAGCGGACCGTGTTCCGCGATGATGTCATGGCCGAGCAGTTTATCGATCAGCAGGTAGAGCATCACGGTGCCGCCGGCGCCCGTGCCCAGCAAGCCCAGCAATCCGAAGAAATGCATCGGCCGCGTGAAGTATTTCAGCAGAAACTTGATGGTCAGAATATCGAACATCACGCGAAAGGTGCGTCCGATGCCGTAATGCGAGTCGCCCGACGCGCGCGGCGTGTTGCGAATCGGAACCTCCACGATGCGCGCGCCGTAGAAACTGGCCAACGCGGGGATGAACCGGTGCAGTTCGCCGTAAAGGTTCACGTCCTTCAGAACTTCCGCCCGATACGCTTTGAAAGTCGTGCCGAAATCGCGCAGATGAACTCCCGAAGACTTCGCCATCAGCCAATTGGCGATGCGCGACGGCAGCTTGCGCATCAGCGCATTGTCCACCCGATGTTTCCGCCAGCCGCTCGCGATGTCGTACCCTTCATCGATCTTCTCCAGCAGCGCCGGGATATCTTCCGGAGCGTGTTGCAGGTCGCCGTCCATGGCGATCACCACTTCGCCTTTCGCTTCGTGAAAACCGGCCGAAAGAGCGGCTGTCTGTCCGAAGTTCCGGCGCAGGCGGATCACTTTGAGATGGCCGTCCGTCTCCACCAGGTTCGCCAGCAGATCAAAGCTGCGGTCGGTGGAAGCATCATCCACGAATAGAATCTCATAGGGCCGCTGCAGCTGCTCCAGAACGGACGACAGACGGTCGTACAACGGGAGAATGGAGCGTTCCTCGTTGTGCACCGGAATCACGATCGATAACATGGCCTGGAAATCTCAGTCTACCAGTTCCGCCCGTGAGGTTGGCCGGCGGAAGGGAAGCCCCAGTGCCGGCGGCCCTATCCGTTCGCCGCTGAAACGGTTGCGATTCCGTCAATTCGTTATCGTTAAAGACAGGCCCTTGATGAGGTGTGCTACCATCACACCGTGAGACGTCGCAAGCAGGGAAGCCGGCCGACTATCGTCGATGTAGCGGCCCTCGCGGGTGTCTCGCTGGGCACCGCATCGAGAGCATTGAACAACCGCCGGGGTGTCGACCCCCAACTCCATCTCAAGGTCACAGAAGCGGCGCGCACGCTGCAGTACGTGCGAGCCGCCAACGCGCGCAAGGCTTCGCGCGAAACCTGTCCCATCATCACCTTCATTCTCAGTAACCGCGACTTCTTACATCCGATGCACGCGCGCCTGCTCCTGGGCGCCGAACAGTATTGCGAAGAACGCGGCTATTTCGTGGTCTTCAAGCGGTTCGATTACCCCTCCGATGCCACCCTCACGGATTTCAAACTGCCCACGCTGCTGCGCGAGCACGGGATCGCTGATTGCCTGATCCTCGCCGGCACCAACTATCCGAACCTGATCGAAGCCATCGAACGCGCGGGGATTCCCTACGTGTTCTTCGGAACCAACCTGATTGGCGCGGCCCCCAGGCCCGGCCTGGACCAGGCCCGTTCCAACGAGGTGATCGGCGCTCGAGAGGCCACACGCTACCTGGTTCGTCTCGGGCATCAGCGCATCTGCTATATCGGCGACATCGGGCAGCCCTGGTTCGAACGGCGGTATCGAGCCTATCTCGATGGGATAAAGGAGGCCGGACTCGACCCCGTCGCGCAGACGGTCAGCCTCGCTCCCGACAATTTCCATAACGGCTATTCTTCCGCCGAAGCCGTGCTGGAGCGCGGCATCCCCATCACGGCCATCTTCGCGGGTTCCGACCACATCGCGCTGGGCGCCTGGGAACTTTTGCGCCGCAAGGGTCTCCGCGTCCCCGAAGACATTTCGCTCATGGGCTTCGACGATATTCCCGACGCGGGTATGACGCTCCCGCCGCTGACCACAGTTCACGTGCCGTTCCTCGAGATCGGCCGTGAACTTGCCCGCATGGCCATCGAGAAATCTTCGTCGCCGCGCGTGGCTCTTCCCGAAGTCGTCCTGCCCGCGGAACTGGTCCTCCGCGGCACTACCTGGCCGCATCTCGGACTGCGTCAGAACATCCCGTTGGGCGCGTAGCCTCGGCGGCTTCGCGCACCCGCTGCCACTCAGCGGGCTGTTCAGTTGCCTCCAGTGCCCGGCTCCGGCGGCAGCGGCGGCAGCGAAACTTTATTCCAGTCCGGCGGCTCCACTCCCAGCAGGTTGTGAACAAAGTAATCGTCGCGATAGTGCTCGGTCGCCAGAATGCCCACGCCGTGGTCCTGGCCGGGAATGTAAAGCATGTCGAAATGTTTGTGCGCCTTCACCAGCGCATTCACCACCTGCAGCGACGATGCCGGATCCACGTTGGTATCCCGCTCGCCCACGATGATCAAGGCTTTGCCCTCAAGACGGTAGGCGTTGTCCACGTTCGATGACGCCGAATATTCCGGACCCAGCGGCCACCCCATCCACTGTTCGTTCCACCAGATCTTATCCATGCGGTTGTCGTGGCAGCCGCTGTTGGTCACCACAACTTTGTAAAACTCCGGATGGAACAGGACGCCCCCCAGCGAGTTCTGCCCGCCTGCCGAGGTCCCAAAAATACCCACCCGGCTGATGTCATACCACGGATACTTCGCCGCCGCGGCCTTGTGCCACAGGATGCGATCGGGGAAGCCGGCATCGCCCAGGTTTTTCCACGCGACATCGTGGAATGCCTTGGACCGGTTGTTCGTGCCCATTCCGTCGATATGCACCACGATGAATCCCAGCTCCGCCAGCGCGTTGTCCGCCCCCGGAGACGAGAACGTCTTCGGCACGAACGACCCCTGTGGGCCGGCGTAAATATTCTCGATCACCGGGTACTTCCGGTTGGGGTCGAAATTCGTCGGTTTGATGATGATGCCCCAGATATCCGTCTTTCCGTCGCGGCCTTTGGCCACGAACACTTCCGGGTATTTGAAGCCGGCCGCGAGCAGCGCGGAGGCATCGGCTTTCTCCAGCTCCATCACCGGTTTCTGATCGTCCGCGCGGTGAAGCTGCGATTCGGGCGGCAGATCCACGCGCGACCACGTATCCACGTAAAACTTCCGGTCGTGCGAGAAACTCACCGAGTGGTCGCCATCGGCTTCGGTGAACTTAGTAAGTCCCGTGCCGTCGAAATTAATTCGGCAGTACTGCTCGAAGTAGGGATCCTGGCCGGGAATCAAACCGCCGGCATAGAAATAGATCTGCCGCTTATCTTCATCGACATAATCTACGTTGCGCACCAGCCATTCGCCCTTGGTGATCTGGTTCTTCACCTTCCCGGTGACGCCGTCGTAGAGATACAAATGCTCCCATCCGTCGCGCTCCGATGCCCAGATGATCTCCTTGCCGTCGTTCAAATCGTGCCGGTACTTGTGGCCCGCGGAAAGGCCGGGACCGAGATTGTTGTAATAGATGAACGTCTTGCTCTGCTCGTCGATCAACGTCCGAGCCTTGCCCGCCAGATCCACCTCGATCACGCGGTACACCTGGTGGCCGCGCTGATTGTATTCGAACGTAAAGGCGCGCCCGTCCTTCCACCACATTGGCTGCGTGATGTCGTACGCATTGGGGAACAGGGCGTGATCGATTTCGATTTCTTTCCTGGCGTCGATGTCGAACAGCGCCGGATATGCCATATCCACCACATCGCCTGGTTTGCGATAGTAGCCGGAAAACGCGGTATTGGGCAGCGTCTGATTCGTGAAGGTCTTCGGCTGAACCTGGTCGGCCGGCGACGATTCGACGTAGGTAATCAGCCGCGGATACCCCGGACGCGTGTGGTACGCCACCAGGTGCTTGGAATCCGGCGCCCACGCAACGGAAGCCAGCGAATAAGCGTTGCCCTCCGATCCGTCGTAGCTCAACGGGGTGGCCGGCTCGCCGTTCGCCGGCTTCAGGAACACGTTGTGATTCTCGATGATGGCTTCCCATTTGTGATCGAAGGAAGCGCACGATGCCGTCTGCGCCGCGGTTGCCGCCCCGCCGCGTCCGTTTCCGCCGCGCCCTCCGCGGCCCCCGCGCGCCTGGCTGCCCTGCGCCGTTTCGATCGGCGGCCCGCAGCGCGGTTGGCCCTGGCCGCGCCCGAATCCGCCCGCCGTCCCGGCGTCCTGCTGCGGCGATGGAAATGGCTGCGCGATGCCGTCTTCCACCAGTTGTTGCGGCATTTCCGACGCGATCAACGCGGCGTCGGGATCCTCCGGATTGGGGGCGTTGAATTCAGGAGATTCGCCGCGTCCACGCCCCATTGCCGGAGCCGGAATGGCGCCGCCCTTGGTGCAGGTGTAGTCCGTGAGCTTGCACTTGTACATCGAACCGCCGGCTCCGAATTCAATTGCCTGTTCGTTGTCGACGAAGCTCAATGGAGAAGTCGTGGGGGCTGCGCCGCCGCGTCCCCGGCCAGCGCCCCCTCGTCCAGCCACGGGAGCGAACGGCAAGGTCAGAGCCGTATAATGGCCCCCGCTCGCCGCGTTGATTGCCTCGGCCAGTTTTTCGTGATCGAACGCAGGCTTCTTGGCCGCGGTGGTAGCGTCCACCAGGACAAATTCCGTGCCGCCCTTGACGGTTTTGGAATACCAGAAGTGATCGGTCTCCCCGATCCAGTTCGGCATTCCAGGCTGATCCACCACCAGCCCCCGGGCCTTTGCCGGCAGAGCCTGGGCCCTTTTGTAGTCGTCCAGGGTTCCCTGCGCGCGCGCAAGGCTCGGTAGCAGGACAGCCGCACATATCGCGACTGCCGTCATCATCCTGGCACAATTCGGCCGATCATCGGACTTCATCCTGCCTCCTGCGGATCTCTCGAATGATCGCAGATTTTATCACACCTCCCGCCAGCCCCTTGCGCCGCCTGCCCCGCTGTCTGTTAACCGTTTCACACAAAGACCGTCCCAGGATCCCTCTCAGTTGCCTGCCGGGCGGTTCGTGCGATGCTGGATCTTCAGATGCCCCAGCACACCCGCCGCGCGATCCTGCAGGGCGGAGCCGCCATGCTCAGCCTCCAACTGTTACCCGCTGGCAAGGCGCAATCTGCCCCGGCGCTCTTCGCCTACGCCGGCTGTTTCACCTCCAGGCAGCGGTATGCCCGCGGTGACGGTATCCATGTCTACCGGGTCGCTCCTGACGGCGTCTGGACGCCCGTGCAGACGCTCGGCAACCTGGCGAATCCCTCGATGCTGGCCTTGCGCCCCGGCCAGCGATTCCTGTATTCGGTGCACGGCGACGAGACCTACGCCACCGCTTTCGCCATTGACGATCGAACGGGAGAACTTGGGCTGGTCAACCGGGCCCAGACCAGGGGACGCAATGGCGTGCATCTCGCCATCGATGCCGCCGGCCGTTTTATGATCGTCGCCAATTACGGATCGGGAAGCGTCTCCGTGCTTCCCATTCGGGAAGACGGATCGCTCGCTGACGCCACACAGGTAGTCGCGCTGCCCGGTCAACCCGGGCCGCATCGCGTCGAACAGGCTTCCTCTCACCCGCACGATATCGTGTTCGATCCCACCGGAAAATATGTCGTCGTGCCGGACAAGGGGCTCGACCGAGTCTTCGTATTCGTGTTCGACGCCGCGTCAGGAGAGCTCTCGCCCACTGCCCAAGGCTCGGCGCTGGCGCGCTCGGGTTCCGGTCCGCGCCACGCCGCCTTTCACCCCACCCTGCCGGTGCTCTGGGTGGTGAATGAGATTGCGAGCACCGTCGCCACCTATTTTTGGGAGGCTGAGCGCGGCCACTTGCGCGCCGCCCAGATTCTTTCTGCTCTGCCTTCGGACTATACCGGCGAGAATACCAGCGCCGAAATCGTGGTGTCTGCCGATGGCAGATTCGTCTACTGCTCCAATCGCGGCCACGACACCATCGCCGTCTTCTCCGCCGATTCGTCCACCGGCTTGTTGACGCCGGTCGAGTGGGCTTCGAGCCAGGGCCGCACACCGCGTTTTATGGCTTTCGATCCCTCGCGCCGCGTCCTCTATGTAGCCAACGAACAGTCCGACAATATCGTCCCGTTCCAGGTTGACGCGGCTACTGGCAAGCTCACACTGTCGGGCCGCCCGATCCACAATGCCAGTCCGGCGGCGATTGTGTTTGCGGCGAGGAAATAGCCGGGGCCGCGGGCGCTTGTCCCTGCCCCGCGAATTAAAAGCTCACAATCCGGGTGGACGCCGCCGATGCCAGTCGGTGAGCTGCTGAAATTCCCGGCCCGCTGTCAGCAGAGTGTTCTCCGAGAACGGCGCGCCCACGAATTGCAGCGCCACTGGCAGATTCCCCGCGAAACCGCACGGGACCACCAGCGCGGGAAGCCCCGCCAGATTGCCGGCCGGGATGATCGCGCCGAATCCCGGATCGGAAGGTGGAGTGGGCGCGCTCGCGGCGGCGCCATCCAGCGGCTCGTCGATCTTTGGAGCAGGACCGGGACGAGCCGGCGTTACCAGCATGTCCACCTGTGAAAAGAACTTCTGAAACTCCTGCTGTATGAGCCGGCGCAGGCGCATCGCTTTCAGATAATCGCGAGCGGGAAGTTCGATCGCGGCTTTCAACCCCGCGATTTGCGCGGCATCCGCCAGTTGATCGACCTTGCCGCTGGTAATCAGCGATTCGAAACTCGACGCCTCTTCCGCCGCCAGAATCGCCGACAGAATCGGACCATACGGAAACGGCGGCAACTTGGTTTCGACGAGCTGCGCGCCCGTCTGGCGCACCACCGATAGCGCCGCTTGAAACGCCGGCCGTGCCGAAGCCTCCGCCCGCGCATCGAAATCCACGGGCGCGTAGCCGACCCTCAGGTCCTTCATGGGCCGCGCATACTGGGGCACGTAGTAAAAGCTCTTGCCTGCCGACCCCGGGTCGGAGCTATCCTTCCCCGCGATCACCTGCAGAATATGGCCGCAGTCCTCGGCCGAATGCGCAAACGGCCCGAGCTTGTCCAGCGTCCAGGAGAGCGCCATGGCGCCATGCCGGCTGACCAGGCCGTAGGTGGGACGTAGAGCCGTGACACCGCAGAAAGACGCCGGCGTGACGATCGAGCCGGAAGTTTCCGATCCGATGGCGAATGTTACCATCCCGGCAGCGACCGCCGCGGCCGATCCGCTCGACGAGCCTCCCGACCAGCGCGTGCGGTCCCACGGATTCAGCCCGGGACCGAACAGCGATGCCGACGCGAATCGGTAGCCGCCTCCGCCCGCCAGTTCCACCATCGCGAGTTTACCCGTGAGAATCGAGCCCGTATCGTTGAGCCTTTGCACGACCGTCGCGTCATAATCGAACACCTGGCCGGCAAACGGTTTGGCGCCCCAGGTAGTCGGATGGTTGGCGACGCTCAACAGGTCTTTCACTCCGTAAGGGATGCCTTGCAGCGGTCCGCGCAGGCGGCCGTTCTTGAGATCCCGAGCCACCGCCACGGCTTGCCGCCGCGCGTATTGCGGAATGGAGAGCGCCAGCGCGTTGTATCGCGGGCCAAGCTGGTCGAGGCGCGCGGAAAACGCGCGCGCCAACTCCTCAACCGAAAATTCCTTGGCCACCAGCCGGGCGTTGAGCTCGGTCGCGGTGGCGAAGAAGACGTTGTCGGGGATGGCCGCCATGAACGCTCACGCTTTGAACTGAAACGCCGGTTCGGTGTCCCCGGGAACCGTCTGCCGCGCCAGTATTTCGCCGTTTTGTTTTATGCGCGCGCGGGCACCGTCCAGCGCCTCGGAAGCGGCCGGCGCCGCGGTCTGAGCCGCGCCCGTCCGCGCCGACCGAGTGGCGAGCAGGGCCGGCGCCAGCGCCGAAGCCAGTTTACGCCGCGTAAGTTTCATAGACAGATTCACTTGTGCAGATGGTTTTCCTGGTGGTTTTGATTCTGGCTCTGCTCGAGCGCTTCGACGGCCGCTTTCAGCATCGCGGCCCGCGGAGCCGATTCGGCCGTCCAGATTTCAAACTGCTGCACGGCCTGCTCGATGAACATCTCGAGACCCGGCACCACCGTCTTTCCCTGCTCGCGCGCATGGCGCAGCAGCACCGTTTCCGCCGGGTTGTACACCATGTCGAAGACTACCTCGGCCGGGATGCTGCCGTTGAAGAAGCACTCGTTAACATGCGGGAACATGCCCAAGGGCGTGGCGTGAATCAGCGCGTCGAAGTGGCGGCCGCTCAGTTGCTCGCGCGCCAGAGGCTCGGCGCCGCAGATCTTGGAAAGCGACCGCACGCGATCCAGATTGCGGCCGACCATTGCAATCTTCGCCCCGGCATCGGCCAGGGCGAATGCCGCGCTGCGCGCTCCACCGCCGTTTCCCACAATCAGCACCGACGACTTTTTGAGCGGCAGCAGCCGGCTCAGCGGCGCCGTCACTCCCGAAACATCCGTATTCGCCCCCCGCCACTTGCCTGCCTTGCGCCACACCGTGTTCACCGCGCCGATTCGCTTCGCCAGCGGATCGATCGCGTCCAGGTACCGGACTACCTTCTGCTTGTGCGGAATGGTGACACTGAAACCGGCCAATGGAAGGCGATCGGCGAGCGAAAAGAAATCGCGCAGGTGCGCGGGGCTTACCAGAAATGGCAGATATACCGCATCGATACGGCGCGACTGAAACCCCCGATTGTGAACTGCCGGAGAAATCGAGTGCCGGATCGGGTCGGCGATCACGCCATAGATTTTGGCGGTCTTACTGAGCTTGTCCACTCGATACAGGTGGCGCAGCGACCGCGCCGAAACCTGTCCGGCGGCCGTGCCCTGAGTCTGCATCGGCGCGGCATAGGTGTAAACACCTCCGAATACCGGCGAGAGGACGCGTGTAGGAAATCCCAACTCTCCCATCGCCAACACGATCAGGTGTTGCCGCGGCAGCGCCCGCGCCGCCGCCAGAACCCGCAAGTTATCCGAGGGTTTGCGTGCCGTAGTTACGATTTTGTAAGAATCCGCCGTCACGCGCAGCAATCGGCTGACGATCGTGTCCATCGGCGGAGTGGCTTCGTAATTGTGGTAGGAGACAATCAGGTGGGCCCGTCCACGCAGGGCGTGCAAGCGTTCCTGCGCCGCCTCGGCGGTCTCGATTTCCACATCGATCGCCTGCGCGCCATTCCGCACCGCCAGATCCAGCACCGCCAGTTGCTCTTCGATGCTGCCGTTGAACCTGCCGTGGTTCTGATGCCGGCGGCAGGTCGCCAGCAGGATGCAATCCGGAAACTGGTCGAGAAAACCGCGGATGGCTTCGGCGCCCTTGCGCGGCTGATCGAGAAAGTCCAGGCGAAACTCCAGGAATGCCTCGCCCGCGTCGGCTTCCCGGCGAGCGTGGTCGAGCAGGTTGGTCAGGTCTGGCAGGCCCAACGCTATACAGATGCGCGGGAGGGACCGGTTTTGCGACATCTTTTCGATAAGAAAATTCAGAATAACACGGAGTCCGGAATTCAGGAGTCAGGACTCAGAAAGCCGCATTCAGAGCGCTTCAGTCAAGTTTGTTAGGAGGCTTAGGAGGTTCGAGCCGTCTCCTCCATTCGTCCAGAATCGCCGCGGCGGAGCCGGTGCCGATCCGCGAGGCGCCGGCCTCATAGACTTCCAGCACCTGGTCGAGCGTTCGCAAACCTCCCGCCGCCTTCACTCCGATAGCTTGCGGCAGGTAGTACCGCATCAATTTGACATCGGCAAGAGTGCAGCCGGATGGCGCAAATCCAGTGGATGTTTTGACAAAGTCCACCTGCGCCCGCTCGCAGCAGCGGCAGGCGATGATCTTCAGCTCGTCGGTGAGGTAAGCGTTCTCCAGAATTACTTTGATCGCCGCGCCTTCTTTGTGACAGATATCGGATAACTGCGCGAGTTCCACTTGGACGTATTCAAATTCGCGGGAGAGTAAATTTGGAATGGCGGCCACCACGTCCAGTTCGCGGGCGCCGCGCCGCAGCAGGTCGCGGGCTTCATACAATTTGGTGGCGGTGGTGTGCGTGCCGTGCGGGAAGCCGACCGTGCTGCCCGGTTTCACGGTACTGCCTTCCAGCGTCCGCACCGCCAGCTCGATGTCCGACGGCCGCACGCTGGCGCACCCGATACCATACCGCTTGGCCAGCGCCAGCCCGCCTGCGACCTGTTCCACCGTCATATCCGGGCGCACCAGCGGCAGGTCGATCATGCGCGCCAGATCGTCATAGGTCGCAAGCGGCGGGCGCGTTTCCGCGGACATCGAAGCCGGATCCAACAGCTAGTCCTTCTTGCCTGCGGCGCGCCGGCCGGCCGGCGGGATCGGACAGGTCTTGCCGAGTTCCTTGATACGCTGGCAGGCCTGGTCGGCCTGGGATGTGTGCGGGTGGTGCAGGATCAGGTCGCGGAATTCCGCGTCCGCCTGGGTCGGCTTGCCCAGCTTCAGCAGGCTCAATCCTTTCGCATAGCGCGCTTCGGGATTCTTGGGCGTGGTCTCGGGATACTTCTCGAGCACCATATCGAAATCCTTCACGGCCGTATCGAAATCGCCCTGCGCGTAATGAATCTGTCCGATATAGAACTGCGCGTTCGGCGCGTAGGGCGAGTCATCGTAGTAGCGCAGGAAGTTCTGGAATTCGGTCAACGCGAAATCGAGCTGCCCGCTGCGATAATCGGTCAACGCGTTTTGATACATGTCGGTCGCCGGCATCGGCGGAGTGTTCGACGCCGGCGGCGTTTGTGTTCCCCCCGCCGGGATCGTTCCACTCGGATTTCCAGCGCCGGTCGCTCCCGATGCCGAGCCCGAATCGAGCGGCGTCGGCGGAGCCACGGGCGGCGCGTTGATCACTTTGATCGCATTCGAGATATCGTCCAGTCTGGAGAGGATCTTGGTGATCTGCGTGCCCAGGTCCGTAACCGCATTCTCGGTCGTGCGAAGGTCGTTGGAAAGGTTGTCCATGCGCGTGGAAAGGCCCACCACCGGTGTGACTACCTTTTCTTCCTGCGTCTGCAGGCTCCGCTGCAGTGCCGTCTGTATGGCGGCGATGGCCGCGTTGGCGTGCGTGGCCGCGTCCAAGGCTTGCTGCGTGGCCGTTTGCAGGGCGGCGAATTTCTGGTCCTGCCCCGCCTGGAGCTGTTTCACCATGTCCTGCAGCAGAGCGACGTCGCGCTGCAGTTCCTTGATATCGGTGTTTTTATCGGCGGCGGGCGCGAGTGGCGCCGCCGCGGCGGCCAGCAGAATCGTCACGCTGATGTGTCGAAACATAACCAACGACCTCCTTCACGAATCTATCTCATTCGCCGGGCGAAAAGTGCGCTCTTCGGTTCTTCTGATAACAACTCTCGGTAGCTTCGGTGCACTGCGGCCGTTCCTTGCCGTAACTGATTGTCTCCAGGCGGTCTGCCGGGACGCCGAGCTGCTGTAAATACTCCTTCACCGCGGTCGCGCGCCGGTCGCCCAGTCCCAGGTTGTATTCGGCCGATCCGCGCTCGTCGCAATGGCCCTCTACGCGAATCGTAGCATTCGGAAAATCGGCCAGCACGGCCTTCAGCGCGGTGGCATCCTGCTGCAAAACCGCCTGTTGATCCGGACGGACCTCGCTCTGGTCGTAATCGAAGAACACATCCTGCAGGCTGCCGGCGATGCGGCCGTTCAAGTCGCCCCGCGCGCCCGCGCCGCCAGGACGCGCCGGCGTCGTCACCGGGGGAGGCGGCGGCACTTCCGTCACGTTGACCGTGGCGGTAGCGGTGGTGGTGCCGCCCCCGCCCGTCGCGGTCAGCGTGTACGTGGTCGGCTGGCTGGGGAAAACGCGCCGGCTGCCGGTATTCTGCACCGTGCCGATAGTCTGGTCGATGCTCACGCCGGAAACGTCGCCTGTCACCTGCCAGCGCAGAGTGGACGATTGTCCGATCTGGATGTTCGTCGGCTCGGCGGAGAACTGCCCGATCACCGGCGCTGCGGGAGTCGCGGGCGGAGGCGGCGTGGTGTTTCCGGCATTGTTCTGGTCCGTCGGCCGTGGCGGAGGAGGAGGGGCCGCGGGTGCGTTCTTCTTGCCGCATCCCGCTGCCAGTATCGCGATGGAAATTGCCAGACAGATCGCAAAGATCTGAATTCGATTGAACATGAACGGTCTCTCCTGCTTTCGCATGCTACATTCCCCAAGCGGGGTTGGTATTAATTCCCTGGCTGGTGAGCTTTTGAGTCTGCGTGCCATCGGCCAGCATGACATAAATCTGTTCGGTGCCGGTGCGGTCTGAGGAAAAAGCGAGGTGCACGCCATCGGGCGCCCACACCGGATTTTCATTGCGGCCTTCATCGTGGGTGAGCTGAAGGTATTTGCGTGTGGCTACATCCATGAGGAAGACGTTGTATTTTCCGGTCATATAGCCACGGGTCCAGGCGAATGCCAGCACGCGTCCCTGCGGATGCCAGCAGGGGTTGACGGCTTCTCCTTCGCCGGTCGAAAGGCGCTCGATATTACCGCCATCGAGGCTCATGCTCCACACCTGCGCATGGCCGGACCGGTCGGAAGTGAAGGCGATTTCGGTATTGGTTTTGGGGTTGATTTTCGGCTCGACATCGATGTTGCCGGGCGGACTGATGGGACGAAACCCGGTGCCATTCACACCCGCAATGAATATCCGGCAGCAACCGCCGGCC
>Ga0335078_10008892_pt1 | contig 14926 bp, 14 predicted proteins | sample Lox_Sample_32_FD_206711 | JGI IMG/M metagenome (GOLD analysis project Ga0335078, IMG submission 206711) | Soil microbial communities from Loxahatchee National Wildlife Refuge, Florida, United States - Lox_Sample_3.2 | ecosystem: Environmental > Terrestrial > Soil > Wetlands | place: USA...
CAGGAGCTTCAGCACTTGCTTGATGCCGAACCCGACAACGTCCTGGGTAACCACCAACTCGGAAACCTTTTGTTCCACGAAGGTCTGCTGGACCAGGCCATCGAACACTATCGCCGGGCCGTGACAGCCTCGTCGACATTTGTTTTGGCCCACTATGATCTCGGGGTCGCTTACTACCATAGAGGCAACATGCCGGAGGCGGCGGTCGCCTTCCGCCGCTGCCTCGACATTAATCCTAACTACAACGCCGCTCACTACCGGCTTGCCCTGGCGCTGTTTCATCAGGGACAGCTTGAAGAGGCCCGCGAGCACTTCGAGCTTTCGGCGACCCTGACGCCGGAATACGTAATGGCCCACTATCACCTGGGCGTGATTCACGAGCGCGAAGGCGAGAGCGAGATCGCTCGTCGGGAATTCGAACGGAGCCTGGATGAGGGGGTTCACGAGCTCAGCAGTCTGTTTCACCTTTCGGTAATCCGTCGTGCGCAGGGTGACACTGCCGGAGCGGAAGAGCTTTTGAAGCGAGCGGGTGAGTTTGGCAAGTTGCACCCGGCGGCAGCCGAAATCCGAAGATAAACGAAAGAATGCGGCATGGGAATCTCGCAGGGAAACGGTCTCATCTTCGACTGGGCAGGCGCGGGACCACGGACTACATCCTGGCCAGCACACGTCATGCTCGACGATGAGACGCTGCGGGACGGTCTTCAGAGCCCCTCCGTTACCGACCCGCCGGTGGAGGCAAAAATCGAGATTCTTCATCTCATGGAGAGTCTAGGAATTGAAACTTTGGATGTCGGCCTGCCCGGAGCGGGCACCCGCCAGCGCGAATCTGTTTTCGCGCTCTGCCGCGAGATCTCAGACCGCAGGATGCACATCCGCCCCAACTGTGCCGCCCGTACCATGATGGTAGATATTCGTCCCATCGCGGAGGCGTCGCAACTAACGGGTGTGCCGATTGAGGCTTGTCTATTCATCGGCAGCAGTCCCATCCGGCAGTACGCGGAAGAGTGGACCCTTGATCAAATCCGGCGCCACACCCGGGAAGCCATCCGCTTCGCCGTGAAGGAAGGCCTCGACGTGATGTACGTGACTGAGGACACCGTACGATCCTCGCCACTGCATCTGAGTATCTTGTTTGCCGAAGCGATCGAGGCTGGGGCCAAGCGACTGTGCCTGTGCGACACCTGTGGCGCGGCGACTCCGGAGGCGGTCTGGAACCTGGTGTCCTGGGTCAAGAAGTTCTTGTCTGAGACTGGAGCCGACCTCGGCATCGACTGGCACGGTCACCGCGATCGGGGCCTCGATTTGGCGAACACGCTGGCCGCCATTGAGGCGGGGGCATCACGCGTTCACGGCACCGCGCTCGGAATCGGCGAGCGCGTGGGAAACACGCCGATGGAACAGCTGTTGGTGAATCTCAACCTACTCGGCATGAGGCACGATGACCTCAGTTCTCTGCAGGGGTATGTGGACTCGGTTTCGGCCGCGACCTCTGTTCCAGTTCCAGCAAGCACTCCGGTGATCGGACGCGATGCCTTCCGCACTGCCACCGGTGTCCACGCGGCGGCCATCATCAAATCTCAGAAGAAGGGTGATCGCTGGCTGACCGACCATGTCTATTCAGGAGTCCCAGCAAGCCTGATCGGACGAGATCAGGAAATTGAGGTCGGACCCATGTCGGGCAGTTCGAACGTTATCTTCTATCTGTCACATAGGGGAATCGTGCCGGGACATGAACTCATACAAGCCGTCCTACTGGCTGCCAAGGAATCCAACCGCATATTGCAGGAATCGGAAATCCTGGCCATAGTGCGGCGCTTTGAAAATGTGACTCCGTAGTCTGTGATGCAATGTTGGCAGGCCGACAATCCGGACGACCAGGTTTTGTTAGGGGTTCTAAGGAAACAACCCTACTTTGTTTGGCATTGTGAAGAAATGGAATTCTGCGTGTGCAGCGCGGTTTAGATCGGGGAGGTAGCTGCCTCAGCATGCCACTGCGCCTTCAAAAAGTGGAATCTTCACGGGCGGCGGTGGTGTAATCGGTTCGAGGGGCGGCGCGGGATTACACGGTTTTAGTTCGGGATAGTTCGGGAAGATCGTACACAAGATACGGCGCGAATCCTCGACGCTGACCATTCCAGCGTTATTTGGCATATACGTCATGGCCTCTTAATCCCTCTACTAAACTAGACCCTTCGAACTGGTAGGTGAATGGCACACTCGTGCCCACTCCCAGGCACGGAGGAGCCTACGGAACCATCAACAAAAATAGGCCCATCACTCCTGTAAAACGATGAGCTTTTCGGGATTGCAGCCTGGTCCGAACGAAGCCTGCACGAATGCACTGACAACTCATTTTCCAAAATAACTCTCCGCAGCATACCTGCGGGTTTAGGCTGCCGCAGCGAACGGCTGGATGTGACCCAGTTGGGTCAAGAGGGTGTACTGGTCGTAATAACAGCCTCCCGATACAATTCGCCCCTGTCTGTCGAAGTGGCAGATTTCGCAGAAAGGCAGAGACATTTTGCGCCCGGTTGGCTTCCTTGAGCCGAGCGGCCCGTCGTTGGTTCCTTCAGCGGTGAACTGGGCGACCACAATATCTCCCGCGTCGATGTACTGGGGATTGGTGATGCGGCCATCTGAGAAGGCCTTGGCCCATCCTTCAGTCCATTCCCTGAACTTCTCCCGATTGTTTAGCGTGATATTCCGACCGTGATCGGTGTAAGCAAGGCCTTCGGCGACGCTGCCGATGACGCCGGCACTCGACCTGCGCCTCGCTGCCCCAGGTGTAGCTCTGTGGCACAAAGGTTTCGCGTTCGGCCACGCCCAGTTCCTGCTTGCGACGACAGACGTAATGACGCACCGTCGATTCCGCCACCGTGATCTCCGGTCTCTCCTTGCGAATCCGCTCCCAGATGCGGTGCGCCGTGTGGCGCTGCTTGCGGGGGGCGCGTTGGTCAACTCGCAGAATCTCGTCAATGAACTCCATCGCTGCACCCAGCTGGGGCTTGGCACGGGCCGGAGTCTTGCGTTCCGGCGGGATCGCGCTCGCCAGTGCTTGCCCCACAATCCGCCGATGTACCCCAAACTGCTTCGCCACTCCCCGGATCGTTCCTATGCCAAGGCGATGCTCCCGCCTGATCTGTTCAAACAGTTCCATCTTCTGTCTCCTGTCCATTGCCTCCCCGTCCTGGCTGGCCAGAACAGGGTAGGCTGATCGCTATATATAAGGTGGGGCCAAATCAGACGGCCAAACTGGGGCCAGATCAGAGTACCGAAATCATTCACAGAAAATCAGGCGCCTAATCCTCGTCGGCACGCTGCTCGAGTTCTTCGAAGAGACGGAACCATTCCTGTGGGTTATCACGGATCCACATCGCCAGACGGTGCCACTTGTTGTCGCATGCGGCCGGGCCGCAGGTGCAATTCGGGCGCCGAACCGGAGTTGCTGGCGGTGCCGCGGGAGCCACGAAAAAAGGGTCTTCTTCCGGAGCGTGCTGGTCTCGACAGAGAAAGCCCGACATGCGGTGCTCATCACACCAGCGGGAGACAATCTGGCCATCGGACTCGACATCTAAGAAGTATTCGATGAACTCGACCAACGTTTCTGCTTCCCTCGGTGTGTAGTCGGTAGTGCAGAGCACGCTGTTAATCGCTTCCGTCTTGTTCCCCTCGTTCACATACTTGCGGGCACGATGAATCACGGTCTTAATTTTCAACTTTTTTCTGGTTCTGGGCATAACGTCTCCTTGAAAGACACCGCTCACGGGGTGCCTCTACCCTATATCCGGTAGTCAGAAAGTTTCCTTCGCCTACGATCGAAATTCTTTTGTTTGGGGCTCGCGCCTAATTGCCTGTTCCAGGCGATGTAATCGCGAAAGCTGCTTGAGCAGAGCCCGCCGACTGGTCGTGCGATAGCGATGTAGATGGTCCAAGCTGAGAAGGGTTGTAGCTTCTGTCATACAAAATGAGATTGTGATACACTGCAAATATGAAATCGAATGTGCAAGCCCGACTGGACCACAAGTCTCAGCTGGCCCTAGATGAGTTGGTCCGCCGCCTCGGTTGGAGTCCATCGAGAGTAGTGCGCGAGGGCTTGCGTCTTCTGGCGGCATGCTACGGTAAGCCTTCCACAAAGAGAATGATCGGCATCGGCCGGTTTGCCTCTGGGGTTCCGGATCTGGGCTCTAACAAGAAACATTTGCGGGGATTTGGCCGGTGAAAGCGACGCTCCTAGATAGTGGCGTTATTGTCGGCCTATTGGACCGAAGCGAAGTACACCACGATCGCTGCGTAACCGCTCTTGAGGGACTCGAAGGGCCGCTGGTTACTTGCGAAGGGGTGATTGCGGAGAGCTGCTATCTATTACGAGGACTGCCGGGAGCCGTTGATGCCGTGCTCGAAAACGTGGAGCGCGGAATCTTTCAAATTCCGTTTCAGCTTTCGCGCTCAGCCACCCTGGTACGCAATGTGATGCGCAAGTATCGTGATTTGCCCGGGGACTTCGCGGATGCATGCTTGGTTCAACTTGCTGACGAACTGAACACAGGGGACATTCTGACTCTGGATCGAGATTTTGAGTCGTATCGTTGGCGCAGGACGCGCCCCTTCCGCCTGCTGGTAACACTAGGGTGATTCTTTTTGGGAGACCCTCATCGCAAGAGAACCCTCCTCTCTCAAGGTCTGACGCTGTTTACGCTTCCGCGGTTTCTCAGGCGCGCAAATTACGCGGACCCTAGCTTCAAGCCACAGTGATTCTCGATATTCTCGCCATCGCTTTCGGCGTAGGTTTGGGCACCGAAAATTGCTTTCAGCACGTTAGTCCTTGCGTCCGTAGTCGTCGCTTGAGTTGCGGAGGAGTGCGATGATTCCTATTCGTCGATCTTTTCGAAGCACACCTTACGGTAAGCAACCTGCAACGCTCGATGTCTTTTTTCGGCGGCGCTCTGGGACTGGAACTCGCGCAAGTCTTCCCAGACAGAAAGGTCGCGTTCTACTGGATAGGGCGTCGAGGAGATTCCATGCTAGGGCTATGGGAGGCGGGGACTGGGCCACAACGAATGAACCTGCATGTCGCGTTCACCGTCGATCTTGACAACCTGTTGCAGGCTGCCGGTCGCCTTCGCGAGTCTAATATCATTCCACGCGATTTTGCGGGCAAGCCCACCGACGAGCCAGTAGTGTTTGCGTGGACGCCCGCTGCTTCTCTCTTTTTCCACGACCCTGACGGTAACTTATTGGAATTTCTTTCAATGCTGCCTGATGCACCGCAATGCGACCTCGGAGTCATCGGGTGGAGTCGCTGGAAGTCAGCTCAAGTGAATGAAGCTCGCACGTAGGTGCAACATGCCAATTTCGAAGAACGATCTTAAAGACCGCCTCGCCCGCTACCGCCAGATCAGGCTTAGCGTAATCGGCAGGAAGTCCGGCAGGACGATCTCGATTCCAGTCTGGTTCGTGCTGGAAGGCGAGAAGCTGTGCCTTCTGCCCGTGACGGGATCGGACACGCAATGGTACGAGAACGTGCTCAAGAAACCGCATATTCGGATTGATGCGCGGGGTGTGGAAGAGGTCCGTGCTGTTCCCATCACCGAAAGCGAGGCTGTGAAGTCTGTGGGCGAGAAATTCCGCGAAAAGTACGGAGCCAGTGACGTGAAGAAGTATTATTCGAAATTCGACGCAGCGGTCGCTGTTCAACTGACCTGACTCGGAAATCGGCAGTGGCGACTGAAGCAGAGCTGGCGTGCGGCGAGAATCTCTAATGATTGAGTTTGCACTGTCCGCATGCTGTTGCCTGTCGTTCTCATTTGACCGACCCACGATTGCGTCATAACATTCCCGCTAATGGGCACGCCTTCCCAACCCGTGGGGCAGACCATCTCTCACTATCGCATCTTGAGCAAGATCGGCGGCGGGGGCATGGGAGTGGTGTATGAGGCGGAAGACCTTAAACTCGGCCGTCACGTTGCCCTCAAGTTCCTTCCCGACGACCTCGCTCACGACGCGCAGGCTCTAGGCCGCTTCCAGCGGGAAGCAAAGGCTGCTTCCTCGCTGAACCACCCGAACATCTGCACGATCCACGAGATCGACGAGGCGGATGGGCGGACGTTCATCGCCATGGAACTGCTCGAAGGGCAGACACTTCGGCACCGGATCGCGGGCAAGCCGCTGGAGATCGAAACGGTACTCGATCTCGGCATCCAGATCGTCGATGCTCTGGATGCCGCACACTCAAAAGGAATCGTCCATAGGGACATCAAGCCTGCGAACATCTTCGTCACGAATCGAGGTCAGGCGAAGATTCTTGACTTCGGGCTTGCGAAGGTCTCTCTCAAGGCGGAAAGCGTTGCCATGAGCGCGGCGACCCTCGAGTCGGAGGAACATCTGACTAGCCCTGGCAGTGCGCTGGGAACCGTCGCGTACATGTCGCCGGAGCAGGTGCGGGGGAAGGAACTCGACGCTCGCAGCGACCTGTTTTCCTTTGGTGCTGTGCTGTACGAGATGTGTACGGGCACCTTGCCGTTTCGAGGCGACACTTCAGGAGTCATCTTCCGCGAAATTTTGGATCGTGACCCGGTTCCCGCCATCCGACTGAACCCTGATATTCCGTCCAAGCTGGAAGACATCATCAACAAGGCCTTGGAAAAGGATCGCGACGTTCGGTGCCAGTCCGCAGCCGAGTTGAGGGCCGACTTAAAGCGGCTGAAGCGGGATACGGACTCGGGCCGAATTTCGTCATCGAGGAGCGGGGCAGTTCAGGAGTTCGCTACGCAGCCCACATCTGGCTCGGCCACGGCGTCTCAGCCGTCAGCGGAGTTTGCACAGAAGCGATATGTTGTTCTAGCCGTTTGCGTCGCACTCCTGGCAGCAGCGTTTATGGCATATCATTTTTGGTCCCGCTCGAACACTCCGAGTGGCCCCTTCAAGACTACACAAGTAAGCCAGTGGAACAAACCGATGGAGGACGCAGTGCTTTCTCCAGACGGCCACGCTGTGGCGTTTGATTCCCCGGTAGATGGCATCGCACAAGTATTCCTGATGCTCACTTCCGGTGGTGAGCCGCTTCAACTCACAAGTGACGAAGGCGAAAAAGATGTCAGCACTTTTTCCCCCGATGGCAAGGAGGTCTATTACGCAAGGTCGCTTGGTAGTGAAGAGGTGTGGGCAGTACCTGCACTCGGGGGCGCTCCCCGGCGGGTTGTGGCCGGACGGGATGTGGTCCCCTCTCCGGATGGTGGCTACATCTATTATCTGAAGATTGACAGCAGCGGAATTTTTCGTGCGGGCAAATCCGGGCTGAATGAAGAATTAGTGTACAACTTCGCAGCTGCTGACCAGACCTTCCACCCGCTCCTGCTGTTCCCCGGCGGCAACGACTTGCTCGCGGCTCGCGTTCGACGCATGAATGATCCCAAATTCCATTTTTGCAGAATAAACGTGACGAGCCATAAGGTGGTTGACTTGGGTGAGGTATCCGGCAACTGGTATGACGCCGTTTGGGCGGAGCCGGGAAAAACAGTCTTATTCAGCCGCACGGTGAACGGGCTGACGAATATCTGGAGTTACAGCTTGAAGGAACGGAGCCTGACGCAGATTACTTTCGGAGCGGGACCGGACTTCTCCCCCATGCCAGATCCCGGAGGGAAAGGGATGTACTACGTGAATGGCAAATCCTCCGCATTCCTGACGGCTTACCACGTTCATTCAAAGGCATCGACGGACATTGTGTCGGAGAACGCAACTCAGCCCTCCATCTCTTCCGACGGAAAGCACGTGATGTACCTCAGGGTTCCAGCACCCGATAAGAACGAACTTTGGGCGTCGGATATCGACGGTGGCAACAAGGTGAAACTAGCCACCGGAGAACATCTGTCGACAGGCACTTGGGCGCCAGACAATTTTCACCTGTCCTTTCATGAACAAATTCCCGGCGGAGGTGGCAAGGCCTACATCGTCGGGGCGGATGGCAGCGGTCTTCATCAGATCCCGCCGACGACAAACCTCATCTGGGCTTCGGTCTGGAGCCCTGACCAGAAGTCCATTTATGTGACGGGCGTCGATAGGGAGCGTCCGCTGCCAGCCGTCTGGAAATGGAGCGTAGAGAGTTCGACCCCGGAGATGTTCATTGACAACTGCGGCATGGTTTCGGACATAGACCCCAGCGCACAGTATTTGCTTGCCGTCGTCTTATTTGGAGAAAAGACTGGAATCTACGAAGTGTCCACATCCAGCAGGAAATGCATTTCGTTGCTTCCCGACGTTGTAACGTTCAATGCAACTTTTGCTCATGACGGCAAGTCATTCTTGTATGCAGTTGCTTCTCGCGGTGAAGTCACGATTTACCGCCAACCTTGGAAAGATGGCAAAACCATCGGGGTGTCGCAGGTCGCGTTGAAGGTCCCTTTTGCCTTCCCTCTGGATTACGCAGGCGGCAACGCCTACGATTTTTCCCGGGACCTTTCCACCATCGTCTATGCGCGCCCCGGAGGTCACGCGGACCTCTATCTGTTGAGCCAGAAATAAGCCCTTTCTCGGCCCGCGCTGCTATCAGGACTCCTCTGGAAAGCCGCCGACCCCGACATCCCCATCCTGAAGCAAGCCAAAGCCGAGTACGCGAGGTTGCAATGACAGCATGAGCGATTTTTTCGTTGCTGTTGTTGAAGGATAGTGCGAGTGCCGTTCGCTCCGTCTCTAGGCTGAGATGACTCGAAACATCTTCCGGCGTCTGTGCGCTTCCCATTCCCCGCGGGTGAGTTCGTGAGACCACTGCCTGGAGATGAGCGGTAGATGCCTCGCTATCGCTCAATACTCGGAGTATTATGAGCGATACGACTTCTTTATATCGCTCATGCATTGGAACTGGCAACAACCCGAATGGCCTAATTTCACTTGGCAAAAGCCCCGTCTGGCGAGGGCCGAGCAGCAGTTCCTGCTCGGGGCAGGCACTCTCGTGGGAGCGGTCAAGCATCTCAATGGCGACGATCGCGAACAAATCACCATCGAAGCCATCAGCACCGAGGCCGTGACCACCTCGGAGATCGAGGGCGAGATCCTGGATCGTACCAGCGTGCAGTCTTCGATTCGCCGACAGTTCGGATTGCAAACGGACAACCGACGAGTTGGGCCGGCGGAACGAGGAATCGCCGAAATGATGGTGGACCTTTACCGCTCGTTCGCCGCTCCCCTTTCCAACCAAATGCTGTTCGCCTGGCACCGGATGCTTGTCAGCGGCAGGCGTGATCTCAGAGATGTTGGACGCTATCGAACGAGCGGGGACCCGATGCAGGTGGTTTCGGGCGCGACTTATGAACCCAAGGTGCACTTCGAGGCACCACCATCATCGCGAGTGAAATCAGAGATGCGCCGCTTCATCGCCTGGTTTAACCAAACAGGACCGAGTGGGCCAGAACCGTTGCCCGCACTGACAAGGGCAGGGATCGCGCATCTATATTTCGAGTCCGTCCATCCATTTGAAGACGGCAACGGCAGGATCGGCCGCGCCCTTGCCGAGAAATCGCTGGCACAGAGCCTTGGCCAACCGACGCTCATCGCGTTGGCTGCGACGATTCTTGCCAAGCGCAAAAGCTACTACAAGGCGCTCGAAGCAGCTAATAAGAATGAGATAACGGACTGGCTCGCTTGGTTTGCAGGAGTGTCGATTGAGGCGCAAGGTCGCACCACGGCGCTCGTCGAGTTCATGATTGACAAGACAAAACTGCTCGATCGCTTGCGGGGTCAGCTCAATCAGCGTCAAGAAAAAGTCCTGCTCCGCATGTTGCGCGAAGGTCCCGATGGTTTTGTGGGAGGTTTAAGTGCTGGCAAGTATGCCCATATCGCGGAGGCATCCCCAGCAACCGCCACTCGCGACCTCGTCGAGCTAGTGGCCTTGGGTGCGCTCGTTCGGACGGGAGAGCGCAAGCATACGCGATATCAACTCGCGATTCCACTGCGCCCTGTGGTTCCTGTAGTGCTGAACGAACACGGTGACTTGGTCTAACTGGCAGAGATGCCAGAAAACCATAAGCCGGTGAACGAGAAACTGTCATGAGCTTAATTGGCCCGAAACTGGCGCTCTTGCGGCTGGATCCGGTGGCGTACGAGAGGCTGCGACGGCAGGTGCTGCGTCGCAATGGCTGGCGTTGTCAAAGCTGCGGCACGATGGTCAACCTGGAAGTCCATCACAAACAGTTTCGCAGCCACTCCGGAGACGATATCGAAGAGTAAGCAATGGAATGGACGCCCCCGTCAAAGAGGCATCGAGTGTGCCAGAGTGGAAAGTGCAAGACTAACCACTACGAATGAAGGGGAGTGATCGTCGGCGGTTTCGCAGTTATGAAATACGGCGAACCGCGGTACACCAAAGATCTCGACCTGTGGGTAGACAATTCAGCCGCAAACTCCCAGCGGCTTGTCGAAGCCCTCAAGAAATTTGGCCCCCCCTTGAGAATGATGGAATTACGGCTGAAACCTTCACCAAGAGAAAGGTTGTCTATCAAATCGGAATTGCCCCAGTGCGAATTGATATTTTGACCCAAATCACTGCGGTCGAGTTTGCTAATGGTTGGAAAAATAGAGTCTCTGGTACCTTCTTTGGTGTTCCGGTGCATTTCATTTCCCGGTCTGATCTCGAGTCCAACAAGCGAGCGTTAGGCCGCACTAGCGACTTAGCGGGCTTGAAGCGCAATATCCGAAAGAGCAAGCCTAAGAAATGAGCTGCGGCTCGTCATACGCTAATTGGGAAGATTCTGGCTTTGGATTGAGATTTTGGGTCATATCGTTGGTGCAGTCGCAACGTTAAGTGCTCCAGGCTTAGACTCTAAGCTTCGCTCACCCTACATGAACTTTTCTTTGACGCCCCTCCGGATGGAGGCGACGCCATCCGGGCGGGACAAGCGTCCGTCCGATTGAGATCGAGGGTGAGGGTAAAGTAGTACGTGTCGAGCGAAACCAACTCAGTGGGAAGCCTTTTCCATCGCTCTTCAGTTCCTGCGGCCTATCGTAGTAACGCCTTCCAGTTGTGAAGGCCGGCGCTCAAGCCATTTACTTGGCCGAGAGCTGGGCACGGGCGCTGGCTGCCTTTCGCGCCTTTCGCTCGCGCTGGTGCCGCGCCTACCCGGCCATGGTCCGGCGGCTGCAGCAGGACTTGCCTGAGATGTTGTCGTTCTTCGCGTTCCCCCGGCACCTATGGCGCAAACTGCGCACCACCAACGTGATCGAGCGCTGCTTTGTCGAAGTCCGCCGCCGTACCCGGCCCATGGTCTGCTTTGTGAACGTAGAAAGTGTGGACCGCATCATCTACCCCATCTTCCAGAGATTCAACCTGGAATGGAAAACCCGCACCCTCAACCTATTTACACAAGCAGCTTGACGTCACCCTGCGCGCTGTTCTCGTTGACTTCGGGAATAGTGCGCCTCTAACATGTTGGCCACGACGATGGGAACATCTGCCCAACTCGTCGGCCAGACCATCTCGCATTATCGTGTCATCGAGAAGCTAGGCGGTGGCGGGATGGGCGTAGTGTACAAGGCTGAGGACGTAGCCCTGCACCGATTTGTCGCGCTAAAGTTTCTGCCGGATGATGCTGCCAAAGACCCGCAAGCGCTAGCGCGGCTTCAGCGCGAAGCGCAAGCAGCTTCCGCACTAAGCCATCCCAACATCTGCACGATCTATGAGATTGGGCAGCAAGGGCAGCCCTTCATCGTGATGGAGTTTTTGGACGGCATCACATTGAAGCATCGGCTCGCGGGGCGCGCGATGGAGATCGAGTCGCTACTGTCGGTGGCGACCGACATCGCCGACGCCGTGGGAGCAGCGCATGCCAAGGGAATCATTCATCGCGACATCAAGCCCGGTAACATATTTCTGACGAAAGACGGGCATACCAAAGTTCTAGACTTCGGCTTGGCGAAGCTGGACCAGTCGTCGCCGGAAGAGGTCACCGAGGAGCAGCTAACGAGTCCGGCAAGTGTGCTCGGGACGATGGCCTACATGTCGCCGGAGCAGGTGCGAGGCCGGGAACTTGATACGCGGACTGATCTTTTCTCGTTTGGTGTAGTCCTTTACGAGATGGCAACCGGACGATTACCGTTCCGGGGGGAGACGTTTGGCGCTACCGTCGATGCAATTCTGCATCACCAACCGGTTGCGCCCTTGCAGCTCAACCCTGAATTGCCGCCGAAGCTCGAAGAGATCATTTTCAAAGCCCTGGAAAAAGATCGTGATGTGCGTTATCAGGTCGCTTCGGAAATGCGCGCGGACCTGAAAAGGCTGAAGCGTGACACGGAGTCCGGGAAATTGGCCGGAATCGAGAGCCACTCCCTCACACCCACTATCACAACTCAGGCGTCTGCGCCCAAGGTGTGGTACGGACCCAGAATGTTCGTCCTGTTAAGCGTCGCGCTCGTGTTGATTGTGCTCGCGGCTTACCTATTCGTGAGCCGCAAAACGACGGTGGGCCCCTTCCAAAGCATGACTATCGAGCGGCTTACGACCAGCGGGACAGTGCGGAGCGCCGCCATCGCGCCCGATGGCAAGTACGTGGCCTATGTCATGGCCGAAGCGGGAATGCAGAGCCTCTGGGTGCGACAGACCGCCACCCGCAGCGATATCCAGATTATTCCACCGGCCGAGGACCACCATTTCTTTGGACTCACCTTTTCACCGGACGGGAATTACATACTCTACGTCCAATCCGTGACCGGTTACGGGCCAGGCACGCTTTATGCAACCCCCACACTTGGCGGCCAGTCACGACAACTAGTGGACAGAGTGAGTTCTCCGGTTGCCTTCTCTCCCGGAGGTCGAGAATTAGCCTTCGTGAGAAACAATCCCGGATCAGAGACGTCCCTGGTGGTAACGGAGTCCGACGGAACAGGAGAGCGGCAGCTGTCCACACGGAAGATTCCCAACCCTTTCAGTGAACAAGGTATCTCCTGGTCTCCAGATGGAAAAACCATCGCCATCGGAGCGTATTCCGGCGGTGAGTGTTACGTTGTGACGGTTCAACTTGCAAATGGCGCAGTAAAACAGGTCGGTTCCAAAGGCTGGCGTCACGTCTTGCGGGTAGCTTGGCTCGCGGATTCGAGCGGGTTCGTTCTGGGAGCACAGGATTCAGCGAACGGGCCTCTTCAGCTCTGGGAGCTTTCCTACCCTGACGGCCAGGCGCGCAGGATCACCAACGACTTGAATGATTACATCGACCTGGATATGACAGCAGACTCGAGCGCTCTGGTGTCTGTGCTACAGGAGGTGCGCTCGAACTTGTGGATCGCTAACCGCACTGCACCCAATCAGGCTCAGCAAGACAGTCGCGGAGTTGCAGCGCAAGAAGGCCTCTTTGGTCTGGTCTGGACGACAGAGGGGCGCATTGCATACGGGTCATTGGCCAGCGGACGCCGCGAGCTTTGGGTAATGGATGCCGATGGCCGTCACCCTCGGCAATTGACCACTGGCGCCGACTTGCAGTTTTTCTCAACCCCGGCATCTTGCCGTGATGGGAGCATTCTGTTTGCGACCGGTGTATTCGGCGCGGCCAACATCTATCAAATCGATGCGGACGGTGGTAACCGGAAGCAGTTGACGAGCGAGGGCACTAACGGCGCCCCGTCCTGTTCACCGGATGGAAAGTGGGTGGTTTTCAACGCCTCGAGCGGTGGAGACTACACTCTGTGGCGGGTTCCCCTGCAAGGTGGTGGTCCAGAACAAATGACGGATTACTCCTCAACTTTCCCAACTGTTTCACCGGATGGGAAGTGGATAGCATTCGACGACTACACTCAGCGCGGAGCGAACAAAATCGCGGTAATTCCTTTCAGTGGCGGGAAGCCGGTGCGAACATTTAACTACTCGGCCTCGGCCGCAGCGGGCTATCCCGTTTTCCATTGGACGCAGGATAGCCGCGCATTGACCTACGTCTTGGACAAGCAAGGGGTCTCCAATATTTGGGCACAACCCCTCGACGGCGGTCCACCGAAGCAGCTCACAGACTTCCGCGACGGCTCAATTTACAACTTTGCCTGGTCGACAGACGGCCAGCAACTCGCAATCGCGCGTGGGACTCGGACCGACGATGTTGTGCTCATCCGCAGCTTCCCAAGATAGCGCTACGAGCCGAATCGAGCATGCTTTCCCGTGACCACCGCCGGTTGAACGTTGCCGGGAGATTGAGCAACTTCCGATGCCAAACCGGACACTATGCAGTGGATAGTTGGCGGTCGCGGTAGGGACGACCATCGCTGATCGCCCACCGGGTGGCCGGGGGCGGTCGCCCGCGGCCCGGCTCCCACAGAACGTAGCGTGCAGATTTCCCGCACTACGCTCGTCAGAAGGTGCTTCACAGCATGGCGATAGCTTGCAGCTCCGAGTAAGGGAGATACAGCTTTGGTCGCACTAATGGAAACCGCTCCTTGATCTGTTGGAATTGCTTCCACAACACCTGGCCCTTCCAACTCCGACTGCTGAGCATGACGCGCCAGTAACGTTCGACGGCCCGATGGACCCGTTGCAGTGCTCGAATGTTCCCGGCAATGCCGTAGTACGCATAGTGACCGCGGAGCATTTGATTGAGGATGTCCGCCTGTGCTCGGATCGACAAATGCCGCATCCGCCGCAATTGGTCCTGTAATCGCATCAGTGACCGTCGCAATCGTGACTTTTCCGTACGCAGTCCAACCCGAAAGTTGCCTTTCCGATTGCGAGTGCAGTACAGCGTGAAGCCCAAGAAATAAATCGTCTGTGGGCGATTCCGGCCACGCTTGCTGGCATGTCGCTGCGCAAAGCGACCAAATTCGACGAGCTTGGTCTTGGTCGGTTCCAGAGTCAAGCCAAACTTCCGCAATCTCTGGCACAGCGCCTTCTGAACCCGGAGAGCGTCTGCGCGATATTGGAAACACAACACAAAGTCATCGATGTATCGCACTAAGTAGG
>Ga0335078_10008893_pt1 | contig 14925 bp, 15 predicted proteins | sample Lox_Sample_32_FD_206711 | JGI IMG/M metagenome (GOLD analysis project Ga0335078, IMG submission 206711) | Soil microbial communities from Loxahatchee National Wildlife Refuge, Florida, United States - Lox_Sample_3.2 | ecosystem: Environmental > Terrestrial > Soil > Wetlands | place: USA...
GCGGCGTCCCGGTGTAGTCGCGCTCATCGCGGTCGTGTCATCGACCGCGCGGGTCCCACATTAACCTCGCGCCCGCGCACTTCGCGCGCGGGCGTTCCCTCGCTTCGCTCGGCGAGGATAATGGGGACACGGCCGCCCTCGTCGCTCGAACCGCTCCTCGGGCGGCCTCCGCGCCCACTCCGTGTCGATGACCGCGATGAGCGCACGGAGCGCCTCCGCAATTGACGGCGCGAACCCGTTCCACGAGCGGCCGCGAGGCGAACACCCAGTCGTCCCGCATTCGCTGACCGCACGTGGGCTTGATGAGTCATCCCCGCATCGGCGGGGCGGAGACGTGGGGACCGAATCACCCGGCCGAATCTTCGACCTCTCGCACGCGCCGAGTCTAATCCCGAGAGGCTGGCCCATCGGAAGGATGATCGTACTGGGCCTCTTTCTCATCCTTTTCGTCGCCTTGATTGGCCTGGTGATCTACCGCGGCTTCCGTGGAGACCCGTTTGGCACGGAAGAAGCCGGGCTCGTAATTCTGACGTGCGCTATTCTGGCGATGTTCGGGTACGCTTACTTTGCAATGGGACCCGGTCCGAATCGATGCGTGTGGAGCGCCGACAGTTTCACGCTCCAGTACTCCAATGGCCGGATCCGTGCATTCCGCTGGGACGACCCTCGTCTCTGTTTCGAGATCAGCGAAATCCACTACGAGGACAAGGTCGAGTACGACCTCGCGTCGCGAATGCCTTGGCACAACGACGTGACTCCCGAGCTCTATGCTGCGATTCTCGCCGAAGCGCGCAGTCGTGGTCTCGAGGTTCGATCGCGGGTCACCGGGACACCGGCGCAACGCATCATCACCAATCGAATCCTAAGTCAGGAACGGGTTAGGGCCTAGCGGGCGTGCTGAATCGAGTCCGCGGCGTAGCTCCGTCTTCAGGCGCGCTGATTGCGGTCGTCCATCGGTCGCGCGCGTCCTTCATGAAGCCTGTGTTGGCGCGAGGGTTGCCGTCGAGAGTCGCGTGGTTAGTCCCTCTATCCAGAAGCGGCGGGCTATGTCGACGATGGCGGTTGCCCGACCATCGGGCTCGATTGCAATGCGGCGTACTGCTTTGGGCTGAGCGTGTAGAAACCTCCACGCGGCCCGTTGACGTGGAGAACACCGTAGCCCACCGGGCGAGCTGCTGAGATTTGAATCGACGACCAATTCAGACGGCGGGGTCTACGTAATGTCATCTTCAAGACCAGACCATCTGCCCGGATTTGAATCGCAGCCGTGCGAAAAGCGGCAAGGAAAGAGAGCTCCCCGAGCACGGTAATCACGATTCCAGCACTGATCGCTTCCAGCGCCCCGGACGACCCCACCGCTGAGAGGAGGCCGAGGTAGTCAAACAACGTCAGGAAAAGGACGAGAAACATCGGGATCACAGCCATCAACGCCCAGAAAACGGGCCAAGTCTTCTCCGTGGGAATCCAACCATCCGACGTTGAAGGGCTTACCACGACCCCGAGGATACTCCCGGGCTAGTTCAGACTGCCCCCAAGTATGGGTCCGGGGCGGGGTGCAGTCTCGACGCGATCATCGTCGCGGCCCCGCGCTGATTGCGGTCACGTCATCGGCCGCGCGCGTCGCACATTAAGGTCGCGGCGCGCTCCGCGCGCCGTACCCTCGCTCCCTTGGGTCGCTCGGCGACCATAATGGCGACACGGGCTCGCGTCTCGCTCGAATCGCTCGCCGCGAGCCCTGCGCGCTCGCTACGCGCCGATGACCGCAATCAGCGCCGCCAGCGCGAACGAGAGCGGCCGCCACGAGACCGCGAACCCCTTTCGTATCGTGGGCTTAGGCGTCTGAACGTGCGGCGAGCCACCCATCGTTTACCCATCCCACGCGGGCGAGCCTACGACATCCCGAAACTTCCTCGTTTACGGCCACGGGCTACGAGCACTGCGGCCAATGTCCCGATGGCTATCGAAATCGCAAGCACCCAGCTAGCGACCGGGAGTCCGAGTAGCAGCGGTCCCCCGGTGGGTGAGAACGCTACGGTGATCAGCAAGGGCTCCAGTCCGCGGACACTCGCGGAACCTTGGACAGTACCGAACCCGCTCGATGAAGCGGAGTAATTGTACGTCCCGTTTGGCAGAGAGACTACGATAGGCTGCGTTCCAGCAGTGCTTCTGCGGGTGAGTTGGAACGGGCCGCCGCGAGATCCATTCGTCAAGGATACGCTCCCATTAATTGCAATCGACCACGAGGCGCCCGACGGCAAGCCTGTCGCAGTAAATCTCACCGGACTCGCTGCCACGAAGGTCAGGTTGAGGGTCTCGGGCATTCCTCGGATCGTGAAGGTCACGGTCGGAGTCACTGGGCTCTGACCTTGGTGGTCACTCCAGATCGAGTACGTGTACGTCCCGTTGGGAAGATCGTCGAACGGGGCACCACCAGGAACAGTGCTACACGTCGTGATATCCGGGCTCTGTGTGCTGTTGAAGCACCACTCAGCGCCACCGGCAAAATCGAAGCCTGTCTCGTCGAAGGTGACACAGTAGAAGGCGGGGCTCCGGCCGACGGGGATGGATGTCACGGTAGAGTTCGTTTCGGTCGAGAGGACGTTCACCGAGTAGTCAAAGGCGTACCCGCATGGGCCGACGACCGAAACGCTGAGAGTTGGGACAAACAGTTCGTCCGCTTCCGGGTCGTAGGCAACGCCGTAGACGCGATCCTCAACCGGGATAACGTCGGTGACCCGGTCGGTCTTGTCTGAGATGACCGTGAGATTGAAGCCGCCAGCGTTTGGTCCGAGTCCCTGATCGTTCTGAAGATAGATCGTCCCGGTGGCGGCGATATAACTCATAGCAGTCGGGTACGGAAACGTCTGGATGGTGGCGGTAACCGTCAGCCCGGGGAGGTCGATCACGCTGACGGTAGAAGAAAAGAAGTTGGACACGAAGAACTCGGACACGCCCGAGTCGAAGGTGACGAAGGATGGGGAGGTACCCACCGGGATCGTCGCAACGACTTGATTGTCATGGGGGGATATGACAGTGACATCATTGGAACCACTATTCACCACCGCGAGGAAGCCGTCACCGTAGCGCAGGTCTCCGGGAGAGACTCCCACAGGAATCCTCGCGAGCACTGCGCAGGTCCTGTCGGAGATGGCCGCGACCATGTTTGAGCCAGAATACGCGATGAACACCTCGCCATCGTTTGGGTCGTAGGCAAGGCCGTCGGCTCCATAACCGGCATGAATGGTCGCGACGACAGAGTTGTTCGTGTCGGAGATGACCACGACGCCATCAGCTGCCTGAACGAAGATCTCGCTGGCGCCCGGATCGTAGAGCGATGGACCCGGGTTCGAACCAACGTCAATGGTCGCGACTATCGAGTCCGTCCTCACCGAGATCACGATGACGTTCTGACCGGCACCATTGTTCGTATCGGATAGGAAGATTTCCTGTTTGTCCCAGTCGTAGACCCCAGACGCTCCGAGGAGGCCGGTTCCGATCGGAATCAAGGCGGTGACGGTGTCGTTGAAAGTCGAAATCACCGCGACGTTCCCCGTCTGCCAACAGACAACGAACACCTGTCCGGTACCGTTTTCGTAGATCGGAGTGCTCGCATACTGACAATCCGAGGCTGCGGGACTCGCGGAGCGTGCGTCACGTATCTGCACTGATTGTAGTCCGGTCGGATCGGTTCCGGGCGTTCCGCTCGTTGGAATAACGTGTGACACGGGCAGGCTTCCTGTCCCCGGAAGGGTCGAGGCAACCATCAGCAGCCCAACGACAAACAGAGAACCAGCAGCCAAGGTTCGGAGCCCGGAACCCACCTCCTTCACCTCACTAGCGACTCCCGGCCTTCCAACACCACAGACTGGGGCCTGGACCAAGATCATGCCATTCGATGAGATTACGGTTTAGCGTTCTCTGTCCACTAGCTCCGAACGCGCCAGGTATAGCATCCTTGAAGGGATCGACAATCCAGAATGCCTGTTGTTGTCCAAACGGAAGGGCCGTACTGTGGTTCCTGGGCATTGAGAGGGGACCCCCGGAGTCATTCTCCTTAGCCACCGTTGACGGGTCAATCCATCTCGTCTAATCCGATGGGAGGCTTCCGGCTACACCGGGGTGTCCGCCCGGGCGGGATTTGAAAACCTCTCTAGCACTTCAACCGCACGCTTGAGTGTCTCTCTCGGCGTACCACCCTCGTGGCGGAGGCCCAAGACAGCTCACGCGGCTCCGGTTCGCATCAAGTTCGCGTTCTCTTCCGCGCTTGTCGCGGTCACGGTCATCGGCCGCGCGCCCCCGCATCAAGCTCGCGGTCTCGCTCACTTCGCTCGACCGTTCCCTCGCTCCCTTCGGTCGCTCGGCGAGCATGATGGGGGTCCGGCCGCCCTCGCGGCTCGATTCGCCGCTCGGTCGGCCTGCGCGCTGACCTGCGGTCCCGATGACCGCGACAAGCGCGCAAGGCGCGTACAGCGCCAACCCGTTCCCCGACCTGCCAGCGATCCGCGGGCCCGACGCAAGCCCCCAGCCGGCTCGTCCAGCTGGCCCGGCCACTCACCGGTTCCCGAGCCCCCGCTTCGGCGACTACTCGCGCACGCGGTTCGAGTCGCGGGTCGCGTTCGGCCGCCCGGACGAGGACGCGGGGGAGGTTGCTCCGCCCACCCGACGGTTCTCCGCACTTGAAATGACCAGCGGGCTGCCTGATGATTCCCGCGAAGCCGACGAGAAGCAAGCGGAGCGACGCCTCCGCGAGCTGCGTGCTCGGGTGAGGGTTGCACGCGCGGTCGTGTCGGCCACGTCGGGACTCAGTGAGATTCTGGCTGCGGACTGGCGAAAGGCGGCACGTTTCTATGCCCGGTTCGGCGTCACGGAGGGCACTCTCCGTCACGGGGTGCGCGATGTTCCCGAGGAGGAAACTCATAACCGACGGGAGTCGTTCGACTCTATCATTCAACCTGCCGTTCTACGCGAGGAATTGTGACCGCGAGCGAGGTGCAGACTTACGACTTGGAGACTGCCGTTTCACGGCGGGTCTATTCAAATCGCCGGACCATTCGTTACATGTCCGGGATTGCCGCGGTGTTCTTCTTCGGACTCACGGTTTACGGAGTATTCGTTCTTCCCCGCGCAATCGCCAGCTCGGGAACCGTCCTCATCGCCGCTCTCTTCGCGATCATCCTGGTGGCTTTCCTCACATTCTTCACTGCGTCAGGGGCCATTCTAAACACAGGCGAGCCCGCCCAGCAACTCGCGCTGAGCAGTGACTGTCTGGAATTGCGGTACCCATCATTTCCCAAGCACGTCCGAATCGCTTGGTCGGAGCGACGATTTCGCATCGTTGTCAGGGACTTCAGGAACCACCCGGGACCCGCCTCAGACATTGTTCAAATCGAGAGTATTGGTAGAGCCCCGTTCTGGCTACAGATCCCAACTTCTCCTTTGACGCCGGAGGCTTTTGACGCGCTCGTGACCATGGCTCGGGCGAAAGGGCTGAGTGTCCAGGAGCGCGCAGGCAGGACGCTCTTCGCGCTGTATCCCAATACGGAGATCACCATTCGTCGGGCTACCCCTCGCTAACTCGCGACCCCGACGCGGCAGTTCAGCCTCCTCGAGATCACGACCGGGCTGCCCGACGACTCGCGGGAGGCGGACGAGCGCGCCGCGGAGCGGAGGCTACGCGAGCTGCGCGGACGCGTCAAGGCGGCCCGGGCAGCGATTTCGGCCACGCCCGGGGCGGAGGAGGTCCTCCGACAGGACTGGGTGAAGGCGACTTGCTTCCATGCGAGATTCGGTGTCACCGAGGCTCAATTCCGATTGGGAGTCCCATCTGAAGATGGAGTGACCGTGGATGTGACCGACTCGCACCGGCCGGTAGCCGAGGCGACAGTCGAAGTCCATGCGCGAGAGTCGGCCACGCTCCCCGATTCAGGGTCAGGTGTATACGCGCCGGCGTCGTCACGGTAGCGTGGAGAGCCGGTGTCGTCTCCTCGCCGTGATCGCGGCCGTCGTTGTAGTCGCGGTCCTCCTATCCTCTACGGGGGGAGTCATTCAGGTTCGCAACAGTCCGACCCCCTCGGGGGCCCCGTTCGCTGCTGCGGTTTCAGCCGGTGCCACAATCCCTGTCGGGTCGTATCCCTATGGGATCACTTTCGATCCGGTGAACGGTCTTCTCTACGTCACCAACTTCGGTTCCAACAACATCAGTGTGGTAAACGCGACCACAAATCGGGTCGTGGCTTGGATACCAATGCCGTTCGGGATTGAGACACTTGCCGTGGACAGTTCCACAGGTTTTGTCTATGTTGCCGAGGCAGTCTACCAAGTGTACGCCATTAACCCCTCCACAAACCGGGTCCAGTGGACGATTCCTCTCCTGGACGCTGGATGCCCATTCGGGTGTGCACCCCACGTTCAGACCTATGACACTGCCAATGGCGACATCTACGTGACGGACCTTACGAGCGACAATGTCACGGCGATTCATGGTAACCAGCCTGTTGCAGTCGTTCCGGTGGGGAGTGGCCCGAATGGTGCGGCTTACGACTCGGCAAACGGTAACATCTACGTGTCTAACGAGGGCGCTTCCGTCTCCTCGATTAATCTCACCGTGATCAATGGATCGTCTGACCGCGTTGTCGGACAGGTTTCAGGTTCGGGCGGTGGTCCCGGCGTTGCGTACGACGGTTCGAATGGCGATGTGTATGTCTGTCAGAACGCGGGCGAGGTGGGCCAATCGAACTTCGTCACCGTGGTAGATGGGAACCTGAACCAGATTCTCGCCTCCATACCTATCAGATCTTCCTGTCAGGGAGCGGTCTACGACCCGGCCAACGACTATGTCTACATTACGGATCGATTCGTTCCTGGAGGACCGGATCTATCTGATGTTACGATAGTCGACCCCACCACGAATGGGATTGTTCTGCGCATGCCCACCCAGCTTGGACCGACCGGCATCACATACGACTCCGCGAACCACAACATTTACGTCGCCGATTCCGACACGAACAATGTCAGCATCCTGCCACAAATCTATCGCCTGAATGTACGCGAGTCCGGGCTGCCTCCCGGGACGAACTGGTCGGCCACCGTCGGTGGTACGACCTTCTTCTCGACAACTCCCACGATTAGCTTTCCCGAGACGAATGGGACGCTCAACTTCTCCGTGGGTCCGGCCGTGAACCTGACCGCGAGTCCGTCGTCCGGGCAGGTGACCGTCAACGGCGGCCCGCAATGGTTGAACGTCACCTTCTCGAAAGGTGGCGGCGGGTCCGGCCTCCTCGGCCTCCCGGGAGCGACAGGCTACTACGTACTCGGGGGATCTGTTGTAGTGCTAGTGGCGGCAACGGTAGTGGTCGTGGTCCTAACGCGGAGGAAACGGCGGGCGAAGCCTTCGCCCAGCTCACCCCCGACAAACGGCCCGACGGATCTAAAGCCCTAGCTCCCTGCCCATGAACCCCGTCAATCCCAAACCGCTTCTTTCCTCGGCCAAGTGGATTGGACTCGGGCTGACAGTCCTCGGATTGGGGCTGCTCATCTACGGAGTCGTCGCGGTCGCGAACTCAGGATGCAACTCCTACGTCGGGGATGTGAGTCAGCCCGCGTGCCAGTGGGCGACCCCGCCCGGAATCTTCGCAATCCTCGGAGGGATCGTTCTGATTCTGGGGATCATCGCGATTGTCGTCGGCATCCGTGCCAAGGCAGTGCGAGCTGCGCCCCAACCACCCTAGCTGAGACGCTCGCGCGACGGGCGCACGGCAGTAGGTATGACGGAGGGTGGGATCAGCGCGTAGGCCGTGCTATAGTTTGTCATTATACGGGCATGTGAGCGTTCGGGTACAACCCAAGGTCGAAGAACATGACTGCGCGCGACGAGCGCGTGGTCTGGACCGTGCCGGGTGCGGCCGCAGACCGCCTCGGCAGTGCGGTGGAACGACCTGTTCCGTCGCCCTCCTCGAGGCACTCTTCTGTCGTTTTCGGACGTCGGGAGGGGGATAGATGACCGCTAGCAGTAGGACGCGTGGGAAAGTCGTTGGAAGGCCGAGCGGGCGAAAGCACGTTGAGACTCGTCGGCGTACGCGCCGGCTCGCCCCGGGAGTTGTCGGCCTTTGTCTCGTCATGATTCTCGCCTCGCTGACCCTAGTCGTCTCTCCCGCCATGGCCAGCCGGATCGGGTCGCCATCGGGGAGTTCGATAGAGCCGTTTCCAAGCGGTCCCGGCGGTCCCTCAACGACGACGACCAGCGTAGGCGGTCCACTTCTCATCTCCCCTGGCACTTGGGTCACTTTCACGTGCACGCATGGCACGATCTCCTTGGATGGGACGCAATACTGTAGCCATACCACGACCGCGTCGGTCTTCGTCTGTGATACGTCACCCTCGTGTCCCTTTACGATGGTTGGGACAGTCGATTCAGGGTACACCTTCTACGGCTGGCTACTGAGCGGTCAGGCGTCGGTCTCCTGTGAGTACCACTGTCTGACTACAACTCTGACGGTCTACACTCCTAGTCCGAGCAATCACTATACCGCATCGGTCACCCTCGATACCACTTCGCCGCCGCCTCCTCCTACTGTCCCGGTTACCGTCACAACATTCGAGAATTGGTCAGTTCGTCCGCCGTGGCTGCCCGCGGAGGTCCAAGCATGCCTGAGTGGGACCTGCGTAACACTCTCGAATGGACAAACGCTTCCTCTCGATCAGGGTTACTCCTACACGATAAAGGCCGTCAATCTTCAGCTGGACACGACGTTTCTCGAATGGAGTTCGGATGCGGGGTCCCTTACGAACGCCAGAAGCAATCCGACAACCTTCACGCCGAGTCAGCCGGGCATTCTGACTTTGATAACTAACTGGACAAGCAGTGGGGCAGGATATGTCTACTCCCCTCCCGCGTCTTCACTTCAGCCCTTGCCTTCAGTGCAGAACCCGTCAAGCAATTGTTTCGGAGGGGGTACCTGCATCGGCCCTAGCGGTACCAGCAACGGTTCGGGATGGACTTGCGTAATCTCCGGATTCTCCGAGAGCGCAGGGGACTTCCTCTACGTGGCGATCAATTACCTCTACAACATGAACATCGTATCTTCCGTCTCGGACGGGGGCGGCGACACTTTCACCTTTGTCGGGGGCGAGTTCGCTAGTCAGCAATCGGTTGCGTTCTATGACGTCACATCAGAACACGGGGGCACGGTTACAATCACAGTAACCTTGAGCGCCATCGAGTTCGGCACTTGCAGAGCCGGCCAGCTCAGTCCGGGCACCATGGTGGGCGTGGTGGGAACCGGCGGGAATGCGAATGCCATCGCGGGCACATCGCTCACCGTGACAAACACCGCAACGAATGAACCCTCACTCCTGATGGCCTTATTCGGCTCAACACGTCCTTCCGGTGGATGGACGGATTCGAGCCCACCGGGCAGCTGGGTAATGGGGGGGCTGCAGCTAACCGGGTATAATCCTGGCGCCAACTCCGAGCTGATTGCATTCAACGACACATCTTCCGGGACGGTTAACTTCACGATGCAGCTCGGGAATAGTGGATATGACATCTACCTCAGCGGCATCGTTGTTGAGTTCTACTTAGGGGTCCCAAGAGGCGGCATCTCTAGCATCTCGACAATCTTCACGCTTCCCGGGTCAACTGGCGTGTCGTTCTCTGTTTGGGTCGGATTTGGAGGGATTATGACGATCCCTGGGCAAGACACACCCCTTTGGCAGGCGGGAGTCTCGTTCTCACCGACAACGGGTATCGCTGCATTTTTCGAGTCAATTCCTGGCCCAACGGTGTATTATCACTCATTGAACATTCAGCCAGATGATCAGATGGAGGTCACGATAACCTCGAGTGGAGGCACGAGCAGCTTCTCGGTCCAAGATCTGAGCAGGCTGGGCCAACCGACGGTGTCGGGAAGCAACAGCTCCTTCGTCCCGAACCTGTTATCGGGCGAGTGGATTGACGAACCGAACGCAACCGGGAGCAGTAGCGAAGTCAATTTCACGTACATGTCGGTGAATGGTGTGGGATTGACCCTGAGTAACTCGCTGATCGGCTACACATTCGAGCCACTACGAGGGTCACCATGGTACGTAACTCCGTTGGTTGCCGGCTCGACTTCCACCGTGTTCTCAGTACTGCCCCCATAAGAGTCGACAATAGCGAGGTCGGCGGCACGTCATAGTCGGTGCTGGCAAATGCTCCGTTGCGCTCGAACAGGGACTCCTGCACGACAGGGTTGTAGACAGATTCCGACCTTGGCCTTGGGAGTGCTTCTGATCTTCGTCTCCGGATCTGGAGTATTCTTCCAACCGGTTTCTAATCCGGCTCGAGCGCTTGGCCCTAGTTTCGAGGAACCCACCATTCATGTCGGGTCGTATCCCATTGGCGTCGCATTCGACCCCGTGAACAATCTGCTTTACGTGTCGAACTTTGGCTCGAACAACATCAGTGTCATCAACACATCGAATGACCGAGTTGTGGCGTGGATTCCGACAGCGTACGGGGTCGGTCCACTCGCCGTGGACACTGCGACAGGAGTGGTCTACTTCGGCGACGCGGTTCTGACTGTCTACGGCATTGACCCCTTCACCAATCGAATCGAGTGGAGCATCCCTCTCGCCTCGGCGGGTTGCCCGTCTGGGTGCGCACCCGAACCACAGACGTATGACACGTCGAACGGCGACATTTACATCACGGATCTCAGCATCGACCGGGTCAGTGTAGTCCACGGAAGTGTGGCCGTAGGGTCGATTCCAGTGGGGACCGGGCCGAATGGAGCGGCGTATGACTCGGCGAATGGCGACATCTATGTCTCTAACGAAGGGGCTTCCGTACCCTCCATAAACCTGACCGTGATCGATGGGTCGAGTAACCTCGTGGTGGGACAGGTTGCTGGTTCGGGAGGAGGTCCTGGCGTTGCGTACGACAGTATGAACGGCGAGATCTTCGTCTGTGAGAACGGAATCCAAGATGGATTTTCGAATGTTGTTACCGTGGTGAACGGCACTTCGAACCAGTTGGTGGCCTCGATACCCATCAGTACGTCGTGTCAGGCGGCTCTCTACGATCCGGTCGACAACTACGTCTACATCACGGACCGCGCTGCACCGGGGGGCCGCGACCAATCCAATGTCACGCTGGTGGACCCTACCACCAACCGGATTGTTCTCGCGCTTCCAACCCAGCTCGGACCGACGGGGATTGCATATGATTCTTCCAACCACGACGTGTACGTCGCGGACTCGGACACGAGCAACATCAGCATCCTCCCGCAGATCTTTCGTCTGACCGTGCACGAAACAGGGCTCCCCAGCGGGACCAACTGGTCGGCCACGGTCGGAGGTACGACCGTCTCCTCGACTGCCTCGACGATTACGTTCCCCGAGGTGAACGGGACCTTCGGCTACTCGATTGGTAGGGTGGCGAATCAGGAGCCGACTCCGTCCTCAGGATCTCTGACGATTTCGAACGGCCCCAAGGAGTTGAACGTGACCTTCTCAAAGGGCGGTGGAGGCGGACTCTTGGGCCTTCCGGGGAACACGGCGTACTACGTTCTCGTCGGGATTGGCGCGATCGCGGCAATCCTGATCGCGGTGTTCGTGGTCCTCGCACGGAGGAAGCGTCGCGCGAAACCGCCTTCAGGCGTTTCCCCCGGACGAGCCCCTTAGCCTCGGATCGTAACACCCCACCGGGGGCCGACTCGCGTTCGCGCGACGGGCCCGATGTGACGCGACCCAGACGCGTTTCGAGTCGCGGGTCGCGTTCGGCGGCCCGGACGAAGGCGAGGACGCGGAGGGAGAATCCATCGCGACCCCGACGCGTCAGTTCAGCCTCCTCGAGATCACGAGCGGGTTGCCGGACGACTCGCGCGAAGCCGACGAGAAGGAGTCAGAGCGACGTCTTCGCGATCTGCGCGCTCGCGTGAAGGTTGCACGCTCGGTCGTGTCCACAACACCGGGCGTGGCGACAGTCATCGCCACCGATTGGCGCAAGGCTGCGGGGTTCTACGCCCGGTTCGGAATCACCGAGACACAGTTCCGACACGGGGTTCTTGCCACCTGTCCGGAGGATGCGGACACTTGTCAATCATCCCCATCGGTCCTCTCCGAGATCGAGCGGTTCAGTGTTCGTGAACCCGCCTCAATGCCCGACTGAGGGTGAGGTCTATACGACCCGCGACCCTCTGAGAAGGCCGTGAGTCCGATGTCCGATTCTCCACAAGAGGGGAAGCCAGAGGGCATCGAACCGAGTGTCGTGGTGCTCGCAACCGCGGTCGTACTCCTGCTGGTCCTCGCGGCCGTCGCATTTCGGTCTGCTAATCTTGGCACCCCAGCCTCCGGCTCGAGTCCCAACGGTCCGACACTCTACGAGGCGCTTTCGGCCGTCAACACGTCAGTGAGGAACATGAGCGGTGGTCCTTGGGAACTGTTCTCCTACATTGGTTTCGCGGCACAGGGGATGTTCAACCCGGCCGCCTTCAGCCTAGGAACCAGTACGAATGCCTCCTTGCGATACTGCGGGGGACAGTTGCCGGGCGTTACGCTTTGGAATGGTTCGTCGATTCCTGTGTTTGACGGCAGCATCGCATCGGGGGCCGCGCCTTTCTGGCAGTTCGAGTTCTCCTCCAACTCGACGAAGGGCGTGGTTGTGGCCACAGATACTTCTGGTGTGGTCCGAGCGTATCCTCCGATTCTGCCTACGGATCCCTGCTGGTACTACGCGGGGGGCGGAGCCGCCTCCGGCTATTTCCGCTGGGTCAACCCGCTTCCTGAGGACTCGAGTGTTCAAGCGCAGCTATCTTACGACAGGGTCTCCCGCACCTTCGAAAGTGACCATCGGCCGGTTGTGGAGATCTTCGCGGATGGATTCACACCGCTGGGTGCCATCGGACATGGACCGAACGGAGGTGTTGAGTTCTTCCGCTGCGGACTCCTGGGTGTTGCAGGCGCTCAGCCGTTTCTTATCGTTGGCTTTTCTTCTTCGGGGCAAGTCTCAGACACAATTAACGGCACAGTCAGTTGCACGGCTACCTACTCCCTTGGGCCCTCGCCGATTTACACTCCTTACTCGATCATCCCATCAACTCCTGGCCCTCCTGGCGCCTTCGGGAACGGATTCGAATCAGTTCGGTTCTCGTTCCAGACCGAATTTCCAGCCGGTGTCAACAACAGCACTAGGTACTACGACGCATGGGGGCTCCTCAGCTGGATGGTCTCAATGAGTCTACGGAACTCGTCTGGCCAGAGCTTGCCCACCGCGTCGCTCTCATGTCAGGCCTGGGTTTCCACAGTTGCCGCTTGTACACCGTCAGGATCAGGATGGTCCATCATTTTGACCTCCGCGGACGGGGCATGGTTGGACTCGTTCCCTTCCGCCTCGAACGCCTCCTCGTGGTCGCTGCCGGTCGCAGCCATCGCTAGCAACGAGCAACTCGTCTTGACCTATCCCAGTCCGTGGAACATTACTGGAGACTCCTTGGTGTTCTCCAACACAGCTTCTGTCCCAACGATAGGCGGCTTCGAAACCCTCTGAGAGCCGGATGCGCACGGCGAGGCGAATGCCTCCTCGGTCGACGGCTCGCGTCGGACGGCCCAGACCAGGGCGCGGAAGGATTCATCGCGACCCCGACGCGGCAGTTCAGCCTGTTCGAGATCACGAGCGGGCTGCCCGACGACTCTCGCGAGGCCGATGAGATGCAGGCGGAACGGCGTCTACGTGATCTTCGCGGTCGCGTGAAGGCGGCCCGCGCGGCGTTGTCGATGACGTCCCGACTTGCAGAAATCCTAGTCACCGACTGGCGGAAGGCAGCGGCATTCTACGCCCGGTTCGGGATCACGGAGGAGCATCTACGACACGGGGTCCGGGTGACCCCCCATGATGAGTCTGATAACCTTGCGGAGGAGTCACGCTACCGGGAGCACGGGCAGGGCGAAGCGCGGCTGTGGGAATAATGGGCGAACAAGGTCCCTCCGATGACTTCGATTTGCGGTCGCTCAATCACGATCTCAATCTTTCTAAGGGACGACTCACGGTGACGTCGGTTGCGTTCGCCCTCCTCTTGGCAGCGGTAGCAATCGTGCTTGCTCTGTCCTACGGGCCCAGACTACTGAACGGCTCACTCAACGGGTTACAGTTACTCGTGGTCGTCGTCGCAGTACCAGTTCTCTCGGCCCTGGTGATATTCCTCGTTTGGGGTCTTCGATCGAAGCGCCCGGGCGCCGAATGGATTCGTGTGGGCTCCCAGGACCTTGAGCTTCGCTTCCCGAATCGTCGGTCAACAACGCTTAGCTGGTCGGACCCCAAACTCCGATTCGACCTGCATGACTACAGCCAGGTGCAATCTGACATCCTGTCAATTCAAGCCCGATACTTCCTGGAGATTCAGGGAACGGATTCGGCGCTGACCCCTGAAGCGTTCCGAGCGATTGAAACACAAGTCACTGCCCACGGCTTGTTCGACCAGATGAGAACCGCGAGTTCGTGGCGGGCTCCTGCGGGCGTGAAAGTCCACTCGATCCGGGCAAGGTCCGCAAAGAGTCGCGACTGAGTGATCACGAGCGGCCTGCCCGACGACTCTCGGGAGGCGGACGAGCGCGCCGTGGAGCGGCGACTGCGCGACCTGCGCGCTCGCGTGAAGGCAGCACGAGCGGTCGTGTCGACTACGCCGGGTCTCGCGGAAACCCTCGCCCGTGACTGGCAGAAGGCCGCCCGATTCTACGAGCAGTTCGGGATCACGGAGAAGCAGTTCCGGCATGGAGTATCTAGCAATGCCCTCGGGATCTCGATGGAGGAATCCTTGGAAGGGCCGGTCCCGAGGTGATTTTCAGAATCCAAACATCAATATGGCACATTCCATCTACCAACGTGCACCCCACGTGGTGCCTTTGTGACCAGGACGCGGTGGCCATCTAAGTCGAGTCTTCCCGCCTTGG
>Ga0335078_10008894_pt1 | contig 14925 bp, 16 predicted proteins | sample Lox_Sample_32_FD_206711 | JGI IMG/M metagenome (GOLD analysis project Ga0335078, IMG submission 206711) | Soil microbial communities from Loxahatchee National Wildlife Refuge, Florida, United States - Lox_Sample_3.2 | ecosystem: Environmental > Terrestrial > Soil > Wetlands | place: USA...
ATGCCGTCGATCTCCGGGACCGTCACTATCGTGGCCAGCATGTCCCGGCCCCTGGCGGTGAAGCGGTAGTTCGCGCAGTGCTTCTCGAACGCGACCAGGTGCTCCAGCCCGAGCGCGCTCAGGATCTGGTCGACGACTGCGGCGTCGGCGACCTTGGTCTCGTGCTCATGCTTGGAACCGCTCACGCTGTCGGCCGCGGGCTCCTTGTAGGTGAGCACTGCGCGGCGCACCCCGTCGGTGTCCATGACGCGGACCCGCAGCTCGCGGCCCTGCGTGGTGAGGTCGCGGCCGGGCCGGTCGTAGTAGGTGTCCCGGTAGAGGCTGATCTCCTCGCTGGCCAGGCGGCGCAGCCGGTCGCGCAGCGCGGCGGAGTCGTGGACCCTGGCCTTCAGCTCGGCCTCGATCAACGCCTGTCCTCCCGGCGGGCTCGGCGCCACATGTCATCGAACTGCCGAAGGAACCCGGCGTGCAGCACGCCGTCGCCGGCTGCGGTGAGCTTGTACATGCCGGAGCGGTGCCCCTCGGCGGACGAGGCAAACGCCGACAGGTACAGCGTGCCGTCGAAGACCAGCATGCGCCAGGTCGGCAGCGAGCCGTACAGCGCGGTCTGCATCCGGACGACGGGGTGACCGGCGAACTCGGCCAGCCGGGCGAGCGCGAGCCGGATCCCGGCCCCGAACGAGCCCGGGGATTCCCCGATCTCCCCGGCCCGGATCGCCGCCGCGGGCGAGTCCGGATCCAGCAGCAGCACGCGCACGTCGGCGGACGACTCGCGGGCGGCCAGCGGCCCGCGCAGCAGCGAGTCGTTCAAGGCGATCAGCCCGAGCGCCCGCACCGCCAGGACGTCGATCCGCGCCGCGACCCCCGCCTGCTCGCGCAACTCGGCGTTCGCCTCGGCCTGCCCGGTGAAGACCCTGCTGATCTCGGCGTGCCCGGTGAGAGTCTCGGCGTGCACCGGCGCGAGCCCGAACAGGACCCGGGCATCGTCGGGCATGGCCAGCCCGCCCGCGATCCGCTCTAGGACGTCGAGGCGGGCGACCTGACGGTGCCCGTTGATGATCTCGTTCAGCCGTCCCTGGCCGATGCCGGTCGCGGTGGCGAGCCGGGCCTGGCTCACCCCGGCGTGTCTCTGCACCAGGCCCAGCAAGCTCCCGGAGTCGCGCTCGCGGAGCGCATGCCGGATCTCGGGCTTACGCCATTCGCGGTCCGGCATGCTCACGGGCCCGTACCTGTCGGCCATCTCACAGTGAGAATACATCTCACCGTGAGATACCCGCTCGGGGATCGAATTGCTACCGTCCGCAGCGCCAGGGTGAACGCGAGCCTGATCCGCGCAGCCAGGGAGATGATCACGATGGACGGCTTTACGGGCCCGGCGCGACGGCTGGTGCCCGACGAGCTCGAACAGGTCATGCGCCTGGCCCGGTTCCGCCAGGCCCACCCCGCCGTGTTGGTCGGAGCCGGCCGCGGCTGGTGGCAGGCAGTCATCCCGCAGACCAACGGCGAGCAGGTCATCACCAGGCACACCCTCGGCCAACTGCTCGACAAACTCGACGAACTGACCGGCGAGCGCGAACCGTAGGCACGCCGAACCCGGACGGCAGCCCCTGGTACTGCCGTTTTCAGCGCCGCGTCAGGCCTGTTGCAGCCGCAGCTGCCACCGTCGGCGTTGAATCTCAGTCCTCGTCCGAGGGCCTGACAACGGGAGGGCAATGCTCATGATGCTTTTCATCGACGCTGGAGAAGCCGGTGGCCGGGACCGCCGGCCGACGCGACCGTCATGATAGGGGCGGGCCGGCCCATACCCGGCCGCTGGACGGCCGCGGCCTACACCTGCCTGATGGTGGCGCTGTACGTCGCCGAGCCGGCCGTCGTCAGCCTGACCGTCCACGACCACGTGCAGCTGGACCGGGTCACCGGCACCAGCGCCGAACGCTACGGCAGCCTGATACAGCCAGGCACCAGCTCGGTGAGCCTCGCTGCAGGAACCTACGTGTTCCGCACCGCCGCCGACGCCCAGGTCCAGCTGGACAAGGGCGCCCCGGTCGAGGTGACCGCGGTGCCCCTGTCGGACGATAAGGACAAGTGGCCGGATCCTCCCCCCGCCGCGACTAACCCGCTGCCCGCTGCCCGGGGTGACGGCCCGCCCGATCACGTGCCCGCGCTGACCGTGCTGCGGTGACCAGCGTGACCGGCCCGCGGTCGGCGGCGGTGCACATCGGGGCTGACGACCTCCGGCACCCGCGGCATGCCGCCTGGGCCCGGCCGCTGTCCTGCCGGGACACGGTCGAGCGCCTGTCCCGCCTGTGCCAGGCGGCCGGCGTCCGGACCCAGCAGGCGCTGCTCGGGCCGGATGCCACCACAGGACGCATCCGCGCGGCCATCGCGGCCGCGGCCGCGGGCATCGGCCCGGGCGGGTTGCTCGTCGTGACCTTCAGCGGTCACAGCGAACGTCCCGTGCCCGGCGAGCATGACGGCGGCTGGTGCCTGCATGATGCGGTGCTGCGCCACGTCGAGACCGCCGCCCTGCTCGCCGCCGCCCCGGCCTCAGCGCGCGTCGTGGTGATCGCCGACACCTGCTACGCCGCCGCCTGCGCCGCGGTGTTCACTGGCGTGCCCGCCACCACGGTCGTGCTGGCCGCCTGCGCCGAGAACCAGGCCACCCTGAATTACCAGCACAGCGAGTTCATCACCAAGCTCGAACGGCTCACCTATCACGGCGGCAGGCCCAACCCGGACTGCCGGAGTTACACCTGGCTCCGCCGGGAGCTGCGCAAGGACACCCCCGACGTCGAGCGGCCCGACGTCCGCGCCAACCACCCGGCGGCCATGCGCCAGCGCCCATTCCGGCCCGCACCCCGGCGATAGCCCTGACAACAGGAAAGAACGCAGGACATGCACCCACGACTGATGCCGAGCGGCTGGACGGCCGCGGCCTACACCTGCCTGATGGTGGCGCTGTACGTTGCCGAGCCGGCCGTCGCCAGCCTGACCGTCCACGACCACGTGCAGCTCGACCGAGTCGCCGGCATCACCGCCGAACGCTATGGCGATCTCCTGCCGCCCGGCACCACCGCGGTCCGCCTCACTGCGGGAACCTACGTCTTCCGCACCACCGGCGACGCCCAGGTCCAGCTAGGTGAAGACACGCCGGTGCACGTCCTCGCGGTGACGCAGGCGAATGACAAGGATGGGGGTCCAATTGAACTCTCGAAGGCACAGGCCCTGCCCGCCGCCAAGGGCGACGGCCCGCCCGACCACGTGCCGACCCTGACCGTGCTGCGCTGACCGTTCGCGCCATCCGCGCTCTGGGCGCGACGCCGGGGCCGGGCTTCGCGGACGACAGGAACCAGGCTCTCGGCCGCGGCGACCTGCAAGGTTTCGAGCTGAATCTCGGGGTTTACCAGCAATCAGGCGAGGAACAAAATTACCCCGCTGTAAAGCAGGCGCGGCCTGCCATTGTGGACAATCGCGCACCCGGAGAACCATCCGTCGCGGTCAGGGCCTGCCGGGTCTGGCTCAAGCACTAGCGGATGATCTTCCCATGTCCACATACCGGTGGTGCTGGCGTGACCCCACGCAATGTTGCCCCAGACGGGCCCGGAGGGGTTGTGCTGGTAGAACAAATGGACTCGGCCGTTCCACTGGATGAGGCCGTTAGGGTCGTTCATCCAGCCCTGCCGCGGTGCGAAATGCAAGGCCGGACGGGGCCTGGCGGCCCGGCCTGGCGTGCCAGCGGTGACACCCTGCTGGCCTGAAGGCTGGCCAGTCATTCCTCGACCTGGCCGACAATCTCATGACAGGGCCGAACGCACGGCACTCTGCCGGCCAGAACTGCCGGTGCGGCTGGGAAGATCATGCTTGCCCGGCTCAGGTCGCCTCGATCAGGGTTACCAGCGCCGTCAGGGTGCGCTGGGGCGGGATGGCCAGGCCGATCTCGGCCGGTGCGGCCCCGGAAACCTCGATGTCGGGGATTCGCGCATCGGTAAGTCCGTCTCGCCGGGGCAGTCGCATGCCGGGAGTCGCGTCGGTGACCCGGTAGCGCCGCTGCGGGTCGAGTCCCGGGACCAGCAGGGCCGTCGGCTGGTCGTTGACCGGCTCGTCGAGCTGGACGTAGCCCATCAGGGCCGCCGAGGCGTCGGCCGCGACGACGCCGTACATCCAGGCGGTGTCATCCGGGACGTCGATCCGGACCATGCGGCCGGCGTGGATGAGCGCGCGGTGCCGCTTGTACAGCCGGATCCAGGCGGCGAGTTCGGCGAGATCATCGGCGTCGGCCTCGGTGAGATCCCATTCGATCCCGAAATGACCGAACAGGGCGGTGGCGCAGCGCAGCGGCAGCGGCATGTACCGGCCGGTCTGGTGCGAGAACGGCGCGGATACGTGCGCGCCGAGGTACTCCGGCGGAACTAGCTGCCCGGTCCATCGCTGGATAGACTGCCGGGCCAGGGCATCAGTCATGTCCGAGGTCCAGACTCGCTGGACGCGTTCCAGCATCGCCAGGTCGATGCGGCCGCCGCCGGCGGCGCACGACTCCCATTCCACGCCCGGGTGCCGCCTGCGCAGCTCGTCCAGCAGCGCGTACACGGCCACCGCCTGGTCGTGCGCGGCCGGGGCGCCCGCCCGGGTGCCGCTGCCGGCGTCGATGATGTCCCGGTTGCAGTCCCATTTGACGTAGGAGATCTCGTACTCCGATATCAGCGCGCTGATCCGCTCGAGCAGGTACCCGGATACTTCTGGCCGGGTCAGGTCGAGCACCAGCTGATGCCGCTGCAGCGCCGGCCGGCGCTGGCCGGCGGCCAGGATCCAGTCCGGGTGCGCGCGGTAGAGCTCGGAGTCGGGGTTGACCATCTCGGGCTCGATCCACAGCCCGAACTGCATGCCGCGTCCGCGCACGTACGACACGAGCCGGTGCAGGCCCCCGGGCCAGACATGCTCGTCGACCTGCCAGTCACCCAGCGCAGTCTCGTCGTTGCGGCGCCCGGTGAACCAGCCGTCATCCAGGACGTACCGCTCCACCCCGATGTCCGCGGCGATGTCGGCCAGCGCCGCCAGCTTGGCGAAGTCGTGCCGGAAGTAGACCGCCTCCCACACATTCAGGTTGACCGGGCGGGGCGGGCCCGGGTGGGCGGGCACCGAGCGCAGGTAGCCGTGAAACTGGGCCGACAGGCCGTCCAGGCCCGACCGGGTGGCCGCCAGGTACACCCACGGAGTGGCGTACGACTCGCCCTCGGCCAGCGTGATCTCGCCGGGCAGCAGCAGCTCGCCGCCGCCGATCGTGGTCACCCCCGGCACCAGCTGCTGGTCAGGGCCGCCCGTCATCCCCAGGCCAGACGGCACTCGCTCCACGCGGTGCACCGTGTTGCCGCTCCAGGCGACATGCAGTCCGTACACCTCGCCGCTGCCGAAACCGAAACCGGGAACCCCCGCGATGACCACGGTGGCGGAATCGTGGCCAGTATGACCCCGGCGGCCTTCGCGCAGCCACAGCCCGTCGCCGACCTGATGACGCTGCGGGATCCGCTCGGCCGTCTGCCGCCCGGTGAAATCAAGGATCTCGCCCACCCTCGCCAGGTAGGCGACAGACTGCAACATCTGCGCGGGGTGCTGCCTTGCGTGAAACGTGTGACCGGTTCCGGCAAGACCCCCGTCCTGGCCGAGGCCGCCCGCATCTGGGCCGAAGCCGGCCTGGGCCCAGTGATCGGTGTCACCCCGTCCCAGTCGGCCCGCAACACCCTGGCCGCCGGGGTTTCTGTGTCGCGCAACGCCGCGCAGTTCCTCGGCCACCTGCCGGGCCGCCGGGGCGCCCGCGGCCCGGTCTCCATCGCCCCCGGCACGCTCCTCGTCATCGACGAGGCCTCGATGCTGTCCGGACCGGACCTGGCCGACCTGATCGCCTACGCCCGGGCCCGCGGTGCCAAGATCATCCTGGCCGGAGACGTCAGCCAGCTGAAGGCCGTGGAGAACGGCGGCGGCATGTCCCTGCTCACCGCCCGGCTCGGCTACGCCCGGCTGGCCGAACCCATCCGGTTCCGCAACCAGTGGGAACAGCAAGCCAGCCTGCGGCTACGGGACGGCGACACCAGCGTGCTGGCCGAGTACGACCAGCACGGCCGCATCCACGGCGGCGAACCGGAGCAGACGATGGACGCCGCCGCAGCTGCCTACACCGCCCTGTCCGCCGCTGGCACCGACACGCTCCTCATGGCCGCCGACCACGCGCTGCGGCGCGAGCTGAACAGCCCCATCCGCCATGACCTCATCGCCCTCGGCATTGTCAGCGACGGACCCGCCGTCCGCATCGCCGACGGCACCCCGGCCAGTCGCGGCGACCTGATCATCTGCACCCGCAACGACCACACCACCGAGGCCGGGGAACCTGGCCGCACCCTGGCCAACGGCGACCTGCTCCGCATCGAGGCTGTCACCCGGGAAGGGCTGATCGTCCGGCGCGCCCTGGACGCCGACCCGCGCACTGGCCAGCGCCGGTGGACCGACCGACGCTTTGTGCTCGAAAACCACGAAGATGCCGAACTGGGATACGCGGTCACCGACCACGCCGCCCAGGGCCGCACCGTGCACACCGCCCTAGCCGCGATCACCGGCACCGAGGACCGCCAGCACTCGCCGGCGTTGCTGATCGCGCCCCAGGTGCCGCCCTCGACGGTGAGACCGTGGTAGCCGCCGTCAGACCAGGCCAGTTCGAGCCCGGTCCTCGTCGACCGCGAACGGGTCTGTCGGCTGCGCGCTGGCCGTAGCTGGCCTGCTCATGATCATCTTCTCCCAGGTCGAGCGGCTGGAGCTGGCCGTGGACGAGCTGGCCATCGCCTATCCCAGGACGACGTAGCGCATCGGCCCGGTCAGGCGAGGTCAGCGTGACGGGCGGCGTAGACGTGCGCGAGGAACTGTTCGAGTTCCTCATCGGACTCGAAGACGCCATCTTGCGCCATGTCCCTGACCGATTCGACCGGCCGGACACCCTTGCGCCTCACCTGCTCATCGATGGACTCAGGGCGGGCTTCCGGCGACTCTCCCGCATAGCCAGCGCTGCTGGTTGTCATCCCGCCTCCTTCGGTGAGAGACGTACTGGTTCAAGCTTGACCGCTTATCGCGCTCAGCCCGTTGGCTGAGGTTCTTCATCCGGCAGTAGTTGCGGTACTTGTCCGCCGCTGCTTTGGCCGGAAGATCTGGTCCATGACCTCGGCCCCGGTCGTGATCACCGGCCGCAGCTCCCGGCGGTAAATGACCTCGGTCGTCCACGAGCTGGCGTGCCCGGCCAGCCGCGCGATCTCCTCCACCGGCACGCCCTGGTAACTCATCATGCTGACGAACGACGTCCGCAGCTCCTGGCGCGTCGGCTGCCGGCCTCCCGCTCCGGGGCAGCGTGAATATTGCCTCGCGGGGAGGAGGCTGCGGAATTACCCTCAGGTTCCTGGGCGCTGAGGGAGGCCGGGATGGACCGCGATGTGCTGGATGTGATCGAGCGCGAGATAGACCAGGAGATGCGGGCGCGCTTCCCCGGCACCGCGGTGCGGCAGGCTGTGCTGCTGCAGTACGGCGACGACCCGGAAATCGAGCCGGGGGACCTATGGGTCCGGGTGCTGCTCGATGAGCCGGACGAGCCGGAGGATGACTGGGGGCCGCGCATGACGGCATTCCAGCAGGCCAACGAGACGGCGATCGAGCAGTTCCGGGGCTACCTGGCGGCAAAGCTCCGGGAGATCATGGCGGTCGAGTACGTGTTCGGCAACAACCCCGTCACCTTCGACGGCGACGGACCCCGGTGCGGCATGCCCGTCGCGCAGCGGCTGTCGGACATCAGCGAGTGGGAGCACGGCGAGGCCACCTTCGTGCTGGTCGCGCTGGGACCGGCTCGCCTGGAGACGGTGGACACGCTGATCATGGCGGGAATCGCGGCCACCCGCGCGGAGGCCATCCGGTGGGCCCTGGACCGCATCCGCGAGCAGCCAGCGTACCAGCGGTTCCGTGAACTAAGAGGCGACGCCGAGGTCATGGACCGCCACGTGCTGGACACGATCGAGCGCGACATCAATGAGGAGGCGCGGGCGCGTTTCCCCGGCACCGCGGTGCGGCAGGCTGTGCTGCTGCAGTACGGCGACGACCCGGAAATCGGGCCGGGGGACCTGTGGGTCCGGGTGCTGCTTGACGCGGACGGGCCGCAGGACTACGAGCCGACCCTGACGGCGTTCCTCCTGGCCGGGGAGAGGGCAAGAGACCAGTTCGCGGACTACCTGGCAGCAAAGCTCCCGGCGATCAGGCTGGTCGAGTACACGTTCAGCAACCCCAACCCCGTCACCCGCGACGGCCACGGGCCCCGCGTGAGCAATCTCGTCGGGGAGCGGGTGACGGACATCCAGGAGTGGGAGCACGGCGAGACCACCCGAGAGCTGACCCGGCTGGGACCGGCCGGCCTGGAAACGCTGGACACGCTGATCATGGCGGGAACCGCGGCCAGCCGCGCGGGGGCCATCCGGTGGACCCTGGACCGCATCCGCGAGCGGCCAGCGTACCAGCGGCTCCGTGAACTCAGACGCGACGCCGACGAGCTCAGGAACGAGTTCTGAGACAACCAGATCACCGGTTCTGAGACAACCAGATCACCGGCACAAAACTGAGACCGGCCGACCTCGCTGAGACCGGACAGCCTTCTGATTCGATCTGGGCGACCAGCACCGGATTGGACCAGGTGCAGTGAGACTGGGCCAACTTCTATGAGACGGGACAGCCGTCTTCGCCGTAGCCACGGCGCGAAGCCCCAGCCATACGACAATTCTATGACTTGGCTCCCACGATGGCTCCCCAACCGAGAGCCAGAAACTCGAACAGGTCGCCTGACCTGCAAGAACTCGGTGGAGCTGAGGGGATTTGAACCCCTGGCCCCCTCGATGCGAACGAGGTGCGCTACCGGACTGCGCTACAGCCCCGAGAACCTGAGCTAGCGTAGCAAACCCTCGGCGCTGCCGTGACCTCGTACCGCGTGCGGCGACGGCCCTCGGGCTCCCGTAAAGGCCTCCCGCAGCGGCCATGCGCGAGCGGTCTTAACCGTTCCGCGCTAGGCGGGGCCGAACCCAGCCCGCTGAACAGCCACCGCAATCCTTGCGCGAAAAGATCCCCCGACACGCGATCCGGGTCGATTCGCCGCTGCCGCACCAGGCCCTGGAACATGGCCAGCACGACGGCCGCCACCGCTGCGGGCGGGACGCCTGGAGGGGTGCTCCAGCGTTCCATCGCGGCGGCGATGACGCCGATGAGCGCGTCGGCCTGCTGGCGCTGCTGAACCCTCAGCGCCCCCATCGCCTCCGGGTTGCGCACCGCGTACAGCCAGAACTCCGCGCGCAGCGCCATCAGGTCCGGGTCCCGGCCGGCCGCGCGTTCCAGCAGCCCGGCCAGCGCGTCGACGGGATCAGCGCTGCCGAGGATCTCGGCGACCGCGGTGACCCGGCGCTCGCCCCGAGCCGCCATCAGCTCGAGGAACAACTGCTCCTTGCTGGCGAAGTTGGAGTACAGGGCGCCGATCGAGTAGCCGGCGGACGCGGCGATCTCCTCCACCGAGGCGCCCGCGTAACCCTTCCGCGCGAAGGTCCGCGCGGCCGCATCGAGCAGTTGCTCCCGGGTCCTCGCCTTGGCCTCGGCCCGGGTCAGCCGCTGCCGTCGCGGGGCGGCGTCATCCTCATTCACATTGCAACTCCTATCTGAGTAGCAACCACTATGTTAACGTGTAAGGGCCCAAGCTGCCCAGCTATCGGAGGGCTGAGACGTGCGATCCGCGGGCCTGCGCGGGAGAACCACGGCCGTCGGTATCACGCTCGCCGCGCTGAGCCTCGCCGGGACGAGCCTCGCAGGCTGCACCGGCCAGCCAGGCCAGGCAAGTCAGCCAGGCCAGGCAAGCCAGCCAGGCCAGACAAGCCAGCCGGGCCACACCGCGGAGGCCGCATCCGGCATCGGCAAGATCCGGCACGTCGTGGTCATCATGCAGGAGAACCGGTCGTTCGACTCGTTCTTCGGTACCTATCCCGGTGCCGACGGCATCCCCGCCAGGAACGGCCAGTTCACCGTGTGCGTGCCCGATCCGCGCAGCAAACCTTGCGACAAGCCGTACCACGATCCGAGCCTGGTGAACGGCGGCGCCGGCCACAACATGGCCGAAGGGACCGCCGACATCGACGGTGGCAAGATGGACGGTTTCGTCCGGACCGCCGAGGATCAGCCCAGCCGGGGCTGCAGCGCCACCAACCCGCCGACACCGGTGTGCCTGTCCCGCAACCCGCCGGACGTGATGGGCTATCACGACGCCCGGGAGATCCCGAACTACTGGACGTACGCCCACGATTTCGTCCTGCAGGACCACATGTTCGAGCCGGTCGACTCCTGGTCCCTGCCCGCTCACTTGTATCTGGTCAGCGGCTGGTCGGCGCGCTGCACCAGCACGAACCCGGACAGCTGCGTGAACGACCCGGCGCAGGGCGCGGGCGGGGCCGGACGGCTCAGACTCAAGAACCTTCCGGCCGCCTTCCGCTCCTGCCTGGCCGCCCACGGCGTCACCAAGGTCACCCGCGCCAGCCTCACCGACCCGAAGGTGATCGCGGCGGGCGAGGCCTGCCTGGGCTACCTCACACCCGCCGAACGCCAGCAGCTTCTTGGCGCCGGCGGCGAGAACCTGGCCCTCGGGCTCTACTCCTGGACCGACCTGACCTACCTGCTGCACAAGCACGGCGTGCCCTGGGCCTACTACGTGCAGAGTGGCATCCAGCCGGACTGCGACGACAACCCCGACGAGACCGCCGCGGGCTGCGCCCCGGTGGCCCAGGGCGCCAAGACCCCGTCGATCTGGAACCCGCTGCCGTCGTTCACCGACGTGAAACAGGACGGCCAGCTCGGCGACGTCGAGAACCTGTCGGCCTTCTACACCGCGGCCGGCCAGGGCACCCTGCCCGCAGTTTCCTGGATCGCCCCGACCCAGGCCAACAGCGACCACCCGCCGGCCAACCTGGCCACCGGCCAGGCCTACGTGACCAACCTCATCGATACCATCATGAAAGGCCCCGACTGGAACTCCACCGCGATCTTCCTGGCCTGGGACGACTGGGGCGGCTTCTACGACCATGTGGTCCCGCCCGCGGTCGACCAGAACGGCTACGGGCTCCGGGTGCCCGCCCTGGTCATCAGCCCGTACGCCCGGCCGGGGTACATCGACCACCAGACGCTGTCCTTCGACGCGTACAACAAGTTCATCGAGGACGACTTCCTCGGCGGGGCCAGGCTGGATCCCGCGACGGACGGCCGCCCCGACCCGCGCCCCGACGTCCGCGAGAACGCGAGCATCCTCGGCGACCTGGCCGCGGACTTCGACTTCAGCCAGCCGCCGCGGCCCGCGATCCTGCTGCCCACGCAACCGGGGCCGGGACCAGCCTCGACGCCGGGGTGACAGCAGCGCCATCATGGGCAGCATGCGCCAGAACCCGATGACCCAGGCCGGCGCGGCTCCCGGATGCCCGGTCGACGAGTCCTTCGACCCGCTCTCAGCCGAATTCCTCGCCGATCCCTACGCGATCATGGCCGGGCGGCCCGGCGGCGGAAAGCCCGTCTTCTTCGCCCCGTCGATCGGCTACTACGTCGTCACCAGCTACGCCGCTATCCAGCAGGTCTTCGGCGACCCCGCGACGTACTCCGCCGCGGCAGCCCAGATACCGCTCGCCCCGCTAACCCCCGAGGCCCAGCAGATCCTGCTGGCGGGCGGGCACAAGCCCCAGCCGAGCATGGTCAGCCTGGACGAGCCCGAACACGCCAGGCTCCGCAGGCCGGCCGCCCGCGCGTTCAGCATGAAGCGGGTCACCGCGATGATCCCCGCCATCGAGGCCACCACCGCCCGGCTGCTCGACGCGGTCGACGGCAGCGAGGAGTTCGACCTGGTCGGGGCGCTGGCCTTCCCGCTGCCCGCCAACATCGTGTTCTCCCTGATGGGCGTGCCAGCCGGGGACTTCGCCCAGCTCAAGCAGTGGTGCGGCTACCGCGCCGCGCTGGCCTGGGGCCGGCCCGCGCCGGAGGACCAGGTGGAGATCGCCACCAGCATGACCGCGTACCGCAGATACCTGCGCGACCTGGTGGACGCCAAGACCCGCGCGCCGGCCGATGACCTGACCAGCGACCTGATCGCCATCCACCGCGAGGCGCCGGAGCGGCTCACCCTGGACGAGATCGCCTCGATCCTGTTCTCCCTGTCGTTCGCTGGCCACGAGACCACCACCGGCCTCATCGGCAACACCATGCGCCGGCTGCTCGAGGACCCCGGCCGCTGGGCCGAGATCGTCGCGCGCCCCGATCTCATCCCCGGAGCCATCGACGAGACCCTCCGCTACGATCCCTCCGTTCCCGTCTGGCGCCGGGTCACCACCCGCCCCGTCACCCTGGCCGGCGTGGACCTGCCCGCGGGGGCCAGGCTCTTCCTGTGGCTCGCCGCCGCAGGCCGGGACACCGAAGCGTTCGACCGGCCCGCGGACTTCGATATGGGCCGAACGGACGCCGATCACCACCTGGCCTTCGGCAAGGGCCTGCACTACTGTCTCGGCGCCAACCTCGGCAAGCTCGAAGCCCAGATCGCGGTAGCCGAACTCGCCCGCCGCTTCCCCGCTCTCCGGCTCACCCCAGACCAGCAGCTCACCTTCCATCCCAACATCTCGTTCCGCGGCCCCCAGGTCCTGAAGGTCCAGACGCATCCCTAGCGCACTAGCCACGCCTCGTCCGCGCCGCCCCGTCAGCGCAGCCCCGTCCCGCGCAGCCCCGTCCCACGCAGCCCGGCGCCACCCATACCCGTTCCCGGGCCACCGGATTCCGTCCTGCGCCAACCCGGCTAGTCACAAGGGCACCGTTGAACCCATAAGCACCGCTAATCGCTCATCAGTACGATAGTCGTGGATTTAACGGAGCTATCTTCCGTTCTAGCCGCGCTTATGTTTCCCGTGGTCGTGACGGGGCTGCTGTTACTCTGCCGGGCGCCGGCCTGACCATGACCGGGCCGCGACTATGCCAGTCGACGGTCACCCGGTGAGGGCACGCCCTAAGTCGCCTACCGCGCGCTGCTTGGCGTCCGCGTACTGGTCGTAGAACTTGTGACCCGCGACGCTGAGCGACGCGGAGAGGTCGATGACCTCCGCATCGCGCCCGGGCACCGGAGCAGCCGGTACCGGGGGAGCGTCACGCTTGGCCGCGGTGACCGCCGCGGCCGCGGCGGTGCGGGCGCGAGCCAGCTCACGCCGTTCGGCGTCGGCCCTGGCGGCCTCGCGCAGCATGCCCAGGTAGCCGAGCAGCATGATGGCCGGCGGCACCACCACCCACCAGGCGGCCATCTTGGTGACCGCGAGCGCGCCAGACCCGAGGGCCAGCACCACCAGCATGTAGAGCAGCCGCCGCCGCGAGGCCAGCACCTTCGTCTGCTCCGGGTGCCGCGGCCCGCCGCCGGGAACCGCAGCCGCCGCCGCCCGAGCCGCAGCCGGAGCCGCCGCCGCAGCCCGAGCCGCCGCCGGAGCCGCCGCCGCCGGAGCCGCAGGCGCTGCCGGAGCCGGAGCGCGCGGTGCCACGCGCTCCTGGCGACGCACGCGACGCGCCTCAGATCCGGCGGTGTCGTCCCGGCGCCGCGGCGGGGGAGCGGGCTCCGTGGCCACCTCGCCCGAGCCCGAGCCCGAGCCCGAGCCCGAGCCCGAGCCCGAGCCCGAGCCCGCGCCCGCGCCCACGACCGCGCCCGCCGGCTCGGTTTCCGCCTTGGTGAGATCCTCGCCGGCCCGCTGGCTAGCCGCCGAATCCCGCCGAAGCCACCGGGGAATGAGCACGCCAGCCCAGATGGCGACGATGGCGACGTAGAGTATCGCGCTGCTCAACAATCCTCCCCTCGGCGTGGCCGGCGCCGGGCGTGCTCATGTGACGCAAAGTAATAGCTGAAGACGAGTTAAACGAGCACCCCGGACGGTGTGTCGCAACATTCGCCGTAACCGGCGCCGGTCAGCTCGCGGTCGGGCGCGTCGCCATCTGGATGCTCCGCCACCTGGGCATCAGCCCCTGCGGCACCTCCTCGGCGGTCAGCGCGTAGCACACGTGGTCCCGCCAGGCCCCGTTGATGTGCAGCTGGCGCACCCGGATGCCCTCCTCGCGGAAGCCGAGCTTCTCCACCACCCGCCGGGAGGCGTGGTTCTCCGGCCGGATCGACGCCTCGAGCCGGTGCAGCCCGACGGCGCTGAAGCAGTGGTCCACCGCCATGGCCAGCGTGGTCGGGATGATGCCGCGCCCGGCGAAGGCCTCGTCGATCCAGTACCCGACCTGCCCGGACCGGGCCGAACCCCAGGTGATCGACCCGACCGTCAGCTGCCCGACGAACTCCCCGTCGTACGTCACCACCCACGGGATCGCCTGCCCCTGCCGGGCCTCGCGCCGCATGGCCCGGACCATCGCGATGTAAGGACCCAGGCTGGACCGGTAGAGCGGGGTCTCCGGGTTGGTCGGCTCCCACGGACGCAGCCAGGGCGCGTTCCTGACCCGGATCTCGCGCCACATCCGGGCGTCACTGACCCGCACCGGTCGCAGGCTCACCGGCCGTTCGAGCAGGTGAGGCTCGGTGAGGGTAACCGGCCAGCCGCGCATACGTGCCACAATCCCATCATTCTCCCGTATCGCTGCTGACGCTACGCGATCTCAGGTAAGCGTTATGCACCGGAGTCCGGCCGGGGGTGGTCACCTCCGTGGATCTGCGAGATCGCGTGCCCCAGCACGGGCCCGAGCACGGCCATCCCATCCCGGACGCCTCCGGTGGAACCGGGCAGGTTCACGATCAGGGTACGGCCGGCGACCCCGGCTACGCCACGCGAAAGTATCGCCGACGGCACGCCGGCCGCGGCGCCGGCCGCGCGCAGCGCCTCG
>Ga0335078_10008897_pt1 | contig 14918 bp, 10 predicted proteins | sample Lox_Sample_32_FD_206711 | JGI IMG/M metagenome (GOLD analysis project Ga0335078, IMG submission 206711) | Soil microbial communities from Loxahatchee National Wildlife Refuge, Florida, United States - Lox_Sample_3.2 | ecosystem: Environmental > Terrestrial > Soil > Wetlands | place: USA...
CCGTCAGCTCGTAAAATCTCGCATTGCGCAGAAGCTGCTGGACCACGATGGCAACCACCAGGCGCAGCGCGAGGCGGACGAGATTTCCCGTTGCGAGTTTCCAGTTCATGGTGTCGCCGGAACAGTGGCGTGGCCGTCAGGCATTCAACACCCGGCCAAAGCGGCCGATGGCTTCGTCGATCTCCTGAGTGCTTTTGAAGCCGATCGTCACCGCGTCCACCGCGCCCAGGTTCATGGCGAATTTCAGGGCGGCATCGCGGTCCTCGGGGCGTGTGAACCGGCCCTCACCGCAGAGCTTCATGCTGATTACCCCCATGCCCTGAGCGTGCACCTGCTTCGTATGCCGGACCACCTCGTCGACATTGCCGATGGTATCGCCGGGCGGCTCGTGGTCGAAGGGAGTGTCCATCCGGGTGCCATTGTGGTTCATGCGGATCATGGCGATATCCAGCCACTGGTTGCCGGGAAAGGTGCGGAGCGCGGGCAAGCCATGGACCGAAGCGCCGTGGGCCAGGATCACCTTCTTGTCCTTGGCGGCGGAAAAACCATCCATCAAGCCGGCATAGTCGGTAGTCCACGTGGCTGGCCGCAGGCAGTGGAGCAGCAGGATGTCGATGTATTCGGTGCTGAGCTGGCGGCGAAACTGGTCGATCTTCGGGGTAGGATCGCCTGCCGCCGGCGTGCTGTACTTGGTCATCAGCTTGTAGCTGTCGCGGGGCACGCCTTTCAGGGCTGCCGCCAGCATCTCGGGCATTCCGTGATAGCTTTCGGCGGTCTCGAAGAAGCGGATACCGCGGTCGTAGGCGTGCCGCACCAGGCGCGTAAACTCATCCTGGCCGAGTTGGCGTTGCACGGCGCCTCCGCGCGTGCCGGTTCCGAAAGCCAGCCGGGTAACCTGGACTTTGGATTTGCCCAGCGTGACCCAGTCGGTAGCCGAGCGTCCGGCGGTTTGAGCCACTGCGTGGCCGCCATACAGGCCGGCCAGCGCACCCGCACCCAGTGTGGTTTTCAGAAAGTCGCGTCGGGTAGAGTGAGGCATCGGTGATTCCCCTCTTAGCTCAACTCTAGCACCGGGGCCCCAGCGCGAAGGCGATCGAGGCGATCGTCGGCGTTGACGTCCGAAAGCGGCGTTTTCGCCCACCGTCTGGGGCCAGGCTGGGGCAAACTGCCGCGGCCGAGTGCCTCCGCGAACCCCGCAAGTGCTGAAAACACGCCAGTTAGGAGATATCTGGAACGGTTGGCGGCGTGCAGCAGTCTAGGAGACTTGGCGCCATGAGTCGCGCGATCGGCAACTCCGCAGGTTTTCATGGTCGCGTAGCAGCCAATCTTAGAAGAACCCTTATGCTTCGACTGCCACTCACCGTTTTTTTACTTCCGCTTGCTTTAAGCGCACAGGTCGCCGGCGGGCTACACTCCCGGATTCTGATTACCCAGCAGATCGATGAAGCCAAGCTTCACCGGCTTGCGGGCAATACCCGGCCGGAGGCCAACGCCCTGAACGACCGCGGCCGGGTCGCCGACGATTTTGCCATGGACCACATGCTGCTCCAGATGCAGCGCCCGGAGGAGCAGGACCAGGCCGCCAAACAGATGGTGGACGACCTGCACAATCCGAAATCGCCCCGCTTCCATAAATGGCTGACCGCGGCGCAATACGGGCAGCTCTACGGACCAGCCCAAAGCGACCTGGATACGGTGACCGGCTGGCTGAAATCGCATGGCTTTACGGTGAATGCCGTGTACCCCAGCGGGATGCAAATCGATTTTTCGGGCACCGCGGGCCAGGTGCGCTCGGCCTTCCACACCGAGATTCACCATCTGAGCGTGAATGGAGAGTCGCACGTGGCCAATATGAGCGACCCGCAGATACCGGCCGCGCTGGCATCGGCGGTGCGCGGGGTGGTCTCGCTGCACGATTTCAAGCCGCATTCCATGAACCGGCCGCACCCGGCTTACACCTTCACCTCGCAAGGCTACTCGACGCAGGCGGTGGTACCGTCGGACCTGGCGACCATTTACAATTTCAACCCGCTGTTTGCCGCGGGCATTACGGGCCTGGGGCAGACGATCGCCGTGATTGAAGATTCCGACCTGTACCGGACGTCGGATTACGACACCTTCCGGAACACCCTGGGGCTGAACGCCTACCCAGGCACGCTCACAACTTTGCACCCCGGATTGCCTTCGGGCGGCACGGACTGCCAGGATCCGGGAGTGGTGGGCGGCAACGACGCCGAGACCACCCTCGACGCGGAATGGGCCAGCGCGGCGGCGCCGGGCGCAAGCGTGGTAGTGGCGGCCTGCGCCGATACGCGTACAACTTTCGGCGGCATGATTGCCCTCGAGAACCTCGTCAACAGTTCGACGCCGCCGGGGGTAGTCAGCCTGAGCTACGGGGATTGCGAAGTGGATAACGGCGAAGCCTCGAATACCGCTTTCAACAACCTGTACCAGCAGGCCGTGGCGGAAGGCATTTCCGTATTCGTGGCAGCGGGCGACGAAGGCGCGGCTGAATGCGACGCCGGAGCCAGCGAGGCCACTCACGGCATCAGCGTCAACGCCTACGCCTCGACACCCTATAACGTCGCGGCGGGCGGCACGGATTTTGGCGACGTGCTGGCGGGAACGGTCGCCACCTATTGGAGCGATACCAATAGCGCCACCTATGGCTCGGCACTTTCTTACATTCCGGAGGTTCCGTGGAACGCGTCGTGCGCCGGCGCGCTGCTGGCCGGTTACCTGGGATACAGCACGGTTTACGGCACGGGCGGGTTCTGCGGCAGCGGCGACGCTAAAAACTACGGACTGCTGGAAGTTGCGGCGGGCAGCGGCGGACCGAGCGGATGCGCTACCGGCGCACCCAGCATCGATCTGGTGGTGAGCGGCACGTGCCAGGGATACGCCAAACCTTCCTGGCAATCGCTGCCTGGAGTCCCGGACGACGGCGTGCGGGACCTGCCGGATGTCTCCGTCTTCGCCAGCAACGGAATCTGGGGCCACTATTACGTGACCTGCTTCACGGATGCTCGCAATGGCGGTTCTTCCTGCTCCGGAGCGCCCAGCAACTGGTTTGGCGGCGGCGGCACATCCTATGCGACGCCGATCCTGGCCGGAATTCAGGCGCTGGTGAATCAGAATACCGGCAGCCTGCAGGGCAATCCCAACTACGTCTACTACCAACTGGCCGCCGCGCAGTATGGCGGGGCGATGCTGAACTCCTGTGATTCCACCAATGGCAACGGCACCGATCCGGGCTGCATTTTCTACAACGTCACCCAGGGCGATATCGCGGTGAATTGCGCGGGCACGGTGAATTGCTACGGCTACGCCGCCGCAACCGGTGGCGGATTTGGTGGAAGACGTGGCGGCTTCGGCGGCCAGCAGGTTGGGAACGGCGCTCTGTCTACGACCACCGGTTCTTACTCGGCGGCGTACGGAACGGCGCCGGCCTGGAATTTTTCCACCGGCATCGGATCGATCAACGTAGCCAACCTGGTGAACAACTGGCCCACGGGCGCCAGCACGTCGAGCGGGCAGTAGTGTGGAACCTAACTTAACTTTAACTTAACTAAATACTCGCATTCGGAATCACGGCGACGTGTTCGGAACCGTTTGCTGACGCGCGCGGCTCCGTTTCTGCGCCGCGACCATAGGAGCGGCCGTCTGCGAATGCGCGACCGAACTTCTGAAAACGTGTACCCTGATCGGCACTGGGCAAGGTAGCTCCTCGCCCGGTCCGCGCCGTGGCCCGATCGCCTTTAAAACAGAACGTCGAAATCCCCGGTGAACCGCCGGCCCCGGTGTCCAAAGAAAAGACCGTAGGCCGGGTCGTCGATATTGTTGTGAAAGGCTTCCGGGTTGAAATGGTTGCTGAGGTTGTAACTGGAGACCGAGAGGCGCACGGTGTACTTGGTGTTCACCCGGATGTCCTTGGAAAAGCGGGAGTCGAGGGAGAAGAAATCGGGATAACGGTGAGTGTAAGGCGCTCCAGCGTAGCTCTGCGCCGCATCGTAGGTGGCGTAGGGGAAGCCGTCCCGGAACTCCATGATGGGCGCGATGCGAAAACCCAGCGGAAGCGGCACCTGTCCCCAGGCCAGGAAACGATTGGGCAGATCGGCGGGCAGGCGGCTGTAAACGTTATCGCGAATGACCGGTGAAGGAAAACTTCCCAGATACCCGGCAAACTCGTTGAGATCGCCCTCTGCCGCGCTGCGGACGTAGGAAAGGAACAGCAGGCGCCCTGCGTTGATCCGCAATCGCGCGGTGAATTCGAACTGATGGTAGCGGGAATCGCCGCTGCCGCTTAGCTCGTAGGCGCCGAGCAGCCTGACCGGGTCGGGCGCAATCCGGTTCACCAGCACGAGGCCGGCCGATGCGTTGCGGGTGTAACCGGCGCGCAGCTTGAGGAATGACGAGATGGTCTGCTCAATCCGGATGGCGCCATTCGCGCTCCGCGGCGAAAAGTCCCCTGGCGTCTGCTTGTGAACCACGAACGCTGAATGCAGATAGGCCACGCCCAGCAGGTTTTCGAAATAGTAAGGGCCGCCGGTCGGGTCGCCGCTGTCATCGAACAGGCTGATGGTCTGGCGGGGGTAGTGGTTGAACGAGTAGACGTTGAGCGGAACGCGGTCGAAGAACAGGCCGAACCCCGCGCGAACCACGGTTTTGGCGCTGGAGAACGGCAGCCACGCGATTCCGGCGCGCGGAGCCACCCGGAAGCTCTGCGAGATCTGCTGCGATTCGGTGCGGACACCCAGATCGGCGGCCAAGCGCGAGGAGATGCTCCAATGGTCCTGCCCGAAAAAGGCATACTCGGTGTCGCTCATGGAGAATGGCTTGCCGCCGGAAAACGTGATTCGCTCGAGCAGCGTATTCTGCGGGCCGACGATGTCCACCGGCTGGTCGTTGACCTGGCCGTCTTCGGAGCTGTTGGTCAGAGCGGCCCCCATCTTGAAGGTGTGAGAGCCGAGCAGATTGAAGGACCGGAAGGAATACACCGGCGACCAGCCGTAGCGTAGCGCCGTGCGTGTCTGCTGGGCGAAGTAGTTTCCACTGTTGCCCCAAGGCGTGATGGTCAGGTCCTGGTCGCCCTGCCGCCAGATGCTGGCGTCGAAGCGGGTGACGGAGAGGACATTTTCAAACACGCCTCCCCAGATCGTCAGGCGGTCGGCGAGGGTGGCCGTGTAATTGTGTGTGGCGGCGTCAGGGACGGTGGACTCCGGATTGAAGTAGTCGAGATTGACGTAGCTCAGACGCTGCGGCGCGACGTGCGCCGTAGCGGTGACCAGTTGGCGGCCGGAGACAACCCAGTCCAGTTGGGCGAAGGAGTTCACCCCCTCGGTGAGCTTTTGATTGCGGGGAAACGGAAGCGTGTAGACCTCGATTTTGCGGTCCTCGTATTCCAGCCCCTCGGAAAAATATAGTTTGCCGGGGATCAGCGGCCCCTCCACGTTCAGCCGCGGAGTGGCATCGCGAATCCCGCGCAGGTGATAGCTGCGGATGCGGAAATCGGGGAATGGATCGTTGATCTCCCACTTCCACTTCTCTCCTCCGCGGCGGGTTTCCACCGACACCACACCGGCCGTGAATCTGCCGAACTCCGCGAGGAAAGGGGTCTGATATACATTTACATTTTCCACGCTGTCGATTGGGACGGTGAGGCCAAACTGGCCCGTTGCCGGGTCGGTGACGTCTGCGGAGTTGACGATCAGCGCGCTGCGGTGTTCGCCGGAAGACGAGATCTGAAGATCGCCGGAAGGGGAGCGAACCACGCCCGGGACCAGCGGGAGAACGTCGGCAACCGTAGCCGGCCGCCCGGGGAGGTCGCGGGCGACGCTGGAAGCGATCTGCGTGGGGGTTGAGGAAGCTTCGGCGACGGCTTCCGTTGTGTCATGCACATCGATGTGCTCGTGTTGGGGGGCGGCCTGAAGGGTCAGCTCGATCTTGCCCGTAGAATCGGAGAGCAGTATGTCGCTCCTCACGAGCGGCCGGAAACCGGCCCGGGTCGCGCTGAGGTCGTAGCGGCCGGAGGGCAGCGGGTCAAAATGGGCGCGCCCTTCGGCATCCGTGGCAGCCGTCGCCACGATGGTATTGCCGGATTTGATCTGGATTTCGACCGCCGGAACCGGTAAACGCTGCTCATCGAGGACCACGAGATCGAGCGACCCGGCTGGCAGCGGGCCGGTAATAGCCGTGGCGCAAAGGCATACGACGCCCCACACCAGTCTCGAGGCTGCAGCGGCCGGCCAATTCACTGCTGCTTATGATAGCTCCATGGCACTAGTCCTGAATACCCTCAAATGGGGGTATTCAAAACCCCGATTTTGTGGGGTGGCCGCCTAGCTTTGGACCCGATTGGCCGAGGCGTTCCAGCGCAGGCGCCGGCCCTGATCGAGAGACATGTTGGCCATCTGCACTACGAGCGCGGCTGGAAATGCGACCTTCATGGGCGCGGTGGGCGTGAGTCTGGTGCGGACGCACTCGAGAAAATTCTGCACGTGCAGATCGGTCGCCCAGCCAAAGCCCTTGGGGGACTTTCTATAGACAGCCGGGGGATCTTCCTCGGCGCCCTTGTCGAAGACTTTCAATTCTTCGCGCCCGATATCCATGCGCGCGGCATCGCCATCCAACTGGTTCAGCTGATCGTTGCGACTTTTGTACTGCATGGCGGCGTAATTGATGGTGAAGACGCCCAGGAAATCCTCGGCGTACTCGGCAATGGCCACCACGGATTCCGGCTCATTGACGCCCGGCTTGTGGATCTTGCCCGCCGACGCGTTCACCGCGACCGGATAACCGGCGGACATGAGCAGGTGCATGCCATCGAAAACATGCGCGCCTTGATCAGCCAGAATGCCGCCGGCATATTCGGAATAGAAGCGCCACTGCCGGAAGCGGTTGGGGTCGAAGGGTCGCCGCTCCGCGGGACCCTGCCATTGCTCCCAATCGAGCGGCCCATCGAGTTTCGTGGCCACTCCGCCGCCCAGATAATTGTTGAGCCACCAGGAGCGGATCATGCGCACATTGCCAAGGCGTCGGGCTTTGACCAGATCGCGGGCTTCCAGGTACAGGTCGTAACTGCGGCGTTGCATCCCCACCTGCACGATGCTGCTGGAGTGCTTCTCCGCCTCCACCAGCCGCACACCCTGCTCGGGAGTCTGGCAGAGCGGCTTCTCCACGTAGACATCTTTACCGGCGGCCAGCGCGTCCAGAACCATCTGGGCATGCCAGTGCTCGGGCGTGGCGATCAGCACCGCCTGGACGCTCTTGTCGGCCAGCAGCTCTTTGTAGTTGCGATAAATCTTCGGATGGTTCCCGGCAACCTTCGACGCAGTGGCCACCGCTTTTTCCAGGTTCGGTTCATAGACGTCGCATATGGCGCCGACGCGCACGGCGTCGTCTTTCTGGAAGACGGTCATGACGAATGTGCCGCGGCTGCCGCTGCCGATGACGCCCAGGACGATCTGGTCGCTGGGCGCGGCCTGGGCCGCCAGCATGCCGCTTCCGGCCATCAGGAAAGTGCGTCGATGCATGGGCTCGGTCTCCGGATTTCAGCGTACACCATCGTCGAATCGCTGGTTTGTGTCCGCAGGCACATCTGCCAGAACGCCCGGCGGAACTCTCGGCCGCTACCGCCCGTCGATTCAGCAAAGTCAGTCACTCTCGGAGGGAATCGGTGCGGAGGTCGGATGTTCTTCGTGTATGGGGACGCGTTCTCCAGGGCTACCGTCCATTTCTCTCGATCGAAATCACCAAGGAATGTCCGCTGCATTGTCCCGGCTGCTACGCCTATTCCGCGGACCATCTCGGTCCCGGAAGCACGCTGCTGCAGCTCTCGGACTCCCGGGGGCAGGACCTGGTGGCTGGCGTTGTGGAGGCGGTCCGGCGCACGCGCCCTTTGCACGTTTCGCTGGTTGGCGGCGAGCCGCTGGTGCGCTATCGCGAGCTTTGTGAGATTTTGCCGCTGCTCGATCGGATGGGCGTTGAAGTCCAACTGGTCACCAGCGCGGTCCGCCCGATTCCCGCCGAATGGAGCTCGATTCGCTCTCTTCACCTGGCGGTATCGATCGATGGTCTCGCTCCCGAGCATGACCGCCGCCGCGCTCCAGCCACTTACGATCGCATCCTGAAGCACATCGCGGGGCATCGCATCATCGTGCATTGCACGGTGACGCGGCCGATGCTTCAGCGCCGCGGCTATCTGGCCGAGTTCTGCCGCCTCTGGTCCGAACGGCCGGAGGTTCGCAAAATCTGGTTCAGCATCTACACGCCACAGGAAGATGATCGCTCGGCGGAGCGCCTGGAGCCGCCCGACCGCGAAGTGTTCCTCGAAGAACTGTCCGCCGTGGCCAGGGAATTTGCGAAGGTACATCTGCCCTGGGGCGTGCTGCGGGGATTCCGCCATCCGCCGCGCTCGCCCGAGGAGTGCACCTTTGCGCGCCTCACCACCTGTCTGACGGCCGACCTGAACACCACCGTAACCCCCTGCCAGTTCGGCGGCAAGCCGGTTTGCGCCGAATGCGGATGTCTCGCCTCGGCGGGAATGCACGCGCTCAGCGGCTTGAAACTGGGAGGCGTGATTCCGGTTTCCTCGATCCTGAATGCGTCCATACGCTTCGGCGCGAGCAATGCTTCCGGCGGGCATCCGTGGCGCCCCTCGTCAACCGTTGCAGGGTGATTCCGCGGATGATTTGCAGCCGTTTCGGCGGGAGCTGGTGACGTTTGGCTTTTTCCGAATCGCTTAAGAGCAACGGTCGGAACGCTGCCCCGCCCCCTGCCCAACGCTCGCCCCGCTGTGCGGAACGCCGGCAGCACATGCCGAACCCTCGCCCAACGCTCGCCCGCTGCATGCCCGATGCGCGCCCCGGCTGTGGCGGACACCACGGGCTTCGGGCGGAGCGTCTCGCGCGCGAGAAACCATCCCCATTTGCCGCGGGTTATCCGGCGGAGGCTGATTACCCGCGCGCCGGCGCAGGCCGGTTTGGCGGTCTGTGCCGCCGGCACCAGGTCCGCTTCAGGCACGCCGCATTACGGTTTCGCGGTGCCCATCCGCCGCTCGATGGCCTGCCGCAATTTTTCCCGCGCACGGTGCATTTTCACACGCAGGTAGTTGCCGTCAATGCCGAACTCCCGGCAGATATCCGCGCTGCTCTTTTCCTGCAGAACCGCGGTCAGCAGCTTGCGATCTTTCGTGGGCATCCCAGCGATCACCTCGCGAACCAGCTCCTGCATCTGCCGGGTGACCAGTTCCCGCTCCGAATCGGCGCGCTCATCGGCTGGTTCGGGACAATCGTCAGACCGCAAGTTGGTCCGCCAGTCCGCGCGGCCGAATTCGCGGATGACGTTTTTGCACACCGAGTGGACATACCCGCGGAGGCAGCGCGGATCGCGGATTTCTCCGGCTCGCGCAGCCTTGAGCACCCGCAGCAGCGTCTCCTGGCGAATGTCGTTGATGGTGTCGCGGCGCAGTTGGCGCGCGCGCAACATGATCAGCAGCAGTTCGCCAAAATAGCGCGCAAAGTGCTGTTCTGTTGCGGAATCGCCGCTGGACAGTTTTGCCAGGTACGCCGCGTCGAATGTGTCGAGGTCCACGCTGTTCCGGTTTGAGACTAGTATAGCCGCACCCACCCGCGCGGCGCAGGAATAGTGCCGCGGTTGAAGGACGAAATGATCTCACCCACAGGCTCGACGCTCGGCCCCGTAACCGAAGCCGGCGGGCCCACCCAAACCCTAATGATCCCTTTCGGTGACCAGCTCCGTGACCCCCAGCAGCGCGCGCTGGTAAGGCGATTCCGCGAATCCGGCGATGATCTGCCGCGCCTTATCCGTGAATGCCTGGGCCTTCTCTTTCACCCGTTCGATTCCCCGGTATTTTTCCAGTAACGCCAGAATCCGCGCGAAAGGCACCCCGTCATAATTGCGCTCGCGCAGAATCGTCTCGACCAGCAAGCGCTCAGGGGGCGTGGCGCGCTCGAGCGCGTACACCAACGGCAGCGTGACCTTGCCTTCGCGCAGGTCGCCGCCCACCGGCTTGCCCAGGGTCTTCTCCCGGGCTGTGAAATCGAGCACATCATCCACCAGCTGAAAAGCCATCCCCAGGTTCCAGGCGTACTCCCCCAGCTTCTCCTCGACGTGCGCGCCTGCTCGCGCGCAAATCGCACCCAGCCGCGCGCAAACCGAAAACAGGCAGGCTGTCTTCCGGTCCACCAGCTCCATGCAATCGGCTTCGCTGATATCGATCGAGCCGATACGCTCCAGTTGTAGCAGTTCGCCTTCCACCATCATCTGGGTCAGCCCGATGAGCAGGTCGAGAATCTGGAAATTGCGCTCGCGCAGGGCGATTTGAAAGGCCTGCATATACAGCCAGTCGCCCGCCAGCACGCAAGTGTGATTGCCCCATTTGACATTGGTCGAGGGCCGGCCGCGGCGGGTCTGCGCGGCGTCGATGACATCGTCGTGGACCAGCGTGGCGGCATGGATCAGTTCGACAACCGCGCCCAACTGGACGGCCGTCGGGCCAGCGCCGCCTGCCAGTTTGGCCGAAAGCAGCAGCAGGGCGGGCCGCAGGCGCTTGCCGCCGCTCGATTGCAGATATTGCCCGATCGCCGTGACCGCCTCCACCGAGGCCACCGATTCGATGCTGATCTTCCGCTCCGCCTCGTCCAGTTCGGGCTGGATCAGGTCGAACACCTCGCGCGCCGTCAGTGCCTGCCCCAACTTGCCTAAATTCATGTAAGTTAACCAGTTTACTCGTTCCGCGCCCCGCACGGCAAACATAGTTTGTGGAAATTCGCAGAGGTCCATGCGGCCACTTCGTCCGCCGGTTGCCCGCGCACTTCCGCCAGTCGCCGCACGGTTTCCGCCAGGAAGGCCGGCTCGTTGCGTTTTCCGCGATGCGGCGTGGGGGCGAGGTAAGGGCAATCTGTCTCCACCAGCAGCCGGTCAGCCGGTGTGAGGCGCGCGGCCTCGCGGACGTTTTCCGCCTTTGGAAACGTGAGCACGCCGCCGAAACTCAGGTGGAAGCCCAGCGCCAGAGCTTCCTCGGCTTCGCGAGGTCCGCCTGTGAAACAGTGCATAATACCGCCCGCGCGCGGCCCGCCGGCCACCAGCGCCAAGGTGTCCTCCCAGGCTTCGCGCGTGTGGATGACGATCGGTTTCGAGGTCTCCGCGGCAATCTCCAACTGCCGCTCGAACACCGCCCGTTGCACCTCGCGCGGCGAAAAATCGTAATGGTAGTCGAGACCGATTTCGCCGATGGCCAGCACTTTATCACGGCCCGCAAGCTGGCGAAGCCGCTCGAAGGTTTCCCGGGTGGCCTTCGAGGCATCGTGCGGATGCACGCCCACGGTGGCATAAATAAACGGGTACCGCTCCGCCAGGCGGATACCGGCCTCCAGGTCCGGAGGTCCCTGGCCGGTGCCGATCGCCATCATGGTTTCGACACCGGCGGCGCGTGCGCGCCCGATGGTTTCTTCGCGGTCCTGGTCGAATTTGGGATCATCCAGGTGGCAGTGCGAATCGACCAGCTTCACTTCAGCCGCGCTCCCGGGGGAATGTCTTCGTGAAAGCCTGCGAGCACGGGCTTGCCGTCATTGACCGAAGCGGCCACAATCATGCCGTTGGACTGGATGCCCTTCAATTTGCGCGGCTGCAAATTGGCTACGATCACGACCTTGCGCTGCACGAGATCGGCGGGCGCGTAGGCTTCGGCGATGCCCGCGACGATGGTGCGCGGCTCCGCCTCGCCGATATCCACCGTCATGTGCATGAGTTTGTCCGAACCCTTCACCCGCTCAGCAGTGAGCACCAACCCGACCCGCAGATCGACCTTCAGGAAATCGTCGATGGGGATCCTGGACGAAGCATCGGCGGATGCGGGCGCGGGCGCTGTCTCCGGTTTCTTGCCGAGCATCGCCTGTTGCTCGGCCGTAACCTGGTCTTCGAGCGCCCGCATTTTGGCGACGGCGTCCTTCAACTCGATCCGCGGAAAGACCGCCGCAACCTCCCCGATTTTCTGGCCGGGAGCCAGTCCGCCCCATTGGAGCGTTTCGAAGCGCGCCGATTCCAGCGGCTCCTGGATGCCGAGCTGCGCCCAGATTTTGCGGGCGGAATCGGGAAGCACGGGCGCGACCAGAGCGGTGACGATGCGCAGCGCTTCGGCCGCCGTGTACAGCGTGTCGTTCAGTTGCTTCTGCGACGCTTCGTCCGGCTGGCGGGCGAGCTTCCATGGGGCCATCCGCACGATGAACTTGTCGACCGCCGAAATCAGTTCCCAGACACCCTCCAGGCCCTTGGAGAACTCGAACCGGTCGAAGGTCCCCTGGAAGGTCTCGATGGTCTGGCCGGCCAATGCGGCAATTTCCCCCGGGGTACCTTCCGGAACCACTCCCCCGCGGTACTGCTGGATCATGGTCAGGGTGCGGCTGGCGAGGTTACCTAAGCCATTGGCGAGGTCGGAATTGTACCGTCCCACCAGCGCGTCGTAGCTGAAGCTGCCATCCTGCCCAAAGACGATTTCCCGCAACAGAAAATAACGCAGCGCATCCACGCCCATAACATCGCGGATCGGCGTAGCGCGCACAATATTGCCGCGCGACTTACTCATCTTGCTTTCTTCAAACAGCAGCCAGCCGTGCGCGAATATCCGCTTCGGCAGCGGTAACTCCGCGGCCATCAGGAAAGCGGGCCAGAACACCGCATGAAAGCGCACGATTTCCTTACCGATCAGATGTAAGTCTGCCGGCCAAAGTGCCTTGCCATCCACTGCGCTCATGTAAGTGGTCAGGGCGTCGAACCAGACGTAGAAAACATGCGGCGCTTCGCCCACGACAGGTATGCCCCATTTGAGATTGGTGCGGGTGATCGAAAGGTCTCTCAGGCCGGCGTCGCTGTTGACAAACGCCAGCACCTCGTTGCGGCGTGTCTCGGGCTGAATGAAATCGGGCTGCGTCTGGTAAAGGTCCAGCAGCTTTTCCTTGAAGGCCGAAAGCTTGAAAAAGAAGTTCTCCTCGGTGATGGTCTCGGTGGGCCGGCCGCAATCGGGACAGGGGTCGCCCGGCTTGGCGTCGTTCACGTACAAGTTATCGAAAATACAGTATTGGCCGGTGTAGGAACCTTTGTAGATATAGCCATTGCGGCGGCAACGCTCGAACAGGTCCTGCACCACGCGGGCGTGACCGGGGCTGCTGGTTCGCTGAAAAAAGTCAATCTGCAGTCCCAGCACCTGCCATTGCCGCTGGAATTCGGCGGCGATCACGTCGCAAAACTCCATGGGAGTCTTGCCCATGCGCTCCGCGGCGCGCTCCACATTCACACCGTGCTCGTCGGAGCCGGTGGTCAGAAACGCCTGGTAACCCTGCATGCCTTTGTAGCGCTTGATTAAATCTGCCACAATCGTCGTATAAGCGTGGCCTATGTGCGGAGCCGCGTTGACATAGTAAATGGGAGTGGTGAGATAGTATTTATTCATCTGGTTCTGTTCAGGTACGCGTAATTGGCCTCGGCGATGATCGTCTTCAACGCCACACCGGACTCGCGGGCCAATCTGCGGCAGTCTTCGTACTCCGGCGCATAGTAGCCCTCGCTCGATACCTTCACGCGAACGCGGCCGTACTGCGTCTCGACTTCCGTCCACGAGCGCGATTGCACGCGCCGCTCGGCGGGGTAGATGCGGAGGCCGAGGGTGGAGGTTTCCGCGAACACCAGCTGCGCCAGCGCCTCGCGGTCCTCCGGCTTGGCGATCACACGCAGTAGATTGCCAGGCCTGCCCTTCTTCATGACGACCGGTTCCAGCGTCACATCGAGAGCTCCGAATTCCAGCAGACGCTCGGTAGCGTAGGCCAGTACCTGGGGATTCAGATCGTCGATATTGGCCTCGATCACCGAGACAGCCAGAGCTTCATCGGCGCCTGTCGGCTCACCCACCAGCACGCGCAAAACATTGGCCTGGTCGGTGAAATCGTAGCCGCCCGCGCCGTAGCCGACGCGCGCGACTTTCATCGGCGGCAGCACCCCGAACGACTGTGTGAGCGTAGCCGCCAGAGCCGCACCGGTAGGAGTGGTCAGTTCCAGAGCGGGGCCGCGCGAGTAAACCGGCGCGTTCTTAAGCAGCAGCGCTGTCGCGGGCGCCGGCACCGGCAGCAGACCATGTTCGGTTTTCACCGTGCCGCTGCCCACGTTCAGCGGCGAGCAGACGACACTCGCCACGTCGAGTTGATCAAGCGCCACGCATGCACCCACGATATCGGCGATCGAATCGGCAGCGCCCACTTCGTGAAAATGCACCTTCTCGATGGGCACCTGGTGCACATCGGCCTCCGCCTGTCCCAGGCGGCGGAAAACGGCTATGGCGTTGTGCCGGGCCGATTCGGCAATCGCCGCCTTTTCGATCATTCGCACAATATGCGGCAGATGCCGGTGCACGTGGGCTTCCTGCGCCCGCACGTGATACTTGGTGGCGCCAATACCGTTGCGCTTGACTTTTTCGAACGAAACCACGGCTCCGGTTTCGAGTGAGTCAATGGCCTCGATAATGACATTGTGCGACGCCCCGGCGTCAGCCAGAGCTCCGACCATCATGTCGCCGCTAATTCCCGAAAATGCGTCCAGGTAACAGGTGTAGGGCACGTGATTCCATTGTAACGGCTATCCGCGGGGCTTCCTCTTGGGCGTTGCCCGATCCGGACGACCTGTTCCGCCGGGCTGCTGTCGCGGACTCCGCGAGGCAGATTACCGATTCGGGGTTTGCGAGGATTTTATACAAGAGCTAACTGCTCTTCGGTTGGCTCCGCTCAACAGTACCAGGGCTCGGTGAGGTACGGGATGGTCGCTCGCGCGGGAAGGGGCAGATCGAGTGAGCGGCCCGCCTGCGCCAGATCCCAAATGCTTCGGAAGATTGCTGAGCGGCCGGCCGGGGGGCG
>Ga0335078_10008898_pt1 | contig 14917 bp, 12 predicted proteins | sample Lox_Sample_32_FD_206711 | JGI IMG/M metagenome (GOLD analysis project Ga0335078, IMG submission 206711) | Soil microbial communities from Loxahatchee National Wildlife Refuge, Florida, United States - Lox_Sample_3.2 | ecosystem: Environmental > Terrestrial > Soil > Wetlands | place: USA...
GATTCGCCGCTCCACGGTCGCGTGTGGCTCACCTGCCAGCAGCCCGGCCAAAATGTCCTTCGTCTTGGCATAACCGCCCGGTGCGCGGCCCATCCGCTCCCCTGTCACCGGGTGAACCTGTTCGTAAACCGCTAGGAACGGCGCCGCCTCCACCACCTGGCCCTCGGCGAAACCGAGCGCCTCGGCGCCCTTGCCGAACCACCGGCCCGGCGCCTCTCCCGCCTGCGCCGCGTTGATGTAGTAGCCGCCAGCGGCCCGCTCGGCAGCCGCCTGCTCCGCCTGTCCCTTAAGCACGTAGCCAGGGTCGAACCCCGACTCCGCACTCACCCGGACAGCCACCTTGGCGGTTCCTCCTCCCGGGCCCGGCGCGGACCATGATCATTAGTAATGCAAGGCTCGCAGCGGCACTTTGGTCTGGTAGCGGCACTTTGGTCTGGGGACAGGATGCGGCAGAGCAGCGACAGAAGTCGGTGAGCAAGGTCGGCAAGAGGGACAGCGGGCAGGAACTGAGCAGGTCAGCAAGGCCAGGAGAACAGCAGAAAACGGTACGGAAAGTGGCGCTTCTACGCGGCAGTCAACCGTGGCCCGTGCTGCCCCGGCGACTGCAACAATCCCCAGGTCCGCGCGGCCCGGCGACCAGTTCGGAGGGCGGCGCACGGCCTGGCGGGCTGGGACGCCGCACTGTGTGAGCTGTGCGCTGGCACCGCACACCAGCTGCCCGACGACGGTCGCACTGAGGCCGATGTGGTGAGTGGCCGTACGGTGGGGTGGTGGAGGTGCGGCTGTTCGGCGAGCTTGAGGCGGTGCAGGACGGCATTGCCCTGCCGGTCCGGGGTACCAAGCAGCGGGCGCTGCTGGCGCTGTTGGCGCTGCACTGCGGCGAGCCGGTCAGTGCCGACCGCCTGATCGACGTGCTGTGGGGCGACGGGCAGGCGGCGAACCCGGCCAATGCGCTGCAGGCCCAGATCGGCCAGCTGCGCCGTGTTCTCGGGCCAGCGGCGATCGTCACCACCGAAGCTGGTTATGCCCTTGCCGTCGGTTCCGGTGACGTCGATGTCATCCGCTTCGAGCAGCTGGTGGTGAAGGGGCGCCGCCTGAGCGAGGGGGGCGAGGCGGCGCTGGCGTCAGCCGTGCTGGGTGAGGCGCTTGGCCTGCGGCGCGGCGAGCCGCTGGCCGAGTTCGCCTATGCGGGCTTCGCCGACGCCGCGAGGGCGCATCTGGAGGAGCTGGCCCTGGTGGCGGTCGAGGTCCGCGCCGCAGCCGACCTGGAGCTGGGGCGGCATGCCGACCTGGCCGGTGAGCTGGAGTCCGCGTGCCGCCAGCACCCGCTCCGCGAGCGCTTGTGGGAACTGCTGATCGTTTCCCTGTACCGGTCCGGCCGCCAGGCGGAGGCGTTGCGGGCCTATACCGCGATCCGTGACCGCCTGGTGGATGAGCTGGGCATCGAACCTGGCCCGGCGCTGCGGGAACTGCAGGCCCGCGTCCTGGCCCAGGATCCGTCGCTCGCAGCGGCCAGCCCCCTGCCGGAGCGGGCGGCGGCCGCGCCGGCCGTTCCGCCGGCCGCCGGCCACCTGAGGGAACAGCTGAGTGGCTTGGCCGGCCGCGAGGCTGAGCTGGCCCAGCCGCGGGAGAAGGAGGTTCTCAGGGCATCGACAGCCCTGCTGCAAACGAAGTTCTATGTCCCGCGGCCGCGGCGTGGTCTGGTGCCGCGTCCGCGGCTGAGCGAGCGGCTTGACCGTGGGACGGCGTCGAAGCTGGTGCTCGTCTCCGCGCCTGCTGGTTTCGGCAAGACGACGCTGCTCACCGAGTGGCTTGCCGCGAGACCAGTTGCGCTGGCCGATAAGCAGTCGGCGGCGTGGCTGTCGCTGGATCGGGGCGACAATGATCCGGCATCCTTCTGGGCCTATGTGATCGCCGCACTGCGGACGGTGGCATCCGGGGCAGGTGAGAGTGCGCTGGCACTTCTGCGGGCGCCGCAGCCGCCTCCGGTCGAGACGGTGCTGAAGGCGCTGCTCAACGACCTGGCCGCGATCGCGGGCGACATCGTGCTGGTGCTCGATGACTACCACGTCATCGACGTACGCGAGGTGCAGGACGGGATGGCGTTCCTGCTCGACCATTTGCCGCCGGGGCTGCATGTGGTGATCGCCAGCCGGGCCGATCCGGCGCTGCCGCTGGCCCGGTTGCGGGCGCGCGGCGAGCTGGCGGAGATCCGCGCGGCCGAGCTGCGCTTCACCGCTGATGAGGCCGCGGCGTACCTCAACGAGATGATGGGCCTGCAGCTGACGGCGCGGGACGTGGCCGCGCTGGAGGCCCGTACCGAGGGCTGGATCGCCGCGCTTCAGCTGGCGGCGCTGTCGATGCAGGGGCGAGACGACGTTACCGCCTTCATCGACGGCTTCGCGGGGGACGATCGTTACGTCGTCGACTACCTGGCCGAGGAGGTGCTGGCGCGTCAGTCCGATCGTGTCCAGGCCTTCTTGTTGCAGACCTCTATCCTGGGCCGGCTGAGTGGCCCGCTGTGCGATGCCGTCACCGGGCAGGGTGGTGGCAAGGCGATGCTGGAGGCGCTGGACCGGGGGAACCTGTTCCTGGTCCCGTTGGATGACCGCCGCCGGTGGTATCGCTACCACCACCTGTTCGCTGACGTGCTGCAGGCGCGGCTGCTCGGCGAGCAGCCGCGCCGGGTGCCGGAGCTGCACCGGCGGGCGAGCGCGTGGTATGAGCAGAACGGCGAGCGGTCCGAGGCAGTCCGTCACGCGCTGGCCGCGGGGGATTTCGGGCGGGCAGCGGACCTGGTCGAGCTGGCGATCCCGGCCATCCGCCCGACCAGGCAGGAGGCCATGGTGCGTCGCTGGCTCGAGGAGCTCCCCGACGACGTGGTCCGGGTCAGGCCGGTGCTCAGCGTTACTTTTGCCGGGGCATTGCTGAATACCGACGAGCCCGAGGGAGTCGAGACGCGGCTGCAAAACGCCGAACGATGGCTGGACGCAGCGACAGCTCTCCTTGAGGAAACGCAAGCCCGCCCGGCCGAGATGGTCGTTGCCGACGAGGAGGAATACCGCCGTCTCCCGGCGGCGATCGAGGTGTACCGTGCCGCGCTGGCCATGGCTCGGGGCGATTTCCCCGGCACCGTCCGGCACGCCCGGCGGGCGCTTGATCTTTCGCTTGAGGATGACAACCTCAACCGCGCCTCGGCATCGGGGTTCCTGGGGCTTGCGTACTGGGGGAGCGGGGACCTGGAGGCCGGGCACCGGGCCTATTCGGCATGCGTGGACGGGCTGCGGCGGGCCGGGTTCATTGCTGACATCTTCGGCTGTTCGATCGCTCTCGCCGACATCCGGATCACGCAAGGTCGCCTCAGCGAGGCGATGCGCACTTACGAGCAGGCATTGCAGCGTGCCGCGGAGCAAGGCGGGCCGGTCCTGCGGGGGACCGCAGACATGCACGTGGGGATCAGCGAGATCCACTGCGAGCGAGACGACCTGCGCGCCGCCACCCAGCATCTGCTGGCCAGCCAGGAGCTGGGCGAGCACACCGGATTGCCGCAGCACCGATACCGCTCACGGGTCGCGATGGCGCGAATAAGGAAGGCCGAGGGAGATCTGAGCGGCGCGCTTGACCTGCTCAGCGAGGCGGAGCGCTTCTATGTGAGCGACTTCTTCCCGAATGTGCGGCCGGTTCCGGCGCTGAAGGCACAGGTCTGGATCAGGCAGGGCAGATTCGGTGAAGCCCTCGGCTGGGCGCGTGAGCACGGCCTGTCCGCTGATGACGACCTCAGTTACCTACGTGAATTCGAGCACATCACCCTGGCCAGGCTGCTCCTGGCGCGGCATGAGGACGTGTGCCCGGAGCGCTCCATGCGCGAGGCGACCGGGCTCCTGCGGCGCCTGCTGCTCGCGGCGGAAGAAGGGGACAGAACGGGACGCGTCATCGAGATCCTGGTGCTGCAGGCGCTCGCCCACCGGGTCCAAGGGGACATGCCAACCGCGCTTGCCTGCCTGGGACGGGCAGTAACGCTGGCCGAGCCGGAAGGTTACGTCCGGATCTTCGCTGATGAGGGCCCAGCTATCGTCCCCCTGCTGAGGGCGGTCGCGAAACAGGGGACCAGGCAGACCTATGCCCACCGGCTCCTGGCCGCTGTGGGCACGACCGAACCCGGCAGCCGCACAACACTAGCCTTGATCGACCCGCTGAGCGAACGCGAGCTCGACGTGCTCCGGCTGCTCGGCACCGAGCTGGACGGCCCGGCCATCGCCCGCGAGCTCATGGTGTCCCTGAACACGATGCGGACGCACACCAAGAACATCTACGCCAAGCTTGCCGTGACCAACCGCAGAGCAGCAGTCCGGCGGGCCGCGGAACTCAGCCTGTTGCCGCCAAACCCCAGCCGCCGGCCCTGACCGTCGTTCACGAACGCTCCGCGGGGGTGCCGGCCCAGCAGCGGCCCCGGCGGCCGCGGCACGTCACCCACTTCGCGCACGCTTCCTCCGCGCTCTTCGCCGGCTGAATCACCACATCAATCACCAGGTGTGGTGATGCCTGCTCACCACATCCGCTCCTAGCTTCCGATCAGAGCCACAAACGCTCGCATGGCGGCGCAGATCCAGCCCGGCGAGCACCAGCAAAGGAGCGCCATGAGCCAGACACCGGCCGGCCACCATGGCGGCCCCGGACAGTATGAGATCCGCCTCAAGGGCCACCTCGACAGCCGGTGGGCCTCCTGGTTCGACGGACTGGCCATCACCCGCTGCGGCGACGGCACCACCATCATCCACGGCCCGGTCGCCGACCAGGCCGCGCTGCACGGCTTGATCCAGAAAACACGCGACCTGGGCCTGCCCCTGATCTCGGTCACGTTCGTCGACCCCCGTCATCCCCAGGCACCCGACGCCAGCACCCGGTAACTCGGCACTTCACGACAAGGAGACCGCCATGGCGACCACCGTCCAGAACCCAGCGACGAAAGCAGCAAGACGAATCCCGATGACCTCGACGAGGAAGACCGCGCTCGTCGCGGGCATCTTCTACCTGATCACCTTCATCTCGATCCCCACCCTTGCCCTCTACGGCCCGATCAAAAACCACCGGGACTGGATCCTCAGCTCCGGCGGCCACACCGCCGTGCTCGTGGGCGGCTTCCTCGAGGTGATCGTCGCCCTCGCCGGCATCGGCACGGCCGTCACGCTGTACCCGGTGGTCAAGCGGCAGAACGAAAGCGCCGCGCTGGGCTTTGCCGCCGCCCGCGTCCTGGAAGCCAGCATGATCTTCGCCGGCGTCGTCAGCCTGCTGTCGCTGGTGACCCTGCGCCAGCACCTGGGCGGGGCGGCCGGGGCAAATACGGCCGCGCTCGTCACCACCGCCGCCTCGCACGCCGCGGTCTACAACTGGACGTTCCTGCTCGGACAGAGCTTCATGCCCGGCATCAACGCACTGCTGCTGGGCTCCCTGCTGTACCGCTCCCGGCTCGTGCCCCGCATCATCCCCGTCATCGGGCTCATCGGAGCCCCGCTGCTCATCACCGCCGTCTTCGCCACGCTGCTCGGCGGCAGCATGCCACCCCCCTCCTGGACCGCGCTCGCCGCAGTCCCGGTGGCTGCCTGGGAGCTGTCGCTGGGCGTGTGGCTGGTCGTCAAGGGCTTCAGGCCCTCCCCGATCACCGCCGCAATGGACGCTGCCAGCACGCCGCGCGCCTACCAGAACGTCGCGGCCTGACCCCCGGCAGGACGATACGGCCGGGCCCTCCCCAGGGTCCGGCCGTATCCGCGCAGGCAGCCCGTTGCGGGTGCCGTCGGCCGTGCTTCACCGATGCCGGGCCTCACCGGACGCGTCGCACGGGCAGGATCGCGACGGCGCCGATGATCGCGCACAGTCCGGCGACCGTGTACAGCACGCCGTAGCTGCCGCTGCCAATCGCCAGGATGGCCGGCGCGATCGCCGGCGCGATGGAAAAGGGAAGTGCGCCGGCGATGTTGAACACGCCCAGATCCTTGGCGGCGCTGTGCTTGCCGGGCAGCACGTCCACCACCAGCGCCAGGTCCACCGCCAGGTACACGCCGAAGCCGAGTCCACTGATGGCCATGCCGACGAGGAAGCCATTGAAGTCGCTGGCGATGGCGATCACGAACAATGCCAGGCCGTACACGATCGACGCGGTCAGGACGAAGATCTTCCGCCGGCCCGTCCGGTCAGAGAGCCTCCCGCCGATGAGGGAAGCGGCGACGATGACGGCGGACTGGGCGAGTGTGCCCAGGAATATCTGCTGTGGCACGTCGGCCCTGGCGGTGCCGATCTTGTCCAGCAGGTAGTAGGCCTGGTAGGTGACCAGGAAGGCGTACGCCATAACGAACATGAAGCGGCTGGCGAAAGCCCAGGCGAAGTCCGGGTTCTTGCGCGGGCTGACGTAGAACGTGCTGGCAAATTCCCGCAGCGACCAGGCCGGCTTGTCTGCCTTGGCAAGCCGGCGATCGTTCAGGCTGACCGCGAACAGGAGGATAAAAAATCCGCTGATCGCGCACGGGCCTAGGAACATGGCGAGCAGATGCCCGGTGAACAGCTTGACCACGAAGGTGCCGCCCACCGACCCCACGGGCATGCAGACCCCCAGGACACCGGAGACCCGGCCGCGCTGGGCGGACGGCACCTGATCTGGCATCACCGCCACCATGGCGGCGAGCAGCGCGTTGAAGAACACCTGGGCGACACACCATCCGGCGAGGACGACCGGGATGCTGGGCGCCAACGCGACAAGGAGGATGCCGAGCGAGCCGCCCGCCAGCCCGGTGATCATCCATGGCCGCCGCATGCCGAGCGGCGATGCGGTGCGGTCGCTCAGTTTGCCGAAGAACGGATTAGCGACCATCGCCAGCAGTGCACCGGTCGAGGCGACAAGCGCCAGGCTGCCCGGTGCCCGCCCGATCCCGACAAGCGAATCCACCTTCAATGCCAAGGTCACCAGCAAAGGCGCGAGAAACAGCAGCGAGGTGCTCATATACGCCAGCGTGTACAGCGAGATGAAACCCCACCCGACCCGGCGCGCCGCCCCGGATGGCACCTGCTCCAGCGCAGGCCCGGCTGCGGCTCGGTCCCGCACCCCACGGCGCGCCTCACCCGGCCGGCCCGGAGTACTGCCAACAGCTCGGGTCTGCTCGTCGGCACAGACCAGGCGAGCGCTTGTGTCCCAGAGCCGCGCCGCGGCGGTGGTGTCGTAGGAGGCCATGTTCGAAGTCGCGGGCCTGCGGTTGGCGAAGTACTGTCCGGTGACACCCTCGACCTCGGGTGCGGTTGCCAGGTAGATGGAGGTGGCTGCGCCCTGCGCGGGTGTCCTGAGGAACGGTCGCGACACCGTGATCATGACCGTTGCCAGCAGTGACGGGTTCGCGGCGGCGGAGGCGGTGCGTACCACGCCGGGGTGCAGAACGGTGGCAGTGACGCCGGTGCCGTCCAGGCGGCGGGCGAGTTCGTAGGTGAACATGACGTTGGCGAGTTTGGACTGGCTATATGCCTGCTGCCCGGAGTAGCGGCGCTCGCCCTGCAGGTCGGTGAAGTCAAGCTTTCCGGTTGCCTGCGAGTTAGCGGAGACGGTCACGATCCTCGCGGGGGCGCTGGCCTTGAGCAGGTCCAGGAGCAGGCTGGTGAGCAGGAACCCGGCGAGGTGGTTCACGGCGAAGGTGCGCTCAAGCCCGTCTGCGGTGACGTGCCTACTGGCCCAGAACCCCCCGACGTTGTTGACCAGCACGTCCAGCCGCGGGTAGGCGTCCAGGACCGCCGCGGCGGCGAGCTGGCGTACCTCGGCCTGGCAGGACATATCGGCGGCGAAGGCATCCACGCAGGGGTTACCGGACTCGCGCGCGATCGCCGCGGCGGCCGCCTGGGTGCGCGCGGTGTCACGGCCGGTGATGCCGACGCGACCGCCAAGCGCGGCCAGGCCTACTGCGGTGGCTCTGCCGATGCCGCCGGTACCGCCGGTGACCAAGGTGGCCGTACCCGCCATCGGGCCGGGTGAGTCTTCAGTCATCGCGGTTCCCTCATCCCGGTCGCGTGGTAGCCCCGCTGCTTGGCGCCCCGGAGCGGTGCCGCCACACCCTCGTGAACCGTCGAGCTCACCGGAAAAGCCGCACTGCCACGATCCCACAGTACGGCCAGTCGCCCCGGCGGTGGCCGGTCAGCTTCGCGACCGCCCTGGCGGTGCGCCTCAGCGCCACGACAGTGCCGCCTCAGGCCCGCTGCGCAAGCTTCATTCCAAGACCGGCACATCGGGAAGAGCCCGCCGCTGGAGGGGGCGTTCTTCGACCCGGCCCGGAACGAGCCGACACACCGGCCAGCTGACCGGCTCAGCCAAAGGAACCTGATATGAGCACTCCGACCTGCACTACTACCCCGGCTCCGCCGGCCCGAGCCACCACGATCCGCAGGCTCCTCTTCCGCGGTGAGCGGCCCCACCGTCTCAGTCATCTTGAGAAGCCCATGGGTAACGCTGCCAGGGCACGCTTGCGGTTGCTGGCTGTCTTCCTGCCGGTCACCGCCGCGCTGTACGTCGGCGCCGAGGCGCTGGACCCCAAGGGCACCGACCAGGTGGTCACCACGACGGCCGCCGCGTTGCGGCTGCTGCCCATCGCGGCCGCCCACTCCTCCCAGCTGTACCTGTCGGGGTCGCTGTCAGTGCTGGCGCTGGGCGGCCTGGCGGTGTCCTATGCGGCGATCGCCACCCTGGTCACCGGCCGCGGCTGGGTGACCGCCACGATCGCCGCGCTGCTGGGCGGGCTGGGCGCGTTCGCCGGGGCCATGCTCAACGTCCTGGTCGGGATCAGCCTCGCGGCGGCGGCGTCCGCGCACATGACCCAGATAGCGGCCGCCCGGTTCCTGGTGACCAGCTTCGGTTCCGGGCCAGCTCAGGCCGCCGCCTACGTCTACTTCGCCTCCGAGTACGCCGCGCCAGTCGTCATGGGGGTCGCGCTGTGGCGCAGCCGCGCCGTGCCGCGCTGGCTGGCCGTCTTGTTCACCGCCGGCCTGGAACTCGCCGAATCGATGGGCGCCATCGGCCCCAAGGTCGCGCTGTTCATGCTGCCATTCGCCGCCGCGATGATCCTGCTCGCGGCCCAGATCTGGCAAGCTGCCGCCCGGCCCGCACCGGCGACCGCCACCACGACCATGCCGGCGGCAACGACGCCGCCGGGCACCGCAGCCACAGCCCACCACTCCAGGGAGCTGACATGACCACCACCCGACGCATGGGGCCCATCCGGAACAGGCTGGCCGCCGCCGCAGCCGCGGCCGCCCTGCTCACCACGGCCGGGATAGCATCGGCCAGCGCTGCCAGCGCCTCAGCCACCCCCGGCCGCACAAGCGGAGCCGCGCTACAGTCGGCGCTGCGCCGTGACCTCAGCCGCTACCTGACTGCGCGGCGCACCGCCGAGCACATCTCCGCAGTCTCGCTGCGGGTCACCTACCCCGGAACCAAGCCAGCGATCAACCTGGCCACCGGAACCACCCGCTATACCGGCGGGCCGCCGGTATCCACCGGCGCGCTGTGGCAGATCGGCAGCAACACCAAGGCCTTCACCGCCGTGCTCCTGCTCCAGCTCGAAGCCCAAGGCAAGCTCTCCATCAACGACCCGGTCGGCAAATTCCTTCCCCAGTACCCGGCCTGGCGCCACGTCACCATCCGCCAGCTGCTGGACATGACCAGCCGCATTCCGGACTACACCAGCCAGCCCGCCTTCGTCACGGCGCTCGCGAAGAATCCGGCCAGGCACTTCACCGCGGCCCAGCTCGTCTCCTACGCCGTCGGTGTCCCGCTCACCCCCAAGGGCTACACCTACTCCAATACCGGTTACATCCTGGCCCTGATGATCATCCAGCGGGTCACCCACGACACCTACGCCGGCCAGCTCACCAAACAGATCATCACCCCGCTGCACCTGCACAGCCTGTGCTACGCCCCCGCCACCTGCCCCGCGGCCGACGCCGCCCGGATGCCGGCCGGGTACTTCTTCGAAACCGCAGTGCCGTCGCTGCTGGGCAAGGCCATGCCCCCGCTCGCCGAAACCTGGGCGCAGGCCGCCGGTGCGATCGTGAGCTCACTGGCCGACATGACCACCTGGGACCGGGCCCTCTACCAGGGCCAAGAGCTGCCCCCCGCCCAGCAGCGCCAGCTCGAAAGCCTCGTCTCTACCGCCACCGGCAAGCCCATCCGCACCACCACGCTCGCCGATCCGGTTGGCTTCGGGCTCGGCATCAGCCAGCTCACCACCCCGCCCACCGGAACGATCTGGTGGTACGAAGGCTCACCCCTCGGCTTCCGGGTGCTGCACTTCTACTTCCCCCGCTCCGGCCTGCTCATCGCCCTCGCCGTCAACAGCGCGACCAACCCCACTCCCTCAGCCGACCACCTGATTAACCTGGCGGTGACGGTATACAAGACCCTGCAGAAGGCAGGCGCGGTACACACCCGCTGAACCACCGGGTATAGGGCGCGGATACCGGCCACGCCACGCAAGGTGGCCGGTATCCACGGCTGAGGCGAGAAACGTGATCTACGTCCAGGATTCGCCACCTGGCAGCCTGGTACACGAAGGTGGCACCCCTCGGCTACCGGATCGTGCACTTCTACTTTCCGCTCCGGCATCATCGCCCTCGCCGTCAACAGCGCGACCGACACCAACACCAAACGACGACCTGCAAGCCACAGAGATCGCCGTGTACCAGACACGTCTAAAGGCGCAGCAAATAGTGGCTGAAATGCGAAAGGGGTTCGTGAATACTCGGCCGGATCGGGCAATCTGCGGGCATTCCGCCGGGTTGGCTGGCCCAGCCCGCTCGATTTGAGGGAAAGGACAGGGCATGGAATACAAGGTGCTCAGCGGGCCGTTCAATGCCGCCAAGCTCGAGAAAGAGCTCAACAGTCATGCCGCCGACGGATGGCGGGTAGTCGGCACATTTCAGGCCCTCAGCTGGATGAAGTCGAGGACGCCGACGGTGATCCTGCTCGAGCGGGCGAAGGGCTGACAGCGCCATGTACGGGCTATCTGACTTTTCGTGATGGCTAAGCCAACGAGCTCGAACTTGTGTGCGATAGCCTATGGCCCCCAACCACAGTGGTGGTGGGGAGCCAAGTGGGGAGCCATTCTCCACCGGCACTAGGCCACATAGAGACCGCTCAAGCGTTCGATCTACTCATTTGACCTGGTATCCAGCCAAGGCCAGCAACAACCAGCCACAGCCGCAGCCTCCTTCGCATCGAGGGGGTCAGGGGTTCAAATCCCCTCAGCTCCACTCCCCGGTTCTCGTGTCTGACCAGGTCAGATGCTCTTTCTGATGGCCTCGCCCGTGGTGTTCGGGCGGGGCTTTCTGGTTGGTTGGGAGGAATTTGGGAGATCATCTTCTCCCTGCCTCCCCGTGCCGTGGCATGTCGCTGGGTGGCTCGTAGTGTCGCTGGTTTCGCTCGGTGGACCGTTTCGCGGTGCACGACGAGCAGTTCGTCGAGCAACTGGACGGGCGAGTGCGGGTGGATGGCGGCGCGTTCACGGAGGGATTCATCCCAGCGGGCCTGGAGCGCAACCTTGAGGTCGTCGCGCATGCGGTCGGAGGTGTGCGCGTAGAGGCCGCGCATCCCGGGCACCTCGTGGCCGAGGCGCTGTTCGGCGAGGATCTCGGGGATGCCGTCTTCGGCCATCCAGGTCTTGTGGCTGTGTCTGAGCCCGTGCGGGGTGAGGCCGGGCCTGACCGGGAGCCAGCAGACCAGCGGGGTGTCGTCCGGGATGGTCTGGATGCCCCGGCCGCGCGGCGGGGCGTAACTGGCGCTGCCGAGCTGGACAGGTGGCCACATCGCGACCGGGATGCCGGGCCAGATCGTGGTGTCGGCGATGACCAGCCGTGCGGGGCGGTTCGGTGCTGGTTCGAACCGGCCGTCGCAGGCGGGGCGGAACACGCGGCGGGCGTAGTTGCTGCGCCGGTAGTGACCCCCGTCCGGGCCGAGGAACACGTACCGGCCGGTCCCGCCGTGCTGAGTGGCGCACGCGCACGGGGCCCGTGGCTGGCCTTGGACCTGGCGGTCGAGCAGGGCGCCCAGGAACGGCGGCAGGTCGACCGGCAGGCATGGTTCCCAGGCCGGGCTGCGGTAGGAGTCGTCCTTGGGCGGGAGCCGGTGGAAGGCGCTGCGAAGCTCCCGGAGCTGCCACTCAACGTGGATCTCGCCGGGGTGTGCGTACCCGGTTTCCAGGCCGATCGCCTCGCCCCAGCGCAGGCCGGTGTAGGCGATCGTGACGACCATGGTGAAGTCGTCGTCGCGGCCGGATAGCAGCGCGGCTCGCTCCGCGATGAGTAAGACCTGCAACGGCGTGGCCCAGACCCGCTGCGGCGCGCGGGCAAGGCGGCGGCCGGTACGCCGACCGCGGTTGCGGGGCCGGAGAGCGGGGTTGTACGGGATCAGCGGCGGCTTGGTCGCGGCCGCGTCACCGAGGATCGTGCACAAGAGGCTGCGCGCGTCACCGGCGGTGCGGCGGGAGATTCCCTCTCGGGCTGGCAGCGTGTTCTCCCATTTGGTGATCTCCTCGGTGCTGAGCGAGCCCAGTTCACTGGCACCCCAGGCGGGCCGGATGAATCGCCGGATCACATACTCCCGGCTGTCCTCGGTGCTGATGCCCACGTCCTGGAGCGGTAGCCACCGGTCGATCCATTCGCCGACGGTGATCTTCCCGGCGTTCGGGTCGGTCCAGCGGCCCTCACGGATCCTGGCCTCTTGGTCGCGTCCCCAGGCAAGGGCGGATGCCTTCGTCTCGAATCCGGACTCGCTGGCTTCCAGGCCGCCGGGGAGCCTGTATTTCACCCGCCACGGCTTCGGTCCCCTGCCGCGCTTCTCCGCGTATGCCATCAGACCGTGCCACCGTGCGGTCGAGGCTGGCGTGTGGTGATCGGCTGTCGCTCTCCGGCCTTCATGATCGCGGCGATGTCGTCGCCGCTGAACCGTAAGTGCTTGCCGATGAAGGTGCAGGGGATCAGGCGGGCGGCGGCTTTGGTCTTCAGCCACGACTCCCGTACTTTGAGGATTCCGGCCGCTTCCGCAGCGGTATAGAGTTCATCCGCCATTACCCGTCCCGCGCCAACCGGACCGTCATCCAGGTGCTAACCTTCGCCGCCGGGGCGCATCCCGGCATGGACGGGTCGTTTGAGATCCTGCGCTTCCCCGAGCCCGCCGATCCCGACGCGGTGTACGTCCAGTACCGCCGAGGTAGCATCTACCTCGAAGAAAACGCCGACGTGACCGCCTATGCCGACCTGTTCGACCACCTACGCGCCCGGGCGCTGGGACCGGACGAGTCACGCACCCTCATCGACCGCATCGCCGCCGAACTCACCTGAGATGGCCAGCGGAGGAAGCTCAGGGATCAGGGATGGACCTGACACACGCCAACTGGCGCAAAAGCAGTCACAGCACACAGAACGGTAGCTGTGTCGAAGTAGCACGCACCCCCGGCGCCACCGCCGTTGCCATCCGAGACTCCCAAGACCCCCACGGCCCCGCGCTCACCTTCACCGCCAGCGACTGGCAGGCGTTCCTCGGCCACATCAAAGGCTTCCAAGCCGGTGACTGACCATGGCCACACCGCCAGGAGTAATCTCAGCACGTGGCTGATCTCGCCGACTACCTGGGGCTAACAGTCGGCCAGGCGCGAGAGCAATTCCGGGCCCTTCTTTCCCGTCGCCCTGTTGCGAGTGGCAGGCAGGTCACGTTCCTTCCGGCCGAAACCCTGCTCTGCTTGGCCGCCTCGTTCGTGGTCAACCACCGCCATTACGGCCATGGCACCGAGAACCGGGCGCCGGAGCCCGTTCCCTCGCTTGCCCGGCTGTTCTGCAGGCCGCTGTCAAGCGTGCTGGCGAAGATGGCCAACCTCGACGGTTCGCTATCCCACGGCGCCAAATGGGATGTCCTCGCGGGCGCCATGCTCCGCGATGATCCGGCACGCTTCTCCCACATTTACCGCGTGCTGCTGCATGCCGCCCGCCTCGAAGGCATCGGCCAGGACCGCCTCCCCGATTTCCTCAGCCTGGAGAGCGGCGGCGAGCTTGCCCTGCTGGGCCAGGAGGAACTTGATATCTCCACCCTCGAAGCTGAGCTGCGCGAGCAGATCGCCCGGCGGGCTGCCACCAGTCCATGGTCTGACCTGGAGACCGAACGGATCCTGCTGGCATCGGTCCGGGTCGGGCAGCACGTGTTCGCCCAGCATGTGCTGGCCAACTGCGGCGGCCGGTGCGTGTTCTGCGGCCTCAAGCCCGCCGCGTTCGGCGCCGCACGGATGCTGCTTGCAGGCCACATCAAGCCCTGGAAGGACAGCACCCCCGCCGAGCGCCTTGACCTCCGAAACGGCCTAGCCGCCTGCCCCGCCCATGACGTGGCCTTCGATACCGGCCTGCTCACCGTCAACGGCGGCCTGCGGATCCACCGCGCCAGCCGACTGACCGACGCCGTTCAGGACGACCCGCTCGCCAAGCAGTACTACGGGCGGCCGCCCCTACAGGAGACGCTGCTCTTGCCACCTGGCGCCCAAGCCCCCGCCCGCAAGTACCTCGACTGGCATCGGATCTATGTCTTCGCCGCATGAAGGATCCAAGCCGGGGCTCAAGCATCGGATGAACGACGAGGACCGGCAGCTGTCAACCGGTCGTGTGCCACCTCTGCGCCCAGGCCCAACAATCACTTCCGTGATTGATCCTCCGCGCTTTGCAGGCTCACGCGCGCACCGACCCTGTTCGCCGTAACGCCACAGCCCTCACGCGCGCAGACCTGGGCGATCGGCGGTTGCCGACGCTCGGTCATGCCGATGAGCGAGCATCTTGCTTGGATTATGTGGTTAGGCCCAAAATGTCAACTATAAGGGGCTCTGAGCACCGGATAAAAGAGATGGAAGCAACCATGCAT
>Ga0335078_10008899_pt1 | contig 14913 bp, 13 predicted proteins | sample Lox_Sample_32_FD_206711 | JGI IMG/M metagenome (GOLD analysis project Ga0335078, IMG submission 206711) | Soil microbial communities from Loxahatchee National Wildlife Refuge, Florida, United States - Lox_Sample_3.2 | ecosystem: Environmental > Terrestrial > Soil > Wetlands | place: USA...
CTAAAGGACTTACTAGCAGGCTGCGGAAAAAGGGTCTCTGTCATGCTGAGCGCAGCGAAGCATCTCTCTTAACTCCTTGAAAACAAAGAGAGGGATCCTTCGCTTCGCTCAGGATGACACGCACGGAAGGCCTTTTTCCGCAGCCTGCTAGACTAGACTAGTCTAGGGACCGAGAAATGAACCGTATTTGGGCTCTTGTCGAACGCGATTTGCGGCGCTTCCGGCGCAGTCCGACGTTGATTATTGTTTCGCTCGTTTTCCCGATCGTGCAACTTGTGGTGTTGGGCTATGCTTTCGGCGGTAAACTCAGGGACCTCAAGGTAGGTGTGGTGGACCAGGACGGCGCAATCGAGGGAGTCAAGCTGCGCGAGATGTTCAACGCCATTCACGCCAACGCGCGCACATTCGAGACCGTCGATTATGCGGATCAACAACAGGCCTTGCACGACCTTCGCGATGGCCGCATCAGTGGCGTCCTGAACATTCCGCCCGAGTTCTCGCGACGCGTGCTGGCCAAAGACGATCCGCAGGTGGCGCTGGTGGAAGACAACACCGATAACTTCGTCTCGTCCACTCTGGAGGCCGCCTTCAGCGACTTGGTGGCCGCCTTCAGTCAGGACAAGCCGGCGCCGCGCGTGCCCACGAAGGCAACTCTTTCCGTGGTGGAACTCTATCCTTACGTGCCCTACGTGCAGTATTTCCTGGCGGGTTCCATTGTCATGTCGATTTTCATCACGGCCATGATCGGCGGCGGCATCATCTTCATCGACGACAAGGCTAGGGGTCTGCACGAAGGCTACCTGGTGACACCGGTCACCAAGTTTGAGCTGATCATGGGCTTCAACCTTGGCGGTGTCCTCAAGGCGGTGCTGGCGGGAGCCGTACTAACCCTCGTCGGTATACCCATCGCGGGCATCCCGCACGGCTACGATCCGTCGCGGCTCGGGCAAATGTTCCTGGTGATTGTGGCCACCTCCCTGGCGCTGATCAGCATGATGTTTTTGCTGATGGTGAGGGTAAGCGACCCGCTGGTGCCGCGGTCGATCTTCGGCGTCCTTAACACGCTGCTTTTTTTCCCCAGCGGAGCCGTCTACCCGCCCAGTGGATTTCCAAAGTGGATGAAAGCCATTGCCATTGCCGATCCATTTACCTACGCTGTGCATGCCTTCAAAAGCTTGATGCTTAAGGGAACCGGCATCGCGGCGATCAGCGGCGATCTCACATTCCTGTTGATCTTCGCTATCGGGATGATGACCGCGGCCACACTGCTTTTCAAACGCACGCTGTGAAAGATGTAAACTGATGACTGGATTCTGACAACTACTTGCTTTCCACTGAGGACTCCATGAAGAAACTCGAAGCGATCATCCAGCCTTCCCGGCTCGATGCCGTAAAAGACGCCTTGCGGGAAATCGGGGTCGACGGCATGACCGTCTCCGAAGTTCGCGGACACGGGCGCCAGCAAGGGCACACGGAGGTCTACCGGGGCCGCGAGTACACGGTTGATCTGCTGCCCAAAATCAAGATTGAAATGGTGATGGCGGATAAACTGGTGGACCCCGCTGTGGACGCCATCCTGAAGACGGCCAAGACGGGGAAGATCGGCGACGGAAAGATCTTTCTCAGCACGGTAGAGGAAGCTATTCGCATTCGCAACGAGGAACGCGGCGAGAACGCATTGTGACGGTCGGTCGACGCCCCTTGATGGGCCAGTGCGCTCACACGCTCGTTTCTTACAACGCCTATGCCCGCGTCCCTACGAGTTTATGACTACAAGTAAGAACCGGTCAGACGATGTCGAGACCGCTCAGCTCGCGCCGCAATTCCTGCAGGCGTTCCTTCTGCTGACCGAGGATCTGCTTTCGGGCCTGGTCCAACGACTTGCGCAGTCCCGACTTCTGATCGTTGAGATCGCGGCGCAGCGTTTGCAGTTGTTCGTCCAGTTGAGCGCGAGCGGCCAACGTCTGGGCCTCGACTTGGGCCTTAGATGCCGCCTCGATTTGCTCCCGAAGTTGTCGCTCGGCGGCGGCAAAGTCCTGGCGCCACAAGGCGGACCCGTCGTCGACACTCTCCAGCATCGGCTCCATCCGCCGCTCCTCCAGCGTGACGGGGAGAGTCTGCTCCCGACGATCGCGCACGATGGTCAAAGTCACTTGCGATTTGTTGGACGGTCCTCGGGGGCTGCTGGTCAGGGCCTGGTGAAGTTCATCCACGGAGGAAACGTCCTTCGAGTCAACGCGGACAATGCAGTCTCCGGCGCGCAGCCCTGCCTTCTCCGCTGCGCTGCCTTTCTCCACCTCCGCCACCAGCACGCCCTTGCCTTCTTTGACGCCGAAATAGGCGGCCAGTTGCTCGGTCAGATCCTCGGCGCGAATGCCCAAGCGGGCTCCGTTGAACCAGTTCCACGGCGAGCCCGGAGGAGTGAATTCAAAGGCGTGCGGCGGCACCCGCAATTCCGGCCCCGGCACCCGCAAATCCGGCTCCGGCCTCTCAAGCCCCGGCATCGAGAACCCGAAGAGGTCGTTGCCGCCGCGTCGCGCTTGGATGGTCACGTTCAGCGTGCTTCGTTCGCCGTTGCGGAGGATCTCAACGGGAACCGTCCGGTCCACCGGCGTCTCCCGCACCATACGACGCAGTCCGGCCACGCTGCGAACCTTCTCGCCCGCGAAGTCGACGATCACGTCATTCGCTTGGAGTCCGGCTTTCGCGGCCGGGCTATCGGGTTCGACTTCGGTCACCAACGCGCCGTACTGGCCGGGAAGCTTGAGTTCCTGCACCTTCTGGGCTGTGATGTCTTCGAGGCGAACTCCGAGCCAACCGCCATCACCGGTCAAGATCTGAACATCCTGACCCGCCACATGCGGCCGTTGAGCCAGCACCGCGCCGCCAGTCAGGAAAGATGATCCCAGGACCACCAAAACTCCCAATGCCACTTTATATTTCATTGCCTTGCTCCCCTTCACTGGTTTACCGGAACTTGAAACTCGAAATCGAAACGAAACGCGCGCCGGCATCAGTCATCATCGTCATCGTCCGGCTGTCGCTTCTGGATCTCCTGAAGCCGCTTTTCCTGCTGCTCCAGAAGCTTCTGTTGAAAACGAAGCTGCTCTTCCTGCCGCTGCTGGAGCTTTCGGACCATCAACTCCAGTTGCTGCTCCTGGCGGGCCGCGAAGCTCTTCCAATAAGCCTCCTGCCGCAGCCGAAGCTGATCGAGCGCGCTGGAGTTGGCTTTGTGAATCTCGATGTTGCCCATCTCGGTGTGGATCTTCAGCGCCTTGCCGCCGCCGTTCAAGGTGCACTCACCATGCACGGTGTGGAAGGGAAACTCGCTCTCCTCGCCCTTACCCTGATAGGTGAGCGGGAAATCGGAGAAGATCTTGTGCCCCGCTGCCTGATCGATAATCGCATCGACACTCACCGGCAGGTTCACCGGGACGAAGACTTGGATATCGCCTACGCTGGTCTCCAGGTCCGACGCGGTGAAGGCTTCCCGGCTGGCCGAAATCTCCGCCAGAATCGGTCCCGCTGCGGTCTCCGCATCTACACCGCTCTGCAACCGGAAGAGAGCGATCCCGCCCCCGGCGGTGTCGGCCCGGACCATCCCTCGCGCGCCCTGCACGCGGATGTTGCCGCCGGCGGTCTCGGCGCGGACCGTGGCGCCGCAATCGCCCATCTGGATGTGTCCGCCAGCGGTCTCCACCACCGCGGGCCCGCCGACACCGCGCACTACAATGTCGCCGCCGGCCGTCTGGGCGTGAATACTGCCTTTGATCATGCCGGCGTAGATCTCACCGCCGCTGGTCCCGATGGTCGCGTTGCCGTTGACGTCCCCCACATGAACATTGCCACCCGCGGTGCTGGCGTCGAGCCGCTGGCCGACGTTCCCGACTCGAATATTGCCCCCGGCCGTCTCGAGGTATACGGGCCCAGCGATATCTCCCGTCCGGATTTCGCCGCCGGCGGTTGTGGCGCGCAATTCACCATCGAGCGCCACCACCTCAACATCGCCGCCGTGGGTTTCGAGGTCTACGTTGAAGCGTCGCGGCACGTTCAGATTGAACTGGACATCCAATCGAGAGCGCCGGCGATGATTCGCAAGGTCCCGGGCGGTGAGTTCAGCAGTGTTGGCGCTACGACGCAGGTCGAGGTCGATATCACGAAACATACGCACGGCGTCGGCACGGTCCCCAGTGAACGCGGTAATGCGCACTTCGCAAGCGATGCGTCCCGGTTCGCCGACGGCTACCGAGACCGACCCGAGATCGGCGCGAAGAGTAAGCCTTCCGCCCTCCGGCACAATCGCGCCGCACTCCGACAATTCCACCCAGCCGCGGCCCTCACGCTGGGGCTCACCGCGCCTCAGGTAAGCCTGGCCCGGCCCACCCAGGCACACGCTGGCTGGCACCGCCAGGGGCGCAACGACAGCCAGCAGCGTCAAGATACGCACTCGAGATAACCCGACTTTGTTCTTAGTAACCATCGCCCACCAGATCGTGAACCGCCTTGGCGCAGGTAAGGCGCACATAGGGGTTGGAGTCGTTGCCGGCCAGTCGCCGCAGCTCAGGAGCCAGCGCCCGGTCTTTTGCTTGTACCGCGTGCTTCACCAGCGCATCGATCGCCGTCAGGCGCACGCCGGGATTCGCTTCGTGGTCCGCGGAATCCACCAGCGCCTGCGCCAGGTCGCTCCCCCATTCCATGCCCTCCACGGACTTCAGAGCTTCCAGGCGCATTCCGGTGTTGGGATCGTGCTGCATGGCGTAGATCAGGGCTTCGCGCACCGAGGGATGCTGGGATCCGGCGCGCAGTGCATCGAGTGTGTCGCGCCTGATGCCCGCGTTGTCGTAGCCCTTGACGGCGTTCACCAACAGGTCGCGGATGCGCGGGTCGTCCAGCGATCCTTCCAAGGTCATCTTACGCTCGGCGTTCAGCGTGATGCGAATCGCACCCGTCTGCGAGTCAGGAGTCACTTGCGTGATGTCGTCGATATGGACATTGGAGAGATCCCCGGCCGGTATTGCCTGCGCCGTGTCGGTCTTACCCAGGGGCAGCGGCTTACCCGCGTGCGGTCGCAGCATCCAGCCTAGCCCGAACCCCAGGGCAAGCAGAACAGCCGTGGCGACGGCTCGCGATGCCGGAAACCCGACGATGGCCGGCAGCCAATTTCGAATCAACCCTCGCCAGCCGAACTGCTCGTGGTCCAGCAAGCGATACAAACCCTCGCGGCACTGCACGAGCAATTCCGGGGTGGGCTCGATCGTCCGCCGGCGGTGGAGCAACCGCTGGACGCTGCGGCTTTGCTCCAGGAGAGCGCGACAATTCTGGCACGATTCCGCATGCCCCTCAAAGGCTGAGCGCTCTTCCGCCCCGAGCTCCTCGTAGAGGTAGAGCGCCAAGTTCTGTTCGAACGCTTTGCACTCCATCGCTTTTCTCCAGCCTGCAATCAGCCTCAGCTTTCAGCCTTCAGCCTGAATTCCACTAGCCGCTGATGGCTGACCGTTGCCTCACGCCAGATCCACCAACGCCAACCGCAGTTTCTGCGTGGCGCGGAAGAGGCAGTTCTTGGCCGTCTCCTCCGTGGTTCCGCACAACTCTCCGATCGCTCTTAGCTTCATGCCCTGATAGTGCTTCAACTCAAACACCATGCGTTCTCGCGGCGTCAACTGGGAAAGTGCGGTCCCGATGCGCTGGCGGATCTCCTTGCCTTGCGCTGAGCGCTCCGGATCGAGACCGGGCTTTTCGTCGGCCAGAGTCTGGAAAAACTCCGGCTGACCTTCCTCACTTTCCGGGGCCTGTACCTCGCTGCGGCTCTTCTGTCGCCGCAGATGGTCCAGACAGACATTCATCACCACTCGATACAGCCAAGTCGAAAATCGCGAGTCAAAGCGAAAATGCGCAATCGACCGGTACACTTTCAGAAACGCCTCCTGGTACAGATCCTGCGCCTCGTCCGGCGAACCGACCACCTTGATGGCCAAGCGCAGCACGTCCCGGTCGTACACGCGCACCAATACCTCGAACGCCGCCCGATCGCCGTGTTGAGCGCGGCGAATCAGGTCATGTTCATCCGCTTCGTCCAGCCTCGAGCCTTCGGCGGGAACCTTGTCTGCCAGTTCCAAGCAGATGCCATCCATCGGAGGTATCGTGCCGTCCCACTAACTTGGACGAACCTCCAACTAAAAGGTAAGCAGAGCGGACAGCGGAAAGCAAGGAGGGTTTCCAGCTAGCCGTGCAGCGCCGCCCCAAGGGTCCGCGCTCGCCGGCATTACTCCCGATCTTCCGCCGGCTTCTCGGATCCCAGGGGCGGTTGCCCTGCAGCTTCAATGCGGTTAACAAGGTCGGTAGCTGCGCCACCCACTATCCAAAGCGCAGCTGGACCTACTTCGTAGCGGCGGGCGCTTGGGCACGCTTATAGGTCAACGGCAGCGATGCGCCGCCCTGGCTCCACGTTCCGGCGATCTCCGACCGCTCTTTGTTCATCGTGCCCTGGTACGACCCATTGATGACGGAGGACTCAAAGCTTAGATCGGGTTCCTTGAACGTGATCTTGCTGACGGGGATCCCCGTTGCGCCCTGGTCGGGACTATCAAGGGTTGCCGAGAGCGAGCCGTCAGCGGCTTGGGAAATATGGACCACCACCCTGAGATGTCCCTGCGGGCCGGCATCAAGCGTGCCTTCCCACGTGCCCACGACTGGTGAGTCTGGATCCTTCGGCGCGCTGCGGAGTACTCCTGCGCGGTTCAGCAGCAGGACGCCGATCGCTAAGGTGATTAGTAGTGATATCGATCGCGATCTCATTGGGGTCTCCTTCTATTTTGCAGCGTATCCTTCGTGTCGGCATCGGGAAATGCCTCACCTTTAATAATACGTTGCTGGAGACCTTTCGTTTCGTTTAAAGAGCCAAGTAGAATCACGCTCCGAGGTATTTCGCATAGAGCCCGCGAGCCACCGCCGGATCCTGCGTGCCGCGAATAATCGCGCGCCCGTCAGGAAACACCGTCAACTCGTAGCTGCCAAGCGAGCACTTCAGCAAGTAAGCATTAGCGCGTACCGCACCGAATGGCTGCAGGCGGATTTGGAGCGCCTTCAGATCGAACTGGCGCGGTTGGCGCTGATGAATCTGGACCGAGTTGCGCCCGCACAGCTTGATGGTGCTCGATGCCGCCTCCCGCAGATGCACGAAGTCTCTCGCTCCACAAGCCCGGCACGCCGGGTTGCGCTGCGGCCGCACCTGCTGAAACTGATTCTTCCAAAGATCGGCCGCCAGCAGCGAGCCGTGGAGTTCCGATTCGAGTCCCAATAGGATCTTCAGCGACTCTGTTACCTGTAACGATGCTGCCCATTCCACCGCCGGGGCAATGACGCCCGCCGTGTCGCAAGTGGGGTATATTCCTTGGGGTGGATCGGGGAACAAGCAAGCGAGGCAGGGGGTGCGGCCGGGGACGACGGTAAGCGTAGCGGCGTAGCTTCCCACCACGGCGCCGTAAACCCAGGGAATGCCCAGCTTCAAGGCGGCGTCGTTCAGGAGGTAGCGCGTCTCGAAGTTGTCGGAACCGTCCAGGATCACACCGAACCCGGCGACGAACCCTTCGATGTTGCGACTGTCAACGTCCGCCACCACGCCTTCCACCTGAACGTGCGAATTGATGCGACGGAGTTTCTGTTCCGCCGCCACGGCCTTGGGTAGACTCTCGGCCGCGTCGGCCTCATCAAAAAGCATCTGGCGCTGCAAGTTGCTCTCTTCCACGTAATCGCGGTCGATGACGCGCAGCGTGCCCACGCCGGCGCGGGTCAGTTGATTCGCCTGCGCCGTACCCAACGCCCCGCAGCCGACGATTACCGCCTTCGCCAGCGCCAGCCTTTCCTGACCCTTGCTGCCGATGGGCGGAAAAAGAATCTGCCGCGAGTAGCGTTCCGTGTTCGCCGGGTGATCATTGGTCATTCCAGATCCTTTGAGCTGGGAGCCCGGGCGTCCCGTTCGCCCATCAATTGCTAATTGCCGATTGCAAGAGAGGCCGCAGCCAGAACGCTTGTTTTCAATCGGCAATCGGCAATCGTCAATGCGCATGAGCGGGGCGCGCGCTCCCGGATCAAGCTAGGGTGCCTTCTGTTTTGCTGCCGCCGTGTCGCGTCGCTCGTCGACCCGCCTTTTCCGGTCTCATTCCGGGGACAAAACACCTATATACTATCACCCATGGGGGAAGCGCTCTTCGAGTCGCAACGGCGAGCCATGATCGAGGACCAACTGCTCCGCCGAGGCATTTCCGACCAGCGCGTGATTGAAGCCATGCTGACCGTTCCACGTCATGAATTCGTGCCCGCGGCGGCGGTCAACCTCGCGTACCAGGACCGGCCGGTTCAGATCGGCGAGGCGCAGACCATTTCGCAGCCCTATATGGTGGCGGTGATGACGGAGGCGGCCTCGATCCGGCCCGGCGAGAAGGCGCTCGAAATCGGCGCCGGCAGCGGATACCAGGCGGCGATTCTCGCCCACCTGGGCGCCAAGGTCTATGCCGTGGAACGGAGCTACCGCCTGGTGGAGTCGGCGCGGGCGAGGCTCGCTCGGCTCGGGTATGAGGGCGTGGAGATCATCTGGGGCGACGGAACCGAGGGTTACGCCGCCGCCGCGCCTTATCAGGTGATTCTGGTGACCGCTGGTGCGCCGAGCGTACCCGATCCTCTGCGCGACCAGTTGGACGACGGTGGGCGACTGTTGATCCCGCTGGGCGACCTTCGGCAGCAGGTCCTCACTCTTGTCACCAGGCACGGCAGCGAGTTTGTGAGGCAGCTCCTGGACCCCTGCCAGTTCGTCCCTCTCGTAGGCCGGTATGGCTGGCCCGAGGACCCGGAGACCATTCAGTGAAGGAGTTCTCAGTTACTGAGAACTAAGAACTCTTCATGCCCGAACCATACCTGAGCGTCGTAATACCGGCCTACAACGAATCGGCCCGGATCGGAAGCACCATCGTCAGCATCTGCGGCCACCTTCAATTGAAGCCATACCAGGCAGAACTGGTAGTGATCGATGACGGTTCCACGGACTCCAGCCCGCAAATTCTGCTCGAGCTCGCGGCGCGCTACCCGTTGATGCGTGTTTTCAGGAACGAGCCCAATCGCGGTAAGGGCTTCAGTGTGCGCCGGGGAGCACTCGAGGCGCGAGGCGAGTTGATCCTCTTCACCGACGCCGACCTTTCCGCGCCCATCGAAGAAGCGGACCGCCTCCTCGCTGCCTTGCAATCGACGGGCGCCGACGCGGCGGTGGGGTCGCGAGCAGTCAAACGAGAGCTAGTGGGGGTTCATCAGCCGCTGTTCCGCGAATACGGCGGACGTTTTTTCAACGTGCTGGTACGCCTGATCACGGGTCTGCCCATCGCCGATACTCAATGCGGCTTCAAGCTGTTCCGGCGCGCCACCACCCGTCGCGCGTTCGAGCTCCAGCAGGTGGCGGGCTTCGGGTTCGATCCCGAGTTGCTGTTCCTCATCCGGCGGATGGGTGGAACGATTGTGGAGGTACCAGTGCGCTGGAACGACAATGCGGCTACCAAGGTCCACTTCCTGCGCGACTCGGTTCGGATGGCGATGGATCTTGTCGCCGTCCGGTGGCGGGCCTTAAGAGGTCGGTACCCCCGGGAGTAAGAAGCGGGGAGTAGTCGGTAAGAAGAAATGAGAAATCAGAAAGTAGAAATCAGGAGCAAGGCCGCCTTCTTTTCTGATTTCCACCTTGTGTTTTCTGATTTGCCAAGAAAGCTCGAGAAAGTCCGTAGATTTTTCTTGACTCTGCCGGATGCAACCTCTTACTATCAATTCATCGCTAGAAAGGAGGTGATCCATGGCAACGGTTAGTGACTGTAGTCTTAGCGAGGGTGCTGAGGCTTAGGCGTTCGCTAGCGCTTGGTATGGGATCCCCTCTCTAGCGAAGAGGGGCATGGTTTAGGCGCTGGTGGCGCCTGTTCCTCGCAGTAAGGCGAGAAGCCAATCCCGTCAGCTACCCGGCCCCTGGTCTCGCGGGTTAACCCGAGGCCAGGGGCTTTTTGTTTGGATCGGCGCGCATTAATGAACCGGCCAGTGTCTCGGTACGATAACCCCGCAACGCGTGCCGGAGTTCGTGCGCGAACCTCCTGATAGACCATCCCTCAAGGCCAATTCGGAGATGCAAGTACTGTCGAGACGTCGGCATGGTTCAGGTGAGAAACGAGGGAGTGGACGCGGAGGGACGCGGCCTGCGACTGGAGAAGAACCGAAAGGCCTTGCCAACCACGAAGGAGGCCATCTCGGTAAGATTGTATTGAGGAAGGTCCTGGCGCCGCACCCACCGCGCGTCGAGCACATCCGAAGCGGGCGCCAGCTTCCCGCCCTTAAGCCGGCAGGCGTAATCGATGATGACGTAGTGGTAACGAACTCTGCCGCGACCCTTCAAGCTCCAGCCGCCGGCAGGGCCCGTGTTACGCAAGACGCGATCGAAGACGGCAATCACCTCCAACGGCTCGACATCGAGGCAGGTCTCCTCCTTGAGTTCGCGCCGCACGCCGTCCTCTAAGTGCTCTCCCAGCTCGATTAACCCGCCGGGAATCGACCACTGATTCTTCAGCGGTTCGGTCCCACGCTTGATCAGCAGGACGCGCTGGCGGTGGATCACCACGCCGCCGACGCCGACTAAAGGCTGTTTGGGGTATTCGCGATTCATGATGTCATTGTAACCTTGTGCTCAGCCTGCCATTAGGAATTCCTGAGCTCTACCGACGCCAAGGGTCTTGCATTCTGACGGCCAAAAGCTCTATAGTCTAGGCGGTGCCAGCAATTGGTGCACCACCGCTACGCGCGGCTTGAAAGAGGGGGTTTTCGCTGCCCTCGGAATGGCGAACCACAAGCAGATTCCAACCTTGGCTAAACCGAACACACCTCGCATCTTTGCCACCCTGGCATCCTCCACTCTGGCGGGTCTCGAGGCCCTGGCCAGCAAGGTCGATAGCCCAGAGGTAGGGCTCGAGCTCCGGCTCGACCACCTGAAGGAACCCAACGGATTGGAATCGGCCCTCGATCCAGTGCTCTCGCGCCTGCATTCCCGGCCGATCATCGCCACCTGCCGGCGCACAGAGGCCGGAGGACAGTTTGATGGCACGATCGAGCAGCAGGGCAGGCTGCTGGCGGCTGCGGTGCGTTACGGCTGCCAGTGGGTGGACGTGGAAATCGAATCGGTGGAGCGGGCCGGTGTCGCCTGGCTGGAGCAGTTCAAGCCTGCCAAGGTGATCGTTTCCTATCACAACTATCGCGCCGCGCCCGCGCTGCCGGCCATCTACCGGCGGCTGGCGAAACTGCCTGTGGAATCGGTGAAGGTCGCGTGCCACGTGCGGCGACTATCGGACAACTTGCGCATTCTCGACCTTCTGAAGTCACATCGCAATCACGGCCGCAAACTGGTAGCGCTGGGCATGGGCGGGACGGGGATTCCCTCGCGAGTGCTGGCACTGCGCTACGGATCTGCATTTACCTACGGTTCCGCCGGCAACCACCTTAGCGTGGCGCCCGGCCAACTCCCCTTCGACGCGATGCGCACCATTTATCGGGTTGAGCATCTTGACCGGCACACCCGGCTTTTTGGCGTGGTCGGGTCGCGCGCCTCGCTCTCTCTTTCGCCAGCCATGCATAACGCAGCCTTCCAAGGCAAGCATCTGGACGCGGTTTATCTGCCTTGCGAAACGGACCGTCTGGCGGACTTCCTCACCTTCGCGCGTAAACTGAACTTTCAAGGCTTCAGCGTCACCATGCCATTCAAGCGCAGCATCATTCGCTCCCTCGACTGGCTTGACCCTCTGGCAGCACGCATCGGCGCCTGCAATACCGTAGCGGTGGAACGCGGCAAATGGCTCGGCTGGAACACGGACGCGGCGGCAGTCGTGGAAGTGCTCACTAAGCGTCTCCGGCTGGCCGGAAGCCGCATTCTAATTCTGGGGGCGGGCGGCGCGGCTCGCGCGGCCGCCTATACGCTGCGCGCGGAGGGCGCGGTGGTTCTCATCGCGGCGCGCCGCGAAGCGGCGGCGCAGAGCCTGGCCCATGAGATTTCCGCCCAGGTGGTTCCCTGGGAGAAGACCGAAATCATCGATCTCGACGCCGTAATCAACGCCACGCCGGCGGGCATGACGCCGCACGGCGACGCGCCGCCTATCGATCTCACACGAGTGCGCACGCGGGTGGTTTTTGATATGGTCTACCATCCGCTCGAGACCAAGTTACTGACCCAGGCGCGCGGGCGCGGTCTCATCACCATTTCGGGCCTCGAAATGCTCGTGGCCCAGGGAGCGCGGCAGTTTGAGATCTGGACCGGCAGTTCTGCCCCGCGCGCCCTCATGGAGCAGGCGGCGCGACAACTCCTCAGCCACTCGGGCGCTTGAAGAATGAATTTACAGATTTGGCAGACTACGAAGGGTAGTGACAAGTGACAAGTGCCGAGTGACGAGCAAGAAGAGCCGCGGCACTCGCTGAGTCTTGAGGGCGTCTTTGCCTGCCGCTTGTCACTCGTCATTGATTCACATCTGCGCAAGTCTGACTATCCGCGGTTGAGTTTGTGGGATTGGCATATGCCGGGCACGCATTCGCTTCACGGCGCTCTGTGGGCACTTTCGTTGCTGGCTATCGCTTTAGCCGGCGGCGTAATTGTCGCCGCGGAAGGGCCGGGTGTGGGACCGCCGCCGGCTACGCGCCGTGATGACGTGGTAGACACCCTGCACGGCGTCAAGATTCCCGACCCGTACCGCTGGCTCGAGGACCAGTCGAGCCCGGAAACACGCGCCTGGATCGAGGCACAGGACGGGTACTCGGAGCCAATCCTCCGTGCCGTGCCCGGCCGCGATCAACTGAAGCACCGCCTCAGCGAGCTTATGAAGACCGACGTGATCGGCGTGCCCATCGAGCGCAACGGGCGTTTCTTTTTTGCGCGGCGGCGCGCCGACCAGGACCAGTTCGTCATTTACATGCGCCAGGGCTTCGAAGGGGCTGAGGAAGTCCTGCTCGACCCTCATCCGCTCAGCGCCGACCACACCACCAGCGAAGGTCTGGTGGACGTGTCCCGGGACGGTTCCACTCTAGCCTATGACATTCGCCAGGGTGGCCAGGACGAAACGGAGATTCATTTCCTGGACCTCACCAGCCGCAGGGATTTGCCCGACCACCTGCCCAAGGCACGCTACCTGGGCGGCGCCTTGAAACCTGACCAGTCCGGCTTCTATTACACTCTGCGCGCGGCCGACGGTCCACGGGCCTTTTATCATGCCATGGGAACCGATCCCGCTAAGGACGCCGAGATCTTTGGCAAAGGCTATGCGCCGGAAAATGGACTGAGCGTGCAGCTTTCCGAAGACGGGCGCTACTTGCTGCTGACGGTCTGGCACGGGTCGGCGGGAGACCAGACAGAACTCTACGCTCAGGACTTGGCGGCGAAGGGCCCGATTTTTCCCATAGTCAACGATATCAACGCCCGCTTCACCGGCGATATCGAAGGCGATCACCTCTTTCTGCAGACAAACTGGAATGCCCCCAAAGAACGTATCCTCGACGTCGATTTGCGGCATCCCCAGCGCCAGCTCTGGCGCGAAGTGATTCCCGAAAGCAGCGCCGTGATCGAAGGATTCACGCTCTCGGGCGGCAGGTTATTCGTGCACTACACCGAGAACGCCACTTCCCTGGTCAAGGTCTTCGATCCAGACGGGCGCCCAGCCGGCGAGATCAATTTCCCCACATTGGGATCGGTCAGCGGCGTGTCCGGCCGTTGGTCGAGCAATCAGGCCTTCTTCGCTTTCAGTTCTTACGTCGTTCCTCCCACCATTTATAGCTACGACGTGGCGAGCCGCAAACAAGACGTGTGGGCGCGCCGAAGGGTGCCGGTCCAGCCCGATCTTTTCGAGCTGAAGCAAGTGTGGTACCAATCGAAAGACAAGACGCGTGTGCCTATGTTTATAGTGTTCAAGAAAGGGCTCGCGCTTGACGGCTCGCATCCTGCGCTTCTCACCGGCTATGGCGGCTTCAACGTCAGCCTCACCCCGGAATTCTCGGCCACCGCGATCGCCTGGGCCGAGTCGGGCGGCGTCTTCGCTGTAGCCAACCTGAGAGGAGGCGGCGAGTTCGGGGAGGAGTGGCATCGCGCTGGTATGCTCGCCCGGAAGCAGAACGTCTTCGACGACTTCATCGGCGCCGGCGAGTGGCTGGTCGCCAACCATTACACTAACCCGTCCAAGCTCGCGATCATGGGCCGAAGCAACGGTGGATTATTGGTCGGCGCCGCTTTCACCCAGCGTCCGGACCTTTTTCGGGCCGTTGTTTGCGGATACCCACTCCTCGATATGCTTCGCTATCAGAAGTTCCTGGTTGCCCAGTGGTGGGTTCCGGAATACGGCTCGGCGGATGATGCGGAGCAATTCAAGTATATCGACGCCTACTCGCCCTACCAGCATGTGGTGAAGGGGACCAGGTATCCGGCTATACTCTTCGTGACCGGCGACGGCGATACTCGCGTGGCGCCGCTGCACGCCCGCAAAATGGCGGCCCTGGTCGAGTGGGCCACCGGATCGGACCCAGCGGAGCGGCCCGTGCTGTTGAAGTACGATACCAAGGCCGGCCACAGCCAAGGCATGCCCATCAACCGCCAGGTGGAAGATACCACCGATGAGCTGGGGTTCTTGTTTTGGCAAGTGGGCATGACACCCCAATAGGCTTTCACCTTTGCCTTTTGCCCTTTGATTTCTTATGTCTTCTACCGTCACCCCCGCCTTCTCCGAATTTGCTCGCCTCGCCAAGCAAGGCAACGTGGTCCCGGTCTACCGTACCGTGGTGGCGGACCTGCTGAGCCCCGTCTCCGCTTATCTCAAGCTCGCGCCGCAGACGGCGAGCGAGGAAGCCGCCCATCCTTACAGCTTTCTGCTGGAG